>ERZ773008.1752-NODE-1752-length-14899-cov-35.034627_pt1 | contig 14899 bp, 8 predicted proteins | sample MGYA00580664_ERZ773008 | MGnify/ENA primary metagenome ERZ773008 (study PRJEB29015, sample SAMEA2738016) | human oral metagenome | biome: human oral; feature: human-associated habitat; material: dental | place: China | collected 2048 ... | reverse complement strand
ACGGCATCTCGGTCTTCATGCCGCATCTTGACCGGAATTCTGCAGAATATCTGGCGTCCGGCGCGGTAACGGTGAACTTCATTTCTATGGGGTGTGTAATAGCTCCGCAATTTATTGCTGCCGCTAAGACGAACGGTATGTTCGACTATCAGCGGTCCCTTCCGGTGCCGCGCCTGGCGATTCTGGCGGCAGATGTACTCGTTTGGGCGGTTCTCGCTCTTCCCGGCATTATTGCGGGCGGTGTAGCCGCGAAGCTCAAATTTGGTTTTGATGTGAACCTGAGTGTCGGCGCTATTGCTGTTGTGTTCGCGCTTCAAGTTGTTATGGCGGTGTTAGGGTTTATGCTTGCGTACTGGGTTCCAGCGTCACTTCTGACTATCGTGACGCAGTCGATTACCTTCATGGTTTTGCTGTTTGCTCCGATTAACTACCCGCCCGAGCGGCTGCCCGACTGGTACGTGCACATTCAGCAGTTCCTGCCGTTTGTGCCTGCGGCAAACCTTGTGCGAGCCGCTCTCTTCGACATCGGCCAGATACAGATCGTGGACGTAATAGTCGTCGGTTTTTGGGGTCTCCTGGGATGCGCATCCGCACTGTGGGCGCTTGCCCGCAGGGACTAGTATGATGTGATTATTCTTCACGCTCAGGGTCTGCTCGGAGGCACAGGCACTATTTCTGCGATAAAAGTAACATTAATCTATATACGAAATATTCGAAAAATGGTTTCTTTTGTTTCATTTATTCCTGTAGACTGTAGAGCACATGCCCCGACGTTGCAGATGCGCTGAACCGAATGTAAGCGCATGCGGGGCAGGTGCACATGTCATCAACCAGTGAGGTACATCATGACTACTTCGACGCTAACTCACGCAGATTTGAATGATCCGCAGCTACGCGAAGAAGTACAGAAGCTCATCCCCGATACTCGTAATGAGCAAGGGGATGCTACTGAAATCTCATTCTTCCTGCAAGTACAGGGGAAGGACTCGGAGGAACTTAGCCCTAAACTATCGGGACTGATTCGCGAACTGATTACGGCAGTTAGCTCCGGTGAGGATCTGGCTATTGTCTCCCAAGCCAAAGTCTTCACCACAACAGCTGCTGCGAAAGAACTGGGTATCTCCCGGCCGACTCTCGTAAAAATGATCCGTAACGGAGAAATTCCTGCACACAAGGTAGGCTCGCATTTCCGCATTACACGTGAAGATCTGGAGGCTCACCAGCGCGCCCAATTGGAACGCCGGAAACAGGCACTCATGAAGATCTGGGATATAGAGGCAGAACTCGGTATCCGCGAGTAAATCGGATGTATTGCCCCGTTACTTTGCTAGACTAAATAGCATGAGTAACGGGGCAACTTCTTCTATTCTTCTAGATACTAATATTCTGCTGAGCAAAGCGCTCAGGGATTGGATACTTCTTCCTGAGCAGATAACAAATAAGAAGTACTTCCATATATACACAACGCAAAATATTCTCGACGAGTGGGGGTACCACTGGCTTAGAGAAAATCCAACTGGAAATGACGCTGCACGAGTGAAGGTTAGAGAGCAGATAGGTAAATCTGTGTTCGTGTTAGAAGGCTACCCTATTTCCTCAATACATGGGTACCCCGATAAGAACGACCTTCATATACATGCGGCAATGGTAGAGCATAATATTGACTTCCTAGTCACAAACGATAAAGCTCTTCTGGATTACTGGAAAACGAGCGAAAATACTGATGAGTCCTTACGCTATACAACCATCAACGCTGATGATCTTCTAATGGAGCTTGTGGAACCACATCTCGGTAGGTCAACTCAAGAATCCCTCACATTGTCGCTTGCAGACCTCGCAGAAATATATTTATCCCAAGAAAGATATTTCATTAAGAAATATGGTGAAGCAGACTTATGCGGGGCACTTGAAAGAGCTGAAGCTCCTCGTTTTGCTACTTACTTACGGCGTCATATAATCCCACATCTGCCTGAGTGACCGATTCTTTGCCCTCCTAAAAAGCCTTGATCGTGAATAAAGCATTGGAAATATGTATTCACGATCAAGGCTCTTTTATCACCCCACGGAAGGGGTGAAAGGATTCGGTAACTACAACCGATAGAAGCCTTCCACCGCGCGGGTCAGGTATGCCATATCGTGAACGTGGCACATTTCGCGCATCGAATGCATCGACAGTAGTCCGATCCCCACATCGATGGTGCGCATCCCCAGTCGGGTGGCGGTGATAGGTCCAATCGTGGAACCGCAGGGCATATTGTTATTCGACACGAACTCTTGATAGGGAACGCCCGCCGCCTTGCACGCCGCCGCGAAAATACCGGCACCTACCGCATCGGTTGCATATCGCTGATTCGCGTTGATCTTCAGCAGCGGTCCAGCACCGGGAAGCGGGCGCACCGTCGGGTCATGATGCCCCTGATAGTTCGGGTTCACCAGATGCCCGGCATCCGCCGAAAGGCACACCGAATCGGCGAGCGAGCGGCGGTATTCGTCCTGGCTCTCCCCGCGAGCCTGCGAGAGCCGCACCAGCACATCCTCCAAGAACGGACCGGCGGCACCGCTGCGGGTTTCAGAACCGATCTCTTCGTGGTCGAATCCCGCAAGCATCACGGTGTGCGCCGAGTCTTCGTCAGCATTCTCGGCCACATAGCGCTCTAAGGCACACAATCCGGCATGAACCGACGAGAGATTATCCAACCTGCCCGAGGCGAAAAACTCTCCGTCTCGCCCGAAACGGCGAGGTTCTTGCGCATCCGCAAAGAGCACATCGTAACCGACGATCTGCTCCGGATCGACCGAACCGCCCTCGTCGATGGTCTGCTGTGCCAAATAGGCGAGCACATCGTTCTCGGTATCATCCACGCCCCAAATGGGGTACATATTGAACTGTTTATCGAGAGTCAGCTCATTACGTTTATGGTCCAGATGAGGGGCCAGCTGCGGCACACGCGCCAACGGCCCAGTCACCACATAGCGGTCTTGAAGGGTGCCGTCTTCCCGAAGTACCGTCAGGCGCCCGGCGGCGCGCAGCTCACGATCCAAAAAGGAATTAAGCAGTGCGCCACCGTAATTTTCGACGCCCATCTGATGCCATCCTGCCGCCGTCACCGACGAACTCGGCTTGAGCTTAAGCGACGGCGAATCCGTATGCGCACCCAGCACCCGGTAACCGCTCGCCTTCTGCGCCTGCCGACCGCCAGCCCAAGCGATGATCGCGCCGTCACGCATCACGAAATGCCTGCCGACGGCAGCCTCATTCTGCCATGGCTCGGTTTCGTTCAGCTCGGTAAACCCCGCCGCCTGCAGGCGCCGTGCCACGGTTCGCGCCGCCAGATATGAGACGGGCGAATCGCAGACGAACTGGGCGAGATCTTCGATATTTTTGACGGCATCAACGGTCATACTATGCGCCTACTTCTTGGGTTTGGGAATGACGGGGAACGCTGAGGTCCACGGTGAAGCGTCGGTTGATCCCTGCTTATGCGATTGTGCGGCTTCCGGCGAGATTTTCGGAATCGGAGCGGTAGCCCAGGGAACCTCTGAGGTATTCTGGGATTCCTCCTGCTGAGCCCGCGAGGTCTGCGAAACTGCAGCCGAGCCGTCCACAGCCGCATTCTTAGCGGGTGCGCCCTGCCTGCTTTCCTTCTGCTGGGCAGCTTCTTTCTGTTGAGCAAGGGCCTGAGCTTTGGCACGTTCATAGGCTGACAAGGCATTTTGCACGGGAATGCTCATTGTGGAGGTATCCGGCGCGTAGTTCTTCGAGGAAGGGTTCTTCGTATCGTCTGCCTGCGCGGCGGATGTGCTAGCGGCTTCCTTCTGCGGCGCGGCTGCATTCGATGCAGACCCGTGTGCCCCGGAGGCACGCACCGAAGAATCGGCCTGATTCGAGCCCTGCTGAGTCTTCTGCGCGGAGGCGCGTGCAGCTTTCTGTGCCGCATCCAGGTCTATGCCTGACGGAGCCTTTTCCGCTGCTGCGGGGGCAACCACGGCAGGCTTGAGCTCGTCGGCGATAGTCCTCGCCTGTGCAGACTGCGCGGGTTTATCGGCAGCAGGCGCTTCTTTCCCGGTCGCGCGGGCGGCAGTATTCGCGGCCGTCGGACGCTCAGCCTGGGCTGATTCATTAGTGTGTACCGGCTTTTGAGGCTGAGTCGATTCATGAGCCTGTGCCGGTTTGGCAGTTTGCGCCGGTTTCTGGGACTGGGCTGACTCATGAGTCGGCACAGATTCCTTGGCTGGCGCAGGCTTACCGATCGGGGCAGGCTTATTAGCCGACGCCGAACCGTGAGCCGGTGCCGAACGCTCGGGCTGCGCGGGGGCAGAAGCCTTGGCCGACGTATCATTCTGCTCGCTCTTACGAGCGCCTTCCACAGGCTTCGCGGCGGGTGCCTGTGCAGCCGGTTTCTCCGCGATATTCCGCTCGGACGCACGATGCTCTTCAGCCGTTTGCGGGTTGGCGGGGGCAGCCGAAGACGCTGATTTTACCGAAGCATTATCCTGTGCGGGCTTGGCGTTCCCCGCCACAGAGGCAGCAGGTTGTACAGGTTGTGATTGTACCGGCGCCTGCGATCCTTGCGGTGCAGAAGCAGAAGTATCAGCAGCAGGTGAAGCAGCAGCATTTTTCACGGACATACCGGGCTGTGTGGCCGCGTGCGCAGCACCCGAAGCCGGTGCTGCGGCTGGCGCATCCGAGGAAGAAGCGGGCGCTTCCACACTCATTGACGCACCCTCAGCCGAGGAGGCGGCAGCCGCATCCTGGCCCTGATTCAGAGCGGCTTTCCTCTTTTGCCGGTAGGTGTACATGCACACGAGCCCGGCGAAGGCAAGCTGCAGAATAAGGGCCTGCACAAAGTCAAGCGCCTGAGCCTCACGATTCGCGTCAAAGGGGTCAGCCAGACCCAGCAGCCCAAAGATAAAAATCGAAACATTATTCGCAATATGCAGGCCGATACCGGCTTCAAGACCGCCGGTGTACCAGCACAAGAACCCGGCGATCAGAGCCATTGTAAGCACCGAAAGCAGACCCCACAGTCCATAACCATGCAGCACCATGAAGATAGGCGCCGGAAGAATAATTGCCCAAGCGGGGTTCTTCAGCCACCGGCCCACGGTCTGCATGAGATAGCCGCGGAAGAGCAGTTCCTCGGCGTAGCACTGGAACGGAACTATCAACAGAATAAGCACAATGTACAGCCAGAACATGCCAGAATTCAGCGGATGCACGCTGTTCTGCGTGGTCAAAGAACCATCCAGAGCCGCGAACCCTACAAAGTAAAGACCGAAAATGAGGAACCCAAAGCCTAGGAAAACACTCAAATAGGACCACCGCATGCGGCCCGCAATGGAGTGAATTAGACCTAAGGGTTTGAAGTTAGTAATCAGGCGCGCAATAAAAATCGCCGGAATCACCGGAATGACGGTGCTAAGGAAAGCAATAAAAACAAGCGGGGTTTTAAAAACGTTCGCGTAAACACGCTGCAGATCGGTCAGGTGATCGTAGGGGACGCGCAGCATCACGGCGAATGCCAGCAGCGCAAAGCTCACAATCAGCAGGAGCACAAAATAGATGCCGGCAATCAGCAAACCCTCAAGAACCGGGGTGAACCAACGCGCACGCGGGTTCACATGCGATAACCGGTGATAGGGCAGCTCGCTGGCGCGTTCCAGAAGTTCCTTACGGGTAAGGCGGTTACTCCTGTAATACTCAGCGGAGGCAAAGGTAGACTCAGCGCCGTACCCGTAACTTTCTGCCTGATGCGGGCTCAGCATCGTGGGCATATTTTGGGTATTAGTGACTGCGCCAGGTGGTTGGTTTGTTGGAATGAACTCAGAACCGTGATGTCCGGGTTCCTGCTGGTGATTAGTGCTCATAGTATCCATAATAGAGGGGACCCTCCCCCGAATGTCACACCGGGGGCATCTGTGCAGGTTGCCTTACGGTGTAATAATTTACCCGCCTATGAACTTTTCGGGCTTATATTTTATGGGAAATATGCCATAATTTGAGGGTTACCGTAGTTTAAAATTTGAGGCTACTCGTGCCTACGCTTCCGGGTGTTTTTGGCGCCAGTAGTGAAGGAAGGTTCAGATGGCTCTCGTCTTCAATCCGCCCCCAAATTGGCCCAAACCGCCTGCCGGGTGGTCTCCTACCCCGACGTGGCGGCCCGATCCCGCATGGGGTCCTGTTCCCGAAGGTTGGCAGCTGTGGATTGAGGAGCCCGAGCCTGAGAATGAGCAGGCGTCCTCGACGGCGGAGTCTTCATCTGCCGCATCGGGCTCTTCTGAGGGTTCTTCCAGCGCAAAGCCCTCGCCATCGTCAAGCTCTGAGCAGAGCGGTGAGTCTACGCAGGATTCTGCCTCGAAGCAGCGTACCGCGCCGACCATTTCCGAACAGTTTGCCGAGCAGAAAACTTCCCATCAGCAGACCCCTGAGCAGAAGACTCAGGCGGAGTCTGCCCATGCTCAGGATGCGGCGTCCAGGAGTTCCGAGCCGCGCGAAGCCGCGGGTGAGCGTGCGGGCGCATCCGGTTCGGGTGCAGCGGCAGGCTCTTCGGCCGAGTCGCAGGTGCGTTCTGAGCAGAGCGTTTCTGAGACCCCTGTGAACCGTCAGAGCGGCACCGTCGAGGCTTCAAAGCCTCAGGTTTCGGAGCCTACCCGCGAGACCGCTCGCGATACCCACAATGCCCCGTCCGCGCCGGAGGCAAGCGCACAGCAGCCGGGAGTCGCGCAGGGTTCGGGTGTTTCTTACGATGCGCGAGAGCCCCTCAGCGACGCACAGGATTCTCAGGGGTCCGCAGGTTCTGCCGCTGCAGCAGGTGCCGAACGGTCCGAGGCTGCACGACAGGAGCCTGTATCTTCAGAATCCGCACAGCAGCAGGTTCCTTCACGCGAGTCGCGCCTCGAGCAGTCTTCGGATCAGTCGCAGGGTGAGCCTACGGATGCACGCGATTCGGCTGATTCGCGCGGTGCCGAGGCTCAGGCATCTTCCCGACCGGCTACTCCCCCGCGCGGCACTTCCCAGGTTCCTCCCACGCAGCAGCGTTTTGAGGGGCAGCCTCAGACTCCCGTGAATCAGCAGCAGTCGGGCTTTGCCGCGCAGAGTTCTCAGGAGCAGAACGCTCAGAACCGGGGGCAGCAGACTCAGCCTCAGCAGCCCGCACAGTCTCAACACGTTACTCAGACCCAACAGCCCGGGCAATCTCAGCAGCCGCAGTCTTTTGAGGCTCAGCGCCAGCAAGAATTTGCCCAGCGCCAGCAGCAGGATTCTACACAGCGCCAGCAAAGCTTCAATCAGCAGCAGGACTCTGGCTCTGAGCAGCGTCAGCAGGATTTTGCGCAGCGTCAGTCGAGCCCGAATGTTTCGCAGTCTCAGACGCCGGGAAGCGGCTCTCAGCAGCAGGGATTTGCATCGCAGAATTCCCAGCAGAATTTTGGTGCTCAGTCTCAGCAGGCCGCACAGTCACAGCAGAGCTTTGGCGGTCAGGCTCAGCAGAATCGGGCGCCTCAAGCGCAGGGTTCGCAGAACCAGCAGCAGCCTCGCGGGTTCGATGCGCAGGCTCCTCAGCCTTGGCAGAATCAGCCCGGGCAGCAGCAGTTCAGCCAGTCCCGTGAGCAGAATCAGGCTCAGCCGCAGCAGCCCGCACAGTCTCAGCAGGGTCAACAGCCGCAGTCTTTTGAGGCCCAGCGTCAGCAAGAATTTGCCCAGCGTCAGCAGCAGGATTCTACACAGCGTCAGCAGCAGGATTCTACACAGCGCCAGCAGAGCTTCAACCAGCAACAGCAGGGCTCTGATCAGCATCAAGGTTTTGCGCAGCAGAACCAGGGATCCGAGCAGCAGGGCCTAAGCGCCCAGTCCCAGCAGGGATTTGCCGGGCAGAACGCTCAGGAGCGAAGCGCTCAAGCGCAGGATCCGCGAACCCAGAGTACCCAAAGCCAGGGCGCTCAGAACCGAGACACCCAGGGTCAGAGTGCCCCGAACCAGAGTTCGCAGGCACAGCAGTCCCAGAGTCGAGAGCAGCAGAGCCAGCAGGGGTTCGCTCAGTCGCAGTCTCAACAGCAGCAATCCGGCCAGGTGCGGCCCGGACAATCCCAGTCAGGATATTCTCAGTCCGGTCAGCCTCAGCAGGGACAACAGCCTCAGCAGGGGCAGGATCGGTCACGCTCGGGCTTTGGTGCGGGTGCCGCCGCTGGTGCTGTCGCAGGCGCCGCAGCGGGCGCGGGTGCAGCGGCCTCCTCCGGGGCGGGCGCATCCGGCGCTTCGGCTCAGCAGCAGGGTTCTCAGAGCCAGGGCGTGCAGGGTCAGAGCGCGCAGAGTCAGAACGCTCAACAGGATCAGGGCTCTCAGTCGGGGCAGAATCAGCAGCATTCGGTGCAGAACGCTTCGAACCAGCAGGGTAACCAGTTCCAGGGGCAGGGTCAGCCCAACCAATTCCAGGGCTCGCAGTCGCAGCAGAACCAGCCTCAGCAGGGTCAGTACCAGGCCGGTCAATCGCAGCAGTTCCAGCAGCAGAACGGTGCTCAGAATAATAACGTTCAGAACAGCGGTTTTGCTCAGGGTTCTTACAATCAGAACCAGTCGAACCAGAATCAGCAATACTCCGAGTCAAACACCTCGGATGCGCTCAACGGGTTCACTGCGGCGGCAGCATCCGGGTTCAGCGATTCACCGTATGCAAACGGTCAGACTCCCTTCAACCAGCCCGAGAAGCCGAAGCGCCCGTTCTTTGCGACTCCCGCCGGGTGGAGCGTAATTGCCGGTGCTGTGGCGCTGTTGATTATTATCATTCTGGTGCTGATTTTCACCCTGCCGCGCGGATCTTCCAATGCAGCAGCATCGGAAAGCCCCGCCGAGTCATCATCGGCAGCCCAGGCATCGTCAGAGAGCTCGGCAAGCTCATCGCCCGCCGAGCTGAAGAATGTTGAAGCGAAACTGCCCAGCGGCGATTTCAAGGAGTACAAGGGCAAAGATAAGCAGACCATCGATATCGAGAAGCCCAAGGGCAGCGATTCGAAGGCTATCGTCTACTATGAGTTCACCCCCTCCAAAGAATCCAACTCGCGCCATTCCCTGGAGGGGCGCACGGGGGACGATAAAACTTCCAGCTTCGCTCTGTACACCTCCGCGCTGACCAAAGATAAAATCTCGGGCACCCTGTGGATGGACTTGAAGACTTCCAGCCCCACCCGCAAGGTGAATGTCGATAGTGAGGGCGAGTGGCTCATTCGCGTCTACGATGCTTCCTCCGCACCCAAGATTTCTAAGGGCGAGAAGATCAGCGCCGCGTTCAACTCCTACGCCGTGATCTACTCGGGCGGCTCGGGTACCTTGGAGGCTGGCTACGAGCGCAGGCCGGTAATGAACCTGCGCGTGATGGATGCGGCCCGCTCGAACGATGTCATCTTGGAATCCAGCACCTCAGAGTTCCAGGGCACCGCGAAGTTTGACGCTTCCGAAGATGTTTACTTGGCAATTAACTCCTTCCAGGGCACCTGGAACGTCGGTATTCGCTAGGTAGCCGATAACTTCTTGGTCTAAACCGAGATAGAGAAGACCCCCGCATCGTCGATCACGATGCGGGGGTCTGCTGCACGGTTCGCAAGGCTATGCCGAGTTCGGAGCGTTTGCCGACTCTGCTGCTGGTTTGACCGAAGCGTTGCGTGCTTTCGGGGTGAGGGCTGCCCACCCCCACAGCAGAACGGTCACGATAAAGAGGCACACGATCGGCGTGCCACCCAGCGCAACACCCGGCGCAGCCAAGAATTCGAGCCCGTTCATATTCCACTGAGTCATGCCGCCGAGCACGCGCGGGGAAATATAGAGCCCCACAACGCCCACCCAGGTCAGGATGCGCGCCACAATCATCGCAGCGGGCGGCAGGTATGTGAAGAACTCGCCGAATGCATCCACAATAAGCACGAGAACCAGAAGCGGCAGAAGCACGTTATGGTGCGACCAGCTGATCGGTGAGAGGCTGACCATGAGGAACCCGGTCACGGCAACCTGGGCGAGAGCCTTGTTGCGGCGTTCGAGCTGATAGAGAATCGCGGCGGTGAGCACGACGGAAAGCACCGCCAGCAGGTAGAAACAGAGCTTTGCGGCGGTTCCGTTCAGCCCATAGTGCATGAGCCATCCCTGAATCGAAATATTATCGACGAAGTTAATATCGCCCACACGCGAAGGGTCTGAAACCGCGTGGAACCAGTACTGCGGGGCCTCCTTCGGCAGCAGAACAAAGCCGAGGGCAATGGTGGCGAGGAAGGTTGCGCCGAGGGTGATAATGCCCTTCCAGTCGCGGCGCACCAGCAGAATAAGCCCGAACACGAGCGGAGTCAGTTTCAAACCGCCAGCGATACCGATGAGTACTCCGCGCGGCACACGGGTTGCCGGGCGCAGAAAATCGGCAAGAATCAGCACCATAATGATGGGGTTAATCTGCATAAGGTCGAAGGTACGCCGCCAGGGGCCGCAGAGCATCACCACTATAGTGAGTGCGGCGATCGTGCCGTAACGCCCGAGCTTATCCTGAAGCGGTAAAGGCCGTCCATGTGCATTGACATAGGAATACATGATGCTGGAGAGCCACCAGGCGGCGGCGGTCGTAATAAGCACCATAATCGCCATACCCACCTTGAGCGGTATGAAAGCGAACGGCAGGAAGACTAGCGCCGCAAAGGGCGGGTAGGTGAACGGCAAATCCAGCACGCCGATGCTCACCATAGCGCGCCCATAAAGTTCTTTGTCGAAGCCTTCATTATTGAAAATGGTCATGGCACCCATGCGGTAGATCGAAAAATCCAGACCGCCGTAGGTGTTCACGAAGGCTTCAAAAATATAGCCGCCCACCACCATGAGGATGAGCGCCACTACTGCAAGTTTGCCCAGAACCGGAGTCTGGGCGCGGGATTCAGTCATGGCGTATTAGTACCTGTCTTACTGAGCTGAAGTTCTCGCCCTTTAGTGTAGCGTGGATATTCTGTTCGCCGAAAGATTATATTCCCCTTCGGGCATATACCCAGATGAGAGCCTGTCTTTCTGGGGCGACATGTGCTTGTGTTCAATACATTGCTAGGGTCGCGGGATGCACGCACCAATCGCTGACGTGCAGCGAATGCGGTTCCTCACCCTATGCGAACAAGCCACCCACGTTATATTCCAAATACAAAATATATACTAGTCAGAGGTCTTTTTTTGAAGATTTTTCGGACTCAGGTTTCGTGCTGTCGTGAGTCTTACCCTGAGAACTCTGCCCAGAAGACTCGGCACCTTCACGCGGCTTCACCTTCGCTACCAAGTGCGTACCGCGTTGAGTTCGGGCGCGCCGCAGCCCATGACCCACCGATTTTGCTGCCGCCGAAGATTTCGCCGCGGGTTTTTCATCGGTTTTTACGGAGGCGGCATCGTCGCTGCCCTCGGTGGGCGCATCCTGATCGGAAGATTCGGGGTCTTCGCTATCGTCCTGAACCTTCGCCTTCTTAGGCATCTCGGCGATGCGCACCGCAACCTCTAAGGCAAGCACCGCGAACGCCGCATAGTAGGCGATAATCGAGGGGTACAGATAAGGATTTTTCTGATTTACCCCCACCATCGTGACAGCAAAAACTGCCAGCTCAAGGACCACCACCACAAGCTGTTTGGCAGACCCGCCCGGATTCCTCATCATCAGGTACAACGCCATCAGCGTAAAGAGAACGGGAAAGAAGATCTGCCCCGCCACCGCCATTCCATCTTGGTCGTAAGCATAAATAGCGAGCGCTTGCATCACGGCGGCAACGGCGGCGAGGGGGGCGAGAGTCAGATACTTCATAGGGCTATTCTAGCGTTTACCACTCGCCGGTACCTTACTGTATGACGGCTCACGCAAAGCCAAAATTCGCATGATTCGGGCAATATAATGGAACTATATGCACTGTGACTAAAAGCGATCGAAAGACAACACCGTGAGAGAGAATCCCCATAACCCCACTCCCTCGGGTTCTGACTCAGAAGGATCAACCGGCCGCGATACCGGTCGTGGCGGCGCATCCTCAAAGCCGAGCGCGGCGCAAAGTTCTGCACGGTCCGGGGCCGATGTTTCAGGTTCCGGCAACGATGGACTCACGATTGGGATGCGCCCCACCGAACTCCCCGGCGCCTCGCTAACGCCCGAGGAGATTGCTAAGCGTGCCTCCGGTCGGGGTAGTTGGCACCGCCGCGCATCGAAACCGGTATCGTACTGGATGTTTGGCGTTATTATCGCAATTCTGGTGCATCGCTTTATCCCCAAGGGCGGCTGGCTGATTGTGCATATGGTGACTTTGGGGCTGATTACGAATTCGATTCTGATCTGGAGTCAGCACTTCACCGAAGCGCTCATGAAGATTAAGATCCCTGATTCGGCCCGCGGTATTCAGGTCACACGTATTTTTGCGCTTAACGGCGGTATTGTGCTGCTGATGGCGGGCATGATTCTGCAGGATCTCATGCCGCAGTTCTATCCCTTGACGGTTGTCGGGGCGCTGGTGGTGGGCGCTATGGTCGCCTGGCATGGCTATGCGCTTCTTCGCCAGGTCAAACAGGCGCTTCCCTCGCGGTTTGGCGCCACGATTCGTTTCTATATCGCTGCGGCGTTCCTGCTTCCCGTCGGTGCCGTACTGGGTGCGATGACGGCCCTGCCTGGTTTGCGGGGCACGCTGCATTCGCAGTTTATGCTCGCGCATGAGGCCGTGAATGTTCTCGGGTTCGTGGGTATTACGGTGGTTGGTACCCTGATTACGTTCTGGCCTACGATGCTGCGCACCAAGATGGTCGAAAACGCTTTGGGAACCAGCGTGCGCGCCCTCATTCTGATGTGTGTGGGCGTTGGGGTTACCACGCTCGCTTCACTCTTCGGGATGCGCCCCCTCGCGGGCGCGGGCCTGCTCGTGTATCTGCTGGGGCTGCTGATCGTGGCGTGGGTGATGGTGCGAACCCTTCGTACGAAGCGTCCCACAGAGTTCCCACCAATGTCGGTGGGTGCAGGTTTTATCTGGCTTATTATCGGCGTGGTGTGGACTGCTGGCTTGGTGTTTACCACCCCGTTTGAGGAGCTTCGCATGAGCGAGGTTACCCCCATTTTCGTGGCGGGTTTCCTGCTTCAGGTGCTTCTGGGGGCTATGAGTTACCTGCTTCCCCAGCGTATGGGCGGCGGTCCCGCCGTGGTGCGCGCATCCAATAAGGAGTTCAGTAGGCTTGCTGCCGGGCGCGTGACGGTTGTGAACTTGAGCCTTATTATTTTCATGCTGCCGAATGCGCTTACGGGTTCTTGGGTGAAGGTCGCTGTCTCTGCCGTGGGTGCGCTCGGTTTGGCTTCGTTCCTGCCGTTTATGGTGCGCGGCGTTAAGGCTTCGGTCAATACTCGTAAAGAGATGATGGCGGCGCGGGCGCGCGGTGAGAAGCCTGCCCCTGTCACGGAGGTCAAACAGGAACCTGTGAATCATACCCGGCAAACCCTTTTCGGTGCGCTTGCTGTGATTCTGGCGCTGACCTTGGGTATTGCGGCCGATCCCAGCTCGGTAGGCTTCAACTTTATAGGTGGCTCTACGGCGACCGGCACGGGGCAGACCACAACGCTGAAGGTCAAGGCAACCTCGAATTACCGGTTTACGCCCGATACCGCGCAGGTTCCGGTGGGTAACCGCCTGGTGATTGAGGTGACGAACGACGATCAGGGCATGACCCACGACCTCACCTTCGCCAACGGCGCGAAGACCGGAACGCTGAACCCCGGCGAGACTAAGAGCGTGGATGTTGGCGTGGTGACCTCCGACCTTGAGGGCTGGTGCTCGGTGGCCGGGCACCGCCAGCAGGGCATGGTATTTCATGTGAAAACCACCGGCAATAACCTGCAGGCGAACGGGCATCACGGGGGTGGTTCCGGCGGTAATAACGGGTCAAATGGCTCGGGCACAAATACGAACCTGCTGACCGCGCAGAACGCGAATATTGATATGCACGCATCCCCCGGCAAAGATTATGAGCGCCGTGACCCGGTGCTGCGTCCCGTGCCTGCGGGCGAGAAACGTGACGGTAAGACTGTTCACAAGATGACCATGGATGTGCAGGAGCTCGACCGTGAAATTGCGCCCGGGCTTGATGTGAAGGCATGGACATTCAACGGTTCGTATATGGGCCCGGTGCTGCACGGTAAGCTGGGCGATGTCTTCGAGATTACCCTGGAGAACAACGGTTCGATGGGGCATTCGCTCGACTTCCACGCGGGCATGGTTTCGCCCGATAACACGATGAAAACCATTGCCCCGGGCGAGAAGCTGACCTACCGTTTTGAGGCTACCGGCTCTGGTATTTGGCTGTACCACTGCTCGACCGCACCCATGAGTCTGCATATGGCGGCGGGCATGTATGGTGCCGTCATTATCGACCCGCCGAATCTGGAACCGGTAGATCATGAGTATGTGATGGTTCAGAATGAAACATACCTGACCGATACGGGACAGACTGCGGCTGACGGTAATAAACTTGCCGAAGTTTCCTCTGACGGCATTGCGGCGGGCACCCCCTCGCTCACCATGTTCAATGGGCACGCCACCCAGTATGTGAATCAGCCTTTGGAGGTGAAAACCGGCGAGCGTGTGCGCATCTGGCTGTTGGCTGCGGGACCGTCGAAGGGCATGAGTTTCCACGTGGTCGGCTCGCAATTTGACACCGTGTATAAGGAGGGTGGCTACCTGCTTCGGGACGGCAGAGATCCGTATGGGGAAACCGGCGGTCACTCGCAGGCCCTCGATCTGGATCCGGCGCAGGGTGGTTTTGTTGAGATGCAGTTCCGCGAACCCGGCACGTACACGTTCGTGAATCACCAGTTCGCCGAGATGGAACGCGGCGCTATGGGGCACATCAAGGTGACGGATAAGTAGTCCGGGCAGT
>ERZ773008.1751-NODE-1751-length-14900-cov-3.488178_pt1 | contig 14900 bp, 9 predicted proteins | sample MGYA00580664_ERZ773008 | MGnify/ENA primary metagenome ERZ773008 (study PRJEB29015, sample SAMEA2738016) | human oral metagenome | biome: human oral; feature: human-associated habitat; material: dental | place: China | collected 2048 ... | reverse complement strand
GCTGGGGCGCATCGGGCAGGGATTGAAGGCTGCTGCGGGAGGCAGTGCTGGATATTCCGTTCATGGCCATGATTGCTCCTTGATGGCAAAACCCTGACATTCGGGCGGGCCGAAGGTTATACGTAATATTTATTTCTTGCAATATATATGTTTCGTTTATGGCTGATTTGTTTGCGAAGTTTGTTAATCGTTATTCTTTGCAAGCTATCCTGGCATTCAGCTTCTTTGCCACCGCTTTTGTGGAATTTTATTTCAAGGAGAAAAGGCGAAGGACTTGAATGGCAAGGCGGAAGCCGGACGGAACGCGCGCTGTCTGGCTCCATGTCGGGTGCCCTGCATCAATGACGCAAGGAGCGCCGGATAGCCGCGCGCAAGGCTGGCCTCACAGGCTGCCTTTGGTGGAAGGCACGCTGCCTGCCGCGCGAGGGTCGGGGGCCACGGCCATGCGCAGGGCGCGGCCAAAAGCCTTGAACACGGTTTCGATTTGGTGGTGGGCGTTGTCGCCGCGCAGGTTGTCGATGTGCAGGGTGATGAAGGCGTGATTGGCCAGGGCCTGGAAAAACTCGCGCACCAGCTGCGTGTCGAACTGGCCCACCATTGCACTGGTGAGCGGCAGGTGGGCGAAAAGACCAGGGCGGCCTGAAAGGTCGATGACCACGCGGCTCAAGGCTTCGTCCAGCGGCACGTAGGCATGGCCGTAGCGGGCAATGCCGCGCTTGTCGCCCACGGCGGCCTTGAGCGCCTGGCCGATGGCGATGCCCACGTCTTCCACGGTGTGGTGGCCGTCAATGTGCAAATCACCCGCGCAGTCCACGTCCAGATCAATCAGGCCGTGGCGGGCAATCTGGTCAAGCATGTGGTCAAAAAAGCCGATGCCGGTGGCCAGCCTGGCGCGGCCTGCGCCGTCCAGGTTCAGGCGCACGGCAATGCGGGTTTCGGCGGTGTGGCGGGCGATTTCGGCGGTGCGGGCAGTATTCATGATCTCATCGTGATTCAGATTATTGAAAAATGCCGGTCAAAATATTCAGGCGGAAATTTATTTTGACGGGCTTGCGTTTTCAGCGGCAGGCGGTTTTCTTTTTGGATTTTGCCTTGGGCGCAGGCAATTCATCATGCAGGGCGGCCGCCAGCCGGGCCAGAAAGGGCCGGTTCTCAAGCTCCTGCACCAGCAGCATGGCTTTTGCGCCCGGGTAAGGTATTTCGCGCGGCGCATTGGGCATGAGCGATTGCGCCGATTTCATCGGCTTGACGAGAAACCGGTTATCGTAAATGCCGCCGATAACCTTTCCCCGGCAGTAAATAATGTACTCTCCCATCATGGCCCGGTGGCTGATGCCTTCGGCTTCCGATAATTGGTCCAGCACAAAGTCGAGATATTGCCTGCTTGATGGCATGTTGACGATCCCGCCGCGCTTTCATTCAGTTTTGCATTCATTCAGGCAGGCTGAATGGCCGCATTCAGGGCGTCAGCCAGCGCGGCCGTGAGGGCGGCGAGCATCCGCGCGTTGTCGCTGGCGCTGCCCACTGTCAGGCGCAGGCAGCCCGCCAGCATGGGGTGCATGGCTGATACATCGCGCACCAGCACGCCGCGCGTCTTCATGCCCTCGAACACGCAGCGGGCGAAGGCGGCGGCCTCGCTGGCGGGCGCGCCCTCAGGGGCCACGCGCAGCAGCACCATGTTGCCCTCGCTGGGGTAAGGGCGCGTGCCGGGCAGGCGGTGCAGGCTGGCTTGCAGGCGCTCGCGCTCCTGGCGAATCAGCCGGGCCTGCTCGTCAAACACGCTGGCGTGCTCCAGCGCGAAAAGCGCGCACTCAATGTTCAGGCTGCCCAGGTTGTAGGGCGGGCGGGCTTTGTCAATCTGGCTGATCAGGCGCTCATCGCCCATCAGATAGCCCACGCGAACGCCGGCCAGGCCGAATTTGCTCAAGGTGCGCATCACCAGCACATGCGCGTGCTCGGCGGGGCGCTGGCGTGCGGCGTCCAGCCAAGTGCGCGCGGCAAAGGGCTGGTACGCCTCGTCAATAACTGCAATGCCGCCTGCGCGGCCCTGTGCCTCGATCAGGCGGGCCATCGCTGCCTCATCCCACAGCGTGCCCGTGGGGTTGTTGGGGTGCGCCAGCCACAGCAGCGCGGGGCGCAGCGATTCAATGGCGGCGAGCATGGCCGCTTCATCCAGCTGAAAGTCGGGCCGCAGCGGCACGGCGTGAAAGTCCATGTGATGCAGGTGCGCCGCCAGCGGGTACATCACGAAGCTGGGCATGGGCGCCAGCATGGCGGCAGGCTGCTCGCCGTCCTGCCGCGAGCAGCACAGCGCCAGCAGGGTGATCAGCTCATCCGAGCCATTGCCCAGCATCAGCGCCCAGCCCTCGGGCAGGCGTGCGTGGCGGGCCAGGGCCGCTTTCAGGTCATTGAAGCGCGTGCCCGGATAACGGTTGATGGCCACGCGCCCCAGCCGTTCGCCCAGCGCCTGCTGCAATTCAGGCGGCAGGCCGTAGGGGTTTTCCATGGCGTCCAGCTTCAGCAGCCCTTCGGAAGACTGAACCAGGTAGGCGTGCATGGCCTGCACATCGGCGCGGATGCGCTCCAGCGCGGGCAAAGGGGCGGAAAGGGCGGCAGAAGAAGAAGGCGTGGGCGAGGTCATGGCAAGGCGCGCGAGACGGCAGTCAAAGAAACGAATGTTACAGAGGCAGCAGGCGCCAGCCGCCCAAAGGCGGGTTCAGCAGCGCTCGCACCGTCAGCCAGAACGAAGCAAAAACAGGAGCAAATTTGATGGGGTTAAAAAGCCGTTCTGCGCAGGTTTCACTAGGACCTCATGCTATTTATTACAAAGCAAAAAAGGGCTGCAGCCTTGCGGCCAGCAGCCCTTGTGTGCGGGAGGAGATGGCGCGGCTCAGGCCAGTTGCGCGTGCATTTCCTGCACGGAGATGACGCCGAGCTTGTCCATGAATTTCATGCCTTCGACCACGGCTTCGGCTCCGGCGATGGTGGTGAAGGTGGTCAGGCGCGCCTGCAAGGCGCTGGTGCGGATGGCGCGGCTGTCGGCAATGGCGTTGCGGCGCTCTTCCACGGTGTTGATGACCATGACGATTTCGCCGTTTTTGATGGCATCGACGACGTGCGGGCGGCCTTCGGTCACCTTGTTCACGGTTTCGCAGGGCAGGCCAGCGGCTTCAATGGCGGCGGCGGTGCCGCGCGTGGCGATGAGGGCAAAGCCCATTTCGTGCAGGGCGCGGGCGATTTGCACGGCTTGCGGTTTGTCGTGGTTTTTGACGGTGAGGAAGACTTTGCCGGGGGCGCTTGCTTGCGCGCCTTGTTCGCCGTGCGCGCGCGGCAGGCGTTCGCCCGCGCCGATTTGGGCCTTGACGTAGGCTTCGCCGAAGGTTTTGCCCACACCCATGACTTCGCCGGTGGATTTCATTTCGGGGCCGAGGATGGGATCGACGCCGGGGAATTTGGCGAAGGGGAAGACGGCTTCCTTGACGCTGAAGTAGGGCGGCGTGATTTCGCGCGTCAGGCCCTGCTGCGCCAGGCTTTGTCCGGCCATGCAGCGGGCGGCCACTTTGGCCAGGGAGACGCCGGTGGCTTTGCTGACAAAAGGCACGGTGCGGCTGGCGCGGGGGTTGACTTCGAGCACGTAGATGACGTCGCGCAGGCTGCCGTCTTCGGTTTTTTGCTGCTGGATGGCAAATTGCACGTTCATCAGGCCGACCACATGCAGGGCCTGGGCCATGGCGCGGGTCTGGCGCTTGAGTTCTTCCACAGTGGCGGCGCTCAGGTAGTAGGGCGGCAGCGAGCAGGCGGAGTCGCCGGAGTGCACGCCGGCTTGTTCGATGTGTTCCATGACGCCGCCGATGAGCACCTGGCCGGCGGCGTCGCGCACGGCGTCCACGTCGCATTCGATGGCGTCGGAGAGGAAGCGGTCGAGCAGCACGGGCGAGTCGTTGCTGACTTTGACGGCTTCGCGCATGTAGCGCTCCAGGTCGCGCTGTTCATAGACGATTTCCATGGCGCGGCCGCCCAGCACGTAGCTGGGGCGCACGACGAGCGGGTAGCCCAGGGCGTCGGCTTTTTCCAGCGCTTCGCTTTCGGTGCGGGCGGTGGCGTTGGAGGGCTGGCGCAGGCCGAGCTGCTGGAGCAGTTGCTGGAAGCGCTCGCGGTCTTCGGCGGCGTCGATCATGTCGGGCGTGGTGCCGATGATGGGCACGCCCGCTTTTTCCAGGCCCAGCGCCAGTTTGAGCGGGGTTTGTCCGCCGTATTGCACGATGACGCCGGCGGGTTTTTCCTTGTTCACGATTTCCAGCACGTCTTCAAGCGTGAGCGGCTCGAAGTAGAGGCGGTCGGAGGTGTCGTAGTCGGTGGAGACGGTTTCGGGGTTGCAATTGACCATGATGGTCTCGTAGCCGTCTTCGCGCATGGCCAGCGCGGCGTGCACGCAGCAGTAGTCGAATTCGATGCCCTGGCCGATGCGGTTGGGGCCGCCGCCGAGAACCATGATTTTTTTGCGGCTGGTGGGTTCGGCCTCGCATTCTTCTTCGTAGGTGGAATACAGGTAGGCCGTGCGGGTGGCGAATTCGGCGGCGCAGGTGTCCACGCGCTTGTAGACGGGGCGCACGCCCAGCGCGTGGCGGCGCGCGCGCACGGCGTGCTCATCCGAGTGCAGGAGCTTGGCCAGGCGCCGGTCGGAAAAGCCTTTTTGCTTGAGGGCGCGCATGGCGGCGGCGTCCAGCGAGGCGAGGGCGGCCTGGCCTTTTTCGGCCACGAGGCGGTCGATGTCCAGCTCGATGCGCACGATTTGCTCGATTTGCACGAGGAACCATTTGTCGATTTTGGTGAGCTGGTGCACTTCGTCCAGCGTCCAGCCGGCGGCGAAGGCGTCGCCCACGAACCAGATGCGCTCCGGGCCGGGTTCGCCCAGCTCTTTTTCCAGCGTTTCGCGGTCTTTGGTTTTTTCGTTCATGCCGTCCACGCCCACTTCCAGGCCACGCAGGGCTTTCTGGAAAGACTCCTGGAAGGTGCGGCCAATGGCCATGACTTCGCCCACGCTTTTCATTTGCGTGGTCAGGTGGCGGTCGGCCTGCGGGAATTTCTCGAAGGCAAAGCGCGGGATTTTGGTGACGACGTAGTCAATCGCCGGCTCGAAGCTGGCGGGCGTGGCGCCGCCGGTGATTTCGTTTTTCAGCTCGTCGAGCGTGTAGCCCACGGCCAGCTTGGCGGCGACTTTGGCGATGGGAAAGCCCGTGGCTTTGGAGGCCAGCGCCGAAGAGCGCGAGACGCGCGGGTTCATCTCGATGACGATCATGCGGCCGTCTTTGGGATTGAGGGCGAACTGCACGTTGGAGCCGCCCGTGTCCACGCCGATTTCGCGCAGCACGGCAATGCTGGCGTCGCGCATGCGCTGGTATTCCTTGTCGGTGAGCGTTTGCGCGGGGGCGACGGTGATGCTGTCGCCGGTGTGCACGCCCATCGGATCGAGGTTTTCGATGGAGCAGATGATGATGCAGTTGTCCGCCTTGTCGCGCACCACTTCCATCTCGAACTCTTTCCAGCCCAGCAGCGACTCTTCAATGAGCAGCTCGCTGGTGGGCGAGGCTTCCAGCCCGCGTTTGGCGATGGTTTCAAACTCTTCGGGGTTGTAGGCCACGCCGCCGCCCGTGCCGCCCAGCGTGAAGCTGGGGCGGATGATGGTGGGAAAGCCCACGCTTTTTTGCACTTCCCACGCTTCGGCCATGCTGTGGGCGATGCCGCTGCGCGCCGATTCAAGGCCGATGCGCGTCATGGCGTCCTTGAACTTCAGGCGGTCTTCGGCCTTGTCGATGGCCTCGGGCGTGGCGCCGATCAGCTCGCACTTGTATTTGTGCAGCACGCCGTTGCGCCACAAATCCAGCGCGCAGTTGAGCGCCGTTTGCCCGCCCATCGTGGGCAGGATGGCGTCGGGGCGCTCCTTGTCGATGATTTTTTCCACCGTCTGCCAGGTAATCGGCTCGATGTAGGTCACATCGGCCGTGGCCGGGTCGGTCATGATGGTGGCGGGGTTGCTGTTGATGAGGATGACGCGGTAGCCCTCCTCGCGCAGCGCCTTGCACGCCTGCACGCCGGAGTAGTCGAACTCGCACGCCTGGCCGATGACGATGGGGCCTGCGCCGATGATGAGGATGCTTTTGAGGTCGGTTCTTTTGGGCATTTGATAGAAGTGGGCTGGGTCGTGTTGGGGTTCCGGCAGCGGGGCCGCGCATCCGTGGCAAGGCGTTTGTGGCGATCTGTTCCTGGCGAGATGTCCGTGGCAGGCAAAGCAAAGGGCGCCGCAGCACCCTTTGCGCTTGTCCGCGTTACTCGTGCAAATCGCGCGTGAGCTTTTCCAGCAGCGCCTTGGCGCGTTCGGCGGGCATGTTTTTCTGCATCAGTTGCAGCAGGCCGTCGCCTTCCACCAGCGGGCGCAGCACCTGGGCTTCGGCTTCGTAGAACTTCACCGTCCAGGCGGCCAGCTCGGCGTTGAATTCCTCGTCCGTCCAGCTCTTGCCTTTGGCCAGCAAGGTGATCAGGGGCATGGCCTTGTGCTCGATGAAGGACTTTTTGTAGGGCTTTTGCGCCCAGCGTTCGGAAAACCATTCCTTGTGGGGTGAAGGCAGCGTGAGCATGCGCTTGGCAATGGCTTTTTCAAGCGGGGCCTGGGGGAAGGGGTAGAGCTTCATGTTGTTGTGACTCCCTTGGGATGGTGGATGAAAACCGGGCGTTCAGGCCGCCGCCTGGCGCGCCTGCCGCATGCTGGCCGTGAAGCGGTCAAACAAATAGGCGCAGTCGTGCGGGCCGGGCGAGGCTTCGGGGTGGCCCTGAAAGCAGAAAGCGGGCCGGTCGGTGCGCTCCAGCCCTTGCAAAGTGCCGTCAAACAGGCTGATGTGGGTGGCGCGCAAATTGGCGGGCAGCGTGGCGGCATCCACTGCGAAGCCGTGGTTTTGGCTGGTGATGATCACGCGGCCCGTTTGCAGGTCTTTCACGGGGTGGTTTGCGCCGTGATGGCCGAATTTCATCTTGAAGGTGCGCGCGCCAAAAGCCAGCGCCATGAGCTGGTGCCCCAGGCAAATGCCAAAGGCGGGCACGCCCGCTTCAACGATTTCGCGCGTGGCGGCAATGGCGTAGTCGCACGGCTGCGGGTCGCCCGGGCCGTTGGAGAGGAAAACGCCATCCGGCTTCATGGCCAGCACGTCGGCGGCGGGCGTTTGCGCGGGCACCACCGTCACTTTGCAGCCGCGCGCGGCCAGCATGCGCAAGATGTTGTATTTCACGCCGAAGTCATAGGCCACCACGCTGAACTGCGGCTCTTGCTGCGTGCCGTAGCCGCTGCCGGGCTGCCATTCGGTTTGCGTCCAGCCGTAGGGCTTGGCAGCGCTGACTTTTTGGGCCAAATCCAGCCCGGCCATGCTGGGGGCGCTGCGGGCGGCGGCCAGCGCCTTTTGCGCATGTTCGGCGCTCAGGCTTTCGCCGGGCGCCAGCGCCAGCACGGCGCCGTTTTGCGCGCCCTGGGTGCGCAGCAGGCGGGTGAGCTTGCGCGTGTCAAGGCCTGCAATGGCAACCGTGCCCTGGCGCGCCAGGTATTGCGGCAGCGTTTCGCTGCTGCGGAAATTGCTGGCCAGCAGCGGCAAGTCTTTGATCACCAGACCGGCGGCCTGCACGCGGGCGCCTTCCACGTCTTCGGCGTTCACGCCGTAATTGCCAATGTGCGGATACGTCAGGGTGACGATCTGCTGGCAGTAGCTGGGGTCGGTGAGGATTTCCTGATAACCGGTCATGGCGGTGTTGAACACCACTTCGCCCACGGTCATGCCGGCTGCGCCAATGGCCTGGCCGGTGAATACCGTGCCGTCGGCAAGCGCAAGAAGGGCTGGGGGGAATTTCGCCTGAAGGGAGGCTAGCACTGGGTTTTCTCCGTTGAATGGGCACAGCAGACGCCCAGGCCAGATTCAAAAAAAGCCCTTGACGGGCTTTCGGATGATGCGGCGGGGATCGACAACGGGAAAATTGCGCTGGGCGGCCAAGTGTGCTGAAACAGCCGCCGATTATATGCGTGGGGTATATGCGTGAAGGCCTTGCGCTTCATCAAGCGGCAGCCCGCGGGCCGCTACCAGAATCGCCCGCAAGCCTTGGCGCAGCCAGCGCGGGCAGCTCTCTTTTTTGAAGTGACCGCGTTCATTTCCGCCTTCTCTGCCTTCTCCGCCGCTCCATGTCCGAATCCGCTTCCGAAGTTTCCTTGTCCGCCCTGCCGGCCCACGCGGCCCGCTTCTTTGGGCAGGCGCCGCACTGGCATTTGCTGGCGGCCCTGCCCGCAGGCGATGCCGCCGGCGGCGCGCGCGCCCTGGCCCGCCTGCTGGCCTTGCTGCCCGCCGCGCGCCGCCTGCCGGAATGTCCTTCGCGCCTGACGCTGACCGCCGTGCTGCCCGCCGCTCCGGCGCTGGCGCAGGTGCGGGAAGCAGGCGGCGCGGCCATCGCCCCGCTGCTGCACCGCCTGGTGCCGCAATGGCATGGCCTGCTGCCGGGCCTGCATGCGCTGGATCTGGGCGGCGGCGACCGCCTGCTGCTGGCGCTGGGCGCGGCGGCGGATGCGCTGGCCGAGCTGCACGGTGCGGCACATGGCCTGGCGCTGCTGGGCCACGGCTGGCCCGCCCTGCTGCCCAAGCTGCCGCCGCTGTGCCAGCCGCAAGCGGGCCTCTGGCCGGAAAACGCCGCTCAACCAGGGCTGCAACAAGCCCTGCGCGCCTGCGGCATGCAAGAGGCCGCTGATGGCTTTTGCCACTATGCCCCGCAATGGCGGCCGCGCCCGCGCGTGGCGGACCGCATGGCCGCTCCCATGCCGCATGCTGCTGCGCCCGCGCGCTGCTTCATCGTGGGCGCGGGGCTGGCCGCCGCCAGCCTGGCGGGCAGCCTGGCCGCGCGGGGCTGGCAAGTGGCCGTTCTGGGCGCGGGCGCGCAGCCTGCCGATGGCGCAAGCGGCCTGCCAGCGGGCGTGGCCGCAGCGCATGTGTCGCCGGATGACTGTCTCCTCTCGCGCCTCACGCGCGCGGGCGTGCGCACCACCCTGGCCCGCGCCGCCTGCCTGCTGCCTGATGGCGAAGGCGCGAGCTGGGCCGTCAGCGGCGTGCTGGAGCGCCACGCCGCGCAAGACCGCCGCCTGCCCGAAAGCTGGGCCGCTTTCCTTGGCCCAGACGATCCGGCCAACCCCGGCGCGGCTCCCGCCAGCGCCGCGCAGCTGGCGCAGGCGGGCCTGGCCGGAGCGCCCGCCCAAGACCTGTCCGAAGCCCTCTGGCACACCCATGCGGGCTGGATTCGCCCGCCCGCGCTCATCGCCGCGCAGCTGGCCGCGCCGGGCATTGAATGGCGCGGCGGCCAGCGCGTGGCCCGCATCCGCCGCGCGCCGCATGGCTGGCAGGCGCTGAACGAGCAGGGCGAACTGCTGGCCGAGGCTGATCTGGCCGTCATCGCCGCAGGCTTTGACACCCGCGCCCTGCTGGCCGCCTCTTTTCCGCAAGCCGCCGCCGTGCCCCTGACGGCCCTGCGCGGGCAGGCGGCCTGGGGGCATGCCGCAGACTTGGCGGCGGGCGCGGCCGAAGGCGCGCTGCCGCCTTTTCCCGTCAATGGCCACGGCAACTTCATTCCCGATGCCGCAGGCATCTGGGTCACGGGCAGCACCTTCGAGCGCGGCAGCGCCAGCGCCACCCCGACCGACGAGGGCCACGCCGCCAACTGGCAGCGCCTTGCCGAGCTGCTGCCTGCTGCCGCCGCCCGCTTGCAGGCGCAGTGGCCCCAGGCCAGGCGCTTTGCCGCCGTGCGCTGCGCCGCGCCCGACCGCCTGCCTTTCATCGGCCCGCTGGCTCCCGCCTTCTGGCAGACGGCCGAAGCGTTTGAAGCGACCGCCCCCGCCTTTGAAGCGCCCTGGGTCTATGCGGGCCTGGGCGCGCGCGGCATTGCCCTCTCGGTTCTCGGCGCCGAGGTGGCCGCCTGCTGGCTGCATGGCGAGCCGCTGCCCATTGAAAAAAGCCTGGCGCGCCATTTGCTGGCAGAGCGGCTCAAGGCTTCAAGGCGGCAGACGGATTGCGCGGCCTAATGAATGGAGCCGCGCTTTCGGGCTGACTCTGGCGGCATCAAAAACAGGAGCGAATTCAGAGTGCAGAAAAGTGGGGTATGCGCAGTTTGCACTAGGACCTAATGCTACGAATAAAAGAGCGAAAAAAGTGCATCTGCGCCAGCCGGCCCCGCTTCCCCTCATGCATTGCCTGCACCTGGCCCAGCCCGGCCTGGGGGGGTTCGCGGCCATTCGCGTGCAGCTTGCGCACGGCTTGAATTGAGCGGGCTGGCGCTGAGCGGGCAGGACAGTCAAAGCGCTGGTTTTGCCCAGGCTGGCTGCCTGAAGTTCAGCGGACTATGGCTTGCGGCGCTTTGGGAGTCTGTTCAAAGCCCGTCCGTGGGGCGAAAAGCGAGGCCTTTGGCGCTGCAAATTCTCAATGGGCCGCAAGACTCCCGTTTGCGGCTTGCGGCTTGCGGCCCATCCTGGTCTGAGGCCCCTTGCGGCCAGGTCGCAAGCAGGCTCTTATGGCTGGCGCTGGTGCCAGACGGTGCGGTTCAGGGCAGTGGGCCAGCCTTGGGCGTCGCGGGGCAGGCGGTCGTCCACGTTGTCGCCAAAGCCGGTGATGTAGAGGCGGTCGCCCTCAATGCGGGCCAAATCTTTGTCGCGATTGTTATCAGTGGTTTCCCATATATAGAGGCGGTCGGCCTGCGTGCCGTCGGACAGGGTAACGCGGTCGGCAATTTGCATGTAGCCGGTTTCCGTTTCGGTTTTCACGGGCTGGCCCTGACAGGCTTGCCCCAGATATTCGCGCTCGGTTTCCGTCCACGCATAAAGGCCGTCGGGGCGGCGGGTAATGGTGACGTCGGAAATGGAGGATTTGTAGGCGACCTGGCCCGCCTGCACGCGGGAGGATGAAATATGGCAGGCCATTTGCCACCGGCCTTCATAGGCAAAACTGGCAGAGGGCGTTGAAGGCGTAGGCGTAGGCGTAGGCGCGGGCGTGGGCCTGGGTGTAGGCGTGGGCGTGGATGTAGGCGCTGGAGTGGGCGCATCGGACGAATCGCTGCCGCCGCAGCCTGCCATCAGCGCGGCGATGACGAGCGGGGCGAGGAAAAAGACTTTTTTGTTCATGGCGCAACCTTTGCTGCATTGAAATGATTAAATGGATAATGAACAGGTTTTTCCATTCGTGGGCGAAATGGCTTCAACCTGCGGCGGCGGATTCTATGGATAAAAATATTAAATGCACATTTATTTTTGTTGAGTCGTCCGTGGTGCGCCAAAAATGAAAAAGGGCGCCTGAAAGCGCCCTTGCAAATTTATGCGGCTGGCCGCGCGCCGCTTACGGTGCGGCTTTTTTGCCGGTTCTGGCGGTTTTGCCGGTTTTCGCGGCGGTTTTTTTCACGGCGGCGTTCCCGGCAGTTTTTGCAGCGGTTTTCGCAGCGGGTTTTTTGGGCGCGGCGGCCTTGGCGGCGCGCGGCTTGCGCGAGCGTTTGGCCTTGGCGGCGCGCTGCTGGATGTGGGCGAGCGCTTCTTGCACCTGGTCAATGAGGATGAGGCACAGATCGCCCGCTTGCAGGCGGTCGAGGGCGTGGTCGATGGCGGTGAATTCGCCGTGGATTTCTTCCACGTGGCTGGCGCGTTCGGCGCCTTGCAGGCCCTGGCGCAGCAGGGCGAGGACTTCGCCGTCGGCGCGGCCGCGCTGGCAGGCGTCCTGGTAGAGGATGACGTCGTCAAAGGCTGCGCCGAGGATGCGGGTTTGTTCGCGGATGTCTTCATCGCGCCGGTCGCCCGCGCCGCTGATGACGACGCTGCGGCGGCGCGCGGGCATGTTGCGGATGCCGCTGACCAGGGCGTTGATGGCGTCGGGGTTGTGCCCGTAGTCGGCGATGACGGTGGCGCCGGCGTAGTCGAAGATGTTGAAGCGGCCGGGCACGGCGCTTTGGTCGCTGGTGAAGGAGGCCAGGCCGCGCCGGATGGCGTTCCAGGGCAGGCCCAGGCTCCAGGCTGCGCCTACGGAGGCCAGCGCGTTTTCCACCTGAAAGCCGATGAGGCCCTTGTGGGTGATGGGCACGCGCGAGAGGGGCAGGCGTTTTTCAAAGCCGCGTTCGGCGCAGACGATGTCGCCGTCTTGCACATAGACCACGCGCTTGCCTTGCGCGAGGTGGGTTTTGATGACGGGGTGCTGGCCGTCTTGCGCGAAGAAGACGACGCTGCCGGGGCAGCGGGCGGCCATGGCGACGACGTTGGGGTCGGCGGCGTTGAGCACGGCGCTGCCGGTGGGGGCGACGTTGAGCACGATGACGCGCTTGAGCACCATCAGGTCTTCGAGCGTGGTGATGTAGTTCAGGCCCAGGTGGTCGCCCGCGCCGAGGTTGGTGACGATGGCAACGTCGCATTTGTCAAAGGCCAGTCCTTCGCGCAGCAGGCCGCCGCGCGCGGTTTCGAGCACGGCGGCGTCCACGTCGGGGTGGGCGAGCACGTTGCGGGCGCTGCGCGGACCGGAGCAGTCGCCGGAGTCGATTTGGCGGCCGTTGGCATAGACGCCGTCGGTGTTGGTCATGCCCACGCGCAGGCCGTGGGTGGCCAGCAGGTGGGCCGTCAGGCGCACGGTGGTGGTTTTGCCGTTGGTGCCGGTGACGGCCACGAGCGGGATGCGGCCATTGGCGCCGTCGCTGCCGCTGGGGAACATGTGCTCGATGACGGCTTTGCCCACGTCGCGCCCTTTGCCGAAGGAGGGGCTGACGTGCATGCGCAGGCCGGGGGCGGCATTGACTTCGACGATGCCGCCGCCTTGCTCCTCCAGCGGGCGCAGCACGCTTTCGCAGATGACGTCCACGCCGCAGATGTCCAGCCCCACGGTGAGCGCGGCTTCAATGGCGCGGGCGGCCACGTCGGGGTGCACGTTGTCGGTGACGTCGGTGGCAGTGCCGCCGGTGGAGAGGTTGGCGTTGTGGCGCAGGATGACGCGCTGGCCCCGGGGCGGCACGCTTTCGGGCGTGAGGTCTTGCCCCTTGAGACAGGCGGCGGCGATGGCGTCGATGCGGATTTGCGTGAGCGAGGTGCCGTGGCCTTTGCCCCGGCGCGGGTCTTTGTTCACTTCGGCCACCAGTTCGCGCACGGTGTGCTTGCCGTCGCCGATGACCAGCGGCGGCTCGCGGCGGGCGGCGGCCACGAGCTTGTTGCCCACCACGAGCAGGCGGTAGTCGTTGCCGGAGAGGTATTTTTCGACCATGACGTCGCCGTACTGGGCCGCTTCCTGCCAGGCCAGCTCGAAGTGGGCGCGGCTGCTGATGCCGACGGTGACGCCTTTGCCCTGGTTGCCGCCTTGCGGCTTGACGACGACGGGCAGGCCCACTTCCTGCGCCACGGCCCAGCCGTCTTCCAGATCGGCGGCGGGGCGGCCCAGGGGCACGGGCACGCCGGCGGAGTGCAGCACTTTTTTGGTCAGGTCCTTGTCTTGCGCGATGGTTTCGGCGATGGCGCTGGTGCCGTCTTCTTCAGCGGCCTGGATGCGCCTTTGCCGCGCGCCCCAGCCCAGTTGCACGAGGCTGCCGCGCGTGAGCCGCCGGCAGGGAATGCCGCGCTTGAGGGCCGCTTCGACGATGGCGCCGGTGGAAGGCCCCAGGCGTTCGTCTTCGTCCAGATCGCGCAGCTCGGCCAGCGTGGCGGCGATGTCAAAGGCTTCGCCCGTGCAGGCGGCGCGGCACAGCTCTTGCGCGCGGGCGAAGGCCAGGCGCCCCACGGCTTCTTCGGTGTACTGCACCACCACCTGGAACACGCCCGGCTCTTCGGTTGGCGTGGTGCGGCTGAAGGTGACCTGGCAGCCCGCTTGCGTTTGCAGCGCCAGAGTGGCTTGCTCCAGCACGTGCGCCATGGATACGGGCTTGCTGGAGCGGGGCACGTGCAGCGCGCCCACGCGGGGAAAGCGCTCGCGCAGGCGTTTTTCAAACGCCTTGTCCAGGCTGCGTTCGGATTCGTCGCATGACACCACGGCTTCAATGGCGGTGTGGCGGCTCCACAGGTTCGGCCCGCGCAGGGCGCGGATGCGGGTGACTTCCATGAGGGGTTCCTCGAAAAAAACGGGGGCGGGGCGGAATGGACGCGGGGCAGGAACGGTCAGGCCGGGGCGGGTCAGAAAAGCATCAAAAAAGAGGAGCAAATTCAAGGGGTCTGAAAAGCGGCCTTGCGCTGTTTCCACTAGGACATCATGCTATGGATTAAGGAGCGAATACGGCTCTTCCAGCTTGTCCGGCGTGCGCCTTTGATTCTTTGCTTTGACCTTTCGCTTTGACCTTTCGGGTTTCTGCTTTCCGGTTTGTCAGTGATAGGCCGACATGGCCACGCTCTTGCGCATGTGCAGCAGGCCCGCGTGCACCAGTTCAATGGGCAGGTTCAGCGCCCAGGCGGCAGCCACGGCGGCCAGGATATGGCGGCGCACGTCGTCAGGCGCGTCGCAGCCGATGCGCGTGCGCGTGGAAGGCGGCACGGAAAGCATTTGCTCCGGCCCGCTGCCTTGCGCCAGCACCACGCCTTGCGGACGGGCGAAGACCACGCGGCCGCCGCGCGCGCGGTGGGCGGTGAGCGCGGGGTTTTGCTCGTCCAGGCTGAAGAGCAGCACTTCGCCGTCGCTGTATTCGGCCAGCGCCAGTACGGCGGGGTCATCGGCATTGAGCACGGCCGCGCCCGTGGGCAGCACCACATCGACTTGCGTGCGCGCCACGCCGGGCATTTGCCGCGCCTCGCTCACGTAGTGCTCCTGCAAGCCTTCGTGCGAGGGCATGGCCAGCACCACGCCCACCTGGCAGCGGTCGTACGGCAGCCCTTCGGCCAGGATGTGGCGGGG
>ERZ773008.1744-NODE-1744-length-14924-cov-17.072365_pt1 | contig 14924 bp, 15 predicted proteins | sample MGYA00580664_ERZ773008 | MGnify/ENA primary metagenome ERZ773008 (study PRJEB29015, sample SAMEA2738016) | human oral metagenome | biome: human oral; feature: human-associated habitat; material: dental | place: China | collected 2048 ... | reverse complement strand
GGTTTTCCCACTGGATGCCTAGAGCTGGGTCTGCATAGTTGACAAAGGCATACTTCGGTTTGAGCTCCAAAGCCCAATAGTCGTTTACCAGATAGCTATAAGAAACAGTGTCAGAAAGGACTTGGAAGCCGTTGGCTACGCCACGTGGCACAAAAATCCCCTTGCTAGCATCGATTACTGTCTGATAGGTATTACCAAAGGTCTCTCCCTCACGCAGGTCAACCCAAGAACCTAGAACCTTACCGTCATCTGTAACAGAGATGTACTTGTCCCATGGCTCAGCATGTAGACCACGCAACACATTTTTACGAGAAAAGCTGACATTATTTTGCAGTTTTCCTTCTGCAAAAAAACTTTCAGGAAAGCCTAGCGGCAGCATTTTTTCCTTCTGGAAATTCTCCTTAAACCAGCCTCGGTTGTCCCCGCGAACAGGGATATCAAACTCCAACATTCCTGGAATTCCAGGAACCTCACGAGCTGCTAATTCCTTATCAAAAAATTGTTCACTCATTTTCTTATTCTTCTCCAATCAAGCGCAAGAGATAGTGGCCATATTCATTCTTTTTCAATGACTGCGCCAATTCATGCACTTGCTCTTTAGTGATATAGCCCATACGATAGGCAATTTCTTCCAGATTTGCCACCTGAACGTTCTGCATCCGCTGAACTGTTTCGATATATTGAGCGGCTTCTAAGAGACTTTCGTGGGTACCTGTATCCAACCAAGCAAAACCACGTCCCATGAGCTCAACAGACAAATCACCACGTTCCAAGTAAGCCTTGTTGACATCTGTGATTTCCAGTTCTCCGCGAGGGCTTGGCTTGATGTTCTTGGCAATTTCTACGACATCATTATCGTAGAAATACAGTCCTGTCACTGCATAGTTAGAGCGTGGCTGTTCCGGTTTTTCTTCAATAGAGATCGCATTCATATTTTCATCAAATTCCACAACACCAAAGCGTTCTGGGTCCTTAACCTGGTAGCCAAAAACAGTAGCACCTTTTTCTTTAGCAGCGGCCTTCTGAAGCATTTTACTCAGACCTGGTCCATGATAAATATTATCCCCAAGAATCAGCGCTACCCGATCATCTCCGATAAAATCAGCACCAATAATAAAGGCTTGCGCTAATCCATCTGGACTTGGTTGCTCTGCATAAGAAAGTTTGATCCCAAACTCAGACCCATCACCTAGCAAATCCTCAAATCTTGGAAGATCCGTTGGAGTTGAGATAATAAGGATATCTTTTATCCCTGCCAACATTAAGGTTGACAATGGATAATAAATCATAGGTTTGTCATAAACTGGCATCAGCTGCTTAGATGCTGCTCGTGTCAGTGGGTATAAGCGAGTACCTGACCCACCCGCAAGAATAATACCTTTCATATGAGTTTCCTCTCTGTTATATATTCCCTTTATTTTATCATTTTTGAAAGCGAATGTCACTTTTTATTTATATAAGGATTCTGCAGAAAAAAACTTCTGCCACCAAGCGCAGAAGTCCAATTTATTTATCCTAAAGCGATATCTAAAATCATCATCAAAACAAAACCTACCATGAGTCCTAAAGTTGCTACATCTGTATTACCATTATTTTGTGAATCTGGTATTAACTCCTCCACAACTACAAAAATCATAGCTCCTGCTGCAAAAGACAGGGCATAGGGCAAAATAGCTGTCATGGTCATAACTGCTACCGCTCCTAGTGCTGCTCCGATCGGCTCTACAATAGCGGACATAGAACCCCAGTAGAAGGCTTTAAGTCAAAATTTACCATCCGTCCGAATCGGAATGGATAGAGCTGCCCCTTCTGAAATATTTTGCAAACCAATCCCCAAAGCCAGACCAATAGCTCCTATAAAGGCCTCTGGACTAGAATTGGTAGCCAAAGCGCCAAAGGCAACTCCAACTGCCAAACCTTCTGGAAAATTATGGATAGTAATAGCCAAGAAAAGCAAAGCTGTCTTAGATAATTTTTTTTGAGCTTTTCCTGAAATCCCCTCTGCCTCCGAAATATCCTTGCTAAGGTGCAAATGAGGTACTATCGCATCAATTAGTCGCAGGAAAAAACCAATCGCAGCCGGCAACCACGACATCTTACCATAAGAGCCTTGAGCATACTCAATCGATGGTGCCAAAAGCGACCAAAAGGAAGCTGCAATCATGACGCCCGCTGCAAAGCCCATCATAATATCTAGTAACCTCCTACTGATATGCTTAAAGAAAAACACAACAGCCGAGCCTACAATTGTACACCCCCATGTAAAAAGCCCTGCCAAAAAAGCCTGCATCAGAACTGGTTGCGATCGTAACCAGTCCATAATTTCCTCTTATTCTCTAAAATCAATCATACAAAATCGTCTTGGTTTCCCCGATACAGTGTTTTTCCTCATTCCAGTAATGAATCCGCTCGAAAGAGCCTTTCCGCCAGTAGAGAGGCAAACGTTCACGTATGTCGCCCTGCATATCTATTTGGCCAAGTTCCGAAATCTTCCACCATTTGGGCTCCCCTTCATGATCGTTTCCCCTGACTTGCCCCTCAAAGGCAGTGCAAAGAAAATCGTAATACACATACCGTTCTTTTTTACTCGGATTAGTGAAGCCTGAAATCCCCTTCAATTCCAAGTTTAGAGCAGTCAGCCCCGTTTCTTCTTTTAATTCGCGCCTTGCAGCTTCGAAAAAAGATTCTGGAAACTCCACCTTCCCGCCTGGTTGTATCCACCCTTTAAAGTTATCATGCTGGCGATTGAGCAATAGGATTTCATCATCTTTTTTTACACAAATATTGACCCAATTCAAAATAGTTTCTGTCATATCAAACCTTCTCCACATGGAACTAGTAACTTTAAGAAAAGCGCAATCATGACGCTTGCACAACAACAAGCTGTAATGAAAACAGGCTCCAAAAAACTTATTCCAACTTAGTATTGTGTATTTTGAATAGAAAATCGAACGATCTGATGATTTTGAACAATGACCTCGTATTTACCAAATCCAGAAGACTTACTATGTTTCCCGACACTAATGACCATAAGATAGCGTGCATCCGGTAGCTTCGTGAAATCTAGCTGCTCTTGTAAAATCTGCTTGATTTTATCATCATTCTTCTGGTCTTGGCCAATACTGATGATAGATCCATCGTCTTGCTCCACGTTCAAAACTACCTTCATTTCGATGGAAAGAGCCTCTTTTTCCAACATGTCAGAAATAGGGATTGGGTATAAGCCCTGCAAAGGCTGGCCTTCTGCCCCATTCTTCTTTATAAGATCCTCGTACGCATCAATATGTGGCGCATCCTTATCTATCATAAAATCAAGGGATTCTAGATATAGTTTCTTCTCATTCGCTCTTGTGAAGCTATCTTTTACAGTTTCTAAAGTTTCACTATAGCCCGGACTCAGCTCTAGTCCCGTATAAGCGATACTAGGAAAAGCTTGATAAATCGCATATCCCTTTTCAAGCTGTAGGTCAATATCCGTTTTTCCATATTTCTCATCCCGAGAGGTGTAGTACTCAATTCGGTCACCAATCTTAACCGTTTTCCCCTCAATTTCCTCAGAATACTCAGCACTGACTAAATAACCAGCAAAAGAGGTATAGTTTTTATTCGCATCTAAAACTCTGACCGTTCCTTCAAAACCACTCTGCTTATAAGAACGCTGAACAGCCTGTACCATTTCATATTTCGGCACTCGTACAAAAATCCCCCATATATCTATGAAATTCAGAAACATAGAGACAAGAGCCATGAAACAAACGATCACCACACTGGATAGGAAACAGCCCAAAACTCCAAAACCTATTTTATGTTTGTTATTCTTTGCTAGTTCCTGATTTCCTCCATTATTTTGAACAACAAGAGGATGTTGAGAACGACTTTTGTGTCTAGTAAATAGAATAAGTGAGATTGATATTAATATTGATATTACTAGTAAAAATAAAACGAGGAATATTATAATCATTTGTTTTCCTTAAGTATCTTCTTCTTCACATACCGCTCGATAGGATAGTCAGCTGGATTCAGCAGCCCCGCTTCTCCTAGAGCCATCCGAGCCAATTGGCGTCCGATGAGCGGACCAGTTGTCAGACCAGAAGAACCTAGACCGCTGGCCGCGTAAACATGCGGCAAGTCTGGCACAGCGCCAAAGAAAGGAGCAAAGTCGCTGGTATAAGCCCGCGTTCCCACACGCTCGCCCAGAATCTCTGCTTTAGACAACCTCGGCAAATAAGTTTCCGCTTCTTGCTGCAACTGATCCAGCACCGTCTTATCTACTGTTAAATCAAAGCCCCGATCATTTTCATGGCTGGCACCGACACTGACCTTGCCTGCCAGAAAGGGAATGATATCCAGCTCGCCCTCAGGCATCACAACAGGGTAGTCATCCGTCTTTTCAGCCAGCTTAAAATCACGCAACTGTCCCTTTTGCGGCCGAACATCTGTCTTATAGCCCAGTGGCTGCAAGATTTCTCCCAGCCAAGCTCCCACAGCTAAAATAACACAGTCAAAGCTCTGACCATCCACCAGAAGTTGCTCTCCTTCTACTGTCAAGCTTACCTTTTTCTCAACTAGTTTTGCCTTACTAGCTTTCAGAAGCGTCTCCGTTAAGAGTGCTCCCTCCACACGAGCCCCACCGGAAGCATAGAGAAGTTGCTCAAAGCCTTGCAAGTCTGGAAATTTCTCCTGGGCTTCCTGACGACTGAGAAAACTCAAGTCCCCTATTAAGGGCGACTCTTCACGACGATTAGCAGCCAAATCATAAAGTTCCTGCAGTTTGCTCTCATCTTTTTTCAGCAGATAAACACCTGTCTGTTGGTAAAAGTCTGTCTGGATTCCAGCCGATTTCAGTTCTGCAATCAAGTCCTGATAAAAATCAGCGCCCAGACGCGCCATCCTGTACCAAGCCTTGTTGCGACGCTTGGAAAACCAAGGACTGATGATGCCAGCGGCTACCTTGGTTGCCTGCCCCTTGCCGTCATCAAAGACAGTCACCTCCACATCTGGGGATTTGGACAGATAGTAAGCCGCTGTTGAGCCGACAATCCCAGCTCCAATCACTGCTACTTTTTTCATGTCGCTCCCTCTCAAATATGTCGGAAAGGATTGGTCAAAGCCTGACTAGCCAGAATCTCAATCTCCCATCCTTCTTCTGCCTTCCAAGTATCAAGCTTTTCTTTTAATTTTTCCGTGAAAAGAACCTCGATATGATGTCCAGGATCCAGCGCCAAAAGACCTTCTGTCAGCATTTCCTGGGCAGTGTGATAGTAAATATCACCTGTAATGTAGACCTGCGCTCCCTTGGAAATAGCCTCTGGATAAAAGGACTGACCGCTGCCACCACAAATAGCTACACGATCAATCACACGATTGAGATTCGCTTCTTCATAAGTGACCAGACGCAAACTATCTAGTCCAAAACTTGCCTTGACCTTAGCCGCAAAGTCTCCAAAAGTCTGAGGAGCAATCTTCCCCACGCGGCCAATACCGTTTTCTGGCCCCGTCTGACTGAGAAAACTTGTCTCCTCAATATCTAATAACTGGCAGAACCAGTCATTGAGTCCGTCCTCTACAACATCAATATTGGTATGACTGACATAGACAGCAATATCATGCTTGATGAGGTCTAAAATCATCTGATTTTGAGCCTTATCTGCCACTAGGTCCTTAAGAGGACGAAAGATAGGCGCATGCTTAACGATAATCAGTCCAGCACCTGCCTCAATAGCCTCCGCCACCGTCTGCTCGCGAATATCCAGCGCCACTAGAACCTTATCCACTTCTTTGTCCAGAGTTCCGATTTGCAGGCCTGAAATGTCGCCCTCCATGGACAGTTCTTGCGGGCAATAGGCTTCATAACGGGCGATGATTTCACTTGCTAGCATGGAGCACCTCCTTGATACTTTCGATTTTTTGGGACATAGCAGAGCGTTCCAGCTCATTCTTTTCTGGAATATGAGCCAAAGCTCCTTCAAGTTTCTTCAGTTCTTTCTGCCATCTTAACTGAAAAGCAGGTGACTGTTGCTTCATCAGAAAAGGCCCGAAACGCTTTTCTTGCTCTGTCAAAGTTTGCTGGCCTGCTTCTGCCACTAGGATTTCATAAAACTTGCCAGCCTCTTCTAAGATATCCTCAGCCAGCAAGCAAAAGCCCTTAGATACCAGCCAGCTGCGGAGTTCATCTTCACGGTTATTGGGCTGCAAAATCAAGCGTGAAATAGCTCCAAGCTTAGCTCTGCCATTTTCCAAAATCTCTGAAATCAAGCGACCTCCCATACCAGCGATAACGATGGTGTCAATCTGATCTTCTACTTCAAAAGCCGCCAGACCATTGGCCAAACGAACCTCAATCTGCTTCGTCAGCCCATGCTCTGCCACATTTTTCTGGGCAGACTGAAAAGGCCCCTCCACCACTTCTCCGGCCAGAGCTTTTTCTATCCGACCTTGCTGAACCAGATAGATCGGCAGGTAGGCATGATCGCTCCCCACATCCAGAAGCTTAGCCTTATCTGGCACAAAACCAGCTACTCGCTCCAAGCGTTGGGAAATCATCTTTTTTTGCATTGCACACTCTTTTCTAAACATTCTTTTATTTAGTATATCATTTTTAAGGATATAAAAAAAGCAATGAAAAAAATCAGCTTGTTAATAAGCTGACTTTGTCTCACTGCTTTATGAAGAGATTTTCTAGCCCTTACAAATTATTTGATTTCTTGATACTCGGCAGCTAAACCGCGCTGGACTGCTGGACGAGCTGCAATTTTCTCCGCCCAAGCAGATAGGTGTTTGTAGGATGCAGCATCCAAGAACTCAGCAGCGCCTGGATAGAGCTTATCCTGCACCAACTGACCATACCAAGACCAGATAGCAATATCAGCAATACTGTAGTCATCTCCAGCAATATAAGTTTTCTTGGCCAATTCTTTATCCAACAAATCCAGCTGTCGCTTGGCTTCCATGGTAAAGCGATTGATAGGGTATTCTAGCTTTTCTGGAGCATAGTTAAAGAAATGACCGAAACCACCACCCAAGAAGGGCGCAGCGCCTGTCTGCCAGAAGAGCCAGTTGAGCACCTCAGTCCGACCCGCCACATCTAACGGAATCAGCTTTCCAAACTTCTCTGCCAGATAGAGCAGGATATTAGCAGACTCAAAGACAGGAATCGGCTTGTCGACTGATTGATCCAACAAGGCTGGAATCTTGGAGTTGGGATTGATTTTCACAAAATCTGATCCAAACTGGTCGCCGTCCATGATGCTAATCTTATAAAGGTCATAGGTTGCCTCTGTCACACCTGCTACCAGCAGTTCCTCCAACATAATCGTCACTTTGACTCCATTTGGAGTTCCAAGCGAATAAAGCTGAAAAGGCTCTTTACCAACAGGAAGCGTCTGCTCAAAGCGCGCTCCTGCAGTTGGTTGATTAATACCTGAAAATTTTCCTTGATTGCTCTCTACAGCAGACCAGACCTTTGGCAATTGATATTCTGACATCATGTTTCTCCTTCTTGATTAAACTATTTCATTCTAAAAAATAAATGCTCTTTATTACATTCTAACATAGAATATCACAAAACCAGAGTTTTCCGCTCTGGTTGTCTTTTCTATTAATCCTTCCACAAATTCATGGCATTGAGGAAATCATCTGAAACTGTCACATTTTGAGGATTAGCTGCTTCACGTTCTTCCCGTTTGGCTTCTACCTGAGCAAGCGTAGTGATTCCTTCTTTACGCCAATTTCGTAAGATTGCCTGAATATACTTCCAGTTGGCCTTGCCATTAAACACTGCCTCACGAAGAGCAGCTTTAACTAAGTCAGGATTGGTTCTATCATCTTGGACAGTCTTGGTCAAGTCCTCAATCTCAAAGGGAGTCAGAAGGCGGCCTAGCTCTTGCTGGAAGGTCTCCACCAAGTCTTTCAAGACATTCTGTGATGATCCGTTTTCTGTCTGTTGACTAGTCTTAGACACTAGCAATTCATCTAATTTTTCTAAGGCAGGAGAAGCATCAAATATAGCTTCGATTTCCCCATTTAGCTCAATTGTTTTATATTGTAGCAAACCCTGCTCGGTCAACTGTGACATAATCCGATTGACTTCAGAGACCGTCCTTCCAATGCTTTCTGCAATTTTAGTCGGCTCAAGATCGTCAGTGGCAGTCGTATTTTGCAAATAGAAAAACTGCCAAACGAGAAAATCATCACTTGATGAAAAAATTTCATGAAAATGAAACAACAGGGCACTAGGTAATACTATATTGCCCTTTTGAAAAGCTGATAAATAAGTCATAACACCTCTTATAAATAAGCAAAATAGGAAGCGTCATTTTCTGGATTCTCCCAATCAAATGGCGTCTCTTGGTAAACTGCATAATTAATCCAATTATTAAAAAATAGTGCCGCTGCAAGATTCCAGCATAATCCTGGTTTTGATTTTACATCATTGTTTGCAAAGTAGTTCTCGGGGATATTCGGATTGAGACCTGCTTGAAGATCTCGAAAATATTCTTTGGATAGCGTATAGCGATCATACTCTAAATGACCAAAACTGTATACTTCACGCAAATCACGACTAGCTAAGATGGATAAGCCTACATCTGGACCGCTGGATAGAATCTCCAGATTCGTATGACGAAGAATGTCTTCTTTCAACACCTCTGTATGGCGAGAATGTGGAGCAAAAAACTCGTCATCAAATCCCCTAAAAAGTAAATTAGGTTTCACAGGGCTTTTCTGAAGATAGACGCCAGATAATTTATGCGCAAGTGGCTTTTTTTCAATGCCATAACGTGCGTAAAGTCCTGCTTGTGCTCCCCAGCATATATGAAGAGTTGAATACACATGACTTTTAGACCATTCGATAACTCGGCAAAGTTCTGTCCAATAGTCCACTTCTTCAAAAGCTAGATTCTCTACAGGTGCTCCAGTGATGATTAAACCATCAAAATAATGTGACTCCACCTCTTCAAAAGTCTTATAAAAAGTTTCCATATGCTTTGCATGTGTGGTTTTTGATTGATGCGTAGTCATATACAAAAAATCTATGTTTAACTGCAAAGGAGTATTAGCCAGTAATCTCAATAGCTGTGCTTCTGTGACAATCTTTTGAGGCATAAGGTTCAAGACTAAAATATTAAGAGGACGAATATCCTGGTGTTCCGCCCTTTGTTTATCCATCACAAAGATATTTTCAGAACTTAAAATATCAACAGCTGGTAATTTTTTATCAATCTTAATTGGCATGAAAATATCTCCTTCTTCTAATATAGTTATTATACTGAAAGGAGATATAGTTTTCAATTATACTTTTTCTCTAACTAGATATAGCTTTAAACTATGTATTAATAATGCATCAACACTTTATAATCATAGTCGCCAATCGCTTCACGACCATTTAGATCATCAAGTTCAATAAGAAAGGCACAGCCAGCAACAACACCACCAAGGCGTTCGATCATTTCAATCGTTGCTTTTACAGTTCCACCTGTAGCCAAAAGGTCATCAACGATGAGAACGCGTTGACCTGGTTTGATCGAATCAGCATGCATCGTTAAGGTATCGAGGCCGTACTCTTTTTCGTAATCTGCTGAGATAACTTCGCGTGGTAATTTTCCAGGTTTACGAACAGGAGCAAAACCAATACCCAATTCAAAAGCCACAGGGCATCCTACAATAAAACCACGTGCTTCTGGGCCTACAATCATATCGATTTTTTTATCAGTTGCATATTGTACAATTTCACGAATAGCGTAGCTATAGGCATTTCCATCTGCCATCAATGGGCTAATGTCACGAAAAGTGATCCCTTCTTGTGGATAATTTTCGATCGTTGCAATATAGTCTTTTAAGTTCATAAGTCTCTTTCTATAAATAAAAAATTTTTTACTCTCTATTATATCATTTTTTTAGAAAAAGAGAAACAAGTAATAAAATCCTCTCCATTAATTGGAAAGGATTTTATTACTTATATATGCTTAGTCGCTTTTCAAGTCTGGATTGGATGATCTCAAATCCGTAGCAAAGTAGCCAGTAAATAAAGGCTACCAAAACATACATTGACATATAATCCAACTCTCGACCACCGACAATCTTAGCATTTTGAAAAATATCTTGAACGGTGATCATAGCCATAAGCGAGGTGGATTTAATCATATCTAGAATTACATTACCTAAAGGTGGAATCGCTATTCGGATTGCCTGAGGAAGTATAACCTTACTGAGGATAGTCCACTCCTTTAACCCCAAAGCTCGCGCAGCCTCCCATTGTCCCTTATCTACTGCTTGAATGCTTGATCGGAAAATCTCAGATATATAAGCTGCACTGACTAGACTAAAAGCAATATAAGAGCAAAATAAGGCAGGTAGCTCCACTCCATAAAACGGAAGCCCAAAGTAGAGTACAAAGAGTACTACAATCATCGGAACTCCCCTCATAATGGAAATATAAAAGCGAGCCAGACTAGATAGGATACTTGTGTCTGACATCCTAGCTCTCGAGATAAAAAATCCTAAGACCAAGCCTGTCAGAAAGGAAGTGAGAGCTATTCCTAAAGTATAAGGCAACCCCGAAAATACAAACCAAAAATTATCTAGTATTAACTGAAAATCTATAAAATTCATATCTTTATTCTACATCAGAAATATCGACTGTTTCAAAATTATATTTCCTCTCTTTGGTTACATCTTGACCTGCAAAAAATTGTTTAGAAAGCTTCGTCAAGGTCCCATCTTTGCGCATATCTTCTAAGATACCATCGATTTTCTCTTGAAGAACTTTATTTTCTAACGAGATTGAGAAGCTAGCATTGGTTGGATTAAAATAAACATCTTCTAAAATCTTAATCGGCTTATCAGGAAAAGCTGTCAGAGCCATGCTTTGTAGATAGTAATCGTTGATGATAACATCTGTACGTTTATTAACGATATCATTCATGTAGACATCATTGGTTACATTATCATAAATCACAAGCTCAGCACCCATTTTCTTAGCGATCTTCATATAATTGGTAGAAGCGGCTCCTGCTGCTTTTTTGCCCTTAAGATCCTTGAGCGACGAAATTCCTGAGTTATCTTCCTTACGAACAATCATAGAAGTAAATGAATACTTATGTGGTGTTGTCCAGAGGAATTTATCTGCATTTTTGTTATCCTTTTCTGAGTAACCAGCCACATCTACTTTGCCACTTTTGAGTGCTGCTAACATACCGTCCACACCCATTTCCTCAAACTTAACCTTAAGGCCTAATCGCTTGCCTACTTCTTTCAAAATTTCTACATCATAGCCGGTCAGATTGTTATCATCATCATGATAAGACTGCGGAAAGAGTGTTCCTGATGTTGCTACTTTCAAAGTTTTAGATTTTTCAATCTTATCCCAGGAATCTTTTGCACTATCAGAGCCAGACTGTTTATTAGAGCAAGCAGTCAAAAGAAGAACTAATCCAGCCAAAGCCAAGCAAACAGAAAAAATCTTTTTCATTTCGTTACCATCCATATTGAATTTTAAATTAAAAAGCAAGAAAATTTAATTTTCTCACTTTTTAATCATAATAAATTGGAGACGCTTACGCAATTAATATGCTTGTGATTTACTATTCAAACTTTTTGTTGTCTTCAAAAAGCTGAGCGACGTAGAGTAGCAAATCTTCTCGTCCCTTGGCAGCTGTTATCTGAATGCCGATTGGCAGGCCATCTTCATTCTTATGGATTGGTAAACTAATTGCAGGTTGTCCAGTTAAATTGGCTTGTTGGGTAAAAGGAGTCCAAGCTAGACTCTCTTCAAACATCTGCCAAATAAGGTCTTGCTGTTCTTGTTGAGGATAGTCAGCAATATGCTTAAGTGCTTCCTGCAAGGTAGGTGAAAGTAAAAACTGCTGCTGTTTAGGAGCGACTTCTGAAGTTGTTGGAGTTATATAAAGGTCGTAAGTCTCATGAAAAGTAGCCATTTGGGCAGAGTAGCGATCCCAGTCTTGCAGGGCCTTACTGAAATCCTTGGCTAGAATTTTCTGACCAGACTGATAAATAGCCCAACTCATCAGCTCCATATCTTTCAGCTGCATGGTACGCCCTAAACTAGCTTCAATAGTATCAAACATAGCAGCCGTTTCCACGCTATTCATAAGATAATATGATCTCATAGCTTCGTATCCATCTATAGGGTCTTGAGCTAATTCACTAACTTTGTGCCCCCATTCAGCCAATGTTACTACTGCCTTTTCGACAGCTTGCTTGGCTACGTTTGAAACTGGACTACTGATTGGTGATCGGGTAGAAAAGGCAATTTTCAAAGGTTTTTGAAGTTTTTTGTCATACAATGCTTCCTTACTCAAAAGAGGCAGGGGAAAAGGACTTTCAAGTTGACAGTTTTGCAGATGGTAAAGAAGATTTCGAGTGTCACGAACTGTCTTCGTCAATGCAAAATTGATTGAAGCACCTTGCCAACCTCTATACGATCCAGGACCAACCGGGATCCGTCCACGAGTAGGCTTGAGCCCGATAAGACCATTAAAACTGGCTGGGATTCGGATAGAGCCTCCTCCATCGCTTGCTGCTGCTATAGGAACCATTCCAGAAGCCACAGCAGCTGCAGCTCCACCGCTAGAACCCCCAGCATTACGTGAGGGATCTAAAGGTAAGTGAACTAAACCATGAAAACTGCTGTCACTAATATTTTTAAAACCAAACTCCGGCGTATTAGTCCTGCCTAAAATGATAAAACCTAACCTCTGTAAGGCAGCTACATAATGATCTGTCTGCTGAGATCGGTAGTTGGCAAAGAGTGGAGAGCCAGCCGTCGAGAGAGAGCCAATCTGCTCTTGACCTAAATCCTTAAGCAAAATAGGTACACCTGCAAAGGGCTTATTGCAAAAGTTTGTCTGGCTTGCTATTTCCCTTGCTTCTTCATATTGCTTGTAGACCACAGCATTGAGACTGGGATTGAGCATGTCAATCCTTTTAATCGCATCTTCTACTAACTCCAAGGGTGAAACTTCTTTTTGCCTAACCGCTTGAGCCATAGCTGTTGCATCTGTCCAAGTCATTTGTCTCTCCTTTTTTATGTATTTGCCTCTATGATACTCAGTCTACTATCATTAAATATTCATAAATCTCCTGCACAGTGCCCAAAGCCATGAGCTCTTGCTCTTTAACCATGCGCTTAAGGTCTTGGTAAATAAGACTGCTATCAATTTCTTTCTTTTCAGCTTCTTTATTAACCTTCATGACACCTTCAGTTATGCTGACAAAACCTAACTCTTCAAAAATCTGAATCATTTTGACCAAGAGAATCGGATCAATTTTTAGATAGGCTGCTAATTCTTTGAGTTTATAGCGAACATCAAACTCAGGAAACTGATAGATTGTCTTGTAGAGTCTGGCAAACTGCTCACGAGTGCCACAACCTGTCAGATAGTATGGCTTGGCAATTTCATTTTTAAAGTAAATCGCTTCGAAATCCTGAGACTGAAGAATCTTTTTTAAATCCTGTAAATCATCAGGGATATCGTAAACAACAATGGCTCTGCTATTTGTCAAATCCGGCAGTTCTTCCGTGAAACGCAAGACAGGAACCTTGTCAGGTAGCGTTGCATTTTTGCTGCGGATATTGAAGAGTTGAATGCCATCCACCCGAACATCTACCAGCATGAGCTGAAGACTAGTCTGTCCATTCCATTTATTGACGGAGAGGCTGACAGCTAGCTCTAGATTCTTGGTTTGGGCAAACTCTGTTGCGAGGTTTCCTTGTCCAAAAGCAACTACTTCAAAATGAGCATCCTCTTGGGAGATTTTTAGTTTGAGGTGCTTGTCATCAGCACCCATGGTACGAGCACTATCCACTTTAAAGTCCTTAAGATAGAAGAGTGGCTTTTTATTGTCCATTCCAAATGGCGCCAGTCTCTCAAAACTTTTGAGTGTATCCAAGGTCAGTTCTGGCAGGTGTATTTCCTCATCTAAATACAGGGCTGTTTTGCCAGTCAAATCCAAATCATTGTCTGAGATGTAAGCTGTCAAAATATCAGACAACTCCTCTAGCTTGTCTGCTTCAAGAGTCATTCCAGCTGCTCCAGCATGGCCACCAAAGGCTACAAAAAGGTCACGATGACTGTCCAAGGCGTTAAAAATATTGACTGCTTCAATACTGCGGGCGCTACCCTTAGCAATACCATCCTCAATATTGAGGACTATAACTGGTTGGTGCAGCTCTTCTAGCAAACGCCCAGCGACAATTCCTAGTACACCAGGATTCCAGCCTTCCTTGGCCAGCACCTGTACTGGTCTCTCAGTGTCCAGCATGGTTTGCGCCTCTTCATAAATCTGCTGGACAATTTCCTTACGCTCGTCATTTTTCTGGTTGATCATGAGCGCAATATCACGAGCTTCTTCATCGTCAAATCCTGTTAAAAGCTCAACCGCTGGATTGGGATCATCCAGCCTTCCCAAGGCATTAAGTCGGGGAGCAAGCTGGAAACCAACCGTTTCTTCGTCTAGCTCATCTGGCTGAATGCCTGCAATTTTGAAGAGTTCCTGAAGTCCTACTCTCTGAGTATTTTTGAGAACAGAAAGGCCATATTTGACCAAGATCCGATTTTCCCCTGTCAGACTGACCATATCGGCAATGGTACCAATGGCCACTAAGTCCAAAAGTTCGACTTGGACTTCTTCCAACAAGGCAGTTGCTAGCTTAAAAGCCACCCCACAACCAGCCAAATGCTTGAAAGGATAATCTGCTCCGCTATGTTCCGGATGGACAATCGCATAGGCATTTGGCAACTCCTCAGGCATGGAGTGGTGATCCGTCACGATGACATCCACGCCTAGAGAATGGGCCAGCTCAATAGCTTCAAGGCCCGCCACTCCATTATCTACTGTAATAATGAGCGAAATGCCTTGATTTTCAATAAAATACTTGTAAACACTGCTATTAGGACCATAGCCAT
>ERZ773008.1740-NODE-1740-length-14943-cov-3.609484_pt1 | contig 14943 bp, 15 predicted proteins | sample MGYA00580664_ERZ773008 | MGnify/ENA primary metagenome ERZ773008 (study PRJEB29015, sample SAMEA2738016) | human oral metagenome | biome: human oral; feature: human-associated habitat; material: dental | place: China | collected 2048 ... | reverse complement strand
CGTGGCCGTAAATCAGCTCGAATTCCAGGGGGATGGAGCCGCTTTCCGTGTTGTTGCCGCACCTTGGCTGCGTTTTCCTATGGCTGGCCCTAGGACGGGCTGCCGTCCCAGCGCAGCCTGAACTGCGCCCAGCGCCTGCGCCGCGTGCGAAGCGCCTTCGTACCCAATCCCGCGTGCCTGCCCGCCCTGCAAGGCCGCTGTGTGCTGTTGATTGATGACGTAATGACCGCCACCGAGGCCCTGTTGCGGGCGGACGCCGTGTAAGTCAGCACCGCCGTGTTGGCCCGCGCACGCCGCCGCTTTGAGGGCTTGTTCTCAATCAGCTCAGAAGCCTGACCGTGCGCCGAACGCAAGCGATCTTCAAGCGACAGTGTTGCTCTATCTTCTCGATTGACTCAGCCAGGCAGAGGTCCTCTCCACAATCCAGCGCTTGGGCAGCGTCTTAAAACTATGCCGCTCACTGCGCTTGATCACCTGCGTGTTCCAGCCAGACTTTTAAACCCTCGCCAACAAAGGAAATGGCCACGAGAACGTTTGCGAAGCCAAGCCCGGAAGCCGCGCCAACACTGGGGGAGCGGGCAAAAAAATCCCAACCGAGAAGATTGGGGATTTTGGGTATTGGTGGTGGTGAGGCGACGCCACGCGCCCTTATACGGCTGCAATGGGCCTCAATGAGCTGCATGTACACCGTTCGGGAGCGATTCTACGTTTGACGATTTGGTCGCAAGAGGGCCGTTAAGCAACGCGTCAACCGCGCCCAGCTTGGCTTTTTGGCAGAACAGCGCGTTCATGGTGCTCATGCCAACAACAATGCTAGTCACCCGTCACTTATCCCGAACGCGTGGAGAGCCACCTCTTTCAAACTTCGACAAGGCAGCAGGCCGAGGCGGATTTCTGCCTTGCATTGTTGAAGTCAAGTCGATACGGTAAAGTACTGCGCGTTTACGGTGGCTTCTGGAGAGGCTATGGCCGGAGTCAAGACTGCCACGCTCACATTTCGTAATGCGGTGATCGACCGCGATCTGCTAGGTCGCCCCCGATGGACTGCCTTCCGCGCCGAAATTCAACGAGCCTTTGACGCTCGTCTGGTCGCGCACGGCATTGAGCCCGGTGCTTGGGAGGTCGGCGACAACTCGGCGGATCGGTTGTTCGGCAAGGAATTATGCGTACTGGCCTGGCTCGTCGAGCAGATAGAGGGGGTTCCAGTTGCTGTGCGCAATTGGTTGGCGCTGAGCCCGGAGAAACGCTGGTGGCTGTTTGGCATGGCGAGCATGAGTACCGGCGGGGTGATGGATGGGGAGAAGGGCTGGCGCGCAGCGCTCAAACACGCCTTGGGCGATGTGGTGCAAAGCGACTTGCTTGCCCCGCGCGCGCGCCGCAGCAGCCGCGGCAAGGACGACACCCGCCCCTCGCTTGACCTGTTCGGGGACGAGACGTCATGAACGCTGTGCTCGTGCCGCCGCAGCCAAAGATCTACCACATCGCCCATGTAGATCGTCTGCCTTCCATCGTGGCTGACGGTTTCCTGTGGTGCGATGCGGAGGTCATCAGGCGCGCGCCTGCCGGCACGACCATCGGCATGAGCAGCATCAAGCAGCGGCGCTTGAACGAGCTTCGCCTCAGCAGCCATCCCGACCTTCACGTCGGCGACTGCGTGCCGTTCTATTTCTGCCCACGCTCAGTGATGCTCTACCTGATCTACCAGGGCAACCATCCGGAGATGGCCTATCGCGGCGGGCAAGGGCCGATCCTGCATTTCGAGGCTGACCTAAACGCGGTCGTTGCGTGGGCCAACGCGCAAGCTGCGCGCTGGGCATTCACGCTGTCGAATGCGGGTTCATACTTCTTCGAAGAGCGTAATGATCTGGCTCGCTTGAACGAGATCAACTGGACTGCCGTGCAGGCCCGCGACTGGTGGGCGCACAAGGAGGACAAGCAAGCCGAATTCCTGCTGGAGCAGCGCTTCCCCTGGCATTTGATCGAACGCATCGGCGTTCAATCGGCAGTCGTTTATAACCGAGTCGTCAACGCCCTTCCGGCGCACGGACAACGGCCTCCGGTCGAAGTGCGCCCGGACTGGTACTACTAAATGAGAGGAGCACAGCCATGATCGAGTACACCTCGGGCGACATCCTCCAGTGTGAGGCCGACGCACTGGTCAACACCGTCAATTGCGTCGGCGTGATGGGGCGTGGCATCGCCTTGCAGTTCAAGAACGTCTACCCCGAAAACTTCAAGGCTTATGAGGCCGCCTGCAAACGCGAAGCCGTGCAACCTGGTCGCATGTTCGTTTTTGAAACGGGGCAGCTCACGTTGCCGCGCTTCATCATCAACTTCCCGACAAAGCGCCACTGGCGCGGCAAGAGCCGTATTGAAGACATCGATGCGGGCCTTGTCGATCTGGTCAATGTCATCCGCAACAAGGGCATCCGCTCCATCGCCATCCCGCCGCTGGGCGCAGGACTGGGCGGGCTGGACTGGAACGAGGTGCGACCACGCATCGAGCGCGCCCTGGCAGAGCTTGCCGAAGTACGCGTGCTGGTGTTTGAGCCCAAGGGAGCCCCTGCCAACGACAAGATGGCACACGTGCGCGAGGTACCCAAGATGACGGCGGGTCGCGCCGCCTTGGTGGAACTGATGCAGCGCTATCTTGGCGGCCTACTTGACCCCTTTGTCACCCTGCTGGAAGTCCACAAGCTGATGTACTTCATGCAGGAAGCAGGCGAGCCGCTGCGTCTCCAGTACGTCAAGCATCACTACGGCCCTTACGCCGAGAACCTTCGGCATGTGCTGAAGGCGGTGGAAGGTCATTTGATCGCGGGTTACGCCGACGGCGGCGATGCGCCGGACAAGCCGCTCACACTGGTGCCCGGTGCGGTTGAGGACGCCAAGGACTATTTAGATCAACACGACATCAGCCGCGCCCGTTTCGAGCGCGTAACCAAGCTGGTCGAGGGCTTCGAATCACCTTACGGGCTAGAACTCCTCGCCACAGTGCATTGGGTGATAAGCCGCGAGGGGGCCACACAGCACAAGAGCGTAGAACGTCAGGTCTATAGCTGGAATGCACGCAAGCAGCAGTTCACCCCGCGCCAGCTTGCCATTGCCGAAGAGCGACTGCGCTCCCACGGCTGGCTGTCGCCGGACATGATTTCGGCCCATTGAGGATTCGGCAGGCAATGCACTTGCATTGATGAAGTAAGGCAGCCGCATTACCATGCAAGGCGTCCACCTCTTTGACCGGAGAGCGCTATGCCCGCTACCCTGGAAGTCCAATCCACGTTGACTGACCGCTACCAGACCACGGTGCCGGAAACCGTGCGCCGTGCCCTCAAGCTCGGCAAGCGTGACAAGATCCAATACGCCATCCGTCCCAGCGGAGAGGTGGTGCTGACCCGCGCCGAGACGTCCGAGGAAGACGACCCGGTGCTCGGACAGTTTCTGGACTTCCTGGCCCAGGACATTGCCAACCATCCCGAGCGCCTGCAATTTGTGGAGGCCTCCCTCGTCCAGCGTTTGCAATCCCTGGTCGGCGGCGTCGAAGTCGATCTCGATGCTGTCCTGTCAGCAGACGATGAATGAGCGCGGGCAAGCCCGCACCCTTGGTCGTTCATGGTTGGACGGTCTTTGCCCATCTGCTGTTCCTTGCACAGATTGAAGCGCTGGCACAACAGGTCGAGGTCTTGAAGCAAAAGGACCCGATCGGGTACGTGAGAAAGAACGCCAGCAAGCGATTGGCGGCCATCACGAAGCTGGCCTTCGATGTCGTCCCGCAAGATCCGGCCCGACCGGAGTATCGCCAAGGCAGCACCCTTGGCGACGATCACAAGCATTGGTTCCGCGCAAAGTTCTTCCAGCAGTACCGGTTGTTCTTCCGCTATCACGCACCTAGCAAAGTGATCCTGTTCGCGTGGGTCAACGACGAGGACACCAAGCGCTCCTACGAGAGCAGCGACGATGCCTATCGGGTGTTCCGCAAGATGCTGGAAAGTGGCCATCCTCCGGGTGACTGGAACCAGTTGCTGGCCGAGGCCCAGGCTGAGGGGCAGCGCTTGCAGCAGTTCGCCGCTAGCGTCACGCCGTAAGGCTTGGTTTCTGCGGTGAGGGGGAAATATGCTGTTGGTCAGGCACCAGACGTCCGACTACTCCCCAGTTATCCCCCGTATTTCTTGAAGCCCGTGCTATTTTAAAGCTGGCGGGCATTCGCAAGCAAACCACGCCTGTTTGTGCGCCCTGGTGCAATGGACGGATAGAGCGCTTCTTTGGCACTATCAAGCCTTGGCTGCGGCAGCTGGTTCATCAGAGCATATCGGACGTGCAAAACGCTCTTCAGGAAGCCGCCTGGTTTTACAACCACGTGCGCCCGCACCAAAACCTCAAGGGCTTGACGCCCAAAGAAGCCTGGGATGGGCTGGTACCAGAAGATCTCCATCAGGGTGCACGGGACACGCTGCTCGTTCAAACCCTGGATGGTGTGTTTTGTGGGTACTGGATCAGGCGTTAAAGCGTACGAGCTGCTTTACTGAACTGTCCGCTGGGTTTGTGCATGGCGCAAGGGATCAACACGTCTGTTGGGATGGAAGCGAGCAAGAAACAGTGCAAAAAGAGAAGAAATCACACGTGCGGATGCTGTGATGGTGCATGCAACTGCGAGTTTCAGCGCTGTTTTGTGAAAAAACGGGGTTGAAAGCAGGTGGAGAAGTGTCAGCGGACGGGACACCCCGTATTTGGTGGAGCTGGGGGGATTTGAACCCCCGTCCGCAAATCTTCCTCGCGCAGATCTACATGTTTAGCGTGCTGTTTTGTGTCTCACCCTGCAAGCCGCGCAGACGCACGCTGATCGCAGGGCCAGCGCCCTTGTTTCTCGCCTGCGCCCAAGGCGCCCGGAAGCAGGCCAGCCGGTGAAGATTCCCTCGCAGCCGGGACGGTTTCAAGCCGCCCTTGCCCAGCCCATCGGCATGCTGTTGCGAGGCTCGCCGCAATCAGGCAGCGAGTGCGAAACGTTCGTCGTTTGCAGTTACTTTGTTTCAGCTGTTTTACGAGGTGACTGAACCTCGACATGCACCGCTGCGATTCCAACCCACGTCGAAACCAATGCAGCCCCAAAGGCTATGAATCTTATTGCAGTCCGCATGTCACGGCAAGCTCGCGCCCTATCGTTCTGTTTCTGCGGGGCATACCGGGGCGGCTACGATTGGGTGCATGAATAACGCAAAGCAAAACGACAAGTGCATGCCGCACCGCCTGGCGCTGGCTTGTGTGTGCGTGTGCGCGGCTTGGTTGGCGGCAGGGTGCGGCACGCCACAACTGGCGCCGCCGGTCCAGATGGAGCCGGCGCCTGCAGCCACGCATGAGACGCCGCCAGATCGCCAGCCGGAAGTCGTGGCCTTGCGCGCGGTGCTGTCGGGCGACGGTGCCGGGCGGGGAGAGCTGGTAGCAATATTCAACCGTGAAACGAACCTGCTGCGCTGGAAATTGCGGTTTGGCAATCTGGCCTCGCCGGTCACGAGCGCAGGTTTTTATGCGCGCGGGGCTGATGGCAGCGACGTGAATGTGCTGCCCGCAGGCCGCAAGGTCGTTAGTCCACATGAGGGGCGCGCTGTCTTGACGCAGTCTCAGCGCGATGGCCTGCTGGCCGGGCAGTGGCAGTTCCGGCTGAATACGCGCCAGGCCCCGCAAGGCGCGCTGGCCGGAGCGCTGGTACAAGCGCACTGAAGATACGCTGCACGCTGCTTCCCATCCGCTGACCTGTCTGGAGCGCCTCGCCGCCTGCTCTTTCTATATCTCTCACCAATTCATAAATAAGCCCGCGTTTCGCCATGTTGTCTGAAACCCATTCGTTGCTGGGCCGCCTGGCACGCTGGCTGCGCGCGCTGGGGCAGAATTTTCTGCTGTGGAGTAGGGGTTGGTGGCAAGTGCTGTTTACAGGAGCGCAGCTGGTGGTGCTGGCGTTTTCGCCATCGTCCTACCACGGGCAGGGCGGCGGCGCGGTGCTGCGGCACATTTACGCGGCGGCAGGGCCGGGGCTGGCGGGCTTTACCACGCTGATGGCGCTGTTTAATGTGGTGCTTATCCGCATTGTGGTTGTGACAGCCTTTGCCTACGGCCTGTCGCAATACGCGCTGAACATGGTGGTGCGCGTGCTGGTGCTGGAGCTGGTGCCGTTGGTGGCGGCGTTGTTCGTGGCCATCAATTACAGCGTTCCGGGCGGCTCTGAGCTTTACAAGCTGCGCAAGAGCGGCGCGCTAGAAAGCATGCGCCGCCGGGGCGTATCTCCGCTGGAGCGTGAGGTGCTGCCGCGCGTGCTGGCAGGCATGTTCGCGGTGATCATGCTGGCAGCGGTGAGCTGCACCATCTCGCTGATCCTGACGTATCTGGCCGTGCACGGCTTCACGCTGGCGGGCATTCCTTCCTACAACCGGGCCGTGGGGCACATCTTCACGCCCGTGGTGCTGATGATTTTTGTGCTCAAAACCGGCCTTTTCGCCTTTGCCGTGGCCCTGCTGCCCGTTGGCAACGCCCTGCGCGACATTCCACGCCGCGCGCGCGCCAGCGTGGAGCTGCAGGGGCTGGTGCAAATGTGCGCGCTGATGCTGCTGATTGAAATTGCCTCCCTCGTTGGCAATTACTACTGACGACATGACCGACCTGCCTCCCACCGAAGACGCCAGCGCCGCCGCCCTGCCCATCATCGACGCGGGCAGCGCCAATGACGACGCCCCCACAGCCGCCCAGGCCCGCGCCGAGCGCCGCCTGCAAGTGCGCGCTGCCCTGTTGCTGATTGCCACGGTCGCGCTGCTCGTGTGCTCCGGCCTGTACCTGATGTGGATACGCGGCGCGTTTGAAGAAACGCAGCGCCTCATCCTCCTGTCGGATGACGCCGAAGGCGTGCAAGTCGGCATGGACATGACCTTCGCCGGCTTTCCCATTGGCCGCGTGCGCAGCTTTGGCCTGGGCGAAGACGCGCGCGTGCGCATCGTGGTTGACGTGCCTGTCAAAGACATCAAATGGCTGCGTGCCTCCAGCGTCTTTACCCTGGAGCGCGGCCTGGTCGGCGGTGCCCGGCTGCGCGCCTTCACCGGCATGCTGGAAGACAAACCCTTGCCGCCTGATGCTGAACGCGAAGTCCTCAGCGGCGACGTCTCTGCCGAAATCCCCGCCATGGTGGCCGACGCGCGTGATGTGCTCGGCAACATCAAGCGCATGACCGACGAAAACTCCGAATTGAACAACGCCGTCATGCAGCTGCGCCGCTTCGCCCAGCGCGTCAATGGCGTCAAAACCGGCCTCATCGGCGCCCTCACTGGCGACGACATGGACGCCAAGCGCGCCAGCGACCTGCTCTCCACCAGCCAGCAGCTCATCAAGCGTCTGTCTGAGCTGACCCTGCACGTGGATGCCGCCGTGCAAAAAGCCGACCAGCAAGTGCTCGGCAAAGATGGCCTCGTGGCGGGCGCCCGCGTGAGCGTGAGCGAACTCAATGCCTTGCTCGCCAGCACCCGCCAGGCGCTGGAAAAAGCCGACGCCATCCTGAAAGACGCCCAGGCCATTGCTGGCAACGCGCGCGAAGCCAGCGCCGACCTTGGCAGCCTGCGCGCCGACGTGGAATCCAGCCTGCAACAGGTGGACGGCCTCATCACCGAACTCAACCGCAAATGGCCCTTCGCCCCCAAGGCGCAGGAAATCAGGCTGCCCTGAAAATTCCCAACCGCTCTTCAGCTGCGCTCAACCGTCCAGCTTTTTGGGCTTCACCTTGAAGGCGTGGAATTCGCTTTTCTTGGCCTTTTGTACGTTTGCGTGTTTGTTTGGCAAATGGCTGGCCCGCGTAGCAGCCATCGACAGCAGGCTTTGCCGTTGGCCCGGCTGCTCTTGCACGCTTCAGTTTTTTCAGGCCGCGCCAAGCTGATTTTTTCGAACTGATGCCTTGTGCATTGGCTTCAGTCCGGGGAGCCCTTGAACGGGCTATCAGGCCGCTAGGGCGCTGGCCGCCGCCTGGCGGCTGACTTGCGAGGGCATGACTCCGTGCACGCGGCGGAAGGCTTGCGAGAATTTGTCGGCGCGGCTGTAGCCGCAGGCATGGGCGGCCTGCTGGAGTGTGGCCTGGCCTGATTCGAGCAGGCGCAGCGCGTGGCCCATGCGCAGCGCGCGCAGGTAGGCGGCGATGGTCTGGCCTGTGCGCTGGCGGAACATCTCTTTCAGGTAGCACTCGTTGATGCCCGCGCGGCGCGCCAGCCGGGCAATTGTCAGCGGCTCGCTCCACTCGGCATGCAGGATGTGCAGGGCCTCGTCCACGGCGCGCTGCCAGTGGCGGGGGGCGCGGGCGGCGGCAGGCGCGGGCGCTGCGCCGTCAGCCGCCAGCAGCTTGTGCAGCAGCCCCAGGGCGAGCGATTCCAGCTCCAGCCGCGCCAGCAGCCCAGGCGCGCGGCCCAGCGCCAGCAGGCGGCGGCGGTGCGTGCCCAGCGCCACCGTGCCCACCAGCGTGACCACGCCAATCAGCGGGATGAAAAAGCACGCCAGCAGCAGCACGCTATAGGCCAGCGCGAACAGCCCCAGGCTGCGCGCGCCGGCTTGCCGCAAGCGCCAGTGCCGCATCAGCCAGCCAGCGGCGGCCAGCGTGAGGGCCAGTTGCAGCGCGGCTCCCAGGCCTAGATGCAGCAGCGGCACGGCTAGCGCACCGGCCTCTGCCGAGCCTGACGCCAGCTTGCGCAGCGTTACGGCTGTGAAAAAGTGGCTGGCATTGACTTGCGCCACGCACAGCACCAGCGCCACGCCCATGCCTGTCAGGGCCGGTGAGCAGCGCGCCTGCACGGCAGCCAGCCAGTGGCGGCCAGGCACGCGGCCTTCGCTGGCCACCAGCACGGCCCATGCCAGCGCCAGCACGGCGGCGTTGATGGCGTAAACGGGCATGCCCATGCTCCAGGACAGAAAACCGTCATGAAACAGCGTCCAGCGTCCGAACAGCCCCAGGGCCACCACCGTGGCCTGCGCGGCCAGCAGCGCCTGTGTCCAGGCAGGCCCGGCCAGCGCCGCGCTGGCCGTCAGCACGGCCAGAAAAATCAGCCCCAGCGTGTCTGGCAGAAGGCCGTCTTCAGGCCCCATGATGCCGAACGTCATCAGGCTCAGATACAGCGCCACCAAACCGGCTTGCAGCACGGCAAAACCGATTTGCGCGTGCGCCATGCCCACTGGCGGGCGCAGCATGAAAGCGCCTGTTGCCAGCAGCGCGCCCGGAATCGCCAGCCGCACCAATGGCACGGACAGCATGTTCCAGAACAAAAAGCCCACCAGCGCCAGCAGCGGCCACACCAGCAGCTGCGAGCCGAAAAAGCCCATCACCGCAAAAATCCAGTGCGCCAGCCCTTCGCCGCGCGCCTTCTTTTCGCGCCACTGCGCGGTCCACTCGGCCGCTTGCGGCGGCAGCAGGCCCGCGTGAATGCCCAGCCCGGTCAGGCGCAGCTCAGGCGGCAGCGCGCCCGCGCGTTTTTGCGCTTTAGATGCGTGATGCATGTTCATGCTCCTTTGTGCCCACTGTTTTTTTTACCCGCAGCCTTCTTCAGCCAGCCACTGCCTTTGCAGCCGCAGCAGCAGCGCGGCGCTGCCGCCCAGGCACGCAGCCGAGACCACGGTGCCCACCAGCAGCATGCCCATCACGTTGGTATTGCTTTTCAGCAGGCCATAGCCCAGCCCTGCCAGCAGCAGCAAATCCAGCGCCAGCAGCGCCAGCCCCAGCGCCGCCACATCGCGCAGCCGCGCCATCAGCCAGCCCGCAGCCGCAGTCAGCAGCAGACAGATGGCGTAAAGCGCGCCGCCCCCCCGATCTATCAGCCCTATCAGCCCCATCAGCCCCATCGCCACCCAAACCGGCAGCACGGCCAGCGCCGCCACGCGCATCAGTAGCAGCGAAGGCGCGCGCCCGCCCGCCAGCCAGTGCGCATGGCGCGACGGTGCCAGCCCCAGCCAGGTCAGCAGCCAAGGCAGCGCCAGCAGCAGCGCCCAGCCCGCCAGCGCCAGCTGCAGGCGGGGATGCGCCAGCTCGTACCGGGCCAATTCCAGCGGCAGCCCCCACAGCGCCAGCGCCAGCGCCGCCAGCAGCAGCCAGGCCGCCCACAGCAAGGCGCGGCGCGCAGCCAGCACCCACGGCAGCGCCAGCGCGGCCCAGGCGGCGAAAAGCTGCCAGGGATCAGCCCCCGTTTGATACGTCTGCCCCACAAACGCCAGCAAAGCGCCCAGCGCCAGCGTGGCCAGCAGCAGGCAGGCCGTGCGCAGGCGCGGCAGGGCCAGCGCCGCCAGCGCGGGCAGCAGCACCGCCGCCTGCAAGGCATTGAATTTGAAAGCGCGCGTTTGCTCCGGCCAGTTGGCCGCCACCCAGAACACCAGCCCCGCGCCCAGCAGCAGCGCCGCCACGGCCGCCAGCGCCCCCTCCAGCCAGCCGCGCAAGGCGGGCGGCCGGGCGTGCAGTTGCGACATTTGCCACAGCTGCCGCGCCTGCGCCGCCTCCAGGTTGAAACGGCGCACCAGCTGATGAAGCAGCTCATGCATGGAAAACACTCCTTTTTGCTCTGTTTCTGATAGCTGCCCGCGCTTGATCCACGGGCGCAAACGGCTTATTGGGGCATGAGAACCTGTTCCGGGGGGGGCATGAAAGCCGGGCCGCCGGAATGCCGCGCCCGCGAGGCCGGCAGACCATCTCGCGCTGCATCTGGCGTCACGCCCGCGCAAGCCTTGCGCGGCGCAGACGCGCCCGCTGGCCGCCGGATGCTACTGCCTGCTACGGCCGGTAAATAGGGCCGGTAAATAGGGCCGGTAAATTCCGCGCCATGCCTTCGCCCTGGTACGCCCACAAGATTCCTCCGCCCGTGATCGACGCAGCCTGCGCTGCCCTCATGTGGCAGCTGGCCCGCAGCGTGCCTGCCGGGCAGCTCTGGCCGCCGGGCGGCTGTGCGTGGGTCTGGGCGGCAGCCCTGGCGCTGGCGGCGGCGGGCGGCACGCTGGCGCTGGCGGGCGTGTGGGCCTTCGCGCGATCGCGCACCACCGTCAATCCGCTGGCGCCGCAGCGCGCCCGCGCGCTGGTCACGGGCGGCGTGTATCGCTACACGCGCAACCCCATGTACCTGGGCATGCTGCTGGCGCTGGCAGGCTGGGCCGTGTGGCTGGGCAATGCCGCTGCGCTGCTGGCGCTGCCGCTTTTTGTGGCGGTGCTCAACACCTTGCAAATCCGCCCTGAAGAGGCCGCGCTGCGCGCGCGCTTTGGCGCGGACTATGTCCGCTATGCGCAGCGCGTGCGGCGCTGGGCGTAGCCCTTCCGCGCGGGCCGGAAGCGCTGCGGGCCATTCATTCCGGCGCTGGCAGGCGGCTTTTGAAAATGCCAGCCTTCATCACATGAAAAAACCGCCCGGCAATGGCTTCGGGCGGTCATTTTCAGTTCATTCAAATCATGAATCCGGAAGTTCACGATGATTTCCGCCGCTGATTCATTGTCTTGAATCAGGCGTTCATATCCCCGGGAAAACATGATTCGCCGGGTAATAAAACAAAATGCCAGATTGATTTTCTCTTTTCCATCAGCCGGATGGTTTTGGCGTGGCCGCTGTTTCAGGGAATGAATGGGCACAACGGGCAAGCCGCAGGCGTGGCACCGTTTAGCTACTTTATCCATAGCGTGACGTCCTAGTGGAAACTGCGCGGAGCGCCTTTTCTGCCCCTTGGATTTGCTCCTGTTTTTGGTGTGTCTGATGCCAAGCGTCACGGCTTGCTGCGGCGTTTTTCGTGGCTGGCAGGCGAGCTGGCGGCGCGCTGTTTGCGCAGCAGCCGGGCTTTGGGTTCCCTGGGCGGCTTGGCGCGCACTTCATGGCCGCAGGCGCGGGAAGCGGCCTGGCGTTCCTGCTCAAACTGCTCGGCATCCACGCGCTGCGGCTGGGTTTGCAGGCTGCGCAGGGCATTGCGGCAGGTCCAGCTGTTTGAGTGGTGGCTGCTGGCGCGGCCTGTGCGGCTGGTGGGCGATGCGGCGGACGATGCAGCCTGCGCGGCTGCGGCGCGCTGGTCTTGCGCGCGGCCTTCGCTGCCGTCCATGCTGTTGGGGCGCAGGGTGATGGGGCCTCCGGCTTGTGCGCTGGCGCAAGGCTGGTCAGAGTAGGTGACAGGGCCGCCGGGCGTCTGGCATTTGTGGGCCTGCGCCCAGGCCGGCGCGGCCAGAAAGAGGGCCAGGGCGGCAGAAGCGGCGTGGGCGGACAGACAGCGCATGAGGGGTGAAAGGCGAGGACAAGGGTGGGGCGAAGGGGCCTGAGCCGCTCAGCCGCGCTTTTCCAGCGTCATCTGGCTGCCTTCGCGGCGCATGTTGAAGCGGTTGAGAAAGCTGTTGCCCAGCAGCACGGCGGGCATGGGCAGGGGGGTGACGACGGTTTCCACGTCATGCACGGTCACGTCGCCCACGCGCACTTTGCCAGCGCGAATCAGCCAGCCGCGCACGACGCCATTGGCCGTGTGCATGCCCACGGGCTGGCCGCCCTTGTAGTCCAGTCCGATGCGCTCGGCTTCGGCCTGGCCGATGGCAAGAGTGGTAGCGCCGGTGTCCACCATGAACTGCACGGCCCGGTCGTTGATGCTGCCGTTGGTGACGAAGTGGCCGCGCGTGTCTGCCGAGAGCACGACGCGGCGGCCGTTGCCGGGGCTGCTGGCGCCGCCCAGGTCCACGGGCGTGGCGCCCACGCGCAAGGTCAGCTGCTTGCCGTCAGCCATGACGACGGCTTGCTCTCCGCCAGCGGAGATGACTTTGACGCCCTGCGCGCTTTCGCCCGGCGCCAGCGCGCGCGGGCGGCCGCCGTTGATGACCAGCAGCGCCTTGCCGCCCATCATGCCTTGCAGGGAAACGTTCTGCGCCGCCGCTGGAGGGGCGGCAAGCAGGGCGGCAAACAAGGCGGCAGGCAGCGTGGCGGCGAGCCGGGCAGCGGCGGGCGGGTGCATGGGCGGCCTTTTCTCAGTCGCGGAAGTTGTTGAACGACAGCGGCAGTGCGCTCATTTCCTTGCGCAGCAGGGCCATGACGGCTTGCAAGTCGTCTTTCTTGGCGCCCGTCACGCGCACGGCTTCGCCCTGGATGGCGGCCTGCACTTTCAGCTTGCTGTCCTTGATGAGTTTCTGAATCTTCTTGCCGTCTTCCGTGGCGATGCCGCTGCGCACTTTCACCACCTGCCTGACTTTGTCGCCGCCGGCTTTTTGCACTTCGCCCTTGTCCAGAAAGCGCACGTCCACGCCGCGCTTGGCGAGCTTGGCGCGCAGGATGTCTTCCACCTGCTGGAGCTGGAAGTCGGCATCGCCCAGCAGGGTGATTTCCTTGTCCTTGAGTTCAATGGCGGCGCTGGTGCCCTTGAAGTCAAAGCGCGTGCCGATTTCCTTGGCGGCGTTGTCCACCGCGTTGCGCACTTCCACCATGTCGGGGTCGCATACCGTGTCGAATGAAGGCATCTGTATCTCCTGCAACAAAAAGGCAATGCCACAATTGTCACATGCTTGTCTCCCGCCAGGCCCCCTTGCAGAGCTTCAACACCTTTGGCATCGCCGCGCGCGCTGCCGCGCTGGTGCGCGTGCGCAGCGAGCAAGACTTGCGGCAGGCGCTGGCCGCCCCGGATCTGGCGGGCCTGCCGCGCCTGGTGCTGGGCGGCGGCAGCAACATCGTGCTGGCCACGGGCGAAGTGCGCGCCGCCGTGCTCAAGATGGAAGTGCCGGGGCTGCGCGTGCTGGAGCAGACGGCGCGCCACACCATCGTGGAAGCAGGCGCGGGCGAAAGCTGGCACGGCTTTGTGCAATGGACGCTGGCGCAGGGCCTGCCGGGGCTGGAAAACCTGGCGCTCATTCCCGGCACGGTGGGCGCAGCGCCCGTGCAGAACATTGGCGCTTACGGCGTGGAGCAGCAAGACCGCTTTCATTCGCTGGATGCCATTGACTTGCGCACGGGCCGCCCCTTCACGCTGGACGCAGCGCAATGCGCCTTCGGCTACCGCGATTCCATCTTCAAGCACGCCCCCGCCGAGCCGGGCGGGCTGGGCCTGGCCGGGTGCGCCGCCATCTTGCGCGTGCGCTACGCCCTGCCGCGCCAGTGGCGGCCCGAGCTGGGCTACCTGGATTTGCAGCGCCGCATGGCGGAAGAAGGCGTGGCCGCGCCCACGGCCAGCCAGATTCGCGACTGGGTGGTGGCCATTCGCCGCGCCAAGCTGCCCGATCCCGCCGAGCTGGGCAACGCGGGCAGCTTTTTCAAAAACCCCACCGTCACGGCCGAGCAGTGCCGCGACATCATTGCCCGCGAGCCGCAGGTGGTGCATTACCCGCTGCCCGATGGCCGCGTCAAGCTCGCCGCCGGCTGGCTGATCGACGCCTGCGGCTGGCGCGGCAAGCGCATGGGCAACGCGGGCGTCTATGAAAAGCAGGCTCTCGTGCTGGTGAACCTGGGCGCGGCCGACCACCCGGCCACGGGCGGCGAAGTGATGACACTGGCCAAGGCCATTCAGACCAGCGTTTACGAGCGCTTCGGCATTCGCCTGGAGCCGGAGCCGGTGGTGGTTTGAGCGCCGCTTCGCCCGGGGCTGCGCTTTCGCCCCTCGCGGCCAGGCGCTGAGCAGGCCCTCAGGCGGGGGCCGCTTCAAAGCGGCCGTAGCTTTGCAGGCGCTGGTAGCGGCGCTCCAGCAGCTCTTCAGGCTCCAGGGCGCTGAGTTGGCGCCAGGCTTCGCCCAGGGCGCGCTTGAGCAGGATGCACATGTGCTGCGGGTCGCGGTGCGCGCCGCCTGTCGGCTCGCTAACTACTTTGTCGATCAGGCCCAGGCTTTTCAGGCGCGGGGCCGTGATGCCCAGCGCTTCGGCGGCTTCGGCGGCTTTCTCGCCGGTTTTCCAGAGGATGGAGGCGCAGCCTTCGGGGGAAATCACGGAATAGGTGGAATATTGCAGCATGTTGACAT
>ERZ773008.1737-NODE-1737-length-14951-cov-3.101302_pt1 | contig 14951 bp, 12 predicted proteins | sample MGYA00580664_ERZ773008 | MGnify/ENA primary metagenome ERZ773008 (study PRJEB29015, sample SAMEA2738016) | human oral metagenome | biome: human oral; feature: human-associated habitat; material: dental | place: China | collected 2048 ... | reverse complement strand
AGGAAAATACAGTTTGAAGGATCTAGCTCATATTTTTGGAGAATTTCTTCAAACATTTTTCGATCTGGTTTGATGGCCTTAATATCACAAGAAAGGACGAAACCGTCTAAAATCTCTGCTAGAGGTGATAGTTGGTCTTTCAATAGTTCGTAAAAAACTGGTGAGGTATTGGACAAGACAAAGATACGATGGCCTTTTTCCTTTAAAGCTGCAAGTAGAGGAAAGACCTCAGTGTAAATATCGATGTAGGCTGGCCAATTCCAAATGACTTCTTTGACCTTTTCCTGATAACAATCCCCTAATAAAGAAAGGACTTTATCGACCAATTCTTCTCGAGTCAAAGTACCTAAGTCCAATCTTTCCCATAAACCCGACTGGAAAATTGCCTTGTCTAAAATTAGATGATCTTTTTCTGTTTTAGCCACAGCTTTCAAAATCTTATCCTTGTTCCATTCCAATAGAACATTACCCATATCTAGTATGATATCCATTAGCCTACCTCCATAATAATGGGCCAACCTCTTCGATCCTTCATTTTCCGTTTACAAATCTTTTTGATAATAGTGTCTTTGTCCAGTGTAGGGATAATCCTTCAATGTAAAGACTTCCTTGTAGCCCTGCTTTTGGTAAAAGGCTGGCGCTTGGAACTGATAAGTATTTACAAAAACGTAGCGACAGTTTCTCTTTTTAGCTTCACTTTCTGCTTGCTGCAATAGTTTGGAGCCGATTCCTTGTCCTCGCAAGTCTTCTTTCACAAACAAATACTCAATTTCTAACCAATTCCCGAAAGTCTCTGCTACTAATCCAGCCATGATCTCACCATGTTCATCTTCAATATACAGATTAAGTGGCTCACTTTCAGCAACTTCTCTTTTGGAACGATTATAGGAGCGAATCAAGTCTCCTATTATTTGCGATTTCTGTGACTCTATATTTTCCAATCTTACCTGCATACAAACCTCCTAAAGACACTTATAGCTTGATTATAGTCTTATTACCAAGAGCTGTCAAACTAGAAAACTCATCAACCTGAGTTGATGAGCTTCTGACTTATTTTCTAAATTTCCATTGGCTATAAATACCAAAAGCGACAATCCAGATAGCTGAACCTTTCGCTCCCATAATAGTTGATTCTTGTAAAAAGAGAGTCCCAAATACAAAGATGAAGAAGAGCATAGTTAGAGGATTTAGCAAGCGATAATGAGGCATCAGATAGCCATCTGCCATAAAGTCTTTAGACTTACGATACTTGAGATGGGCTACCATGATCAAGATGTAGATGGCAATGTAAACACCAGATGAGGAAGCTGTAATCAAAGCAAAGGCATCTGATACACCAGGAAGTACATTGATAAAGGCTGCAAAACCAATTAATACAGCAGAAGCAATAATGGCATTCTGAGGAACGTTATGGCGTGAGAGTGTATCTGCTTTAATAGCTTTCAAGAAACGATTTGGTGAATCATGAGCAATTTGGTACAAGTGTCGACCTGTTGAGTAAAGGGTTGAATTCAAGGCTGATGCAGCTGAAGTCAAGACAACAAAGTTAATCAAGGCCGCCGCCCACTTAAGACCAACAAGTTCAAATACTGTTACAAACGGTGAATCTGTTGCAGTAAGCTCACGCCATGGAATAATAGACATAATGGCCAACAAAGATCCACCGTAGAAAAAGATGATTCGTAAGGGAATTTCCTTAACCGCCTTGGGCAATACTTTTCTAGGATCCTTGGTTTCAGATGTTGTAACACCGATAAATTCAATCATCAAGTAAGCAAAGAAAACCATTTGAAAGGCCATGACAAAATTCATGCCACCATTTGGGAAAAGGGAAAATTGCTCACTGATATTGGCAAGGCTTGCTGAACCATAAGGCGTTTCAAATCCAGTCAATACTAGGAAAACACCCGTCGCAATCATGGCGAGAATAGCCACAATTTTAATCATGGCAAACCAAAATTCCACTTCACCAAATATTTTAACCGCAATCAGATTGACCAATCCTAAAATAGTTAAAAAGACAACCTGAATCAACCAAGATGGCCAAGATGGAAACCAAAATTGAACATAGTGAGCAATTGCAGTAATTTCAGCCATCCCGATAAAGACCACTGATAACCAATAGGACCAGACTGAGAAATAGCCCCAACCTTTTCCAAGGTGGCGAGTAATAAAATTGATAAAGGTGTGTTGTTCTGGGTCTTGGTACAACATCTCTCCGATAGCCCGCATCATGAGATACATAAAACCACCTGTAATCATATAAACCAAAACAATCGAAGGTCCTGTTAAACTAATCGAGCGACCTGCCCCGAGAAATAATCCTGTTCCGATTGTACCGGCAATGGCCATAACCTGAACGTGGCGATTGGTTAAGCCACGCTCCATTTTACTCTTCTTTTTGTGCTTTTTTTCTGAATTCATCTTGTCTCCTTAAGTTTTTAACATTAAGAAAAGGAGTGATAGGAAACGCTTTCTCTAAATCCACTCCTTCTTTTTATACTATTAAGCGGTTTTTTCAACCTTTAATATTTTAACATCATAGCTTCCAGCAGGTGTTTCAATTGTAACAACATCACCTTTTTTCTTACCAATCAATGCTTGACCAATTGGACTTTCATTTGATACTTTACCTGCAAAGGCATCCGCACCAGCTGAACCAACGATGATATATACTTCCTTTTCGTCTTCTCCAACTTCTTGGATTGTTACAGTTTTTCCGATGGCAACTTCATTTTTTGCAACTGCATCGCTGTTCACGATTTCTGCATAACGAATTTTTGTTTCCAGACTTGAGATTTGTCCCTCAACGAAAGCTTGTTCGTCTTTCGCTGCTTCATACTCACTGTTTTCTGACAAGTCACCGTATGAACGAGCAATTTTGATACGTTCTACAACTTCTGGACGACGTACTAACTTCAATTCTTCTAATTCTTTTTCGAGTTTTTCCTTTTCTTCCAAGGTCATTGGATATGTTTTTTCTACCATTTTTCTCAACTTTCTTTTGATTGTTTCAATATAATTTACTTTCTTAAAGCAAAATTTTGATTAAATTAATAAATATATGCTTTAAAGCAAAATTATGTGGAAAACCACATAATTTTAGTTTGTGCTATTTGATTGGTTTAATTTACTATTGATATGTTCTTGAACATTACGTTCATGCTCTTCCAGTGTTGTTGCATAGTAAACTTTACCATCTTGAACATTGGCCACAAAGTAGAGATAGTCACTCTTTGTCTGATTGATACTTGATTCGATAGCATCCAAGCTTGGACTATCAACCGGTCCAGGCATTAGACCTACTTTTGTATAGTCATTGTATGGTGAATCAATGGATGTATCAATGGCTGCATCATCAGAAAGACTGATGTTTTGACCAAGTTTTCCTTCAGCATAAAGGATAGCGATATTACTTTGAAGTGGCATACCGAGGTTCAAACGATTATAGAATACACCAGCAATCAGCTTACGATCCTCTGTCTTAGCCCCTTCTTTCTCAACAAGTGATGCAATTGTCAAGAGCTCATTTACGGTTAGGTTCTTTTCCTTAATAGCAGCATAATGTGAAGAAAGGTTCTTATCCATAGCTGCAAGCATTGAATCAATTAAACTTTCAACAGTCGTGCTTTCTTTAATGGTATAAGTTGCTGGGAAAAGATAGCCTTCTAAACGGTAACGCACGCCACTATCTTTGGCTGGCAAGCTTCCAAGGAGGTTTGGATATTTGGCAACCTCTTGAGCAATAAAGGTCTCATCTTGAACCTTAGCCAAGAATGCTTCAGCTGTCATCGGCTCTTTAAACTCACCTTGAAGTTGGCCTACAGTTTGAGCAATTTGTTCCAAAGTATAGCCTTCAGGGATAGTCAAGTCTGCAAGAGTAACTTCCTGAGGTTCAGGTGTCCCACCTTTTTGCAACTCTTTAATGACGTCTTCAACGCTCATACTCTTTTGCAAATTATAATAGCCAGACTTCAATCCAGTATAGTTTTTGTACTTGGCATAAAGTGTAAAGACCAAACCATTTTTAATGATGCCTGATTTTTCCAAAGTCGAACCAATTTCTTGAGTATTAGCACCATCTGGAATCTGAACTGACATATATTGTTTAGAACTTGGATCCACTGGTTGCAAAGCTGATTCAGCATAGCGAAGGCCGAAGAATCCACCAGCACCAAATAGAATGACTAATACCAAAATTGTCACTAAACACCCTTTTAAGCGGGATTTCTTCTTTTTCTTGGCTGGTTTCACAGTCTCTCTCCGACTTCTTCTAGGGAGTTCTGCATCCTCAGTAGCTTCGTGATTTGTCAATTCTTCCTTGTGGGGCGCTAAGTTTACTGTTTCTTTTTCTTCAGAAGCAGTATCAAATGCACGGTAAGAAACTGAGACTCTAGTTGGAATTGAGTTATTTTCTTCTTTTTCCGGCATTGGTTGAGATAGCTCAACAACTTCTTCTTGCTCTTCTTCTTGTACTTCTTCTGGAATTTCTTCTACAAGAACTGGGCGCTCAGGAACAGTTGGTGCATTTTCAATCAATTGATCAACAGCTGCAACTGATTTTGCAATCAACTCTTCTTCCGTAATACTTGGTTCCTTTATTTCAGAAGTTGATTCAGAAGATTTTGCTAAAGTTGAAAAAAGGTCATCTGTTTCTTCAACTTCATTTGCCTCTTTTTTAAGTCGTTCTAAATCTCGCAAAATTTGCTCTTTAAAACTCAACTTCTCTTCATTTGAATTTTCGCTCAAAGGGATTTACCTCCTTGTTGATAATCCTTAATATTATATCTTAAAAACTTGAGAAAAGCAACCTTAGAAGCCTTTCCACTCACTAATTCTTGTTTTCCCAGACCATATCGTACCATTCTTCTCCCGCAAATTGGGATTTAGACTTTCCTTCATTGACAAAACCATGCTTCTCATAGTATTCAATTAGGTAGTCATGGCAAGTTAGATTGATTCCCTCTCGTTCATGCTTTAGAGCCACTTCTTTAAGAGCAGTCAGTAGTTTTCTTCCTAGCCCTAGGGATTGAGCTTCCTTAGCTATAGACAGACAAGTTACAGAAATATAACCACCTTCCTTATGACTGTGGTCTTTTATTTCCTCAGTGAAAGACTGATCTTGCAAATAACGGTGAGGGACTACTGGTCCTTCAATATAGCCGAGGATCTCCCCTTCTTTTTCAGCCACTAAAAAGCTGGTCTTAATCTCTTTTAAGTGAGCTTCAAAAACAGAACGAGGAATGGCTTCTTCGATTGAAAAATTTTCTAGTTCAATCTCTAAAATACGGTCTAAATCACTCAGTCTAGCTTGTCGAATAATCATAGTTCCTCCTTATGAAAGGGATTCTTCCACCACATGAGAAAATTAACTTCATTGCTGACTCCCACGTCTACTATTCCTTGCTCCATGAATTCATTCATCTCAAAATAAGACAGCAATTCATCCTTGCAAAGAAGATAAATAGCTGGACTATTTTGTTGTAGAGCAACTTGTTTTAAGGCTGCCAGCAACAAAGTCCCAAATCCTTGTCCCTGATACTTCGGATGAACAGATAAAGCATCAATCACAAGATTTCTATTACTAATAGCTTCTCCATCTGCCATCTCTTTTATCCATCTACTTTGTGAGGAATTAGCAAACTCTGTTCCTGAAATATAGGCAACCACCTGATCATCAAGACAAGCTAATAGAAACGTATCCGCATGATTGCGGATACGTTCTTCTATCATTTCTCTATTCAATATTTCTTGATAGCCTGGTGTGTAATCAGTTATCAAGCAGACCTGTTCGATATCGGATTGCATGGCTTCTCGTATTTTAATTGGAAATTCCATCGTGTCCCTTACTGAACATTACTTGTCAAATTTGACAAGAGACGTTCGAATGAGTATTCATATGATTGAATGTCACCTGCTCCCATAAAGACGTAGACAGCATTGTCATGGTCTAGGAGAGGAGATACATTTTCAACAGTGATGACTTGGTGTTTTTTATGAATCTTGGCTGCCAAATCTTCAACTTTCACATCACCATGGTCAACTTCACGAGCAGAACCATAAATCTGTGCTAAGTAAACCGCATCAGCCTGATTTAAAGCTTGTGCAAAATCATCCAATAAGGCAATTGTACGAGTAAAGGTATGCGGTTGGAAAATAGCAACGATTTCCTTGCTTGGGTATTTTTGACGGGCAGCATCTAGAGTAGCGATGATTTCTGTTGGATGGTGAGCAAAATCATCGATAATGACAGTATCATTGACAACCTTTTCGGTAAAGCGACGTTTAACCCCTCCAAAAGTGTTCAAGTGTTCACGCACCAAGTTCAAATCAAATCCTGCTGTGTACAGCAATCCAATAACCGCTGTTGCATTCATGATATTGTGGCGACCGAAGGTTGGAATGTGGAATTGACCTAGCTCTTGTCCACGGAAATGAACTGTGAAGGTTGAACCAGTTGTTGAACGAAGCAAATCGCTGGCTACAAAGTCATTTCCTTCAGCTTCAAAACCATAATAGTAGATTGGTGCATTTGCCGTAATCTTTCGCAACTCGGCATCTTCACCGTAGACAAACAAGCCTTTAGTAATTTGTTTTGCATAATCATTAAAGGCATTGAATACATCTTCTAGGCTAGTAAAGTAGTCTGGGTGATCAAAATCGATATTGGTAATGATAGAATACTCTGGATGATAAGGCATGAAGTGACGCTCATATTCGTCAGATTCAAAGACAAAGTACTTGGCATTTTCAGATCCACGACCTGTACCATCTCCAATCAAATAACTTGTATCTGTGATATGTGATAAAACATGTGACAGGATTCCTGTCGTAGAAGTTTTACCATGAGCTCCGGCTACCCCCATGCTGACAAAATCACGCATAAAGCTTCCAAGAAACTCATGGTAACGTTTATAACTTAGGCCATTTTCATCAGCATAAGCGATTTCAACATTATTATCAGGACGAAAAGCATTTCCCGCGATAATTTCTATATCTCCCTGCAAATTCTTCTCATCAAAAGGGAGAATGGTAATCCCTGCTTGCTCCAATCCACGTTGTGTAAAATAGTATTTATCAACATCAGACCCTTGAACCTTATGTCCCATTTGGTGTAACATCAAGGCTAAAGCACTCATACCTGATCCTTTGATTCCGATAAAATGATAGGTTTTTGCCATCTTATTCCCCTTTATTATTCTGTTATATTTGTCAAGTTAAGTTCTTGAGCAACTTTTCGTTCTTTTTCAGTTTGATTTTCTTTTTTGTTATATATTTGGCTTTTCTTCAAGAAATCAAAATTGTTTTTCTTTGGTCCTAGATTATCTTCTGCAGAAGACTTTTGTAACTGAACACTATTATCTGCCAAAATGTAATGACTTTGAGTCAATTTTTTACTGTATTTTGTATATTCTCCTGGATTCTCCTTTTGGAAAGGAGCCGTAGGCTGCTTCGATGGTTTAGCAATTTTAGAACTTTTATGGCGTCTTACATGCGTAATATCCTGTGTCAAATAACTAGCTGAACGTTTTTTCTTCAAATCTGCTCTTGCTTCTTCGCGAGCCAATTCAGCATAGCTTTTTTCTGTTTTTTCAGAAACTTGCCTATTATGTTGTTGATTCGAAGGTTTATTCTTAATAATTGGTGACCACTCTAAGTAATTCTTGTCTTGGTAGTCTCCTTTGATATTACTAATAAAGTCTGATTCATCATATAAGTTCATGGCTGGCATCTCTGATAGCATGATCTCATCATCTGATATTATTGGAAACCGTTTTTGATTCATTTTTATTTCCTTTCAATACTCCATTATAGCGTAAAGTCCTGATTTTTCAAGTCATGTCTTACGATATTCCCAAAATTTCCCTGATTTCATCAAGAGTCAGACTTGCACGTGACTCAGTTCCATCCAAGACCTCTGAGACTAGATTCTTTTTCTGTTCTTGTAGCTCTTGAATCTTTTCCTCGATAGTGCCACGTGTTACCAATCTATAAACCTCAACAATCTTTTCTTGGCCCATTCTGTGTGCTCGACCAATAGCTTGAGATTCGACTGCAGGATTCCACCATAAATCGACTAATATAACTGTATCAGCTCCTGTTAGATTAAGCCCTACTCCTCCAGCTTTAAGTGAAATTAAGAAGACATCCTTCTCACCTTGATTAAATTCCTTAGTCATCTCTTGACGTTCCTTAGAAGGTGTAGAACCTGTTATTTTAAAAGATGATAAACCTAAACCAGGCAGCTCTTTCTCGATAAGATCCAACATACCTCTAAATTGAGAAAAAATTAAAACCCTGTGACCACTTTCGGAAATCTGTATTAGCAGGTCACGCAAACTATCTAGCTTGCCACTTGCTCCTTCATAATCATCCATAAACAAGGCTGGTGTATCACAAATCTGACGTAGACGCATAATACCCGTTAAAATATCTACGCGGTTTTTTTGAAATTCTGTCTCAGTTACTTGGACCAAGCGTTCCTTCATTTGTTGTAATTGAGCTAGATATATGGCTTTTTGTTGATCTTCAAGTTCATTTTTATAGACTACTTCTATCAAGTCAGGTAACTCTGATAGAACCTCTTCCTTCTTGCGTCGCATAACAAAAGGCTTAATAAATTGAGATACCTGCTCTGCGGATAATTTCATAAAATCATTTTTTGCTGGTAGTAATCCTGGCAAGACGATTTGGAAAATGGACCACAGTTCTCCAAGATGGTTTTCAATTGGGGTTCCTGAAAGAGCAATGATTGAGGGTACGACAAACTGTCTTAAGGTTTTAGCAATCTTAGTTTGCGAGTTCTTCATCACTTGCGCTTCATCTAAAAATAGAAAATCAAAAGACAACTGCTTGTATATGTCACTATCCTGACGGAAAGTTGCATAACTAGTAACATATATCTGATGTTTTTCTGCCAAAAGTGATTCTCGATTCGGTTTGAGCCCGTGGACAACGACCAAATCTAAATCTGGTGCAAATTTTTTGAATTCATCAGCCCAATTATAAATTAGACCAGATGGAGCTAAAATTAAGATTCTACTATCTTTCTTAATTTGGCTACTAATAAATGCGATACTCTGCAAGGTCTTCCCTAAACCCATATCATCTGCCAAAATCCCCCCAAAACCATAGTGATGGAGCATCTGAAGCCATTGAACTCCCTTTTTCTGATAGTCTCTTAATTGAGCTTTAATGTCCATTTTTTGGATGGGAAATTCATCTGGGTGTGTCAAATCACGCGCTAGATTTCGAAATTCATCTGATAAAGAGATATGCTCTTGATTTTTAAACAGCTGAGAGATGGTATAAGCTAGAGACTTGCGTGCTCTAAATGAACCATCTCCAATCTCATCAATACCCAGGTCTTCTATTTCCTGACGAACCTTTTTCGTCTCCTCATCAAAAAAGAACACTTCATTAGATGAGTTAATGTAAAAATCTTGATGATTTGCCAAAGCTTTCATAGCCAAGTCGATATCTTCTTTAGAAATTTCTTGAAAATCAAAATGAATATCTAATAGATTTCCTTGTGAAGATACCTGAATCTGAGGTTTTCGAACTTTATAAAGTTCTTGTAATTTTTCAGAAATAGAAACTTCACCAAGCGATTGAAAGTCAGGGATAACTTTATGAAAGAAAGTATAGATAGCTTCAGACTTAAGACCTTGACGCCAAGATTGAAATTCAGCCTCAAAACCAGAAGATAGAGCTAGTTGAAAAATCTTTTGTGCGAATTGAATATCACTTGCAAAGGGGAGGGTTTCAAGTTCCTTGCGAGATGTTACAAGACAAGATTGATAGTCAAATATCATATCCAATCGAATTGAACCATCTTCTTCTCTATCAAAGTAAAAGAACGGTTGAAAAGTTCTAATTTGGAGACTCTCTGGAGCTACTACTTTTCCTATTTTGCGAAGCTGAACTAATTGAGCAGCAAATAAATCTCGATCACTTTTATCAAACTGAAGCACTTTTCTACCCTGATTATTCATAGGTAATCTTATGATTTTATCAAATAAACTAGCTTGCTCTTTTGACAAAAGATAAAAAGTACCTTTATGAAACAGAACTTGCCCTCTATAAAACGAATTACTTCGCTTTTCTTCAGTAATATCCATCTCATAATAATTTGGATTTTCCATAATGTTAAAGGAGATAAAACCTACTTCTCCATCAAAATCTTGAAACAGGACATGATGATAAGCTGTAATCTGATGCACAAACTGAAAATCATCTAATTCCATTAATATGTTTACACCTTGCTCAAAAAAAGTTAATGGAAAATAAAGATGGCGACCTTGATTTTTGAAGAAAAGACTAGCGTCTGATTGATCTTCTACTAATCCCTGTAGAAAAACCAAGAGATTTTGGCTACTATTGTCAAACTGAGAAATTTCTATGGCAGCTTCATATGTTTTACCAATCATATATCCTTTATGATTCTCTATAACCTTTAAAAATAAAGGAATGTCACGTATGACATAATACTTTTCAAATGGAGAAGTCCCAATTCTTAAAGTCCAAATAATACGATTGGTCCCTGCTTCTACCTGCCCATCTACAGATATTTGATATATTTTAGGCAAATCAGAAGTTTGGATCATATCCAAGAACTGTTTCCCAAAAGACACTTGAGTCTCAACTTCATCTTGTTTTTCCTGTCCAGTCTCTAAATTGATAAAAATTTTACGGCCCTTGTCATCATTTTTAAGATAATGCTCCAAGGCCGCTAAGTGAACACAATAACCTCTTTTTTGAAAAAAGTCACAGCCACAGAAAATCAAATCATCGTCTAAACTATAGCGGATTTCTTCCTCATCTACTCGAGCAAACAGGCGAGTATTTTTCTCTTTGATGATTTGAACTTTTCCAGTTTCATAGAGATGTATTCCTTCAGTACGAATCTTTCCTGGAATCAATTTAGCCATAATTTCCCCTTTACTTTATCTCTTAATTATACCATATTTTTGCCTATGAAAATAGCCTTCTAGGAAGACTTTTCTCCTAAAAGGCTAGTTTTTAAAGATTTGAAAAAGTGGCAATGATTCGTTGGCAGACTTCTTCCAAAATAGATGTTGGCATGGCTACATTGAGACGAGCATGCAGGGCTCCTTCTTCACCAAAGTCCAAACCTCGGTTTAAGATGATCTTGGCCTCTTCTCTTAAGAGCCTTCTTAGCTCGTCGTCGTTAATATCATAGGCTGAAAAATCAAGCCAAATGAGATAAGTTCCTTGAGGTTTCATAACCTTGATTTTAGTTTCTTTGCCAAACAAATCCACTACATAATTGATGTGCTGCTCAATCAGTTCTTTGAGTTCTGTCAACCAATCCTCTCCATAGCGATAGGCAGTTTCTGTTGCCAAATATCCCAAACCTGAGATTTCATGTTGATTATTGGCAAGTTGGCGTTTTTGGAAAGCAAGTCTCAACTTAGGATTCTCGATAATGGCGTAGGAATTTTTCGTTCCAGCAATGTTAAAAGTCTTGGTAGCACTGCTTAAAATCAGTGAAAATTCTTTAAAATCGTCATTTACCGTATTGAATGACTGGTGCTTATTTCCAAACAAGGTTAAATCTTGGTGAATCTCATCAGATACTAGCAAAACTCCATATTTTTGACACAGTTGACCAATCTTTTCCAAGATTTCCTTTTCCCAAACCCGTCCACCAGGATTATGAGGATTGCAGAGAACGTAGAGTTTCACATCTTCTTCGACAAAGTCTTTCTCCAATTGCTCAAAGTCAATCTCAAAGAGTCCATCTTTTTCCACTAGAGAATTGGTAATCAATCTACGATTATTGAGCTTAATGCTTCGAGCAAAAGGAGGATAAACCGGGGTGTTAATCAGAACCGCTTCACCTTCTTTGGTAAAGGCTTGAATGGCTGTTGAAATAGCTGGCACTACCCCTTCGATAAAGACTAGAGCATCCTTATCAAAGCGATAACCATGGTGTTTTTCTTCCCAGTTTTGAACGGCTTCAATCAATCCATCACTAGCATAGGTATAGCCATAGACTAATTGCTCTGCATAGTCATGGACAGTCTGACGAATCTCAGGTAAGACTTCAAAGTCCATATCAGCAATCCAGGCCGGCAATACTTGACGGTCAGTCTCTGCTTCTTTCCATTTATAGGTATGATGTCCAAAACGATTGGGCAAAGTCGTAAAATCATATTTTCCCATAGTCTTATCCTTCCAAGGCTTGACGCAAGTCTTCAATCAAGTCCCTTGCATCCTCAATACCAATAGACAAGCGTAAAAGGTCATCGGTCAGTCCATAAGAATGACGAACCTCTGCAGGAATGTCTGCATGCGTTTGAGTGGTTGGGTAGGTAATCAGACTTTCAACACCACCCAGGCTTTCAGCAAAAGAGAATACTTTCAAAGTGTTTAAGATATGAGGGATACGCTTCTCATCTGCTACTTTAAAGGAAATCATTCCCCCACGACCTGTATACAAGACTTCTTTGACTGCAGGTGATTGTTCCAAAAAGGCTACAATTTCTTGAGCATTAGCAGTTGAGCGCTCCATACGAAGTGACAAAGTCTTCAGACCACGAATCAGTTGATAACTATCAAATGGTGACAAAACAGCCCCTGTCGTGTTGAGATTGTAAAAGAGTTTTTCGTATAAATCAGTACTGTCTGTCACAACTACACCAGCTAGAACATCATTATGGCCTGCAAGGTATTTTGTTGCTGAATGAAGAACAATATCTGCTCCATCTTCAATTGGACGTTGGTAAATCGGACTGTAGAAGGTATTATCCACCACAACTGTCGCCCCTTTAGCATGAGCTAATTGAGCCAATTTTTTAATATCAAATTCTAACATCAAAGGATTGGTTGGTGTTTCGATATAAAGTACATCCACATCCTTTTCTAGCTCAGCAATCAACTCTTCTTCTGTATTAGCATAGGTAAAGTGGAAACGTCCTTCTTGCTCAACTTGATTAAACCATCGGAAAGAACCTCCGTAAAGGTCACGGACGGCCAAAACCTTACTTCCTACTGGAAAGACACTAAAGGCCAAGACAATCGCTGCCATACCTGAACTGGTTGCCAAAGCATAGTTGGCGGATTCAATGGCTGCTAAGACTTCCTCTGCCTTACTACGAGTTGGATTTTTTGTACGGGTATAGTCAAATCCAGTTGATTGACCGAATTCTGGATGCTGATAAGTCGTTGAAAAGTGTATCGGTGTAACTAAAGCACCTGTCGCTTTATCTGACTTGATTCCTGCTTGTGCTAAAATTGTGTTGATGTGAAATGATTTGCTCATACTTTTCCTCCAAATCTATAGTAACTATTGTACCACTTATTTTGGATCCTTCGTTTTCTTGTTTTCAAGAGCTAGTTATAGTTTCAAACTATACAAAAACGATAGCTTCCTGAGAAACTATCGTTTTTCCTGTTGAATAGACTGGTTATTTAACGTGTTTTGCCAATTCTTCTTGGGCTTTTTTATTAGATTCTTCTTTTTCTTTCAGCCATTTTTGTCTAGCTTCTTCATACTCAGCCGTTGTGACAACCTTGTCTTGTAACTTAACGTATTTGTAGGATTCAACACCTTTATTACCTGCTTGAGAGAAAGCAGATGAGAATGGTACAGTTCTTCTCAATCCAGGAGTTCCACCTTGTGAAACGTTTGGAAGAGCAAGCGCACTGTCAACCAACCAAGCTTGTGCTTCAGCGTACTTATCATAACGTTTGTTCAAATCTTGTTCAGCATTAGCTTCTTCTAACATCTTAGTATAGACATCCAAACCAACAGCTGTTCCTTTGGCATTGATTTCACCAGGTTCTAGACCAAGATTTTGCAATGAGCCACCACTTGTTAAACTTAGAGTATCAAGGTAGGTTGATGGATCTTGATAGTCAGGTCCCCAACCACCGTTATAGAGGTCATAGTCTTTTTGCGCTGCCGTATTTGCTAGATAACCAATACTATCCATTTCTTCTGTAGTCAGCATTTGAATATCGATAACGACATTATCTGCACCTAGGACTGACTCGATAGATTGCTTAAATGAACTTGCCTCTTGGACACCCTTCTTAAAGGTTTGGTCGACCGGTAAATCCAGGTGAATTGGGAATTGAACACCTTTGGCTTCCAATTCTTTCTTAGCTTGAGCAAAGACTTCTTTGGCCTTATCGGCATTGTAGTAAGCATCTTGTGCATCAGCAAAGTTCACATTTTGCCAAACTTGACCGTAGTTAACCATCTTAGAAGCTACGACATCACCAAAATCTTTACCATCGAGGGTTACAAATGACGGTGGAACAAGCAAGTTTCTGATAATCTTAGTTGCTCCCTCTTCCCCTTGTGACTGAGCTCCATAGGCAGTACGGTCATAGGCAAAGTTAATAGCCTGACGGAACGATTTATTCAAAACAGCTTCTTGTTGGGCTGTCTTTTCAGCATCTGTCGTTTTTGATGTGTGATTATATGATTTTCTATCTAGATTGAAGTTAAAGTAGAAAGAAGTCGCATCTTGCATACTATAGATGATATTATCCTTGTATTTCTCTTGCACACCTGCAAAACTTGAACTATTTGGATAGAGACGAGCAAAACTATAAACACCTTCGCTGAAGTTACGAACCAGTGCATCTTGGTCACTTCCATCATAGTAAGTCAACTTAACATCATCTACAAATACATTTTTTGCATCCCAGTAGTTTGGATTCTTCTTGTATTCAAGCACAGATTTAGAAGTAAAGGATTTTAGGATAAATGGTCCATTATACAAGATATTTGCTGGATCCACCTTACCAAAATCATCTCCTTTTGAGTTCAAGAAGTCTGCATTTACTGGAAACAGAATAGTCGTAGTTGTTTTTGAATTCCAATAAGGTTCTGGTTGTGTCAAAGTATATTGAACAGTCTGATCGTCAATAGCCTTAACTCCGACTGTTGAAAAGTCTGTTGTTTTACCGCTAAC
>ERZ773008.1730-NODE-1730-length-15019-cov-28.178963_pt1 | contig 15019 bp, 8 predicted proteins | sample MGYA00580664_ERZ773008 | MGnify/ENA primary metagenome ERZ773008 (study PRJEB29015, sample SAMEA2738016) | human oral metagenome | biome: human oral; feature: human-associated habitat; material: dental | place: China | collected 2048 ... | reverse complement strand
GTAGTATCGCCCGCCCTCCTGAGCCCACGGCTCCTGAGGACGGGCGATCGCATTAGAGCCTCCCTGCGCTTTTTCTGCGGGGAGGCTTCTTTTTCGAAAGACATTGGCTTATAGCCATATAGGAAGGTGGTGCGAAGCTATATTGGTCGGTGGTGAACCCATATAGCTCAGCCCGCTGACCAATATAGGTTCATCTGACCTCCCCGCCCTTGCACACGGCTACATAGATAGTCCGAGGCCCTGCTGTGCATCGCACGGCAGGGCCTCGGACTGTATGGAGTGGGGTATCTCTCCTTTAATGCCCAGACTAATTAGAGCAGCTGTCTTTAGTTTCCCCATTGCTTAGTCTAGGTTGTGTCCACTCTTCCCACACCTTGCAATTCTGGCTTGCTGGTTCAGGGTTTGCTTTGTGTATCTGTACTCGTAGGGGCATTGGTACACAGTTCCCAAAGACGAGCGCCTCTCCAGGTACAGCCTGCTTAATCTTGGTCGTATAGTCATCGGAGAAGTAGGGTAGTACAGAGGTCACGAAGTCTAAATCCACTCGATTATGAATGCGGTGTATGATGTAGTTTGAGCACTGAGATAGCACTACGGGGGATAGCTCTGAAGGACGTTGGGATGAGACTAGTAGATAGTAGGAAAACTTTCGACCTTCACGTGCAATGCGCTCGAATATATTTTCTCTCAGGATGTAGTTCCCATCTTTCTTAATATAGCGGTGAGCCTCATCTAGCACAAGATGAATAGGACCTTTCTTTCTGTCCTGACCTGGCAGTCCTTTACGTGTGTCGAAGATCATTCGACTGATGACACTAGTCACCAGCTCCAGTACATCGTTCCCCATCTCACTTAGATCGATCGTGATTAGCTGAACAGGCATAGCTTCTTCGTTCTTTGTTGCCTGGGTAGATATGCCGAAGGTTTGGCTCAGATACTTGTCAAGAGTCATCTCCTTTGCCTCTCTCATGAAATCACAATCCCTGTTGTTTAAGAAGAAGTCTAGGCGGGCAAACATGGTGGATGTGTACTCTCGGATGCGAGTATTCCCTCTCGCCTCTTCCTCCAAAAGGACTAGCTCTGCAGCTATCTTTAGGAATGAATGTTCAAAGTATTGCCCATACTCTAATTTGGTCTTGCTAACCTCCTCTGCTTCATTCTCATTGATTTGTGTGAATGTGTTGTCAGAGGTTTTAGATGCAAGTGTAGCTTTATAGTAGGTGAGCCTTCCCTCCTCTTGTGACATGATCCCGACGGGCATGGGGCTAGTCTCTGTGTTCCTCCCGGAAATAAAGAGAGGTAGTGATGCAATAAGTTTTCCATTATTACTTGCATAGTGGAAGGTGCAGATCTTCTTGCAGTGGGCGAAGAATACTCGGAGGTCTTTTAGCTCATTCTCTTCTCTTTTTTTGTCTTTTATCAGGCTTTCAATACAAGATAGGATAGATATGGCATCTGTCATATTCCCTGTGTCTCCTCCTGGTCTAACTGATAGTATGAGGAGTATTCTGTATACTTTCCACTTGATGTAGTTATAGAATTTCCCAGAGGAATTATTATCCCCAGCGATCTGATGGAATCGATAGCACTCTTGCAATACTTGATCCCAGAAGGGCCTTTGAGTCCTGTCTGAAGCCATCAGGAAGGCTAGCCATTCATCAAGGTTTAGCAAATAGTAGGGCAGATTAAAGGCCTTGTAGCTTTCCGTGTTTTCCTTAGCATGAGAGCTTTCCGTGTCTTCCTTAGTATGAGTGCCTTCCTGACTCTCCGTTCCGACAGGTTTATAGTGGACATGGGTATAGTTCCCCCCATCGTTTCTAAAAGCCGAGGGATACTCGCCATTAGTATCAAAGAGGATAAAGCGAGCTCCTGGGGTGCCCTGTCTTAATACTGATTGTAAGATATGTGCGATGGTGTAAGACTTCCCACTACCACTATTCCCAAGAACGGCAGAGTGAATGTTGAAGAATTTATCGACTTCGATACTCACGGGATAGTCGACTAAACTTTTACTTATGCCGAGTTTAATGGATCCTGTTGAAGAGGCGTTCTCTCGCTCATCTTTAGTTCCAGTGAGGATAGCATCTAAGTCTTCTTGGACAACCACATAGACATCCGAATAAATCGAGGGATAGATGGAGACTCCAAGGTTGAAGCAATCTGACTTTCCATTTCTTGTTAAGATCCCAATCGGACGGAGGATAAGCTCGCGAGCGCTGTCTATATCAAAAGATGCATCTGCAATGGTCTTGGAATATCGCTCGGTCTCTTGTATGGCAATGACTTCACAGATAATATCATCATTGATGTGATTCTTGATCTTGACATAGCTTCCGATGTTTCCGATATGATATACCTTTCCTTTGATACTAGTTGAGGAGCATTTCACAGAGCTGAGGAGTCTTGCTCTAAGCTGGTTGTACTCAACCATCGTAACCTTACCTATTATCATCGTTTGTTGATTGATATTCTATTTGTTGCTATGTATGTGGGCAGAGTACATCTTGACAAGCTCTTCTGGCACGGTGTCGCTTCGTCCCTGGTCTAGTGCTGTGAGTAGGTTACCGACGACTTCAGAAAAGAAATGGATATGGTTAATTCCTTTCTTTTCTTCCTTCTTCCCTTCTGCTTGATTTGCATCGTTGGATTTCTCTTCGGAGCAATCACTCCAAATGTTATAGACTCTGCTATCTTCAGTTTTGCGAAGAGGATGACCGTTTCCTAGGTCGTTAAGGATGACGAGGTTCAAGCTTGCATTGACTGCTAGAGCACGATAGATCACATTGTTGATATGCTCATCACTGAAAGAATAGCCACAGACGAAAAGGGCGCTGTTGTGCTCTAAGAGCTTTTCTTGGAAAAGACGGATGAGGTCTACATAAGGACTCCCTAGGCTTAGGTTTTGCTTCGTTGGGGCTGGATATATTAAGCATACATCCTTCACTTCCATAGTATTTGGGTAATCTTCATTGGAATATACCTCCTGGATTGAAAACAGCTTGTTGGAAGAATTGGGAGAAGTCGATGCCTGAAGATCCCGCCAGTTGACAGAGCCATGGAGTTTATATAAGTAGACCATGTTGTCAATGGGCTCATACTTATCTATACTTACATCCATTCGTCTGGAGTAGGTGAAGTTGAATAGGGCAGGGTTGAAGAAACGCTGTAGTCCAGGAGTGAAACCGTTTGTATATAGTACTCCTAGCTCATCTAGTGCCGCCTCGTTGAAGAGGTCGTTATTGGTTGTGAAGATGTGGACACGGGAAAGGTCTTTATTCCGGTATACTACCTTTTGATAGAAAGCTTTATAGGTGTCGAGCGTTAGGCGGTATTTGGTTTGCTCCTTTGAGGAGATCATATCTTCAGAGGGGGGTGGGGCCGATTCTACTGGATCTGTCCTCAAGTCTTTTTCTGTCGGATGGCAAAGAGCTTTATAGATGTGCTTTTGTATTTTATGAATGACCTCTTGAGTGATCTCAAGGTGAGCTAAATTTAGATCTTTTTGACACCCTTCTTGATAGCGTTTGAGGGAATAGAGAATGCCCAAGGTCTTCTCAAGATCGTTGCTCTGCTTCACCTCGTTAAATAGATTACACTCAGCTGTATAACTATCAGTAGGGAATAATTCCTCTACATCTTTGTATAGCCTGCTCATCGTTGGCAGGGCTGTTGCACTAGTGCCAGAGCCAAAGAGAAAGTAGACATTCTTTTGGTGAAAACGCTCTCGAATAAATGTGCGAATGGTGTCTAGAGATTCTTTTTCAGTACCATGATTGCTACTCTCTAATTTGTCTTCTCGTCCGCTTGTGAAGTGAATGGAGCGGTTGGGGTGGGCTGCGTTGTTATCTGTATCCATGATATGTTGTGTAATACTTCTTGCAAATGTACGTTTTTATATTATTATCAGATTGTTGCACAGAGTCCTGCCCTCCATTTAGAGTACTAAGGCATCGTGCGTCCAGCTCCCCGATACACCTCTCCGAAGTGACCGAGCAAGCCCCTGCGCCTTATCACATATATTCCTCTTATCCTGCGAAGGGAAAAGTGTCCTTCTCGTGAAGGAAAAAGCGCCTTCACGTAGTGGTTTTTCAGTATCTATGCACGTAGTCTTAAAGACTAGGTACGTAAATCCAAATGTCCACGTACGTAGATATTAGAGCCACGTACGTAGCCCAAACTTATTTGCCACTCGTCCACAACTTTTATCCCTACGCGGAGCAACAGTCTCCATAGAGGAGGGTAGTGCGAAGCTATATTGGTCGGCAGATGAATCTCCGTCCCTACACACGGCTACATAGATAGTCCGAGGCCCTGCCGTGCATCGCACGGCAGGGCCTCGGACTGTATGGGTGTAGGGCATGTCTCAGCCTGACCCACGGGTGGGGAGCAGCGGGGCCTTACTTCATGATGAGACTCTCGGAGGAGCGGAGGAAGGCGATGACCTGCTGGACTTCGGGGCCGTCAGGTACCTGCTCTTCGATCTGCAGGATGGCGTCGTAGAGGCTGATCTTACCATTGAAGACCAAGCGGTAAGCCATAGCGAGATGGCGCTGTGTGCGCTCGTCGATACCAGCCTTAGAGAGCATGCCGGCATGGATCCCAGCGTAGACGGCAGGGTTATCCTTGACGGTGACGAAGGGCGGTACGTCTTCGCCGAAGCGGCAGCCCGTGAGGATGAACGCCAGATCACCGATGCGACAGCTGGACTTGGCCGTGACGCCGCTGCTGAAGATCGAGCGGCTACCGATGGTGCAGTCGCAGGCGATCTTGACGGCATAGCCGAAGACATTCTGATTGCCCACCTGACAGTTGTGCGAGATGTGGGTGCCCTCCATGAGGATGTTCCCACTGCCGATGACGGTGGAGACGTCGCTTCGGGAGGCGCGGCTGATGACTACGTTCTCACGGATCACGTTGTTGTCGCCGACGATGAGCGTGGACTTCTCGCCCTTGTAGGAGAAGTCCTGGGGCGAGGCACCGAGCACGGCATTCTGATAGATGGTGTTGCCACTACCGATGCGTGTGCCATTCATCAGGCTGACGTGCGGGTAGATGGTGCAGTCGTCACCGATGACGACGTCGTCCTCGATGTAGGCGAAGGGATAGATCGTCACACGGGCGCCGATCTTGGCGCCAGGTGCGATGAAGGCTTGTGGACTGATCATAGCGATAGGGATTACTGGGTGCCTCCGCCGAGGGCATTATAGAGGTTGACGACGGCCTGCATCTTGCTGAAGCGGTCGCGTATCTGGGAGAGCTGGGCCTGCAGGAGTGCCTGCTGGGCGGTGATGACCTCGAGATAAGAGGAGGTCTTCCCCGTCTTGAAGAGGGTCTCGACGATCTCGACATTCTTCTCGAGGCTCTCGATCTGTAGGGTCTCGGCCTTGATCTTCGCCTCGGAGGCCTCATAGAGGGCGAGGGCGTTGCTTACTTCGGCGCCGGCATTGTAGAGGCTTTGCTGGAAGGCCAGACGTGCCTTCTCTTCCTCGGCCTCAGCGACGCGAAGGCCTGCGACGAGCTTGCCACGGGCGAAGATAGGCTGTGCGAGCGAGCCAAGAGCCGAGGCGATGAACTTCATAGGGTTCGAGACGGCCTGCCCAAGAGCGCCTGTCCAGCCTGCGCTCCCCGTGATGGTGAGCGAGGGGTAGAAGGCGGCACGTGCGCCATTCGTCTGATAGTAGCAGCTGGCCAAAGCCATCTCCGCTACGCGCACATCGGGACGTGCCGAGAGTAGCTGAGTGGGTACGCCGACGGCGAAGGTGCTGGGGAGCTGCTGGGCCTCGAGCGTGGAGCGGCTATAGGTACGAGGCGACTCGCCGAGGAGGAGGGCCAGCGCATTCTCCGTCGTGGTGATCTGGCGCTTGATCTCGGGGATGGAGGCCTCTACCTGATGGAGGTTGGCACGGGCGGACTGCACGGAGGACTCCATAGCACGGCCGAAGTCCTTCTGCGCCTGCATCACCTCGAGGGTGTGGGCAGCGAGCTCGGCAGCCGAGCGGGTGAGCTGGAGCTGACGGTCGAGCATCAGCAGCGTGTAGTAGCTGTTGGCGACGCTCGCGATGACACGGCCACGGACGAGCTGCTGGTAGGCCTCGGCACGGAGGAGCTGGGCCTGCGTCGAGCGGGAGGCATTCAGCAGTGAGCCGAAGAGGTCCACCTGCCAGCTGGCTTGCACGGGCAGCGTGTAGCTGTAGCTGGCGGGTACGCCCTCGGTCTTACCCGCCGAGAGCGAAGGAGCGAGTGTCAGCGAGGGGAAGAAGGAGAGGCGAGCAGCCTTGAGCTGGGCCTCAGCCTGCTGGGTGGAGAGGTTCGCCGTCAGCAGGTCGACATTCTGCTGGAGGGCCTTCTCGATGAGTGCCTGCAGGGGTGCATCGGTGAAGAGCGCACGCCAGGGCGTCTGCCCGAAGGACGTGGTGTCTTGGCTCAGCGTGTCGATCTTGTCGCCACGGTAGACGGAGGTCTCTACCGTGGGACGCTGATACTTCTTGTAGACGCCACAGCCTGTGAGTGTGAGGCTGAGGGCGAGGAGGGGAAGGCTATGCTTGAGTGTCATCTTGTGATTCGGTCTTGGAGGTGTTGGAGAACTGAAGGATCTCACCCGAGGGCTTCGAGGTGATGATGTCGTCGAAGCGTAGGGGCTTGAAGCGCTCCTGCAGGCTCTGGAAGACGACGAAGAGGGCGGGGACGATGAAGATCTGCAGGATCATCCCGATGAGCATCCCACCGACGGTGCTGGCACCGAGTGTGGAATTCCCGTTAGCCCCGACACCACTGGCGAACATCAGCGGGAGGAGCCCCACGATCATCGCAAGCGAGGTCATCAAGATCGGGCGCAGACGAGCCACCGCCCCGAGGATCGCACTCCACGTGATCGCCATACCTGTGCGGCGGCGGTCCAGAGCGAATTCGACGATGAGGATGGCGTTCTTCGCCAAGAGACCGATGAGCATGATCAGAGCGATCTGCATATAGATATTGTTCGTGTGCCCGAAGATATTCGAGAAGATGAAGGCACCCGCCAGCCCGAAGGGGATGGAGAGGATGACCGAGAAGGGCAGGAGGTAGCTCTCGTACTGCGCACTCAGGATGAGGTAGACGAAGAGCAGACAGAGGCCGAAGATGAGCGCTGTCGTATCCGATGAGCCCTGCTCCTCACGCGTCAGACCCGAGTAGTCGTAGCCGTAGCCTGCCGAGAGCGTCGAGCTGGCAACCTCGGAGACGGCCTTCAGCACATCCCCTGTGGCATAGCCTGGGGCGGGGGAGGCCATCACGTCGATAGAGGTGTAGAGGTTGAAGCGGTTCACGCTCGCAGGGCCGTAGACCTTCTCCGTGGTGATGAAGGAGGTGATAGGTGCCATCTCACCCGTGCCGGTACGCACATAGATATTGCTCAGGGCATTGATGTCGAGGCGCTGCTCGGGGGCGGACTGCAGGAGCACGCGGTAGAGCTTACCGTAGCTGTTGAAGTTCGCTACGTACATCCCCCCGAAGTAACCCTGCAGGGTGGAGAGGACGGTCTGCGGTGTCGTGCCGGCACGCATCGTGGCGGCTACGTCGACGTCGATGATGTACTGGGGGAAGCTGGGGTTGTACTGCGTCATCGCATAGGCGACCTCGGGGCGCGCATTGAGTGCGGCGAGGAACTTCTGCGTCTCGGCGAAGAACTTATCCAGCTCGCCACCCGTCTTGTCGAGCATCGTCAGCGACACGCCCGAGGCCATGCCATAGCCTGGGACCATCGGTGGGGTCATCGCCAGCACGGAGGCATCCTTGATGGTAGCGCCATAGGCGAAGAGCTTGCCTGCGATCTCACTCGTCGTCGTCTTACGCTCGCCGAAGGGCTTCATGCTGATGAACATCGAGCCGTAGTTTGAGCCTGCGCCCCCCATGAGGCTGAAGCCCGAGATGCTCATCACCTGCTCCACGCCATCCTGGGCCTTCGCTACCTCGGCGACATCCTTGAGGAGCTTCTCCGTCTTCTCGCGGCTGGTACCTGGAGGTGTGGCGACGGTGACCATCACCGTACCCGTGTCCTCCTGAGGCACGAGCTCGCTACTGGTGAACTTCATTAGGACGACCATGATGACGATACTTACCAGCACGATGAGGCCCGAGGTGACCTTGTGGCGCACGAAGAACTCGACCCCCTTGCGGTAGGGGCGCAGGACGCGATTCTCATACACGGCGTTGAAGGCCAGATGGAAGCGGTCGATGAAGCTGAGCTTCTTCCCCTCGTGACCCTTGTGGGGCTTGAGCAGCAGGGCGCAGAGCGTGGGGCTAAGCGTCAGAGCGTTGACGGCAGAGATGACGATAGAGACGGCCATCGTGACCCCGAACTCACGGTAGAACGTACCGCTGATCCCCGAGATGAACGACACGGGCACGAAGACCGCAGCCATGACGAGCGTGATGGAGATGATAGCGCCCGAGATCTCATGCATGGCGTCCATACTGGCTGTGCGGGCGGAGTCGTAGCCCTCGTCCAGCTTGGCGTGTACGGCCTCGACGACGACGATGGCGTCATCCACGACGATAGCGATCGCCAGCACCAGTGCCGAGAGCGTGAGGAGGTTCAGCGAGAAGCCGAAGATCTGCAGGAAGAAGAACGTACCGACGAGCGACACGGGCACCGCGATGGCGGGGATGAGCGTGCTGCGGAAGTCCTGCAGGAAGATATATACGACGATGAAGACGAGGAGGAAGGCCTCGAGGAGCGTCTGGATGACGTGCCAGATAGAGGCGTAGAGGAAGTCCGTGACGTCGAGGACGTAGGTCATCTTCATGCCAGGAGGGAAGTCCTTCTCCAGCTCCTTGATCTCGGCCTTGATGGCGGTGACGATATCGTTAGCGTTAGAGCCTGCGATCTGCGAGACCATCCCCGTGACGGCGGGATTACCATCGGAGAGGGAGTTACTGCTGTAGCTGAGGGAGCCCAGCTCGATCTTCGCCACGTCCTTGAGGCGGATGATGTTGCCCGCATCGTCGGACTTGATGATGATGTTCTCGTACTCGGGGATGCTCTTCAGACGGCCCTTGTAGCGGAGCGAATATTCATAGGTGCGGTCACCTGATTCGCCGAGGCTCCCTGGGGCGGCCTCGAAGTTCTGCGCCGAGAGGATGCCTGAGACGTCGCTGGGGACGAGGGAGTAGGCGCGCATCTTGTCGGGGTCGAGCCAGAGGCGCATGGCGTAGGTGTCTTGGCTGAAGGTGTTTGCCGAGCCGACACCTGGCACGCGCTTCAGCGCGGGCAGGATGTTGATGTCGGCGTAGTTTGCGAGGAACTGTGCATCGTATCTCCCATCTTCGCTCGTCAGCGAATAGACGAGGAGCATACTCGACTGGCGCTTCTGCGTCGTCACCCCGACGCGCACGACGTCAGCGGGGAGGAGGGACTGAGCCTGCTGTACGCGGTTCTGCACGTTCACCGCTGCCATGTCGGGGTCTGTACCTTCCTTGAAGTAGACGGTGATGGAGGCGCCGCCCGAGTTCGTGGCGGTAGAGGTCATGTAGGTCATGCCTTCGACCCCGTTGATCTGCTCTTCGAGGGGGATGATGACGGAGTTGAGCACCGTCTGGGCATCCGCACCTGCGTAGGCAGTGGAGACCTGTACGGTGGGTGGTGCGAGGTTGGGGTACTGCTCGATAGGCAGCTGTATGAGCCCGATGACCCCGAGGATGACGATGATGATGGAGATCACCGTCGAGAGCACGGGGCGGGTAATAAATCTATCGAAATTCATTGCTCTATATGCTTCCGGTTAAGGCGGTGGGGGCTTAGTGCTTCTCAGCAGCGCCGCCCTTACCCATCATCTGCTGGCGTATAGCCTCCTGCTGCTTGGCATAGGCTTCTTCGGTGAGGGGCTTGATGACCTCACCCTCCTTGACGCCCGTGGTGCCGGCGACGAGGATGCGGTCGCCAGCCTTGAGGCCACTGGTGACGGTATAGTTCTGCCCATCATCGACGGGGCTGACGGTGATCTCGGTGAAGGTCAGCTTGCCGTCCTTGTCGACGGTGTAGACGAACTTCTTGTGGAGCAGCTCGACCGTCGCGCTCTGGGGCACGAGGATAGCCCCTGCCGTCTGGGTGGGGACGAGGACCGTACCTACCGAGCCACTGCGGAGCTTGCCCTCAGCGTTGGGGAAGTCGACACGCAGCGTGATAGCGCCTGTCGTCTTGTCGACGACGCCGCTGACCCCCTGGATCGTCCCTTCGGCGGGGTATTCGCTGCCGTCGGAGAGGCGCAGGCGCACCTTGGGAAGGCTCTTAGCGGTCGTGCCATCCCCTACGAGGGTCTGCATCTCGCGCTCGGAGACGGAGAAGTAGACGTAGGCCTGACGCGTATTCGATACCTGCGTCAGGGGGGAGGCACTCTGGGGGCTGACGAGGTTCCCCACGCGGTAGTTGATGGAGCCGACGACGCCCGAGACGGGGCTGGTGACGGTGCAGTAGGAGAGGTTCTCGCGAGCCGAGACGAGGGCGGCCTTGGCGACGGCGACATTGGCCTCAGCGCTCTTCAGGGCGTTGGCGACCTCTTCGTAGTTGCTCTGGCTGATGATGTTCTTGGCTAAGAGGTCCTGACTATTGCGCTGGTTGAGCTGTGCTGTGGCGAGCGAAGCCTGTGCGGCGGAGAGGCTGGCGGTAGCCTGCGAGACGGCCGCGCGATAGGTGACGTCGTCGAGGTGGAAGAGGGGCTGACCCGCCTTCACGCTCTGACCTTCGGTGACGTAGACCTTGGTGATGAAGCCCGATACCTTGGGGCGAATCTCGGCATCGTCCTCGCCTCGGATGACGGCGGGGTAACTGTTGTCGGCGGAGAAGTCGCCTGCGGAGAGGGTGCGTACGGGGAGTTCCTGAGGGCCTTGGGCTTGTCCCTGCTGGGTCGACTGGCTGGAGCAGGCGGGCAGGAGCGTGATCCCTGCGGTGAGGAGCAGGAGGCTAAGGCACGAGACGGTGAGGCGTCGATGCGTCATGATTCTTGTGGGGTTGTATTGTTGGTTTGTCTTTTGATGAAGAGTGCCCCGCAGATGGGGCGGTAGAAAAGGTCTTCCCGCCACTTCGTCACCGCAGGAGGTGCGGGGCAAGTGGGGCGGGTAGAACTCTGCAAAGATACTCCAATTCTCAGCTCGCAGTGTCAGCCGTCTGGCTTTTCCCTGGGCTATGAGCCTCGCTTCGGATGGGCGTGGGGACGGGGTATTTGCCTGCTCTCCCTCGCGCGTACCTATATATAGGAACTTTGCTTCACTATAATAGAGTGCCGTCCCTCCCGAAGGTTTATTCTCCCCGCCAAATTTCTTCTGCGCCCCGTCTCGCAGAGCCTCTCTGTACGCGGGTTTGCGAGGGGTGAAAAGTGACCAGTACTGGTTCGCGCTCTGACCAGTACTGGTCACGTCGCCGACCAGTACTGGTAGCTATAGGTCACCAGTACTACTTCACTCAGCGACCAGTACTGGTTCTTTTTCACGCCTCCCGCACTCGCTTCCTTGGTTGTCCTGTTCTCTGAGACCTTGACGGAAGCAGAGGCTTTGCCTTCCTTCTCTGTGAGGAGTGAGAAGCGCGGGTATAAGGAGCGAAGTGAAGCCAAGAACGAGGCAAGTGAACCAAAGTGGACGGAGTTCGTCTCACCCCCGTGGCTGGGCGCTCTACCTTTGCAGTGTCCTCCAAGAGATAGGAGGGCACAAGTAAGTTTTATTCACTTTTATTCGTATCCATTATGGGAACCACAAAGCAAGCTCTCGGCTACATGCTCCGTGATGTCGAGATGAAGATCGGCAAGTTCGCCGGCAAGACCGTCACCGTCGCTACCGCCCGCGCTCGAGGGCACGTCTCCTTCATGCGCTTCTGCGATATGGTGGCAGGGCACACGACCTTCAGCTATATGGAGGTCGCCGCTATCCTCAACCTCGCTGCTGATACGGCGCGCAGTCTCGTCGCAGGCGGGGAGTCCGTGAATTTCGGGCGTCTGGGGAGCCTCTCACCCACGCTTCACAGTAAGGCCGTAGCCAAGGGTGAGGAGTTCAGTGCGATGACGCATATCAGAGGGGCGCGTGTTCGCCTTCGTCCTAATCGCCAGTTCTTCCGTCTGGATGATGTAGCCTTCGAGCGCATCGCGCTGGAGAAGAAGGCCAAGGGGAAGAAGGGTAAGGGTGCGCAGCCCAAGGAAGGCGGCCATCCTGCCGAAGGGACTCCTGGCGCAGGCGATACGGGTGCAGGCGGTCATGTAGGTATCTAACCTTCGCCTTCAGCGTTTAGCCGCTCCACTCACGGGCTCCCCCGCCTTAGCTCAGCCTAAGGTGGGGGAGTCCCCTCGTATGAGGCTGTTTGTCGCAAGCGTATGGGGCGGGGGATTTGCACAAATAAAAAGTTTGCCTTACCTTTGTAGCCGAAATCAAAAGCCGTCGCTCACCAAGGCGAGGAAAAACGGCCGAGATCGGAATGACTCTGTAGCTCAGTTGGTAGAGCAAGTGACTCTTAATCACTGGGTCGTGAGTTCGAGCCTCACCGGGGTCACCAGTTAAGCGGGTATTGCTTCTCTCGAAGTGATACCCGCTTTCTTTTTGTCGGTGGGGTGTCGAGGGCGCAGGCGATGTGCCTTGCTCCCCTCGTGGATAAGTCCCTTTATTTATCGTATTTATCGTACCTTTGCACGACAAACTAAGTAATCAATCTGTATAAGAATGAGCTCAATGATAAAAGTCACGTTCCCTGACGGCAGTCAGCGTGAGTACCCTGTGGGTACGACCTCGTGGGATATAGCTGGTAGCATCAGCCCCCGCCTGCAGCAGGATGTGCTGGCCGCTGGTGTCAATGGCCAGATCTGGGACCTCATGCGTCCCCTCAAGGAGGACACCGAGCTGAAGCTCTATAAGTGGGAAGATCCCGAAGGGAAGTACGCCTACTGGCACTCCAGTGCACACCTTATGGCCGAGGCCCTTCAGGCGCTCTATCCTGGGGTGAAGTTCGGTATCGGTCCTGCCATTGAGAATGGCTTCTACTACGATATTGACCTGGGCGAAGGGGTGCAGCTTCGCGACGCCGACCTCGCAGCCGTAGAGGCTAAGATGGCGGAGTTCGCTGCCCGCAAGGAGCCTATCATCCGCCGCGACATCACGAAGGCTGAGGTGACGAAGTTCTTCGAAGAGAAGGGTGACGAGTACAAGCTGGAGCTCATCGCAGACCTCCCCGATGGGTCGATCACGACTTATTCGCAGGGCGACTTCACGGACCTGTGCCGTGGCCCTCACGTGCCTAATACGGGCTATATCAAGGCTATCAAGCTGCTGAGCGTAGCTGGTGCCTACTGGCGTGGTGACGAGAAGCGCAAGCAGCTCACGCGTCTCTACGGGATCACCTTCCCCAAGAAGAAGATGCTCGATGAGTACCTGACGATGCTGGAGGAAGCCAAGAAGCGCGACCACCGTAAGATCGGTAAGGAGCTTGGGCTCTTCTCCTTCTCGCAGAACGTCGGCTCAGGGCTGCCCCTGTGGCTGCCTCGCGGTACGCAGCTCCGCCTGCGTCTGGAGGACTTCCTCAAGCAGATCCAGAAGCAGTTTGGCTATCAGCAGGTCATCTCCCCACATATCGGCTCGAAGCAGCTCTACGTCACCTCGGGTCACTGGGCTAAGTACGGTGCGGACTCCTTCCGCCCCATCACCACACCTCAGGAGGGTGAAGAGTTCATGCTCAAGCCTATGAACTGCCCTCACCACTGTGAGATCTTCAAGGCGCTCGGCCCTCACTCCTATCGTGACCTGCCCCAGCGTCTGGCTGAGTTCGGTACGGTCTATCGCTACGAGCAGAGCGGTGAGCTCCACGGTCTGACACGTGTACGTGGCTTCACGCAGGACGACGCGCACCTCTTCTGCCGACCCGACCAGATCAAGGAGGAGTTCTGCAAGGTGATGGATATCATCTTCATCATCTTCAAGGCGCTGAACTTCGAGAACTTCGAGGCTCAGATCTCCCTGCGCGATCAGGTGAACCGCGAGAAGTACATCGGTAGCGAAGAGAACTGGGAGCGCGCCGAGCAGGCTATCATCGAGGCTTGTGCTGAGAAGGGCCTTCCCGCCAAGATCGAGTACGGCGAAGCCGCCTTCTACGGGCCTAAGCTGGACTTCATGGTCAAGGACGCCCTCGGCCGCCGCTGGCAGCTCGGTACGATCCAGGTAGACTACAACCTGCCTGAGCGCTTCGACCTCGAGTACACGGGTGCCGACAACAAGAAGCACCGCCCAGTGATGATCCACCGTGCACCCTTCGGCTCTATGGAGCGCTTCGTTGCTGTCCTCATCGAGCACACCGCAGGGCACTTCCCCCTCTGGCTCACGCCTGACCAGGTCGTCGTGCTGCCTATCAGTGAGAAGTTCAACGACTACGCTCATGAGGTAGCCGCCACGCTCAACGCACAGGATATCCGTACGCAGGTCGACGACCGCAACGAGAAGATCGGGCGTAAGATCCGTGACAATGAGCTCAAGCGTATCCCCTACATGCTTATCGTCGGGGAAAAGGAAGCCCAGGAAGGCGAAGTATCTGTACGCGTGCAAGGTGAGGGTGATAAGGGTTCAGTGAAAATTGCTACCTTTGCCGAGCAAATTGCCGAGGAGGTACACCGTCAGCTCAACGCCTGGCAGGCCGAAGCTAAGTAGTCCACCTCACTCGCTAAGCATACAATCAACACATACTGAATGGCAGTAGACAACAAACAAAAGTTCCAGTACCGCATCAACGAGGCTATCCGCGTAAAGGAAGTGCGCCTCGTCGGGGACAATGTAGAGCAGGGAGTATATACGATACAGCAAGCTCTCCGTATCGCTAACGACCAAGAGCTTGACCTCGTGGAGATCTCTCCCAATGTCAATCCTCCAGTATGTCGCGTCGTCGACTACCAGAAGTTCATCTTCCAGCTTAAGAAGAAGCAGAAGGAACAGAAGGCTAAGAGCGTCAAGGTCGTCGTCAAGGAGATCCGCTTCGGACCTCAGACCGATGACCACGACTACAACTTCAAGCTCAAGCACGCTA
>ERZ773008.1727-NODE-1727-length-15039-cov-8.319608_pt1 | contig 15039 bp, 16 predicted proteins | sample MGYA00580664_ERZ773008 | MGnify/ENA primary metagenome ERZ773008 (study PRJEB29015, sample SAMEA2738016) | human oral metagenome | biome: human oral; feature: human-associated habitat; material: dental | place: China | collected 2048 ... | reverse complement strand
GTTTGACGACCACCGCGTGCCGGGCCTCGTCCCCGGTCACCTCCACGATCCCGCCTATCCGCACCAGGTCGAAGTGCGCGAGGAAGAGCGGGTCGCTCACCCGAAGGTTTCCTTGAACCAGCCCCTGACGCCCTTGTGACCGGGGTGTTTCGCCTCCACCGTGGTCTCGTCGCGCAGCTCGGCGAGCTGGCGCAGCAGGTCGCGTTGCTTCTCGTCCAGTTTCCGTGGGGTCTCAACGACGATGGTGACCCCCAGGTCGCCCCTGCCTCCCCCGCGCAGCCTTGGCACGCCTCGGCCCTTGAGCGGGATCCGGGTGCCTGACTGTGTCCCTGCGGGAACGGCGACGGTGACCTTCCGTTCCTCCTCCTCGGAGCCCTCCCACTCGGCCTCCAGGGTGGCCAACTCGACGCTGGTACCGAGGGCGGCCGCGGTCATTGGCAGGGTCATCACCGCCTCCAGGTTGTCGCCGTCACGGCGGAACCGTTCATGTTCGGCCACGATCAGCTCGACGTACAGGTCCCCGGCGGGGCCGCCGCCACGACCCACCTCGCCTCGGCCCTCCAGGTGGATCCGGTTCCCCGTCGACACCCCTGCCGGAATGCGCACGGAAATGTCACGGGAGCTGCGCACCCGCCCCTCCCCGGAGCATTCCCCGCAGGGGTTGGGGATGATCGTCCCGAAGCCCTGACAGGTGGGACACTGCTGCGCGGTGCGGATATCCCCGATGAAGCTGCGCTGCACCGTGGTCACCTCACCCTGCCCACGACACGTGTTGCATGTCACGGGTTTGGAACCGGGCTCCCCACCCGCCCCCTGACACTTGGGGCACACGACGGCGGTGTCGATCCTGATCGATTTCGTGCATCCGAAAACCGCTTCGTGAAGTTCCAGTCCGGCTCTGACAAGCGCGTCGTGCCCCTGCTGGACCCGGGACCGGGGGCCACGGCCGGCGGCCTGTCCCCCGAACATGGCATCCATGATGGTGGAGAAGTCGAATCCACCGAAGCCCGCTCCGCCGAAACCACCCGCTCCTCCCGCGCCGCCGCGGCCGAGCGGGTCACCACCCTGGTCATAGATGGCCCGTTTGTTGGGGTCATTGAGTACCTCGTAGGCCTCGCTGAGTTCTTTGAACTTCTCGGCGGCATCCTCGCCCTGCGCCACATCGGGATGCACCTTCATGGCCTTGCGGCGGTAGGCCTTCTTGATCTGTTCCGTCGTGGCGTCCTCGTCGACCCCGAGGATGTCGTAGTAGTTCTTGCTCAATGCTCAGCCTTCTGTGAGGATACGACTCACGTATCGCGCAACAGCGCGTACGGATGCGATGGTGGACGGGTAGTCCATGCGGGTGGGACCAACCACTCCGAGTGATGCGGCGCGTTCGCTGCCAACCGAGTAGCCCGTGGCGACCAGGGATGTGGACTTGAAACCCTCCGCGGTGTTCTCGGCTCCGATTCGCACCGTGATGTCGTCGCTGGTCGCTTCGTCGAGGAGGCGGAGCAGCACCACCTGCTCCTCCAGAGCCTCCAGTAGGGGACGAAGGCCCGTGGTGAAGGAATGACCGGCGAGATTCGGCACACCGGCCACCAGGACCTGGGCGGTCGGCTCCGCTCCGAGTAGCTCGAGAGCGACGGCGAACACCGGATTGAGCTGGACGCGTCGGGCCGGATCAAGTTCGTCCAGGGCGGTGACCAAGCGATTCACGGCGTCGGCCGCGGTGTACCCGACCGCGGCTTCCCTGAGCCTGAGGTTGGCCATGTGCACCGCCTCCGGTTCCAGGCCGGGGAATTCCAGGATCTGCTGGTCCACCCGTCCCGTGGAGCTGACCACCATGACCAGGAGCCGCCCCGGGGCCAGCTGTACCAGTTCGGCGTGCGCGATGGTGCTGCGCTGCGCCGAGGGGTACTGGACGATCGCCACCTGGTGGGTCAGCTGGGCCAGTAGGCGCACCGTACGGGTGACCAGATCGTTGACGTCCAGGGCACCGGCCATGAAGGCGTTGATCGCCTTTCGCTCGGCCGCGGAGAGCGGTTTTATGGTGGCTAGCTTGTCGACGAAGAGCCGATAGCCCTTGTCGGTGGGAATGCGCCCGGCGCTGGTGTGGGGCTGGGCGATGTAGCCCTCCTCCTCGAGCACGGCCATGTCGTTGCGTACCGTTGCCGGGGAGACCCCGAGCTGGTGTCGCTCCACGAGGGCCTTGGAACCGACGGGCTCACGGCTGGCCACGTAGTCCGTGACAATGGCACGCAGCACCTGCATCTTCCGCTCGTCGAGCATGGTCACCTCCTCATTGGCACTCGAAGCATGCGAGTGCCAGTGTAGAGCACGTCGGGAGATCCGGCCCGCAGCTGTACTCTCGGCCCATGAGCAAATCGTCCATCGGCGCGTGGCGATCCGTGAGCCCCGCTATCCACCTCTGCGTCCTACAGCCCCACGGGGTGAGCGTCGGACTGGTTGCCGGCGAACAGCGGGCCGCACTCATCGACTGCGGTTCCACCCCCGAGCAGGGTGCGACGCTGCTGGAACGGGCACGCGACCTGGTCGAGGTGCCGGTCAGCCACGTGGTGGTCACCCATCCGCATCACGACCACTGGTTCGGTCTGGCCGGGATGGCGGAGGTCACGTCCATTGCCCACGAGGACCTGCTCCGCGATCCGGAGGCCGAGGTGCTGGATGCCGCGGCCGCCATCGGGCTCTCGCGGCTGCCGGCACCGGATGAGACCTTTTCCCTCGCGAGATCCCTGGATCTGGGGGGTGTTCGCCTCGAGATGCTCCATCTGGGTCCCGCGCACACCCGGGCCGACATCGTCGTGGTGGTTCCCGGGGAGGATGTCATCTTCATGGGTGATCTCATCGAGAGCGCGGGCGATCCCCAGTTCGGGCCCGCCTCCGATGTCGGCAGCTGGCCCAAGGTTCTCGATGACGCATTGGGGGCCTCCACCGAGGCGACGCGTTTCGTCCCCGGACATGCCCTGGTAGGTGGGGAGGAGTTGACGGTGGACCGGGAGTTCTGTTTCCGGCAACGGGCCGAGATCGCCATGGTCCAGGGCACGGTCGAAGGCCTCGCGTACCGGGGGGTGACCTTGGAGAACGCCCTCGGATCCTCGGAGTGGCCTTTCGACGAGGACACGATGCGGGTAGCGCTGCCCCTGGCCTACCGGAAACTGGCCGAGAAGGGGGTCGAACCGAGACGGCACCTGCCGCTGGTCTGAGATCAGTTGAACATTCCGACCAGACACCGGTGGGCGGTCTCCCAGACCCCGGGGTCGCGGGCCACCAGCAGACCACTGGCCTCGCTGGCTGCCGTGTAGTCGGCCCCGTCCATGGTCCTGGAAGCCCCGCCGCTCTCGACCACCATCAGCGATCCCGCCAGATGGTCCCATGGCATCACCTTGGTGTAGTGGATGAAGTCGAGTTCCCCGTGCAGCACCCTCGGGTAGTCGAACGCGCAGGCGAAGAGGGAACGGACCACCGGGGAGAGTTCGCCGCCCCCGGTGAACCCCTGGACGTGGGTCTTGGACGAGGCCCCGAGAGGTGGCCGGTCGTGTCGTTCCGGGGTGATCGGCTCGTCGTTGAGGCGCACCCCGGCGCCCTTCTCGGCGACGTACCCGCGACCGGTTCTCGGCTGCCAGATCCATCCCCGGGTGGTGATCCCGTTTCGGGTCTCAGCCAGCATCACCCCGTGTTCCTGGCGTCCCTCGACGAAATTGCGGGTTCCGTCGATCGGGTCAATGACGAAGGCATGCTCGGCTCCGGGAAGTTTCCGGCGCAGCTCCGGGTTGGCGAACACCGCCTCCTCCCCGATCACCAGGGCGTCCGGGTGGATCCGGCGCAATGCGGAGGAGAGGAGGTTCTCGGCCTCCCTGTCCGCGATGGTGACCAGGTCATCCGGCGATGTCTTCGCCTCCACGTCCGCCCGCTCCAGCGCCCGGAACCGGGGATTGATGACCTCTTCGGCGGTCTCCTTGATCAACTCCAGGATGGCTGCGGTGTCCATGGGGCCACACTATCCAAGGTCGAGGTGATCCTGCGTGACGAAATCGATCAGCAGTTCCATGCGCTGGTTCAGCTGGGGTTCGAGATCACGCCAGGTCCGCACCCGGGCGAGCATCGCCCGCCACGCCCGCGCGATGTCGGCCTGGTCGGCGTGGGGCAGGCCCAGGGCCTTGAGGGTCCCTTTCTTGAAGTCCTGGTCCCTGGGAACCTGCGGCCATGCCCTGCGCCCGATGCGTTCGGGTTTGATGGCATGCCAGATGTCTATGAACTCGTGTCCGGTGACGAACACGTGGTCGCGGTATCCGGCTCGGGCCACCTGTTTCGCGATCCGTGATTCCTTGCTGCCCGCCACCAGGTGGTCGACCAGCACCCCCAGCCGGCGCCCCGGACCGGGGTTGAACTCGGCGACGATGGCGGGCAGATCGTCGATGCCACCCAGATATTCCACCACCACCCCCACGTGGCGCAGGTCGTCGCCCCAGACCTTCTCCACCAGTTCGGCGTCGTGGCGTCCCTCGACGTAGATGCGGGACGGCAGCGCCACCCTCGCCGGTTCCGGGGTTTCCGATGCCCGGGACCCGGAGGCGGTGTAGCGGGGTTTCGGGGCCGCGGTCCGCAGGGGTGGGCGGAGGGCCACCGGTTCCCCCTCGAGCAGGAATCCCGGTCCGAGGGGGAAGCTGCGTTTCCTCCCCTTGCGGTCCTCCAGCACGACGATGCCGTTCTCCCAACCGACCACGGCCCCGCAGAAGTCGTCGAACTCGACCACGAGATCCTTCTCGACGGGAACGTCGCGGGTTTTCTTCAGGTGGGCCCTCTGCCAGCCGGGGCGCAGCACGTCGTCGCGGTACCGATCCATTCGCCACACGATAGACGCGGCTGGTCCCGGTCGCGTCTGGACACGACCGGGGCCAGGGGGTTCTGGGTTCACCGGAGCGAGATCCTGCGATTCCAGTTGTGGACCATCCACGGGATGAAGGCCGCAGCAAGAACCACCATCGCGACCACCCAACCGAGGGGGATGATGTTGTTCTCCTGCACCTGGTAGGCGTGCAGCGTGTCCACGAGACCGAGTTCCAGGCCCCCGCCCGCATATGTCAGACCTATGGGAAGGAAGATCGCCCCGAAGCACAGGATGCTGGTCACCAGATAGCTGGCGATCCAGGCCAGAATCGGCCCCACGACGCCGAGCCCGGCCAGTTTCGGATCGCTGCCGATCGTGGCGGCGAAGTAGAACATGACGAGGTAGAACCAGCCCAGGAACAGGGCCAGCAGCACCACCAGCACCCATTGCCACCAGGGCAGCAGCTCACCCAGCGAGGCCAGGAACCGCGGGATCGCCTCCTCCATGGCCGGCCCGTCTCCCTGGAAGACCGGGCCGCCCAGGTAGGCCATCGCGAGCGAGGCCAACACCGTCCACGCCAGGGCGATCACCTGAACCGCGGCACCCCAGACCAGTCGCGCGCCGAGGATCGCCGAACCCCTGACCGGGAGGCTGTGGGTCAGGTATCCCATCCTCCCCCAGGATGTGCGCCAGAAATCGACCGCGAGGACGAGCTGGACGAAGGGCCACATGCCCCCGACTAGGAAGAGGCCGAAAACCCCGAACACCACGGAGACCACGGGAACATTGAGATGGGTCAGAAAACCCGATCCCAGCAGCACCAGGGTGCCCACGCCGAGGATCAGGCCCATCATGGGGCCGGTGCGGAGAACCTCGTGTTTGATCAGTGTGCGGACCATGAGTAGACCTTTCGGAAGAGCGCGTCGATGGACAACCCGTGTTCGGCGCGGAGATCGTCCACCTGCCCGGTCAACAGGACCTTGCCGTGGCGCATCATGACGACGGCGTCCAGGACCGTTTCGAGATCGTGGATGAGGTGGGTTGAGATGAGAACCAGGGCGTCCGCCTCCAGGTTGCGCACGATTCCCTTGAGGATCACGTCTCGCGCGGCCGGGTCGACCCCGGAGATGGGTTCGTCGAGCAGGAAAACCTTGGCGTCGCGCGACATGGCCAGGGCGATCTGCGCCTTCTCGCGCATGCCCTTGCTCATCTGCTTCAGCTTCATGCCCTCCGCGAGACCAAAGAACTTGATCATGTCGCTGGCCTTGTCGGCCCGGAAATCCGGGAAGAAATCCGAGAACATCTTGATGCACTGCGAGAGGGTGGCCGAGTCCTTCAGATAACTGGCATCGGGCAGGAAACTCACACATGCCTTTGTTTCGGGACCCAGTCGCCTGCCCGCGATCCTCACACGCCCGGCGTGGTCCTGCATGACCCCTGCCAGTACCTTCAGCAGCGTGGTCTTGCCGCAACCGTTCTCCCCGAGCAGGCCGATCACCTGCCCGCCCGCGAGTTCCAGGTCCACGCCCGCGAGCGCCGGGATCGGCCCGAAGTTCTTGTTCAGGCCGCGGGCCTCGATCAGTGGCCCATTGCTCCTGGGACCGGCCTCGTTCATTGCTGGTTCCACCTTTCTGCGATCAGTGCCACGGCTTCGGCCTCGGTCAGCCCGAAACCTTTCACCCGGGTTGTGAACTCGTCCGCCGCTCCCGCCGCCAGGTCGCACCGGAGCCGGGAAACGCGTTCCGCGTCATCGGTGACGAACCGCCCCACCGCCCTCTCCGAGCGGCACAGGCCGTCGCGCTCCAGCTCGGCGAGGGTTCGCTGGACGGTGTTCGGGTTGACCCCGAGTTCGACCGCGAGCTCCCGGACGCCGGGGATCTGCTTGCCCGGGGCCCATCTCCCGATGACGATCCGTCTGGTGAACTCCTCCCGGAGCTGGAGCCATATCGGCCGGCTGGCGTCGAAGTCCACGACACTTCCTTCCGTATTTCCGTATTAAGTACTTAATACAGTAGCACAGCGGTGGTGCAAATCAACCCATCGGGACCGACGCACGGCGCCGCCCTGGCAGGGGCGCGGCGAAGCCGGCTCAGGAAACGCTGGGGCGGATGCTCAGCTGCTCGATGGTGGCGTTGTCCGGGGTGTCGACGGCCAGCCGCACGGCAGCCGCCACCGACCCAGGAGAGACGTAGCGCGCGCCGTCATAGTGTTTGTTGCCCATCGCCGCCTGCAGTTCACGCTGCATGTCGGTGTCGGTCCGCCCCGGGTGGACGGAGCAGACCCGCACCTTTCCGCGCATCTCTTCACGCAGGGCGTCGGTCAGCGCCCGCAGGGCGAACTTGGATCCGGCATAGACTCCCCCGCCGGGGCTCGAGAAGAACCCGGCCCCGGAGTTGATGGCCACCACGATCCCCCGGGCTGCCTCGAGGGCGGGCAGGAGAAGGCGGGTGAGGTCGGCGACGGCGAACACGTTCGTCTCGAAGACCTCGCGCCAGAGCGCCCGGGAGGCGACTCCGATGTCGTTCGAGCGCCCGATGCCGGCGGAGTGGACCAGCACGTCCAGCCGCCCGATCCCGGCGCAGGCCGCGGCGACAGCGTCCTCGTCCGCCAGGTCGCAGACGAAGGGCGCCGCGTCGCCCAGTTCGGCGACCAGCGCCCCGGCTCGAGATGCGTCGCGGCCGCCCACCAGGATCCGGTGCGTCGAGGAAAGCTCGACTGCGATGGCGCGGCCGATGCCGCGGGTTGCTCCGGTCACGAGGGCTACAGGGCGATTCGTCATGGAGAGAATCTACTTCAGATACATGAGCTTCAGCCCACCCTCGGCCTTCCGCACGGTCAGCCCCTGTCCCCACTCGAGGCGCAGGAAGTCGCGTTCGATGCCGTCTCCGAAGACCACGAGGGTGGAGCGGGCCGAGAGCTCCAGTCCCTCCCCCTCCGCGAGCAGCCCGGCGGTGAGGGAAGTGCCGGTGGTCCCCGACGGCCAGGCCTCCCGCACGAAGTAGGCGAGTTCCCCGGAGGTGGCCCCCGGCAGGCCGAAACCGGGGCGGTTCTGCCCCCACAGCGATGCCAGCCATCCGCCGGCACCAGTCCCGGTCCCCACGACCACCCCGGAGGAGGATTGCGTCTCCACGCTCCCGCCGACCCTGAGGTCGTAGCGCGCGGACTGGTGGCCGCGGTCCCCGGCGAAGATCTCGTTGAGGGCCCGGAGCCGCTGCCCGTCGTCCACGATCGCCTCGACCATCGTCCGAACCTCGGTCCCCGGCCTGCCCCGACCCGCCAGCAGGTCCCGCAGGTCCTCGGGCGAGTGGCGGCACAGGACCCCCGGTGCGCCCGGGCTGATACCGAGCACTGGCTGGTCGTGCAGGTATTTGCTGACGTTGGGAATCAGGCCGTCCTGCCCGACCACGACCACCAGGTCGTCGGGTTCGAAGAGGAACCGGGAGAGCTGGCCCCTCTCGACCTCCGCGTGACGCCACTGGGCCGGGACCGCGTTCGAGACGGCGTCGAGCGTTCTTCGCTGCGCCTCATCGGCGGCCCGCAGGGTCTCGATCCCCAGCCCGCGGCCGCTCAGGAAGAACTCGACGGCGCCGAGCGTGGAGTGGACCTCGAGCAGCTCGGCCAGCCAGGTCCGTCGATGCACGACGACGAGGCGTGGCGCGCTCATCCCCGGACCTCCTCCAGGAGCCTGGAGACCCCGCCTGCGAGCAGGTCGGGGGTGAGCGTGAGCGAGTCGATCTTCGGCAACGCGGACAGCACCTCCGGGGCCACGGCTGCCAGCACCGCGGCCGGTTCCCCTGCTGAGAAGACCGCCAGCCTGGCCTGAAGGGCGGCGTTCTCCGCTTCAGCAATCCGGGCGACCTCGTCGGCCCCGGCCTCCACCCGGAGCCGCCTGTTCGCCGCCTCGGCCTCGTTGCGGAGCCGGTCTCGTTCCAGCTCCTGTTCGGTGCGGCGGCGTTCGTTCGTCCCCTGGAGCTCCACGAGCTCGGCCTCGCGGCGGGCCAGTTCGGTTCGGTTGTTCAGTTCGTTCTCCTTGATGGCCCGTTCCCGGTCCACCGCCTGCGCCCGCCGGTCGTAGGTGGCGCGATCCGCGTCCGCCTGCGCCTCTTCCCGGATGCGGGTCTGGAGAGCCCGTTCGAGCTCCTCGTCGGCCCGGACCGCGACGACACGGACCCCGAGCACCTCGACGCCCGCGCCGCCGAGCTGGCCTTCCCCGGACAGGCCCTCGGCGATTGCGTCGCGGACCAGCCGCAGCCCGTCGTCGAGGACCGCCCTGAGGGACTCCCGCGCCACCACTTCCGCCGCGAACTGTTTCGCGGATTCGGCGAGGCGGTTCTGCAGGTTCTGCAGGGGCTGGCCGGTCCATTCACCGGTTCGCTGGTCGATCTCGAAATCCACCCTCCGGGCGGTCAGCTCGGGGTCGACGATACGCACGGTGAGCGCGGTCTGGACGCTGACCTCCTGGCGGTCGGAGGTGGTGACCCGGAAGATGTTCCCGAACTCCATGTCGTCGACCGGAACCTCGGAGAGGCTGGTGTTGAGCGGCCGGAACCAGAACGAGGCCCCAGAGCCGCGGTTGACCAGTTTTCCGCGCCTTCCCTGGAAGAGCGCCCTGGTGGCCGAGCTGGTGGCGTGGGAGAAGAACGGGTAGCGATGAATGGTGGCCATTGGAACCTCCTGATTTAATGTACCTCTGACAATAAGGGGTTCTGGAGATCCTGTCAATTTGACGTTAATCTTGGTGCATGGAGCTTCCCGTCATGACCGTCGCCGTCGACATCGTCGTGCTCACCATCGCGGACGCCCGCCTGCAGGTGGCCCTGGTCGAGCGGGGCATCCCCCCCTACGAGGAGCAACAGGCCCTGCCGGGCGGTTTCGTCCTGCCCGAGGAGTCGGTGATGGACGCGGCCCGGCGCGAGCTGGTGGAGGAAACCGGCCTGGGCCTCGACGCGACCCATCTGGAACAGCTCGCCACCTTCGGCGAACCCGGGCGCGACCCGAGAGGCCGCGTGGTCTCGGTCGCCCACCTCGCCCTGGCCGCATCCCTCGGCGGCCTGACCCCCGGGTCGGATGCCTCCGGGGCCCGTTGGTGCCCAGTCGATGACCTGCCCTCCCTGGCCTTCGATCACGACGAGATCCTCCGGACCGGGATCGAACGCGCCCGGGCGAAACTGGAGTACACGACGGTGGCGACCCGGTTCTGCGGGCCCAGGTTCACCATGACCGAGCTGCGGCAGGTCTACGAGGCCGCCTGGGGTGTCGAGGTCGATCCCCGGAACTTCTCACGCAAGGTGCTGGGTTCTCGGGGATTCGTCGTAGAGTGCGGGACCCGCAGTGGCGGTCGCGGGAGACCCGCCGCCCTCTACCGCGCAGGAACCGCGGACGGCCTCCACCCCCCGATCATGAGGGGGGGCTGAGGAATCGCATCCGCAAGGCCCCCGACCGCGGCTGTCCGGCGACACGACGCCGGCTGCGGAACCATTTGTTCATGCGCCAGAATTAATCGTGCGTTTCATATTGTTTCCCGGTAGGCATCACCTGGTCACCCGTTTCCGGGTCGACCGGCTCAAAACCCTTCTCGCCGAACATCCCGGGGCGGTGGGGGTGTGGGCCATAACGAGCGCGAACCACGCCGGGACCCAGCGCAACCCGGTCCCCGGGCATCGCAGGCTGGGAATCATCGAGGCGGTGGCCGCCACTGAGGGCTTGCCCTGCATGACCTTCCCGATCGGGAACCGGACGCCGAAACCCAATTTTCCCGGTTACGTCGTGGAGGAGATCCGCATCCAGAGCGACGGGGCCGTCGCCATGAATCCCGAAAACACCCTGGTGGCCTGTTCCACCCCCGAGCTGATCGCCGGATACGAAGGCCTGGGCTACGAGATCGACACCCTCGAACTGAACACCGGGGAGCTCCGCCCCTGGGATGTCGTCGAGAAGATCGTCGCGGCGGGTCCCGGTTGGCGTTACGACGCCGAGGTCGCGGCCGCCACGCATCCCGTCGCGTTGGACCAGTACCGCCGCTACGGCATCGGGGACCTGGTGCAGCTGTTGTACGCCGACCCGCTGCCCGGCATCGACGACGGCGGCATAATCCCCGCCCGCGACCACGTCCTTCAGTGCGCGGACTTCGAGGACAACACCCGGCGCAAGGTTTCGGAGTTCGCGCACGCCGTGCGGCCCGGACGCATCCTGGACATCGGCTGCGCGACGGGCCAGACCCTGAAGCTGCTGTCTGAACTCCCCGGGCTGTTCGAGTCGGATTTCTACGGGGTCGAGTCGGCACGGCCGCTCCTCGAAGTCTGCCAGCAGCGCAGGTCGGACGGCGATTTCGGGACTGCCAACGTTTTCTTCCACCAGCGCAACATCATGGAGACCACCCTGTTCGCCCCGAACAGCCTGGACACGGTCATCACCATGGCCGTGACCCACGAGATCGAGTCCTACCTGGGGCACGCGGATCTGGAGGATTTCATCTCCCGGGTCCACTCGATGCTTCGTCCCGGTGGGGTCTGGATCAACTACGACGTGGCGGCCCCGGATCACGGCGACGAGGAGGTTCTGGTCCGGTTCAGGACGGACGACGGTTCCTCCTCCGGGGAACTGGCCGGGCTGAACTCCCGTGCCAGGTTCGAGCGTTTCGCCAACGATTTCCGCAGCGAGGAGGGTGACGGCATCGCTTTCGGGACCGAGACGCGCGATGGCGAGGAGTACGTGCGTTTGACGAGATCCGCCCTGTACGAGTTCCTGGCCAGGAAGGACTACGTGGATTCCTGGTTTTCAGAGGCTCACGAGCGCTTCTGTTTCTTCTCCCCCGATGACTGGCGGGAGGCAGTGGAGAAGGCCGGTTTCCACTGCACCCCGGACACCCACGGCGTGCGGAACCCGTGGTTGATCGAGAACCGTTTCGCCCCGGCGGCGGAAGTGTTCGGCCTCGATCTCGTCCCCGATCCGTGGTCGTGGACGAACGTGCTGTTGGTGGCTGAGAAACCCTTGTGAGACGGGTTGGGGTCGCGGGAAACCTCGCGACCCCAACCGCGTCACGTCATTTCTTCCAGGGTGTGACGAATTCGTTGGCGGGCCGGCCCTCTACGGCAGCGTTGAGTTCCGCGGCCTTGGCGCCGTCGATCTGCTCCCGGATGATGTCCGCGTGTCCTGCGTGCCGGGCGAACTCCTCCAGGTTGTGGACGATGAGGTAGCGCATGGTCGTTTCAGCGGGTTCGTTGCGTCCGTACCAGGGTGCGGGCGGGACCTGCACCACCTGATCCAGATCGGTCTCCTCCACCAGCTTCAGGTACTGTTCGCAGAGCCTGTCGTAGTCCTCGAGGAGCGTGGTGAGATCCTCATTCTCGTCTGGGGTGAAACTGGCCATGAAGTCCTCGTAGCCGGGCTTCGCGTCCAGGACACCGGCCGCCGCGAGCCGGCTGCGCAGGACGTAGGAGCAGTGCTTGATCACCCCGGAGACGGAGAACACCGAGGCCAGGGGTTGCCGCCGGGCCTGTTCATCGGTCAGCCCGTGGGCGGCGTCCCGGATGGCCTGGAGCTGCACCTGCAGGTAGTTTCGCAGCGTGGTGCGTTCATCGTGGATGGCCGGGAAGTACATGTTTCCTCCTGTTTGATTCGGTCGACACCAACGTTGCCGCACAATCCGGACAGATTCTGTCCGCTACCCGTGCGAGGCTTGGATCATGAGCGAGATCACCCACCGGGTACTGCGACTGCTCGGGCTGCTCGAGTCCCGCTCCACGTGGACGGGATCCGAGCTGGCGGAGCGACTCGGGGTCACACAGCGAACCGTCCGGCGCGACGTCATCAGGCTCCGGGAGCTCGGCTACCAGGTTGACAGCGTGCAGGGTCTGGACGGTGGGTACCGCATGTCGGGTGGTCACGCCCTGCCGCCGCTGGTGCTCGACGACGACGAGGCCATCGCCCTGACGGCTTGCCTGAGGATGGCCGCCATGGATGGCAGGGACCAGATCGGCGAGGCCGCGTTGCGTGCCCTTGCGAAACTCGACCAGGTGTTGCCCGCGCGGATTCGTCCCGAGGTCGCGGCGGTTTCGGATGCCGTGACGACACTGCCAGCCACCCGCCCCGGGATTTCCTGGCGGCCCTTGGCGGCGCTGGCGAAGGCAAAACGCGATCACTGCTTGGCGCGGATCAACTATGTGCGCGCCGACGGGGAGGAGTCCGAGCGGAACGTGGAACCCGCCCAGCTGCTCGCCCAGGCCGGGAAGTGGTACCTGATCGCCTTCGACCGGTCGCGTTCCGATTGGCGGATCTTCCGGCTGGACCGCATGAACCGGGTGCGTGTTCTCACATTCACCTTCACTCCCCGCACCCCACCCAGCCCCCGCGACATGCTGCTGGGCCGCCGCCCGGAACGCTGGCCTCACGAGGCGGTGGTGACGCTCACCTGTCCCTCACAGGTCCTGGAAAACAGGATCCCGGAACGCCATTTCGAGTTGCTGGAGGAGCACGACGGGGTCTCGACGCTGCGGGTGGGGGCCGACGACCCCGACCACATGGCCTGGCATCTCGTCGGCCTCGCGCGCTCGCTGGGAGCGGAACTGCGCGTGGTTTGCGGCGACTCCCTGCGAACCGCCCTGGCGGGCCTGGCGGCGGAGTTCACCGAGGCCGCTCAGTCGAGCAGCCGCAGCACCACCCCGTCGGCCAGGAGCCGGCCACGCAAGGTGAGCGAGAGCCGACCCTCCGCCACGGCCCCCAGTCCTTCGGCGACGATCCCGTCGACCCGAGCGGATTCGGTCTCGGTGAGCACCCCCAGCGGAAGCCCTTCGGCCAGCCGGAGTTCGAGCATCACCCGCTCCACCCGGCGATCCTCCAAGGACAGCACCTCCCTGCCCTGAGCCGGGGTGCGGCCGTCGGCCAGAGCGGCCGCGTAGCTGCGCGGGTGTTTGCGGTTCCAGAACCTGACTCCCCCGATGTGGCTGTGGGCACCCGGCCCGATGCCCCACCAGTTCCCGCCCCGCCAGTAGGCCAGGTTGTGCCGGCAGCGCGCCGCCTGGCCGCGGGCCCAGTTGCTGGTCTCATAATTACTGAATCCCAGCGCCGTCAGGTGGTGTTCGGTCATCAGGTATTTCTCGGCGAGTTCGTCGTCGTCCGGCATCGGCACCTCGCCCCTGCGAACCCGCATCGCCAGGCGGGTTCCCTGCTCCACGATGAGGGAATAGGCGGAGACGTGGTCGACGGGTGCCGCGGCCACCGCATCGAGGCTCTTCGCCCAGTCAGCCCTGGATTCGCCCGGGGTCCCGAAGATCAGGTCCAGGCTGACGTGTTCGAAACCGGCCTGCCGGGCCCAACGTGCCGCATCGATGCCGCGTCCCGGGGTGTGCGCCCGTTCCAGGACTTCCAGGACGTGCGGCACCGCTGACTGCATTCCCAGCGATATCCGCGTGAAACCGGCTTCCCGAAGTCGTCGGAGGTATTCCGGGGTCACGGTCTCGGGGTTGGCCTCGGTTGTGATCTCGGCGCCACGGGCCAGGCCGAAACACTCCCGGACGGCATCCAGGAGCCGCGTCAGCTCCCCCGCCGGAAGCATGGTCGGGGTGCCGCCGCCGACGAAGACCGTGTCCACCTCGGGTGTCCCGCCGCCGAGCACCCGGGCCGCGAGGTCGATCTCCCGCAGCGCCGCCGCGAGGTAGTTGCCCGTGGACATGCCCCGCAGCTCGGATGCGGTGTAGGTGTTGAAATCGCAGTACCCGCAGCGGCTGCGGCAGAAGGGGACGTGCAGGTAGACGGAGAACGACCGTTCCGGCAGCTCGGCCAGCGCGGAACCGGGCAGGGTCCCGTCGAGAGGCACCGGATCTCCGGCAGGCAGCTGATTGGCCACCGGGAAAATATACGCTCAAATTCCCACCCCGGGCTCACACGGGAAACGTTTGGTGAAAGACTCTGGGCATGAACCTGACTCGTCGAAGCGTCCTAGGATTTGGCGGTCTCGCCGCAGCGGCCGCACTCAGCGCCTGCGGCTCCAACACCGGGCTCGGCGGCAAAGAGTCGTCGGGTGGTGGCCCGGCCCTGACCCAGTGGTACCACCAGTACGGGGAGGAAGGGGTGAAGGAGGCAGTCGAACGCTACGCCGCCGAATACACCGCCGCGAAAGTCGACGTGAAGTGGAATCCCGGCGACTACGGAAGCATTCTCGCCGCCCAGTTGCTCACCAACGACGTTCCCGATGTGTTCGAGGTGGA
>ERZ773008.1716-NODE-1716-length-15088-cov-9.058870_pt1 | contig 15088 bp, 8 predicted proteins | sample MGYA00580664_ERZ773008 | MGnify/ENA primary metagenome ERZ773008 (study PRJEB29015, sample SAMEA2738016) | human oral metagenome | biome: human oral; feature: human-associated habitat; material: dental | place: China | collected 2048 ... | reverse complement strand
TCACCCCCACCCCACCTGGCAAAACCCTGACAGCACCCGCCCCGAACCGAACTCGAGCCGGAACCGAACCGATCTCGACGCGGAACCCGACCGATCTCGACGATGGAGGGTGGGGCGCGATCAGGGGGCATCCCATCATCCGCCGCATCAGGGATCGTCCACGGGGCCGGCGCGTGCGGAGGAGACCGCCGGGCGCGAGACGCCCAGCACCCGCGCCTCCACGGACACCTCCACGACGACGTCCTCCCCGGTCACGGAGCACGTCGTCACCTCGGCCCCGTTGGCCCGTGCCACACGGCTCGCCGCCTCGCACGGGTCGCCCGGGGCGACGATCGAGGACAGCGCCGTCGCCCCGCCCAGTGCCGCCAGGTCGGCCGCGGCTCTCGACCGTCCCGCGGCGGCCTGCGCCTGGATGAGTCCCGAGACGCCGAGCGCGGCCGCGAGCAGGACCGCGATCACCCCCACGACGAGCACCGTGCCCGCACCGCGCTCGTCCGATAGCGCTCCACTCGCCGCCCCGCGCCCCCGCCCGAGCGGCGCCCGCGCCCCCCGCAGCCTCACGATCCGGCCCCTCACGGCCCGCTCGGCTCGGTGTAGGCGCAGGCGGTGCTGCGCGCCGTGAGCCCGAGGCCGCCGAGCGGCCCCGGCACCGTCCGGCTCACGTGAACGCAGGTCAGCTCGCCCCGGTCGACGTCGACGCTCACCGCGCCCGCGGACCGCGTGGCCGCGCCCTCGACGTCGTCGGACCCGATGGCGGCCTGCCGCGCCGCCGCCCGTGCGGCGTCCGTGACGCGCAACTGGGTGACGCCGGCGCTCACGGCCGACAGCACGAGCAGCAGGACGAGGACGACGGCGGGCAGGGCCACGGCGATCTCCGCGGTGACCATGCCCGCCTCACCGGGCGCGACGGCGTGCGAGTCCGGGCTCGTCCCCGCGAGACGGGGCCGGTCCTTTCTCCACGCCATGGCGTCTCAGCCCGCCGAGAGCGCGGACTCGATCAGGCCCTGCAGGACGCTCTGCAGGGAGCCCGACCGCATGATGGCGAGCAGGAGTCCGGCGAAGGCGGCGGCCGCCAGGGTGCCGATGGCGTACTCGGCGGTGGCCATGCCGGCCTCGCCGTCGTCGTCCTTCGTGCCGTCCGGGGCGAGGCGGTTCTCGCCCCGGAGGTGTGCGAGGCTCCAGGCGTCGCGCACGGTGTTCCAGATGTGCTTCATCGTGTTCTCCTCGGGATGGAGGGGCCCGATCGGCCGACGTCGCGCGCCCCCGGCCGCCCGGACTCCGCGGGCACCGTGCCCGCCCCACCAGGGTCGGATACGGGCGCTATCACGCGCATATGGGCCCGTTGAGCCCTGTGGATAAGTCCCGCGCGAGCCCGCCTGTGGAGACCTGCGAGGGCCCGATCAAGCCTTGGCCGGTCGTTGGCCGACGAGGAGCGCTACCAGGCCCTGCGTCGCCGAGAGCCTCCGGCTGCGAAGGCGTTCGCCTCGGCCACGCGCGCCGGGTTCCCGCATTGCGCTGAGCCCGGTAGTCCGCGGCCGACGAGCAGACCGCGGATGACCGGGTTCCTACGTCATCAAGAGCCCCGCGCGGCCGTGCTCGGGCCTGCGCGGTCGTACCCGGGTTCGCATGGTCGTACCTAACTGCGCGCGGTCGTACCTTAGAAGCACTCTAAGGTACGACCGCGCGCCGCAAGGTACGACCCGGCGCGAGAACGTACGACCGCGCGCCCCAGAGTACGACCGCGTGAGGATCGGACATCGCGAGCCTCAGAGCCCGCCGGGCCCCGAGCCTCAGGCCCCGCCGATGAGCTCGCGGATCTCCTGCGCGGTGAGTCGGGCCCGACTCGCGCCAGCGCCCGCATCGCTCCCCGCGGCGTCATCCCCGGACCCCTCGACCACGCGGTCGAAGAGCTCGGCCTTCTTCTCCTTGAGGGCCATCACCTTCTCCTCGATGGTCCCCGCGGACACGAGCCGGTAGACCATGACCGACTTGTCCTGACCGATGCGGTGCGTGCGATCGACCGCCTGCTCCTCGACCTGCGGGTTCCACCACGGGTCGAGCAGGAAGACGTAGTCGGCCTCCGTCAGGGTCAGGCCGAAGCCGCCGGCCTTGAGCGAGATGAGGAAGACGTCCGCCCGCCCGTCGCGGAAGGCGTCGATGATCTCCTGCCGATTCGCGGTCGTCCCGTCGAGGTAGGCGGTGCGCATCCCGTCGGCCTCCAGCGCCTCGCGCACCCCGGTGAGGTACCGCGTGAACTGGCTGAACACGAGGGCCCTGTGCCCCTCGGCCACGACCGGGCGCAGCGTCTCCAGCAGCATCTCGACCTTCGCGGTCCGCTTGCGCCTGCGGCCGCCGCCGGTCCGACCGATCTCGCCGCCGCGTCGGGGCCCCTCGACGAGCACCGGGTCGAGCGCCATCTGTCGCAGGATCGTCAAGGACTTCAGCGCGGTGAAGCGCGCCTGCGCGGAGTCCTCCTCCAGCAGCCCCAGAACCTTCTGCCGTTCGCGAGCGAGGCGCCGGTCGTAGGCGCGGCGATGGGCGTCCCCCAGCTCGACGGACAGGATCTGCTCGCTCTTGTCCGGCAGGTCGGCGGCGACGTCCTCCTTCGTGCGGCGCAGCAGGAAGGGGCGTATTCGGGCGCGCAGCGCCGCCAGGGCGTCGTCGTCCCCGTGCTCGACGGGACGCCGGTAGACCTTGGCGAAGCGATCGGGCCCCGGCAGCAGGCCGGGCGCCGTGATCGACAGCAGGCTCCACAGGTCCATGAGCGAGTTTTCCAACGGCGTGCCGGTGATGGCGAGGGTCGACGGCGTGCGCAGGCGCCGCACCGTCTTGTAGGTGACGGCGGTGTGGTTCTTGACGAACTGGGCCTCATCGAGCACGACCCACGACCAGTCCACCCCGGTGAACTCCTCCTCGAGCCGCACGATCGTGTAGCTGGTGACCACCACGTCGGCACCGGCCACGATCGCGCCCAGGTCCTCGCCCCGCTTGGCGCGCGTGCGGGTCACGGCCCGCACGCGCATATCGGGGCAGAATCGCGCGGACTGCTCCACCCAGGCGCCGACGACGCTCGTGGGCGCCACGACGAGCACCGGCCCGCTCCGCCCGTCGGCGGGGACGGCGACCTCGGAAGCGGCCCCCACCGCCCCGGCGTCGGCGGGCTCGGCCCCGGCGGAGTCAGCGGTCCCGCCGGCCGAGGCGGCCCGCGTCTCCAGCATCCGCTGCACGACGGCGAGCACCTGGAGCGTCTTGCCCAGACCCATGTCGTCGGCCAGGACGCCGCCGAGCCCGGTGGACTGCAGCAGCGCGAGCCACCGGTAGCCGTCGAGCTGGTAGGGACGCAGCGTAGCGCGCAATCCCGTCGGCACGGGCACGTCGATGGCGGAGCCGATCCCACCGCCGGCCCCGCCCTCATCGCCGCTCTCATCCTCGGCTCGGGTCCCGGCCCCGGCGTCCCCGACCTCGGCAGCGGCCACCACCGCCAGGAGCCGCTCGACGCCCTCGCGCCATCGCTGCGTCGCCTCCCCGACGACGCCGAGGCCGACGAGCTCGGCGTACAGCCCCGCCTGGAACGGGGTGACGGACAGGTTCCCGGCGCTGCGGGCCTCCGGGTCGCGCAGGTCCCGCCCCTCCTCCATGAGCTTGCCCAGGCGCACGATCTCGGGGCGGTCGGCCAGGCTCACCCACCGGCCGGAATCGAGTAGGACCTCCCCGGCCCCCGTGGCGACCGCCGTCATGAGCCGGTCGATGGGGACGTCCTCGTCGCCGACCCTGACGCTCACCCGCAGGGAGAACCAATCGAGCTGCTCGGCATCGTCGGCGACATCGGTGGTGATGAGCGGGGCCTCCTCGGCCTCGCGGTAGTCGGGCACCTCCCCCGCCATCTCCACGACGACGCCGTCGATCCGCTCCAGCGCCGGCAGAGCCTGCGCGACGAGCCGGGCCGTGTCCATCCCCTCGTAGGTCCCGGCATGCCACAGGGGGCCGTGCGTCTCCGCCAGGGGCAGGCACTCGTCCACGACGCGGCGGGCCAGCCGGTCCTCGGCGGCGTGGTCACGAGCAGCGGGGGCGGCGGCCCCGGGGTCGGTCATCCGCGAACCGCCGCGCGCCGAACGGGCCCCCGCCCCCCGGGCACCGGTCAGGGCCGACGGGGCTCCGGCAGGAGCTGCGGAACCGGTCTCCGCGCCATTGCCGCCGCTCCCGCCCGTCCCTTGCCCCCAGTCGAGGGGCTCCGGCCCGTCGAGAACCGTCGTGAGGTCCCCGATGGCCGCCTCGCCCCGGTTCTCACCATCCTTCGTCACGTACCGGATGACCCAGGTCGTCTCCGCGCGGTGCTCGGCGGCATGCACCTTGACGCGCAGCACGGCGACGGGCTCGCCCGTGTCCGGCAACCTCAACGCGGGGTCGAGGTCGATGATCGGAACAGCGGCGGCGAGCCGGCCCAGGTGCGTGTTCTCGAAGCGCTCCACGTCCGCGGCGGGAACCGCGATGCGCTCCTCGCGCCGCAGGATCCTGCCCAGGACCTCGCCGGGCAGCGGGTCCAGCGGCATGAGGTTGAGAACGCCGTCGGTCCCGGTGAGGGCGTAGCCGTGAGTGGGGTCGCCGATCGGGCGGGGTCTGGAGCCGCGGGCGCCCCCGGCTGTGAGCCCCTCGACCCCGGACAGGTCGACGGAGGGCGCGATGAGGGCGGTGCCGTCCTTCCGCCGCTTGACGCCGACCCCCGCGCGCAGACCGGGCAGGATCCTCACCTGGCTGCCGCCCCGTTGAGCCGTCGTCAGGGTCACACCCGCGTCCACGCTGCGGCGCAGGACGCCCCATACGCGGGAGGGCAGCGTCTCCAGGGCGATGCGAGCGTTGTGGTAGTAGAGGTAGCCGTCCGGGTCCATGGCGGCCAGGTCCGCCAGGCACTCCAGGGCCTCGGGAGCGACCTGCCCCGCCAGGTCGCCGTCGAAGACGGCGCGCCAGGAGATGCCCTGCTTGATCCACCCGCGCTTGCCCGCGATCAGGGGAAGCAGACCCAGTCTGCCGGTCCGGTGCGCACCGGAGTTCTGCGCGGAGATCTCGATGGCGACCGCGCGCCGCGGCGTCCCCCGGGTGCGCAGCATGTGGATCAGGCGGCGCTCCCAGTCCGTGTCCCCCGGCGGGGCGCCGGCGGCGTCGGCCCTCTCCCGGGCCGCCAGGATCAGGGCCGCCGTGTGCTTGCAGTTGCTCCCCACGGGGCACGAGCAGCTTCCCCTCCAGGAAATGCGCTTCCCCACCGACTCGGAGAAGACCAGGGTCTGGTAGACCTGGCTCCGTGAGCCGCGAACCGTGGCGGCGATGATCTCGCCGTTGCCCGACACGGAGATGTTGGAGACCCTGTGCGCCTCCGCGTACCTGCGCCCGCGGGCGAAGGCGGTCGGTCCCGTCACCGCGGAGACCGTGGCGTCGGTCGTGCGGGCGGGCCAGTCGTCGGGAGTGATCTCTCGGGCCATGAAAGCACCCTACGAGCAGGGTACGACGCATTGCGGGGCCCGCCAGACCTGGTGCGTCGCACGGCCCCGCCGCGGGCGGGAGCGGCTCAGAGCTCGCCGGGAGCACCCATGACGCGAGCCGGCTCCGCGTGCGGGCGACGTGCGCTCCGTCGCCCCGAAGCTCGCCCCGCGCCCGGGAGGGGAGGCTGGCAGCTCAGGGCGGGGAGGCTGGCAGCTCAGGGAGGGGAGGCTGGCAGCTCAGGGCTCTTCATAGACACGATGGAGCCGCCCGCCCCGCGCCCGGGCGACGGTCGGGCGATTCACCGTCGAGCGGGCGCGACTGCCGCGCTCGTCCCGTGCCGTCTCAGCTCTCGCCCTCACTGCCGGCACCCCCGCGGCGGACCTCCTCGTGCAATTCGCGCAGCTGTTCGAGCTCGCGACGACGCTGGGCGCGATCCTGCGCCCACAGCACGGCTCGGCGCTGACGGGTCTCCTCGCGCTCGAGCCTCAGCTGTCGGCGCATCTGCTGGCGCCAGTGCGTCCGCTCGGCCTCGATCTGCGCCAGGCGCTCGGCCAGGCGGCGCGACTCCGTCTCCGACAGGCCGTGATGGTGGAAGATGAGGTCGCGGCCACGACGCGGCAGACCGCTGGCGGGCGTCGACGGGACGGGCGACTCGGGGGACGCGGCCGACGACATCGGGGCCGCCGGGCGCTGGGCGGTGGGACCGGCCTCCTCGCCGTCGGCCGTCGCGGCGCCGTCGTCGGCGGACGGCGTCCCCAGGCCGCCGCGGCTCGCTCACGAGCATCTCGCCGGTGTCGCCCGAGGCCTCGATGAGGCCGTGACCATGCCGCTCGCGCGGCCCCTGGACGACGGCGAGCGCCTCGACGGCGGGGGCGTGGTCGTCGGCGGCGGACAGGGCCAGCCCGAGCGTCGGCATGACCAGCACGCTGACGGCGCCGGCCAGCACCAGGGTGGAGGCGAAGGAGGAGGTCATGGCGTCGGCGCTCACCGCGACCTGGGTGACGGCCACGATGATGGGCAGGGCCGTGGTGGAGTACACGGCGATCTGCAGGGACTGGCGCATGGAGTAGGCGCGCGAGCCGTTGCGGCGCCGCTCCAGGCGGGAGGCGACCCACACCGGCAGGCCCCGCACGAGCACGAGCAGGAGCAGGAAGGCGCCGATGGTCGCCAGCGACTGCTCCGACATGCCCAGCTCGATCCCCATGCCGGAGACGACGAAGAAGATCGGGATGAAGAAGCCGTAGGCGAGCCCGTCGAGCTTCTCCTCGAACTGGCGATTCCCGTCGGGCAGGGCGTAGCGCAGGATGAATCCGGCGGCGAAGGCGCCCAGGACGACGTCGAGGTCGAAGGCCTCCGCGAGCGCGCACAGGCCCACCAGCAGCAGGACCGTGATGCGCACCGTGGTCTGCGCCGTCGTCGTGCCGCCCAGCCGGATGGCCTCGATCAGCCGCCGCCCGGCGCGGCGCACCCGGTCGGTGAAGCGCACGATGGCGAAGGTGACGACGCCGAAGAGGACGAGGATCGCCAGGCTCGCCCCGGTCGAGCGCGACCCGAGCAGAAGCGCCATGAGGATGACGGGGCCGACCTCGCCGACGGCGCCGTGATTGAGGATCGCCGCGCCCACCGCCGTGGGCAGCAGCCCCCGTTCGCGCAGGATGGGCAGGATCGTGCCGATGGCGGTGGAGGTCATGGCGATGGCGATGGCGATGCCGTTGGCGGAGAAGACCCCGCCGGACACTCCGACGGCGGCGACCGCCGCGAAGGCGAGGCCGAGGGACCCGGCCCAGGCGGCCATGGCGTGGCGGCCGCCGGAGCCGCGCAGCTCGTTGACGTCGATCTCGTAGCCGGCCATGAGGAAGAGGAACGAGACGCCGAGCTCCTTGAGGAACTCGATGTCCTGGCCCTCGTGGGCGATGCCGAGGCCACTGGGGCCGATGAGCACGCCTCCGGCGATGAGCAGGACGGTCTCCGGAAGCAGGCGCTTGGGGACGCTCCAGGAGATGAGCGGCGCGATGAAGGAGACCGCCACAATGCACAGCAGGGAGACGAAGACTGCGCTCATGCTTGTTCCTTTCCTCGGTGGCTTCCCCCCGGCAGGGGCCCGCGGGCCGGGGCGGTGCCCGGGCCCGCGGTGTCGGGCGCGCGACCGAGTCCGCTCCGGCGATGACCGGCGGTGGGGATGATACCCAGGCCCCGGCGCCCCGGTCGGATCGCGCGAGTCGGTGACGCCGCCGCCGGCCCGGGCCCGCGACGCGCCTCCCGGGCGACGCGTTCTCAGGAGCTCGGGAAGACCGGGAAAAGCTCGGGCGGTACCAGGTGGATGCCGCCGAAGTCCAACTCGCCGGCGGCCTCCGCGTCCAGCCACAGCTCGAGCCATTCCAGGAAGCGCAGGGGCCTGCGTGTGGTGGGGTGGACCATGGGGAGGATGCCGCAGTCATTGGCGAGGTCGAAATACCACACGGTGCCCCTCACCTCGGGGTCGGCGGCGGCGACCACCAGGATCGTGTCCATGCCGCAGCCCTCCGTGCACAGGGGGATCCATCCGCGGTCGGCCTCGCCGCGCTCCAGCGCGTCCCAGTAGGGGTCCTCGTCCGCGGGGTCGCAGACCAGCGGCCGGGTGAAGGTGCAGGGGAAGGGACGGCCGGGGTCGAGGTGGCTGAGATCGTTGTCCCGGTCGGGCACGCCGAGCTCGCGCAGCCCGTGGAAGGGCCGGGTGCCGGACCCCGCGACCCGAGTGATGAAGGCGCGGTAGTCCTCGGGCAGGACGACCCCGTGCTCCGCCTCCCAGGCCGCCACCGCCGGCTCCGCCAGAGGCGGCCGCCACCGCATCGCGCCGCCGGGAGCGGAGCCGGGATCCCGGCGGGACGTCAGTCCCACGAGCTTGTCCGCCACGCGCTCAAGATCGTCGGATACCGCCACCGACGACATGCTACCCGGCCTCGCTCGGGCAGGTCTTCCTCCCTTGATCCCTTCCCGGCCCGGGGCCGACGGCTCTCGAACGCCGCCGTACGGCATCAGCTCCGATGGACACAGCCGCAGCGGGCAGCGCGATTCCCGCGGTCGCCGCGGGAATCGCCCACGAACGGCCGGAGGCGAGAACGCCGCCGATTGCGCCCGCGATCGATACGGCGATGTACATGGCCGAGGAGTTCAGCGCGACCGGCAGGCCCGAACGAGTCCGATCCGCGGACAGAAGACGATGCTGCTGCGGACCGGTGATGGCCCAGGCGGCAAGGCCGAACAGCGCTGCCGTGGCCAGCACCGTTGCACGGCCCGTCGCGAACCGTGCCGCGACAGCGACGATCGTGATCAGGAGCAGCGCCCCGGTGACGATCGGCGAGGCACCGCAGCGGTCCGCGGCGCGACCCGCCAGAAGATTGCCCACGGCTCCGGCGGCTCCGACGACCGCAAGCACCAGAGCCAGGAATCCGGGCTCCGCGGTGAAGGGCGCGTAAACGATGGAGATGTAGGCGTAGAACAGGTACACGGCGACGAAGCCGACGAGAGTGGTGGCAAGCACCCACCGGATCACAGGTACGCGAAGAGGTGCGAGTCGCTGCCGCAGTCCGCGTCTGGAGGCTCCTGGCAGCGCAGGTACGCCGCGCACGACGACGGCTCCGACGAGTACGGTCGCGAAAGCGATTCCCCAGAGCACATTCCGCCAGCCGTACTGACCGCCGACGACGGTTCCCAGCGGCGCCCCGGCGGCGGTGGCGACCGTCATCCCCGTCATCACCACAGCGATCGCCCGAGCACGTCCATCGGGCCGAGCGAGGGAAGCCGCGATCAGGATCGCCGTCGGCGTGATGAGGGAGGCGCCCGCAGCCGTCACCGCCCGCCAGACGAGGAGATACCAGTACGTGGGCGCCGTGGCGGACAGGCCGTTGCCCGCCACGAACAGTCCCAGCCCGATCAGCAGCGTCGTCCGACGCGGCAGGGACTCCGTGGACATTGACAGCAGCGGCGCGAGAACCGCGTAGCACAGGGCGAACACCGTGGTCACCTGCCCCGCCGCACCGAGGCTCACATCCAGGTCCGAGGAAAGGGCGGGTAGAAGTCCGGCGAACACGAGCCCCTCCGTGCCCACCGCGAACACGGACGAGGCGAGCAGCAGAAGAGCGAGACGGTTCCGCCTCATCGAGATGGCACTGATTTGTTCCATATCCAAAACGGTACCATTATGTTTCATGTTGTTGGGGCGAGTCCGAGCGACACGACGTGGTACCGTCCGTCACATGGCGCGCCGAGCCCGTGAGCGACTCCTGGAATCCGCACGTGACTTGTTCGCCGCCGACGGTATCCGAGCAGTCAGCGTCGAACAGTTGCTGGAGAGATCGGGCGTAGGGCGCGCCTCGTTTTATCGGCACTTCGCAACCAAGGACGAACTCGTCGTGGCCGTGCTCAGTCGTTACAACGAACGGTGGCACGCCATGCTTCGCAGGGCGCTGTGCGAAGGCGCCGGTGTGCTGACGGTCTTCGACGTCCTGGCTGCCCGCCTCTCAGAACCGGACTACCGCGGTTGCCTGGCCCTCACGGCGCTCATGGAGTTCCGCGAGCGCGGTCACCCCGTGCACCGTGCCGCCATGAGGCACCAGAAGGCGACTGCCGCTGGCCTGGCGGAGCTGCTCGACCCGGGGCTGTCCGACGAAGAGCGATCACGAATCGGACGGCAGCTGCTTCAGCTCGTCGACGCCGCGATGATCGCCGCCCTCGATAATCACAGCGGTCGGCCGGTCGCGGAGGCCCGTGCCACCGCTGCGGCCCTCTTGGACAGCACGAGAGCCGCATCTACCGAGGACTCACCACGGGATCGTCCTGCGCAGGAGGGCGTGTCGGGACACGACGACTCGCAGACGGCCCGGCACCCCCTGCACCAATAGTCCGGCTCCCGCTCGTCCGCCCGGCGAGCAATCAGCACCGTGATCGAGCCGGGCACGGCGGGGCGGGCCGGGCGTAGCGAAGCAAGCCAAGCACAGCGGGCACAGCCGGGCATGCCGGGCCTGGCGGGCCGGGCGCGCCCCGTCGGGCGCTAGCGATCCTCCCGCTCGGCCTCCTTCAGAGCGGCCTCGAGGGCGGGCAGGACGCCGCGGGCGCTCAGCTTGCGCTTCCTGGCGCTGAGCCGCTTCAGAGCCTTCTCGCACAGTTCCTCGGCGGACGACCACTCGGGGGAGCTCGCGCGGACGTCCCTCATGAGCGCGACCAGCTCGCGCGGATGGATGTCCTCGATGGAGTCCACGTAGTCCAGGGCCTTGCGGCGGTACGGCGGCGCCACGCGCATGGCATCCATGTTCCGCCACACGAAGTCGCGCTCGCCGACACGGTCGATGTAGGCGAAGGCCTCCCCCAGGATCTCGCCCACCTTCCTCGCCCGCGACTGCGTGGTGCGCGACACGCCGAAGGCGCGGCAGATCTTCACGATCAGCCGGTGCCTGATGATCGGCGACTCGACGTCGCAGATGGTCCGGGCCACCTCGACGACCCGGGCCCTCGCCTCCTCATCGCCCGTGGCCGCACGGTCCAGGATCTCCTTCGGGAGCACTCCCCCGGGTTGCCACTGCCGGTAGTCGGCCGGGCCGATGAGCACCGCCGGCCCGGCGGGCACAACCGAGCCCTCAGCGCCATCAGGGCTCTCAGCGCCATCGGCGTCCGCCCCGGGCTCCCCCTGCGCAACATCCGAACCGGCCCCGCCACCGGCGGGCCCGACGACGCCGGAGGCAGTCCCATCGGCCGCGCTGCCGGCGGGCCCGGCGGCGTCCGCCCCGGACTCCTCCGGCCCCCGCACGGCCGGCTCCCGCGGCTCCTGCGACGCGGCCGCCGGCGGGTCCTGAACGGGCGACTCCACGGCCGGCTCCCGCTGCTCCTGCGACGAGTACGTCCCTCCGGCGGCCTCGACGAGCCGGGCGACGACGGCCTGCGCGTCGGCCACCCACTCGGGCATCCACACGCGCTCGACCCGCTCCCATCCCATGGTCCCCAGGACATCGACCGGCAGCAGATCGCGATCCGACGTGCTCCCCCGCCGGTCCCACCCGGGCCCGTCGAGGAGCACGGCCACCCCGGGCCGCCCCAGCCGCCCGGGGTCCTCCTGGCTTCCTGGTCGCCCGACCGGCCCGGACTGCTCAGGCGCCTCCGAGACCTCCGGCCGCCCGGCCGGCCCGGACTGATCCGCAGACCCGGAGCCTTGCGGCAGGGCCAGGGCGAGGTCGATCTCGAAGGACGAGTGCCCGACTCCGACGTGCACGTCCAGCCCCGCGTCCCGCAGGCGCTCGGCGATCTCGTTGCGGTGGAGGTCCACCGCGCTCCCGGAGACCGGCAGCGCCGGGGGCGCGCCGCCGGCGCGCGCCTGCTCCAGGTAGGCGCGCAGGTCCTTCAGCCCCTGATGGCTCGAGCGCTCGGCGTGCAGGTCCTCGGGATCGAAGCTCGCGAACACGACGATCTGACGGCGGGCCCGGGTGATGGCGACATTGAGTCGCCGTTCGCCGCCGGCATGGCCGAGCGAGCCGAAGCTGAGCGGGACGTCGCCCCTCTCATTGGCGGAGAAGGTGAGCGAGAACAGGATCGTGTCCCGCTCCTCGCCCTGCGCGTTCTCCAGGTTGCGCACGAACAGGCCGTCGCGCGCCTCCAGCGCCTCGGCGACGCGATCCGAGCCGAGCTCCTTGCGCAGCCACGACTCGATGAGGTCGCGCTGACGGGCGTTGAAGGTGATGATCCCCACCGACGGGGTGCGTCCCGGAGATGCCTCGAACCGCCGGACCACCTCCTCGACGATCTTGCGCGCCTCGGCCGGGTTCGTGTTGGGCCTGATCGATGGGTTCTTGACCCGGCCCTCCGGCCTGATGTACGTGCCGTCCACGCGTCGCAGGGAGATGCCGTGGCCGTCGGGGCCGTCGTCCGACCGCGGGGCCATGGCCCGAGGGCTCGGGAAGGACAGCAGGCGACCGTCGTAGTAGTGCCGGTTGGAGAACGCGATGAGGGACTCGACCCGACTGCGGTAGTGCCAGGTCAGGGCACGGCTCGGCACACCGCCGGCGAGGCACCGGTCGAGGATCGACTCGTTCTCGCCGCGGCCCGCGCTCCCCGGCTCCCCGCCGCTCCTGGCCGCCCCCGGGGCGGCGGTCGGCGGCATCTGCTCGGGATCCCCGACGACGACCACGGAGCGCCCCCGCCCCATGGCCCCCACGGCGCCCGCGACCGTGATCTGGGAGGCCTCGTCGAAGACGACGACGTCGACGTAGCGGCGGTGGGCTGGGAAGAAACGGGCGACCGAGTCCGGGGAGACCAGGAGGCACGGGGTGATGGCGACCACGAGGTCCCCGTAGAGGTCGATCAGGTCCCGGATGTTCAGGGTCCCCTTTCGGCGAGCGATCTCACGACGGAGCGCCTCGGCACGCGGACCCGCCTCGCGCAGCGCCGTCTCACGGCGGTCGAGGACGACGTCGAGCAGCTCGGGGGTCAGGGCCTCGCGCAACCGCTCCTGGGTGCGCCGGTAGTCGTCGAGCAGCTGCGCGTGGACGGCGGGGTCGAAGGAGTCCAGGCCGGTGGCGCGGGCGCGGTCCTCGAAGGCGGCCCGGGCCCGCTCCCACTCGGCGCTCTCAGGACCCGCGACGCCGTCGGCCACCCCGGCACCCTCGACGCCCCCGGCGTCGCGCGCCTCGATGAGCGCCTGGCGGGCGCGGTAGTAGGAGGAGGGGGAGCTGCCCTGTCTCGGGTCGTGCAGCCCCTCCCGGTAGGCGTCCAGGCGCGCCCGGAGCGCGGCCAGCTCCCGGCGCAGCGCGTCCGGATCGGCGCCGGGGGCGGGCGCCCGCAGATCGAGTGCGCGTCGCAGGGCCCGGCAGACATCGACGGGCTTCATGTCGTTGTCGTGGAGGTTGAGCAGGAGGTCCCCGATGCCCGCCTCCTCGCGCAGGCGGCGGGCGACGACGTCGAGCGTCGAGAGCTTCTCCGCCACGAACATGACGGTGCGCCCCGTGGACAGGGCCCGGAAGATGAGGTTCGCGACCGTCTGCGACTTGCCCGTCCCGGGCGGCCCCTTGACGACGAGGCTGCGCCCCGCCGCGGCATCGGCGATGACCCGCGCCTGGTCGGAGTCGGCGTCCAGCGGCAGGTTCTCGACGACCTCGTCGATGTCGGCGCCCGCAGCACCCGCTGCGCCCTCGGCCGGCCCGCCGCCCGCCGGGTCCGCGAAGGCGGCGCCCGGGGCCTCCAGGAGGTGTCCGACCACCGGGTTGGAGACGATGGTCGGCCAGTCCGTCTCCAGGTCCTGCCACATGCGGTAGGTGGAGAAGCGGAACATGCCCAGGTGCACGGCGGGTTCGACGACGTCACGGCGGCCGGACTCCCGCAGCCGGCGGCGCAGGCGCTCCAGGGTGGCCTCGATGTCGATGCCGTGCTCGTCGCGCACGGGCTCGGCGAGCTCGGCGAGGTCCATGCCGGTGTCCGCCCTGAAGCGGGTCAGCAGGGAGTGGTTGGGGGTCGAGATCCCGTCCTCGTCCAGGACGATGCCGTACGTCTCGCCCTCCTGCCTGAGTCTGACGGGGATGAGGATGAGGGGGGAGCGCACCCGGTAGCCGTCGATGCGCCATGCCAGGGCGCCGACGGTCAGGTAGAGGTTGTTCGCCCCGGTCTCCTTCAGGGTCGTACGGGCGGAGACGGTCATGGCCCGCAGGCGCTGCTTGTACTTCTCACGAGTCGACAGGTCGACGTGGACCGTCCGCTGCTCGGTCAGCAGCGCGGCCCGGTCCTCGGATCCCGCGGCGTCGTGCGGGACGGGGCGCAGGGTCACGAGGTCTCCGGCGTTGACGAGGTCCTCGAGACGGCCGATGAGCTCGGGCTGCACGAGCAGCTCGACGACGTCGCGCGAGGGGCGACTGATGAGCGGGTTGCGCCGGGACAGGTCGAGCAGATTCCGTTTCCACTCCTCGACGGCGGGCGGGGCGGGGAGGCCCTCGACGGCGGCGGCCTCGGGCACCGAGGCGGGCGCGCCGTCGGCCGGCGATCGCTCGGCGTCCACGACCGCGGAGGACGATCCGGGGGCGGGCCCGCCGTCCTCCGACGCGACCGGACGGGTCGGCGGCGGCAGCTCGACGACGACGTCGTCCTCATCGCGCTCCAGCATGGGCTGCGGGGGCGCGCCGTCCGCTCGGGAGGATCCGATCGGGGCGACGAGGGCCAGATCGGACAGCGTCCCCAGCGCGACGCTGCGCGCCGGACCGGTCAGCTCGTGGAGGACCGAGGCCGACAGGGGCGCCGACAGGTCGGGATCGATGAGGCCCATGACGCCGCGCCGGACGAGGTCGGCCGCCTCCTGCGGGGAGGCCGGCAGCCGGCCGGCTCCGCTCCCCCGATCCCTCCGATAGCCGAGGAAGGCGGCCTCGGGGGTGAGCAGGAGGGTGGTGGCCATGTCCAGGCGCTCCAGGACGCCGGCGATCAGGGCCGCGACATCGAGGGTGCTGCCGGCGCGCGCCTCGAGCAGCCCGGCGGCGGTGCGGATGGGGTGGGGGGAGGAGCTCCACGGGCCGCCCGCGGCCTCGATGGTGACGCGGTGCCGACGCAGGACGGCGCACGCAGCCGCGGCGAGGGCGTCCGAGTCGTCGGCGGCGGCGCGCGGGCTCCG
>ERZ773008.1713-NODE-1713-length-15112-cov-5.305041_pt1 | contig 15112 bp, 17 predicted proteins | sample MGYA00580664_ERZ773008 | MGnify/ENA primary metagenome ERZ773008 (study PRJEB29015, sample SAMEA2738016) | human oral metagenome | biome: human oral; feature: human-associated habitat; material: dental | place: China | collected 2048 ... | reverse complement strand
AATCGGACATATTTTCCTTAAAACAGTTAAAATCTGCAGAATAACCTTGTAGAATGGCGCCTATTTTAGCTAAAAGTGCGGTAAAAAATCGCCTTATTTTTCGTTATTCGAGTAGCCATTATGACAAAAAAGACAATAAAAATGTGGATTGAAACGGCTCGTCCGAAAACCTTGCCGTTAGCCTTGGCAACCATTTTAACCGGTTCGGCACTTGCCTATTGGGCAGGCAGTTTCCATTGGGGAATTACGGTGTTATGTTTACTCACCACGTTATTTCTGCAAATTCTCTCCAACTTCGCCAATGATTACGGTGATCACCAAAAAGGCTCAGACACGGCAGAACGCATCGGCCCATTACGCGGCATTCAACAAGGCGCCATTTCTGCTGCACAGTTGAAAAAAGGGCTTTATGTCATGATCGCCTTAAGTTTCCTTTGTGGCGCGCTCTTAATCGGCATGGCTTACCAAAATGTGAGCGATTTAATCGCTTTCTCGCTTCTCGGCATACTTGCCATTGTAGCGGCTATCACCTACACCGTGGGCAGCAAGCCTTACGGCTATTTGGGCTTAGGCGATATTTCCGTGTTAATTTTCTTTGGGCTATTGGGCATCGGCGGCACCTATTATCTGCAAGTACATGATATCTCTGCTGTCATTTTACTGCCTGCCATTGCCAGCGGATTACTTGCGACAGCCGTATTAAATATCAATAACTTGCGTGATATTGAACAAGATCGCAAAGCAGGTAAAAACACCCTTGCCGTGCGTTTAGGGCCTCATAATGGGCGGGTTTATCATTGCTTGCTGCTTTCTATCGCCGCCTTGTTTTATCTCTTGTTTGCCCTCATGAATTTGCGTCATCCGTTGAGCTTCGTCTTTTTGCTCACTTATCCGCTCTTGTTCAAACATGCTTATTTTGTTTTCTCTCATAAAGAGCCGATGGCTTTACGCCCGATGTTAGCGCAAATGTCGCTGATTGCGTTACTGATCAATGGGCTATTTAGTTTGGGCTTGCTTCTAAGCTGAAACGGACTATACTAGCTCGCAGTATTTATCTTAAAAATAGGGTCTTTTATGTACATTGATACTTCTGAACTTTGTGATATTTATCTCGATCAAGTCGATGTTGTCGAACCTGTTTTCTCAAGTTTCGGCGGATTAAGTTCTTTTTATGGCAAAGTCACCACCGTAAAATGTTTTGAAAATAACGGGTTAATTGCTGAAATTTTAGAAGAAAACGGTGAAGGACGTGTGTTAGTCGTTGATGGCGGTGGTGCAGTACGCCGTGCATTAATTGATGCGGAACTTGCACAATTAGCCGCAGACAATCATTGGGAAGGTATCATCGTTTATGGTGCAGTTCGTCAAATCCAGCAGTTGGAAAATATCGACATCGGCATTCATGCGTTAGCGCCAATTCCGGTAGGCGCAGATGAAAGCAATCATGGCGAAACCGATGTTCCGGTCAACTTTGGTGGCGTAACTTTCTTCCCGGAAGACTTTGTGTATGCAGATCTCACCGGCATTATTCTGTCGCAAGAGCCGTTAGATTTAGACGAGCCGGAACAAGAATAGACAGAAGCATTAAATTCTCCTCAGTGCGGTTGAAATTTTTATTATTTCAACCGCACTTTTTTTTGCGCTACTTCACAAATCCACAAAAAAGGCGTTGCTTTTTATTTATACAATGATAGTTTTCTAACATATTGTTTACATTGTTAGGCAATATGTCGATCTTCTATTTTATTTAAAAGGATGAAACCATGAGCAACACAACACTAAATAAAAATGGGATCAACAAGCGCGTGATTATCTTGATTTCTGCAGTTATTCTCTTTTTTGTCTTACTCAATACACTGCCTTTTGATAAAAATGCCAATGGTGGGTTGGCATTATTGGCTTTGGTTGCCATTTTGTGGTTAACGGAAGCCTTACACGTTACGATCACGGCGTTAATTGTTCCGCTCCTTGCCATTTTCTTAGGATTAGTCAAAACCAGTACGGCACTGGCGACCTTTGCCGATCCAAACATCTTCTTATTCTTTGGGGGCTTTGCTTTAGCCACCGCACTTCACATTCAACAGTTAGATAAAATGATCGCCAACAAAATTATGGCGTTGGCAAAAGGCAATTTATTTGTCGCGGTCATGTATTTATTCTCCGTTACCGCCTTTTTGTCTATGTGGGTCAGTAACACAGCAACAGCGGCAATGATGTTACCCCTTGCCATGGGCGTACTCAGTCGTTTAGATCGTAATGCAGAACATAACACCTATGTGTTCGTGCTGTTAGGGATTGCCTATAGCGCCAGCATCGGCGGTATGGGAACCTTAGTGGGAAGCCCGCCAAACAACATCGTTGCAACGCAATTACACCTCACCTTCGCTGATTGGTTGTGGTATGGCTTGCCGATTATGTTAATTCTTATGCCACTGATGATTGGCACGCTTTATATTGTCTTCAAGCCAAAACTCAATATTCGTTTTGACCAACAATTTGAAGCCATTCCAATGAATAAATCACGTTGGGTTACCTTAGCGATTTTCGTCTTTATTGCATTGAGCTGGGTTTTCAGTAGCCAAATCAACCCGATTCTTGCAGGCGCATTAGGATTAGAGGGGAAAATTGCCAGCTTCGATAGCGTTATTGCTTTATCTGCCGCCGTTATCCTTTGTGTTGCCGGCGTGACAAACTGGAAGCAAATTCAAGATAACACCGATTGGGGCGTATTAATGCTCTTCGGTGGCGGCTTAACCTTAAGTGCGGTATTAAAAAATTCCGGTGCAAGCAAAATCTTGGCTGACGGCATCGTATTCCTGATTGAAGGTGGTCACTTCTATCTCATCGGTTTATTGGTTGCTGCGTTCATTATTTTCTTAACGGAATTCACCTCCAATACAGCCAGTGCGGCGTTGTTAGTGCCGATTTTCATTTCTATCGCACAATCTCTTGGTATGCCGGAAATTGGCTTGGCCTTAATCATCGGGTTAGGGGCTTCCTGTGCCTTCATGTTGCCGGTGGCAACACCGCCGAATGCCATTGTGTTCGGTACCGGTGAAGTGAAACAAAGTGAAATGGTCAAAGCCGGTATTCTTTTAAATATCGTGTGTATCTTGGTTATCGCAACCTTCGGTTACCTCTTCTGGTTGCAATAGTAAAAGGACACTTTATCGCATACGCACGTCTATTTTATCGGAAAAAATGACCGCACTTTATGCGCTTGGATGTTCCCCGTGTTCATCCAAGCGAAATTAGGGTAGAATTCGGCCTTTATTTTTCGTTTATTCTAGGATGTTGTGTATGCGATTGAATCAATCTTCTCTTTATAAACTTCTAGCGCTTTCCGTGGCGGTGATATTAGCCGGGTGTTCACCAACGGAACATCAAAATACTTCAAAACGCAGCGCTCAATCAACGAGCACGGATATTGATCCGCAAAAATTCGGCGCGATATATAAAGGACGCACCTATCAACAAGCTATTTTCAGCCCAGTATCCCGTGTTGAAAACCAAAGTGCGGTGGTAAATCAAGGCGATTTTTTAACCCAACTTTCCAATGTGAATACGTACTCCGGCAAACTCAGCCGCAATTTTGCGCCGACCTATGAAAAAATTACCGCGTGGGTATTAGCCGGTGCCAATGTGAGCAAACTTACTGATTTCGGCATTAATCCACAAGTGATGAAAGGCTTTGACGGCTATCAAAACGTGTTAATGACGGGCTATTATTCCCCGGTGATTCACGCTCGCCGCACACAGCAAGGCAAATATAACCAACCGATTTATGCGCTTCCGTCACAAAAGCGTTTTTCCCGCGCTGAAATTTATGCCGGCGCATTGAAAGGCAAAGGATTAGAACTGGCGTATAGTGATTCCATGATCGATAACTTCTTGCTTGGCGTACAGGGCAGTGGTTACGTTGATTTTGGTGATGGCAATTTGAATTATTTTGCGTATGCCGGCCAAAATGGTTACCCGTACGCTGCCGTGGGACGTTTGTTGGTGGAAGACGGTGAGATTCCGAAAGAAAAAATGTCTATTCAGGCGATTCGTGATTGGGCGAATGCAAATCCATCTCGGGTTCAAGGTTTGCTTGAACGCAATCCGTCTTATGTCTTCTTTAAAAATGATCCGAATGGCAAAGTAAAAGGCGCGGCAGGCGTGCCATTAGTGCCAATGGCTTCGGTGGCTTCTGACCGTGGTGTGATTCCGTTAGGCAGCGTATTGCTCGTCGAAGTGCCACAAATTGACAATGAGGGTAATTGGACGGGTGAACATAAACTGCATTTGATGGTGGCATTAGATGTAGGCGGTGCGGTGAACGGACACCATTTCGATTTATATCGTGGTATCGGCGATCAGGCGGGTCATATTGCCGGCTTGTCAAAACATTATGGTCGCGTTTGGGTATTACGTTAATGGCGCGTGTGGATAATTACGAACAACGTTTCGGCGGTATTGGTCGTTTATATGGCACTGAGGCTTTAGCCCGTTTACGCCAAGCGCATATTTGTGTTATTGGCATTGGCGGTGTGGGTTCTTGGGCAGTGGAAGCGCTCGCTCGATCAGGCGTGGGAAAAATCACGATGATTGATATGGATGATATTTGTGTGACGAATATTAACCGCCAAATTCATGCCTTGACGGGCAATATCGGTCAGCTCAAAACAGAGGTTATGCAACAACGGGTGAAATTGATTAACCCCGAATGCGATGTCAATGTGATTGATGATTTTATTTCTGCGGAGAATTTATCCCAATACCTTCATGCGGGCTACGATTATGTCATTGATGCTATTGATAATGTCAAAACAAAAGCAGCGTTAATTGCCTACTGTAAACGCCATAAAATCAACGTTATCACCGTGGGTGGCGCCGGCGGGCAAACGGATCCAAGCCAAATTCAAATTGCCGATTTAAGCCGTACCATTCAAGACCCGCTGTTGGCAAAAGTGCGGTCAGTTTTACGCAAGGATTACCATTTCACACAAAACCCAAAACGTAAGTTTGCCATCGAGGCGGTTTTTTCTACCCAACCATTGATTTTTCCTCAAATGGGGGAAAACTGCTCTACGTCTGCCACCATGAATTGCACCAATGGTTTTGGCGCGGCAACGATGATTACGGCGACCTTTGGATTTTTTGCGGTTTCTCGTGTCATTGATAAGTTATTACAGAAAAAAGACTGACTTATTTTTTTTCATAAAAAAAGATAGTCATCCAAATAAAAAAAGAGTAACCTAATCGCGTTTTATTCAACTTATCTGTCCCATTATAAAAGGAAATACAATGACTCAATTCGTACAAGGTTTGAAAAAAACGGCGATTGCCACAGCGATTCTTTCTTTCTCCGCCGTGGCTTCTGCAACCATCGTAACTTCTGTTAAACCCTTAGGTTTTATCGCCTCCTCTATTGCCGATGGCATCACCGACACGGAAGTGTTAGTCCCGGCCGGTGCGTCACCACATGATTACAGCTTAAAACCCTCTGATGTGCAAAAACTCAAATCTGCCGAAATGGTCGTTTGGATCGGCGAAGATGTGGATGCCTTTTTAGATAAATCCATTGATGATCTTGACTATAAAAAAGTCTTAACCATCAAAGACATTGCTGCCATTGAACCGTTCTTATTAAAAGGTGAACACCATCACCACCATCATGGCGAAGGCGAAGCGCATGAGGATCATGATCATGCCCACGAAGGACATCATCACGATCACGAGAAACATGAGCATAAACACGCAGAACAGGATCATAAAGATGAACACGCAGGGCATGAACATCATCATGATCACGATCATGAAGACTTAGGCGTAAATTGGCACGTTTGGTACTCTCCGGACATCAGTAAATCCGTTGCGCAACGCATTGCGGCAAAACTGATCAAACAATATCCGGAGAAAAAAGAACAGATTGAAAAAAACGTGGCGGAATTTAACCGCACTTTAGATGAGCAAAGCGCGAAAATCAAAACACAATTGGAAAGCGTAAAAGATAAAGGTTTCTATGTGTTCCACGATGCTTACGGTTATTTCAACCAAGCCTATGGGTTGAACCAAACTGGTTATTTCACCATTAATCCGTTGGTGGCACCGGGCGCAAAAACCTTAGCAAAAATTAAAGAAGAAATTGCCGAACACAAAGTCAACTGCTTATTTGCCGAACCGCAGTTCACGCCAAAAGTGATTGAAAGTTTAAGCAAAGGTACGCAAGTGAATGTCGGTCGTCTTGACCCGATGGGCGATGCTGTTAAACTGGGTGTTAATTCTTATGCTGCTTTCCTTCAATTTACCGCAGATAGTTATGCACAATGCTTAGCAAAATAATGCGCACTTTTCTTAACTAAACGGATGCCGCCCTCACATAACAAACCAGATTGAGGGTGGCGTTTTTATCTGTAAACTTGCTTTCCAAATACCCTCTTTATTGACACACCTCTTTTAATCCAGCCACCGTTTCAACTTGATATAACCGATAACTCACTTGCCCGCTGTCTTTTTGTTTTAACACCATCCAGTTTTCCGGTACGTTCGGATTTTTGCCTTTTTCCGTTTCCACATAAACCAAGGCTTGCGGGCGCAGCCAGTTGTTTTGCGCTAATAAAGCAATGGCTTGCTCGGCTAAATTAAAATGAAAGGGCGGATCGAGAAAGACCACATCAAAGTGCGGTTGTTTTTGCGGCTGATTTAAAAAGTGCAGGCTATTTTGATTCACGACTTGCGCGCAATCGGCACATTTCAAGGTTTGAATATTCTTGCTTAACTGCTGTGCCACGGCTTTTTCCAATTCCAGAAACGTCACCTTTGCCGCTTGGCGCGAAAGCGCTTCAAAGCCAAGAGAGCCGCTACCGGCAAAACAGTCTAAGCATTCACTGTCAACAATGTAGGGCATTAGCCAGTTGAATAGGGTTTCTTTTACACGATCTCCGGTAGGGCGCAAGCCTTGGGATGGCAGCACCGGTAATTTTCGTCCGCGCCATAAACCGGCGATAATGCGCACTTCGCCTTTCGTGCTGTGTTGTGTTGTTGCTTTTTTCATATAAATCGGCAAGAAAATGATGTGTTTTTTTGCTAGAATGAGCGGCATTTTATCAAGTTTAAACAAGAGTGGGCAATTTATGTCAGATGAAAAGAAAAAAGGCGGATTTTGGTCTTGGTTCGGATTAGGCAAAAATAAACAGGAAGCATCAACGGAACCGAAAGAACCGGAATCACAAAAACAGCTTCCTCATGAACCCGAAATACAAGACGCTGCACAAGAAACGGCGGAAAAAACAACCGCACTTTTAGATGAAACAACGCGCGAAAATCCATTAACAGAAGAGACATTGATTGCGCAAGCGTCCACGCTTGTGCCTGAACTTCATGAAGCTCAATCTGAAATAACACAGTTGGAAGAAGATGAGGCACACGCTATGAAGCGTGCGCCATCGGTTGAACAAGCTTCTACTACACCTGAAAGCTATGACGTTCAAGTAGAGAACTCTCAAGAGGAAAACCTAACGGTACAAGCATGGACGCTTGCGCCATCCTCTGAGGAAGACAAAGAAAGCGTCGAAAGTTCGGTGGATATTGAAGATGAATCTGTTGTTGAAGCGGAAGAACACGAAGAAGAAAGCGCCGTTGCCGACATCGTAGAAACACAGGAAAAGCCAAGCGAAGGTGGTTTTTTTAGCCGATTACTCAAAGGTTTGGTGAAAACCAAACAAAACATCGGGGCAGGTTTCCGTAGTTTCTTCCTTGGTAAAAAAATCGATGATGAATTGTTTGAAGAATTGGAAGAACAACTTCTCATTGCCGACATCGGCGTGCCGACAACTACAAAAATTATCAACAACTTAACGCAACATGCGACCCGTCAGCAGTTACAAAACGCAGATACCTTATACCAACAACTTAAACTGGAAATGGGAGAGATCCTAAAACCGGTGGCGCAACCATTGCGTATTGATGGCAGCAAAAAGCCTTATGTGATTTTAATGGTGGGGGTGAATGGTGTGGGGAAAACCACCACTATCGGTAAACTGGCGCGTAAATTCCAAATGGAAGGCAAATCCGTCATGTTGGCGGCGGGTGATACTTTCCGAGCCGCCGCAGTAGAGCAGTTGCAAGTGTGGGGCGAACGTAATCACATTCCGGTGGTGGCGCAAAGTACGGGATCCGATTCGGCATCGGTGATTTTTGATGCGATGCAATCGGCAGCGGCGCGTAACATTGATGTGCTTATTGCCGACACCGCCGGTCGTTTACAAAATAAAAATAACTTGATGGACGAGCTGAAGAAAATCGTGCGCGTGATGAAAAAATACGATGAAAGTGCACCGCATGAAATTATGCTCACCCTGGATGCGGGTACCGGTCAAAATGCCATTAGCCAAGCTAAGTTATTTAACGAAGCCGTTGGGCTTACCGGAATTAGCTTAACCAAATTGGATGGTACCGCAAAAGGCGGCGTGATTTTTGCTATCGCCGACCAGTTTAATTTACCGATCCGCTATATCGGCGTAGGTGAAAAAATTGAAGATTTACGCGAATTTAACGCAGAAGAATTTATTGACGCTTTATTTGCTCATGAAGAGGAATAAAGTGCGGTTCAAAAATAACGTGTTTTTTAGAGAAGAAAAATGATTCGATTTGCAAATGTGAGTAAAGCGTATTTGGGCGGAAAACCGGCGCTGCAAGGGTTAAGCTTTCATTTACCGGTAGGCAGTATGACCTACTTGGTGGGGCATTCCGGTGCGGGGAAAAGTACCCTGCTGAAATTAATTATGGGCATGGAACGCGCCAATGGCGGGCAAATTTGGTTTAACGGGCACGATATTACCCGTTTATCCCGCCATGAAGTACCGTTTTTACGCCGTCAAATCGGCATGGTGCATCAAGATTATCGTTTATTGTCCGATCGTTCCGTCTTGGATAACGTGGCGCTGCCGTTGATTATTGCCGGACAACACCCGAAAGATGCCAATAGTCGTGCGTTGGTGGCGTTAGATCGTGTGGGATTGCGTGATCGCGCGCATCATTCCACGGCGCATTTGTCGGGCGGCGAGCAACAACGGGTGGATATTGCCCGCGCTATCGTGCATAAACCGCAATTATTGTTAGCCGATGAACCCACCGGCAATTTAGACAGCGCACTGTCTTTTGAGATTTTCAATTTATTTGAAGAGTTTAATCGTCTTGGCATGACCGTCTTAATTGCCACGCACGACATTAGCATTGTTCAGCAAAAACCTAAGCCTTGCCTTGTGCTTGAGCAAGGTTATTTGCGTTAGGAGGTAACATGAATTCCCGTCGTTTTAGTTTGCCTTTTGGCGCCCAAGCCCTGTATTCCCTGCGTGCCGTGTTTGCTGATTTATATCAACGTAAATTTGCCACGCTCATCACCGTGTTAGTGATCGCTGTGTCATTAACGATTCCAACTGTAAGCTACCTGCTTTGGAAAAATATTCATGACGCCACCACGCAGTTTTATCCGGAAAGTGAACTGACCGTGTATTTACATAAAAATTTGTCAGAAGACGATGCCAATTTGGTGGTGGAAAAAATCCGCCAGCAAGAGGGCGTAGAGTCGCTCAATTACATTTCCCGCAAGGAAAGCTTAAGCGAATTTCGTCAATGGTCGGGTTTTAACGAAGAACTGGATGTGTTAGATGACAATCCATTGCCGGCGGTGGTGATGATTAAACCAACTAAAGCCTTTAACGAGTCGCAAAAACGCAATGAATTGCGGGAAAACTTGGATAAAATTAAAGGCGTTCAAGAAGTGCGTTTAGATAACGATTGGTTGGAAAAATTGACCGCACTGACGTGGTTAGTGGCGCATGTGGCGATTTTCTGTACGCTGCTGATGGCGGTTGCGGTTTTCTTGGTAATCGGCAACAGCATTCGCGCTGATGTTTATAGCAATCAAGCAAACATTGAAGTGATGAAATTGCTCGGTGCGACCGATCAATTTATCCTCCGTCCATTTCTTTATACCGGCATGATTTATGCGGTGTTAGGTGGCATTTTGGCGGCGATTTTCAGTAGCTTGGTGATTGGCTATTTCACCGGTGCGGTGAAATATGTGACTGACATTTTCGCCGTGAGCTTTCATTTAAACGGCCTCAGTTTTGCCGAATTTCTTTTCTTGCTAATTGTTTGCATGATGATGGGCTATATCGGCGCATGGTTATCAGCAACACGCTATATTCGCTTGTTAGATAAGAAAGGTTAAAGGATCGTCAAAACATTCAGAAAAAGACCGCACTTTAAGGCTGTAAAGTGCGGTCTTTTTTATGGCTATTTTCTCTGTGTCTCTCGCCGAATTTCTAGGGGAGGATGTCGCATTAACAAATCACAAGATTGACATTTTTATTTTTTAATAATTCATCAATGCCTGTTGGCACATCTGCGTCGGTGAACACGTATTCGACATCCGTAATTGAACCCAGTTTCACCATCGCGCGGCGACTAAATTTAGAGTGATCGGTGACTAATAAGGTGTTGCGTGAATTATCAATAATGGCACGTTTCACTTGGACTTCGTGATAATCATAGTCCAATAAGGTACCGTCTAAATCAATGGCGCTAATGCCTAACACGCCAAAATCTAAGCGAAATTGCGATAAAAATTCCACAGTGGATTCGCCGATAATGCCCCCGTCTTGGCGTAGGGAGCCACTGGCGATGGTAATATCAAAGGAATCATTTTGCATCAGAATGTGTGCGGCATTAAGATTGTTGGTCACAATGCGTAATCGTTGATGCCCTAATAATGCAAAGGAAACGGCTTCGGAGGTAGTGCCGATGTCAATGAATAACGATGCACCGTTTGGGATGAGCTGCACAACCTGTCTTGCGATACGGTTTTTTTCTTGAGAAAAAAAGTGTTTGCGATCGTGATAATCGCTATTTTCCGCCGTAGAAGGCGAGGCTGCGCCACCGTGATGACGGCGGATAAAGTTGGTTTCCGCCAGTTCGTTTAAATCCCGTCGAATGGTTTGCGGACTCACACCAAATAAAGCAACCAATTCCTCTGTGCTTAAATAGCCTTTTTGTTTGACCAGCTCAACAATTTTCTGATGACGAAGAGATTGTTTCATAATCACTTTTCCTTCTTTCGCAAGATTTTACGTGCCAATGTAGCGTATTTAATGGGGAAAATCACGACTTAATGCGAATTTTTCGATCCATCCAAGCGAGCCCCATGCCCACCAACAATCCTGAAATATGTGCCGTATTGCCGATTTGAATGTCGATCAACGGACCGGCAAAGCCCAGTAAAATCCCGATGAGTAACATATTGAAAAAGCCGTCCGGCAATGCAAAAACAGTTTGTTTATGGATTTTATCCAACACAAACACATAGCCTAACACCGCATAAACAACACCGGATAAGCCGAAAAATGCCGGACCGCTGACCATGTTCTGCGCAATACCACTGATGACACCGGCGAAGAAATAAATTTGCAGCAGTTTTAACGATCCCAATTGGCGTTCAATGGCACCACCAAAAATCCACCACCAAGTAAGATTAAACAAAATGTGCATATTGGATAAATGCACTAAGGTGTGCGTGAAATAACGCCAAACTTCACTTTCTTGGGTCGTCTCTTCGGGGAAATGCGTTGCCAATAAAATGGGTTCGGCAAAACCGAAAAGCATAAAAAGATAAATGACGACACAAAGTGCGGTGATGATCACAGTGATTTTTTGTTGTTGAAGATAAGAGAAAATAGAAGCCTTATTTAAGTGAGAGGAGGGGAGGGATGCTGCATGAACGTGAGTGTTGTCGTTGCTTTGTTGCCACGCACGGGCGTTTTGTTGCGCCAACCATGCCTGTAAGAAGCTTTCGCTTTCCGCAATGATGGCGTCAAAGTGCGGTGAATTTTGTGGGAGAAATACATCATAAACCACATTGCCTTGTGCATCTTGAATTTCTTGAATGACGAGTTCAACGTGATATTTTTTTGCAATTTCATCACGGAAATGCTGTGCTAACGACGGGATTTCACTACCAAACAAATGCTGCATTTGCTATATTCCTGTTCCAAAATTTTACGTATGGAGAAAAAATGAGAAATCAAAATTTGCCATCAGGGTTCAGCCCCTTTACGTGGGCAATTGCGGCCTTTTGTTTCCCGATATTCTTGTGGCCGTTAGCGATGCTAATTTCACCGCACTTATTGAATAATACGCATCTCAGCGACAACCAAATCACCGCCATGTCCGTTTTTCTTTGGGTCTATCCTTTTCTCCTTGGCATCGTGGCGCGTGTTTTCTATAAACTCCATCAACGCCACCCGGCTTTTGCCCGCAGAGGTTTGGCGTTAAGTGCAGTCATTTTTTACGGCATTTTCTATTACATCGCCTCTGTTGGGTTTAACGCATAACCAGTATCTAACGGTAGGTTCGCCTTTTCCCACGCGGCGAAACCGCCCTGCAGACTATACACCTTTTCATAGCCGTTACGCAGCAAAAAGGCTGCCACGTTACGGCTACTAATACCATGATAGCAACTGAGAATGATCGGCTGATCGTAATCATACAACGCCTCAAAGTGTGGCCAAGTGGCTTCCGTTAAATTAAACGCGCCTTTAGGATGGGCATAGCTAAAGGTTTGCGCATCACGCACATCGGCTAATACAGCCTCATCGTCATGTTGAAGCATTTCCCAAGCTTGTTGCGGCGTAATTTCAATACATTCCGTCATTCGTCTTACCATTTTTTTGATTTATTAATGTGATTTGTGGCTTGTACTATAAAGAATTTTATCCGTATATGCCATGGCAATCGCTGACGCCAAGAAACCTAAATGCAACAATAACTGCCACATCATCGTTTTTTCCGGCATATTCGTTGCGTTAACGAAGGTTTGTAACATATGAATAGATGAAATACTAATGATCGACATGGCTAATTTAACTTTCAACACGGAGGCGTTGACATGGCTCAACCATTCCGGCTGATCCGGGTGTCCGCGTGTGCGGAGTTTGGAGACAAAGATTTCATAACCACCGATAATCACCATGACTAATAAATTCGCAATCATCACCACATCAATCAGGTTTAACACCGCCAGCATGATGGTATTGGAATCCATTTCGTTCAGGTTGACAATCAACTCCCATAATGATTTCATGAATTTATACGCATAAATCCCCTGCACGATAATTAAGCCGAGGTAAATTGGTAGTTGTAACCAACGGCTGGCAAAAATAATTTTGCTGATTGCGGTTGGCTCATAATGCGATTTGGTTTGTTGTGTATCTGTTTGTTTTATCGTGGTTTGTTGCATAATTTTTCCCCTAAAATAGAAATAAATTCAAAAGGGCGCAAAATTAACCGTTTTTTGTTAAGTTTTCAATATTTTTTGCGTTTTAAAATAAAAAAGAACCGCACTTTAAATTCAATTAACGTGCGGTTCTTTCGCGATTTTCTTTTAGTTAATGAGAATAAATTAATTCTTCGCGTTTGCTGCGGCTTTTACGATTGCGGCAAAGGCAGGGGCTTTTAAGGATGCGCCACCCACTAATGCGCCGTCAATATCCGGTTGGGTGAACAATTCTGCCGCATTCGCATCGTTAACAGAACCGCCGTATTGAATGATCACTTGATCAGCAACCGCTTGGGATTTTTTCGCAATGTGACCACGGATGAATGCGTGCACGGCCTGCGCTTGTGCCGGAGTCGCAGATTTGCCGGTACCGATAGCCCAAATTGGTTCATACGCAATCACCGCACCGTTGAAGGCTTCTACGCCCAATAGGTTGATAACGGCATCAATTTGACGCGCACAAACTTCTTCGGTTTTACCCGCTTCGTTTTCCGCTTCGGATTCACCGATACACAACACAGGCACCAAGCCCGCTTCTTTTAACGCACCAAATTTTTTTGCCACGAATTCATCGCTTTCTTTGTGATAAGTACGACGCTCGGAGTGACCAATAATGATGTATTTCGCGCCAAAATCTTTCAACATTTCAGTGGAGATATCACCGGTAAAAGCGCCTTTCACGTTCACATCCACGTTTTGCGCGCCTAATTGGATGATATTTTGACCGCCACAGCTGCAGCCACAGCCTGATAATAATTTTTCTGCTTCCGCTAAATACATGACCGGTGGGGCAATTGCCACATCACAGCCGGTCACACCGTGTAATGCTTCTTTTAAGCCGGTGATCAATTCACGAGTGAAGGCTTTGCTACCGTTTAATTTCCAGTTACCCATAACGAGAGGACGACGAGCCATTTTGTTTCTCCTTAATCTGATTGAATAAAAACTGTAGCTACTATAGCAAAAAAATCCCTCTTTTTCGGTAAAAAAGAGCGTCGTTCTAAAAAATTTTCTTGGTAACAGATGATTCTTTTGCACTAAAAAGATACAATCTACTGTATAAATTTAACAAAAAATGACCGATTTTCTCATGATTAAAATTTTTAAAGCTGAACAATGGAACCTAGAAATTCTGCTGCCACTATTTGAAGAATATCGTCTGGCTCATGGTATGGCAGAAAACCCTGAGCGCACATTGGCTTTCTTAACCAATCGCATTCGTTTTAGTGAAAGCATCTTTTTCTTGGCTTTAGATCAAAATGAGCATGCGGTTGGTTTTATCCAGTTATATCCCCGCCTATCTTCTTTGCAATTACAGCGTTATTGGCAATTAACGGATATTTTTGTTCGTCAGAGTGAGAAAACGAATGAAATTTATACCGCACTTATCGCCAAAGCCAAAGAATTCGTCAGTTATACACAGTCCACAAGGCTCACCGTAGAACAGGATATTCAACAACATCATTTGCTGGAAGATGAAGGGTTCAGGGCGAACCCTCATAAAATGGTATTTGAACTGGAAGTCGCGTTAGCATAAAGCATTCATTGATATTCAACGCAGTAACGCAATATTGAAAGGATGCACATCGTGCACTTTAGAAGAAAAACGATTCTCGTGCTACGTTCAACAAACGTAGCACGATTTTTTTATCTATTATCGGCGATTCAACCACGCCATATATTCTGCCACCCCTTCCGCGACGGTTTTAAACGGTTTGTCGTAGCCGGTGGCGCGAAGTTTGGTTAAATCCGCTTGCGTGTATTCTTGATAGCGGGATTTTAAATGTTCCG
>ERZ773008.1711-NODE-1711-length-15135-cov-16.667772_pt1 | contig 15135 bp, 9 predicted proteins | sample MGYA00580664_ERZ773008 | MGnify/ENA primary metagenome ERZ773008 (study PRJEB29015, sample SAMEA2738016) | human oral metagenome | biome: human oral; feature: human-associated habitat; material: dental | place: China | collected 2048 ... | reverse complement strand
TGCATCTTGTTCGGCTTGTTGCTTTTGTTGTTGAGCGTCTATTTTCCTTTCTACATTTGAATTTGGTGAGCTTGGAGCTGCCAACGCGAAAGAGGAAATAAATAATAAACTAGAAAGAAAAGAGCGAGATAAGTTCTTCATTATATTTCAGAGATTAAGTTATTGATAAATTTGCAATATGATATCAAAACTTGTTTTAAAATTCTATAAACTAATATTCTCAATACAAAAGTGCGGTCAGTTTTTAAGAGGTTTTAAAATTCTTTGAAAATTGACCGCACTTTATATCCAACGATTTATTTTATGTAAGTTTAATCTAGACATTAGAATGGAAGTATTGAATCATTTTTTGATATAAAAACTTTGTCACACTCTTTGTTTAGATATAAATAATCATATATGTTTTTTTCTATCCAATTCTTATCTAAAGAATAAATCGCGTCTTTTTTAAAAGCCTCTTTAGGAAAGATAAGCACTATTTTTCCAGCCTTATAACCAGATATAGATAACAATCCAAGCGGTCTGTCAACATCCTCTGTTTCAAAGATAATAAAGTCCACGACTCGATCTGTGTAATAATTCTCACCCTTATTCTGGATAAAAACTCTAAATATATCTCCAGACCATAACAATTCATCTTCATATTCTTCTAATAAATAAAACATTGTCACACCTTAATTATCTCATTTTTGCATCATCAGTAAATCATTAATATTTATTATTACCTAAATAATATATTAATAAAAATAAAACAAATAGAGAAAGCCATATCTTTAAACTAAAGAATAAATGCTCTTTACTTACAAAAAAATCAATCTGATCAACATTACCCGTAATAAACCATGCATTTATATAAAAAATAAGTTGCAGAATGATAGTCATCAAAAAAGATCTTTTTAAAATAAGTAATAAATATCTCATGCCTACTTCTCTTTTTCTTTTAATTTATCATGTGAAATACAGTCCATAACTTTCAAACTTATGACCTCTCGTTCCTCATTTGTCTTATCAGGAAGATTTTTATATTTCTCATAACATGATTCAAAAATTTTTTGTTCCTCATATGGCCTTTCAGGTATCACATCCCCATTCCAGAACCGAACAAAATAACTATTAGAAGAAACACACGAGGTTAAAATAAAGCACAAAAATAAAATGGATATATTATTCATTATTACCTCTTTGAATATTAACTGATTTAGGTAGAGATAAATTTCGATTAGTGTCTCCCCAAATTTTATCAAAATCTAGGAAATATTTATTCTTTGCTTGATTAGCTTTTGAAACTACCTCACCCTTTAGATTAATAGGATCACCATTATCATTAACTAATGCTACACTAGGGATCTCAGCATAATAACTACTATGAGAGTAACAGAATAAACATGCTCCACCAGTCGTATCATTAAAACCTGTCAAACCTAAATTCCATTTATTGCCTACAAAGTCGGCCTTATGAACGGCAGACTTAACTTCTGTTCCATCACTCGATTGCCAATTTCCATTTTTATCTTTATAAATATAACCACCATTATTTTCAACTAGATTGTTCTTGTAACTTTGAACATTCGTTGCTGTACCAAAAAAACGGGACTCTCTAATTGGAATATTCGTTAAGCCATTTCTATTTGCATATTGAAGCGCTACACTTGCGGTTAAACCACCTCGACTATGATTACTAAGATCAATTTGGTAACCATTTTGTTTTGCATAATCGTACAACTTAACATTTGCTTTCTCTGCAGTGGTTAATGGTAATCTACCACCTAATAAATCATTCGTTTTATCATAAGCAGCATAAAGCATTTCCGAAATAATATTACCTGTTGGTCGATTATAGACAACAACGACACCCTCTTTGTTTGTATCCCATTTATTTTGCTTAATCGCATTTTTTAAAGCATCATCAAACGGATTAAAAATACCATTATTAGAAATAGTGATTACATTATTTAAATCACTAGGTTTTAATTCTGAAATATCGAAAATTTGTCTTTTATAACCAATTTGAGCCTTTTTATCATTTTCTTTAGGTCTCAATGTTCCATCCATATTGTGGTCTGCACAATATAACGAATCCTGCTTACACTTCTCTAACCAAATTTGCTCTGGTGAGAACGCAGTGCGAGTCATGGGAGTACCCACTGCTGCTGAACCGGTATATTTGAGCGCTGTAGAATTACCCCAACCATATACCCCACCTAAAACAAGATCTGTTACGAGAGACACTCTCTCCCATGTATCAGCTTGTTCCTCTAACTTAAGAGACTCATCAGTGTTGTAACCTGTTTTACCATCCTCACCTCTATTGTTTCGGCGAATTTCTACTGCTTCCGCACGTTTTGCATCTGCAATTTTGAGAAGTTCATCTTTAATTCCTTGACGAGTCTGGTCAAATTTTTCGGTGACTGAGCGTTGAATATCGAGTTCTTTTTGAACATCATCTTTATTAAAACGGTTCTCTAATTTTCCACTTTGACTTTGAGCACTATCAAGCGTGATATCTGTTTTTATAGCAGAAATAGTTTCATTGACCGTTTTCCCTGTTAGAGACTCTTGTGTACTTGTATCACGAATTTCAATATTCTTAGTATTAATACCACTTTTTGTTGTGCTTGATTGGCTATCCTTGTCATAACCAAATCCAACGCTATGTGTTGTTTCTACAGAATCCCATCCCGCTGCTAAAATTGGATTATCCGTTTTTACTGTAGTTTCTTTACCGTTCGCATCTCTATACAAAGGCTGGCCTTCCGCATTTTTAGCCTGAACGTCACTTTGTGCTTGGCCATCTTTACCAAATGGTGTTTCAAAATTAGCCGATACACTACCACTCACACCAAAACTGCTGCCACTATGGTTTGAGTGATTCTCAATATCTGAATGAGTAAGGCTGCCAGTACTAAAATGGTTTTGACCATCTTCTTCTGCTTTTTGTGTAGAAGTAATCAATGCACCTTTAAGATCAGTATGTTTATTAACATTGATGTCATAGCCTTCATCACCTGAATAAATTCCTGCCTGTTCATTCACACTTGCATGATCAGCATTAATTTTCGATTTATTGAAACTACCACCAGCAGCAAAACCATAGCCTACTGTTACACTACCACTTACATTCATTTGTTTGCCATGATAGCTAGATTTATCTTGCAAACTTTCGATATTCAAGTTTTCAGCATTAAGTTCTACTCGTTTGCCTTTTACTTGGCTACCAATAATATTGGCATCACCACCGGCTTGAATCACGGTTTTACTCTGACTATCACCTACATGGCTAGCAACATAAGTAGTTTCATCACCATTGCCGTAGCCTTTCCCGTAATTACCACCAACTGTAATACCTGCGGCAACACCACTGCCAACTTTAATAGCAACTCCTGCATTAAAGCCACTAGATTTATTGGAACTGCGCTCTTTATGATTTTGCTCGACAGCTTTAACAATCACTTGATTATCAGCTGATAAAAATGTCCCTTGTTTACCGGAAACATCTGAACCTTCAATGCTAATATTAGAATCCTTGCCCGCACCTGTCGCACCAATATTCACCTTACCACCAGCATTTACTTTAGATTTTACTGCAGTATTACCTTCGATATGGGTTCTCGATTCGTTCTTTTGTTGTCCATAAGTAATTTGAACACCTATCACAGAATCCACATTACCACTATCCATAAAATCTTGGATGGATTTACCCGCTTTCATTACACTATCGCCTGCACGGTAAGCATCAAAGCCCGCATTGGCTGCAGCCATTGCGTTTACACGATCGTGCTTACTAGCACCCACTTGTTTAGTAGATTGCACCGCGCCCTGTACAGCCTGAATAGCAGAAAGAACAGGAGAAGTAATTGCAATATTTAAACCTTTTTGTTGAAAAGTTTGTTTATTATTGGTTTCGTATTTATCATCTGCCGCTTTAATTTGAACTTTTTTTGCCAGAATATTTACGTCACCTTTTACTGCACTGACCGTACTCGCTGTTTGTCTATAATTATTATCGGCAATCATCGTAGTATTACCGTTCAAGCTACCTACTTGGCTACCTTGTGCATAAAGCTTAGTTTGATTATCTTCTGCAGTTCGTCTTTGACTACCAAAAGTGATGCCAATCCCACCACCAGTGAGCGCTCCCGATCTTTTCTTTTGGTAATAATCATCAGAATACACTCGGTTCTCTGCTTCACGAATATCAATATTATTAGCCTTGATCACTAATCCATTTTCAGCTACAGCATTTGAACCTTGAATATTCACATTTCCTTTATTCGAATGAATATAAATTTTATCTGCATCCAAGGTTGAACCTTGAGCAATATCATAATTGTGATTATGGCGACGAGTTTCTCCTTTTGATTGGAATACACCACGTTTAGTCCATTTCGTCGCCTCTGACAAACTTTCTTGTTGGCGACTTTCACGAATATTAATATCTCCCTCTGAAAGCACGCTCATTGTGCCATTACTTACCGAAGAAACTCCGCTCATTTCAACAGAATTTTTACCCACAAAACGAGCATCGCCTTCAATATTAAACTCCGAACCAACTTCATTACGTTGTTCAAGTTTATAGTAATTATTGCTGTTTTTAATATAGTGCTGCTTATTTTCAGTTTCTACTGTACCAAGAGAAAGCTTGTTATTTGCGTGGAAATTCGCTTGACCTTTTACATCAACTTTCGCTCCTTTAAAAGTCATATCCTCTTTAGCGTGAAGTGATACTTGACCTTGATTATTTTTATCTCCTACATTAATGGAAGCTACTCTATTGATCGATTTATGTTTAAAACGATCATTATCTGCTGTTTCAGAAAGTGAGCTTTCAATATTAATAGTTTTCGCAATACCAACAAGATTATCCGTCGCATTTAATGCACCACCTAAATTATTAATGCGATTTTTTGCGAGCATATATAAATCTCGTCCCTGAAGTGTGCCTCCAGTGTTTTCAATATTATTTGCACTCAAATGTGTTAAATTACGTCCAGAAATCACACCACTATTTTTTACGTCACCTTGCGTATCAATAATAACGTCATTTGCTGAAATCACAGCTCCTCTGCTATCAATATCTGCATTACGACCGACAATATAAACCTGTGGTGCAAGTACTTCTGTTTTCGTACCATCTTTTAACGTAACTTCACGTTTCACCATCCATACCATGTCTGAAGTGAGCTGTTTCATCTGCTCAGCCGTCAATGCTACACCAGGAATTAAATTAAGTTTCGTTGCATATTGCGCACCATTATCCATTAAGGCTTTATACTGTTCATAATCTGACGAATACCCCTGAAGGAAACGTCTGCCAGTAAGTTGATTAATTTGTTCATTAACTAAACGTTGTTCATAGAAACCATCCCCTAAACGTTTCAGAATATTTTTCGGATCGTTATGAATCTGTTTAAACATATAGTCACTGCTAAGCCATTTTGATCTCTGTGTAAAACGTGGATCTGTTTCAACTAAAAACTGTCCAGATGCTGCTGGATTAATTTTATAAAGGCTTGCTTGCGGTAAACTAATATTAGGTAAATGAGTTTTAATACCAAGATCATCTTTGTTTTTAACCACACCAGAAGTTATCGAGTCTAGATTTACACGATGCGCATTCAAATCTGTGTTTAAAGGTGTTTTTTCAGCTACAGAAACACCTTGGAAATCAGATTTACCATCAACAGTAGCCCCTGTTTTTTCGACTGGTTCAGCAATTGTCAATAATTTCAAACCAAAACTAAAATCTTGGGTTGGATGAACATCAGTAAAATCACTATAATTATGATAGTGATGGTGCCCCTTTCTACCGCGTTTACGTCTCACTTTATATTCTTGAACGAATTGACCTTCATCAGTGATATCAATCGTACCGTGTATATCATCATTATCTAATTTAGAAATTGCGCCACTTAAACGTTCATTTGTTGATTGAGTAAAGACCTTATCGTCGAGTAATAATTTTTGCCCTACAAAAATTTGACTTTGTTTATTATTCAGATCTTCACCTGAAAGGTGCAATTCTCCACCAATTAATATTTTTGCTGGATCCTGATGTTCTATTGTTGAAGTAGTCGTTGTTCTCGTATAGCGCCATTCTTTCCAACCAAATCCTTCTATACGTGTTCCATTGTTTAATTGGAAATATGAATTCGGATTACGACTACCATTATTCAGGTTATAATAGCCGTCAACACCACCTCGATAACGATGTGAATCACTTCCTAATGAATATTCATTAATCTGTTCTTTTTCTACTTTTTTACCTAATTTTAGGTGTAAATCTTGGTTTAAAAGATGATGTGTTTTAATCCAACCACTTCCTAAAGCTTCAATGGTCGCACTACCGTTATCAATGCTATTTGCATAACCAGTTGCTTGATTATTTTCATTTAACTGTCCACCAATATAGATATTACCTAAACTCATAATAAGTGAATGGTTACGGTTTACTAAATTACCGACACCTAAATCAAGTCTCTCGCGAGCAGCGATAGTCGCCGCTGTTCCGTCAGCATTTTCAAGGTTATTTAAATTGTTTGCTTGAATTGCAAGGTGCCCGCCATAAATACGTGCCGCACCAATGTTATTTACATCATTGGCTTTAATCACTGTGGTATCGCCATCAATTAAGCCAAAGTTATTTAACTTATTAGTTTGAATACGTGTATTTATTGAAGAAATTTCTGCATTAGCATTATTTTGAATAGTAGATCCTTCAACTGATGCTGAATTACCTACCACAAGGTTGGAGTTATTAACAAAATCACCTTTTGTTTTAAAAGTAAGATTATTGCCTACACCAAAGGCTTTATTTAGGGTAAAGCTATCATTTAACTCAATACCCAAATCTCCTTTTGTACTAATTGCCCCCTCATCAACTAATGTTTTAGCTTGCAATGTTGTGCCAATCACTGATTCAATTTTTCCTAGTGCATTATTTACAACTAAGGTCAAATCTGGATTTACAATATCAACTCGACCAGTTGATAAAATCTCACCTTTTTGATTATCAAGAGATTGATTAATTGTAAGATTTGCTGATTTTCCTGCATAAATACCACCAGATTGGTTTTCAATATGCTCTGCATTCATTACTAAATTAGCTGTTTGAATACCTTGAGTAGGGGTATCTTGCTTAGCTTTTGTATTTTTATTATTTACATTTGTAACATTTAACACTAAACGATTTGTTGCACTAACCAAAGAGCCTTTATCACCTTCAGCCTGGTTATCCATCGTGGTCAAATTTAATGTTGAATTCACACTTTGAACAATGCCACCTTTGTTATTTAAATTTGTACCAGATAATGTTAAATCCTGAGACGAAATGACACCTTGTGCATTATTTATTGCAGCAGAAGAAATAGCTGCTGTTTTCGCTGAAATATCACCTTGTGTGTTATTCAAATTTTGGGTTTGAATCGTTAAATCAGACTCTCCCTGAATCACTCCTTTAAGGTTATTTAAATCATTTGCAAGCAATGTCGCACGAGAAACAGATGAAATAATGCCATCTTGGTTGTGTAAATTTTCTGTTTTTAATAATAGTTCGCCTTGGCTATAAACAATACCACGCTGATTATTAAATTGATTAACTGATAAATCTGCGCGATTTCCGGCAATCAGTTTTCCATCTTCATTATTAACTTGCTGCGCAGTCAATAAAACTTGTCCACCTAACATTTCACCTTTCTGGTTATTTAATGTTGAGGTACTAATATCAAGACTATTTTTTCCAAATAAATAACCAGATTGAGACTCTATATGTCCTGCATTTGTGTTAAGTTTCACACCTTGATTTGACCAAATCACACCTTGATTATTTTGAATTAACGGACTTTGAATAGAGATCAACCCTTCAGCAGCGATTTTCCCTTGAGTATTATCTAGCCCTTTTTTTAAATTCAGTGAAAAGGCTTCTTTACCACGTTGAATCCAGCTACTCTTCTTATTATTAAGTTGTGCAGTATCTATCACAAAATGCCCTGCATTTAGGTTAGTATTCTCCGCTAGAATAGCGTCTGGACTGATTAATGTAGTATTCCCCTCACTGTATAATGTTGCTTGCTTCAAATTTAAAGGTGAGTAAGTAGATTGGAGAGCAATACTATCAGCTGTTGATTGACTTTCAGATAAATCAAGGGTACCAGCTTTAGCATTAATTTGGCCACTCGCTAGATGCTGAGCTTTAGATGAAACAGAATTTTCAGCTGAGAGCATAATGCTAGCACCTTGGGCACTTTGACTATCTAATGAACGAGTCTCACCTTGTGTTGTTTCTTGAGCAGTTACACCTGCAGCGATTAACGCACCTTTACTAGCCTCAATATTCTTCGCTTGGTAAGTAACATTACCCTTCACTACAGTTTCACCTGTTTGAGTGAGATTATCCTTAGCTTGAACTGAAATCCCACCCTGACGCGAAACAATTGAACCATGTTGTGCCACATTAGCTTGAGAGCGTAATGATACATTACCTTGCTTAGTTTCAATTTTCCCGGTATTTTCAATCGTTTTCTTTGCTCTGAGCTCAGCTTGTTGTGTCGAACTGATAGTACCACTATTGACAATTTTCCCTTGGCTATCAATCTTCACATCACCTGCAGCAGCACCAATATGCCCTGCATTACGTACACCAAGACCTTGACCGTTATCCACTAAATGGATTTTCTCAGCATACATCCCGCCCAATTGGCCCACATCCACACTGTAAGCTTGAGCTTGGTCATTTTGGCTCTCTGAAGTGCGGTCAGTTTCGTTTGTATTTTTATCACCGACATAAACCACTGAATCATTGGTGCGGTCTACTTTATTTTTACCTGTGGTAATCTTAACTTTATTACCCCACACACCACCTTTGATTTCAGCCTTATCTGCAATAATATCAGTGTAATCTGCTTTAGAGGTATCCATCCCCTTTTGACCTACTGAGACCTTTCCTCCTTGTACGCGATAGCCTTTTAATTCACCATTTTCAACTTCTGCTTTACCGGTTGTCAGCGTGGTGCGTCCAGCATTAATCACACCACAGCCATCACATTGGATACCGCTAGGGTTGGCAATCACCACATCTGCTTTTTTACCCGCCACTTCCACATAGCCTTTTAAACGGCTTGGATTCGCGGAGTTCACCTCGTTAAGAATGACTTTTGCTTCACCACGAGCAAGATTCGGGTTACCTTGCACCCATCCTGCCATTTGTGTTTGTGCCGCTTTACGAGCATTGTTTAACACAGCCCCTTTCTCTGCCACATCAAATTGTGAATATTGGTTACGCGATACACCAGCCTGACTTGGCGCTTGAATATTAACTTGTGGAATGCCATTACCTGTTTGTAATACTGTCGGCTGTTGATTACCTGGTGCTGATTTATCCGCACGAATAGCCATATCTTCTGCTTGAACTGAAGGTGAAAGGAACACAAAACCTAATGCCAACATTAAGCTAAAATGAATTGGATTGAGTGAGAGTGCGGTTGAAAACAACCCTGTTTTTGCTTGTACTGAACCCATATTCTCACTTTGTGCTTTACCTTGTGATTTAGCAAGTTCAGATACCACAACAAGTTGATTTAATACACGGCTAAAAATAACTTTGTAATGACGTTTATTCACGTTCTCAATTTCCTTTAAATTTTAAATTCTGTTTAATTTCAATTAATCTGATAAATACGTATTAAAAACGGTAACTTACATTAAATCCGGTAGTAACATTACTGGTTCTAAATCCTTCCGGCTTTTTAATCGGTTTACCTACGAAATAATCATAGTTAATTCCCCATAATTTGCCTCTAAGACCAATCACCCCACCAATTAGGCTACTTCCTATTTGAAGCTCATCTTGACTAGAATGCACTTTACCTTGGTCTATGCCTAAATAAAGCTCATGTCCTTTATTGGCTATATCCCAACCAAGTTCATTACGCCACAACCAACCTTTTTCACCCGAAAGCGAAAGCTCACCATCAAAACCTCGTACGGTATAACGCCCACCAATACTAAATTTATCCTGTTGAATTAAAGGTGTACGATTCCATTGACCATTCCAGCTGGTATTGAAACGAAATGGTTGATTACCTATCGTAAAGGGATACGTTAAATCAAGTCCGGCTGTAAGAATTTGCATGCGTGAAGTCCCCTCTCCAAACGCTTCTTCTGGCGCAGGTAGCGCTTTATTACCGCCCGTGCCACGCTTGTAACCAGCAAAAATCTGTAAAACAAGGTCGCTGATGTAGTGAGTATGATTAATCCCCACTTCCCAACCAGCTGTTCGACGACGTTGTACTTCAACTTCTGTATCATCAATATAGTTATGAGATTTTTTCGTCCATAACGCACCATTGATATATGTTTTATGTTGACTACCACGAGAGAGTAAGCGACTTAAATTCACTTTCATTTGTTGGCTTTCGCCAGAATAGACATAAGACTCAAAAGCCCCTGCGACTGTTTGATGATAAGAATATTTAGAGCCTGAAAGAGTTAAAAGGTAGTTTCTCCAAGGAATAGAATAATAGAGTGTTACATTTTTACTGCCATAATCACCTTCTGCATCATCACTATTACGCTTAAAGCTACGCGTACCACTGATATAGAACATATCATTCAGTGTTAACACATTATCCCAAGAAAATGTTGCTGAGCCCTGTAAACGACCTGTTGCTTTACTACCTGAATCATCTACACCTAAAGTTAAATGAAAAGGCAATGTCTGCTTATAGGAAATCACAATATCGGTTTCCCCTATATTTTCACTTGGAACAAGCTCCATATTGGCATCAGCACTTGGTACACGTTTTAAGTTTTCTAATCCTTGTTCAATATTGCGTACATTTAACATGTCCCCTTGCGACATTGGCATAGCAAACCACAGTGTACCGCGTGTCGCAAATGGAATAGCACTTTGGTCTTGTAATTGAATGCGACCCACTTTACCCGGAATCACAGTGAGTACGAGTATGCCTGAACGCAAATCTTGCGGTTCAACCACAACACGTGTTGTTACATAACCTGCATCAATCAAACGATTTTGAACTCGACGAAGTAAGACGTTAATCCCCTCCGAGCCAATACAAGCCGGCAGCGCAAAATCACGTTCAGCATAAACTGATTTTAATGCCCAAGAAAATTGGCTAGGTTGAGCAAGTTTAGGCGGAGTTGTTGATGAAGTAGATTCTTCAGCTTGATAGTCTGTGAGTGCTAATTGATTGATGGGGAAACATTGTGCTTCATTTTGTGGAAAGCTAGGGGACAATTCTTTTTCTGCCTCTAAACGTACATTCGCTGATTGCGTTTGCTGGGCCAAAATAGCAGCCTCTTGTTCCGCTTGTTGCTTTTGTTGTTGGGCATCAATTTGTTTTTCTACATTTGTATTTGTAGAAGGGGGATTGGCAAAAACAAAAGGGGAAATAAGTAATAAACTGGAAAAAAAAGAGAGCAATAAATTTTTCATCTATTATGTCAATTAGAGTTAAGCTATTGATAAATATAGACCAGTAGGATATCAAATTTTTCTCAAAAAAGCCATTAAAATTTATGTGATTAAGATAACGACATATTGACTTTATTAAAGTTTCAAAACTCTTTAAAAACTGACCGCACTTTTTGTCCAGATACTTTAACTTGTATGCTATTCAAATAGCACACAACCAGCCTCTATACTATCTAGCTCTTATTTTATTAGATATAAGAATTAATAATATTGGTGGTAATAACTCATAAATAATACAGCCTAAATAAAAATGAATTATAATAATTTTTATACATGAATGTTTAAAAATAAATTTTAAAAATATAAATATAAAAATAAACAATAATAAATTTTTAATATAATTAATTAATGCAAAATAAATTTATATTTGCTATAATGCCTTGAGTTAGTAAAAATAAAAGGTATTTTAATATGCGAAAAGGCATCATTATTCTAGGGTTATCGCTTCTTTTAACAGCTTGTGATTTAGGTTTTCCCAAAATGACCGTTAATTACGATAATTTACCTCAAGGGGAAATCAAAGAATATATTACGAAAAGATTTCCTAATGAGCCGGAAAAAGAAGCGCTAAGCAAATTGATTTATGTTCATTTAGATGGTAATAATCGTGCTGATAGCATCAAAAAAGCGGTTTCCCAAATGGGTATGGCTTGTGAAGCAGGAAAAGAAATTTGCGAGTATACCGGATATATTAGAACGAAACTTACTGGACATAGCTCAGGAAGTGGTCAAGCAAAACGCATTTATCACATTGTTATTTCACCTAAAAAAGGAATGGATTCGTTAGCTATTGAATATCAAATTTTAGAAGATACTGAAAACTGAAACCCAAGAAATATAAAAGGTACTTAACATGAAAAAATTACTCACAATATCCCTTGCTCTACTTTCCTTTGTTTCAATCAGTTGCGAAGCGAGTAACCATCAGAATCAATCTGGGGTTAAGTCATCAATTTAAACTGAAAAAACTCGTGCAATAAATTTAAACTTAATGTTAAAGGAAGTGTTTGAAACTCGTATTACCGATATTGCAAGTCAACGTGCGGATGTTAGTCATATTGTCTCCAAATATCTTCATTCAGGAATGGATAAGAAAGAAATAAGCGATTTAATTTCTGACCAATTTGAAATTTTAGAAAAAGAGAATAAACTGTTTGCACACTATAAAAAAGGTGAAGGTTACTTGGGTAATAGACGTGACTTTTATATCGAATTGCTTTTTAGTAAAGATGGAAAATTATTAAAAAATAAATCTTATTTAGATAAAAGCAATAATCTTTAATCCCTTCTTTATAGTCTTATATCAACAAAAGTGCGGTTAAAAATCAGCGTATTTTTAACCGCACTTTATTGTTACAATAACACAACACTTCCTGCAAGATACCTGATTTAATCATCAATTAAATCTCTCAACAATCATACCAAAATTTGCTCATTCTTAAACCAATTGAACAAGCCATTTGAACTAACTAATTTTCCAAATAGTCAAAGCAATCGTAAAAGCAATGCTTTTACACGCCGGATTGCATAAGTGCTTAGGCAAGCAATCCCGACAAAATAGAGGAGTAGATTTATGAAATCTAAATTAATGAAAGGGTTAGTGATTGTTGCATTAGCAGGAAGCTTAACCGCTTGTGAAATGGACAGACAACAACGTCATACTGCAACAGGTGCAGCAATAGGCGGCGTAGCCGGTGGTTTATTAGGTGGTGATATTGCCACAACACTCGGCGGCGCGGCATTAGGTGGTGTAATCGGTAGTCAAGTGAATAAAGGCGGAGACTACGATGACAGAGAATATCGCCATCATAAAAAACATAAAAGACATCACCACCATAGAAAACACCGTGATTGGGATGACGACTGGGATGATTAATTCAAAATACAGATAAAAATGACCGCACTTTTGAGATACAAATCAAAGTGCGGTCGTTTTTTTAGGGATTTTTTTATGAATTAATAAGGATTACCACCAACCGAGTAGTTTCATCCATAATCCACCCACACCAAACCAAATCACTAATGAAAGGATGGAAACAATAAAGCTCACGCCCCACCATTGACCGGTTGAGTTATAACCAGAGCCGTATAGTGCTGGACCAGGACCACCTGCGTATTGCGTTAAACTCATGGATAAAGTTGAGGTGTAACCTAAACCAATTGCAGCAATGATTGGCGGTGTACCCACAGCAATAGCCGCTGCCACGAAAGCGAGATACATTGCGGAAATATGCGCCATGGCTGAAGCAAAGAAATAGCGGGTATAGAAATACACCAACACTAAAATAGTAAAGGCAACTGGCCAGCTGAAATCGCCCACAGATGCGGAAATGTGGGTGGAAATCCAAGTGATTGCACCGTATTTATTAAGCGCATTCGCCATCATCACCAATACCGCAAACCAGAACATCGTATCCCATGCGGTGGTTTCTGCCACGATATTTTTCCAGCTCATAATATTGGTTAATAATAAAATCACTAAACCGATAAACGCTGAAATTGTTGCAGGAATATGGAAGACTAAATCACCCACCGTCCAAAGGAATAAAAGAAGGATAAAGTCTAGGGCAAGAATCCATTCTGCTTTGCTCATTGGGCCCATGCTTTTTAATTCTTCACGTGCCATTTCTGCCATTTTAGGCGTATCTTTTAATTCTGGCGGATAAATTAAATACACGAAATAAGGTAAGACGATTAAGCTCACAATACCTGGTACGATTGCCCCTAAGAACCATGTCATCCAAGTGATTTCTACACCTTGGCTTTTCGCAAGTTCTGCAATTAACGGGTTACCCGCCATGGCGGTTAAGAACATGGTACAAATAATGGTATCGATTTGAGAGACTGCAATAGCTAAGAATGCACCCGCACGACGAGCGGTTGGACCCGGTTTGGATTCATACGCATCAGCAATAGATTGCATAATTGGGTACATAATACCGCCCCCACGCGCAGAAGCCGAAGGAATCCCTGGACCAATAACAACATCAGCCAATGCCATACCATAGGCCACGCCCATCATTTTTTTACCAAAACGACCAACGAAGTACAGCGCGATACGTTTACCTAAACCGGTTTTAATCACCGCTCGAGATAAAAACATGGCAATAGCAATCAACCAAATTGTGCCGTTTGCAAAGCCGGATAACATACCAACATCACCTTGTTTTGGCGAAATTGGTGTAAGCCCAGTTAATCCGCTAATCACCAATGCCACCAAGGTTGCAGCACCCATAGGCATTGCTTTCGCGATAATAGCCACAATGGTTGCCACAAACAGCGCTAGCATTCCCCAGGCTTTAGCGGATAAACCTTCTGGTGTCGGGATTAACCAAATCCCTAAACCAACGATAACGGCTATCAGCAGCCCCTGCCATTTAAAGCCAAGTTTGACTTCTACTGCTGGAATTTTACTTTCCATAGGATAACTCCTAGATAAATGAACAAAAATAATTCATCACGTATAACGATCATGACGCAATCGATTAAATAAGCGGTTATAAAGATACCACTTATTTAGTATGAGTAAAGATTTAAGAGATGTTTTTAATAGAATTTGATAAAAACTTGATTCAGATTAAAAAATAGCTTTAAGAATGAAGAAATTGATTCACGCGTTCAAGCACGGCTTTTCTTACGTTATC
>ERZ773008.1702-NODE-1702-length-15179-cov-14.865975_pt1 | contig 15179 bp, 8 predicted proteins | sample MGYA00580664_ERZ773008 | MGnify/ENA primary metagenome ERZ773008 (study PRJEB29015, sample SAMEA2738016) | human oral metagenome | biome: human oral; feature: human-associated habitat; material: dental | place: China | collected 2048 ... | reverse complement strand
TTGCCGTTGCGGTCAATCCAGAAGACCCACGCTACAAGGACTTGATTGGTAAAAACGTCGTCCTTCCTATCGCAAATAAATTGATTCCAATCGTGGCGGATGAACACGCAGATCCTGAGTTTGGTACTGGTGTTGTTAAAATCACGCCTGCCCACGATCCAAACGACTTCTTGGTTGGTCAACGTCATAACTTGCCACAAGTCAACGTGATGAATGACGACGGAACTATGAACGATCTAGCCTTCGAATTTGCAGGCATGGACCGTTTTGAAGCTCGTAAGGCTGTCGTTGCTAAGCTGGAAGAAATCGGTGCCCTTGTTAAAATTGAAAAACGTGTCCACAGTGTTGGTCACTCAGAGCGTACAGGTGTTGTGGTTGAACCACGCTTGTCAACTCAGTGGTTCGTTAAGATGGACCAATTGGCTAAGAATGCCATCGCCAACCAAGACACAGACGACAAGGTAGAATTCTACCCACCTCGTTTCAACGATACCTTCCTCCAATGGATGGAAAATGTCCACGACTGGGTAATCTCTCGTCAGCTCTGGTGGGGTCACCAAATCCCTGCTTGGTACAATGCTGAGGGTGAAATGTACGTCGGTGAAGAAGCTCCAGAAGGTGACGGATGGACTCAGGACGAAGACGTCTTGGATACTTGGTTCAGTTCAGCCCTTTGGCCATTCTCAACCATGGGCTGGCCAGATGTCGACTCAGAAGACTTCAAGCGTTACTTCCCAACATCAACCCTAGTAACAGGTTACGACATCATCTTCTTCTGGGTGTCTCGTATGATCTTCCAATCTTTAGAATTCACTGGTCGTCAGCCATTCCAAAACGTGCTCATCCACGGTCTCATTCGGGATGAGGAAGGCCGCAAGATGTCCAAGTCTCTCGGTAACGGGATTGATCCGATGGATATCATTGATAAATACGGTGCTGACGCCCTGCGTTGGTTCCTGTCAAACGGCTCTGCCCCTGGCCAAGACGTCCGCTTCAGCTATGAAAAGATGGATGCTTCTTGGAACTTCATTAATAAAATCTGGAACATTTCCCGCTATATCCTCATGAATAATGAAGGCTTGACGCTAGATGTGGCGTGTGAGAATGTCGCTCAGGTGGCGGCTGGTCAGGCTGGCAATGTTACCGACCGCTGGATTCTTCACAACCTCAACGAAACCATTGTCAAAGTTACTGAAAACTTTGACAAGTTTGAGTTTGGTGTGGCTGGGCATATCCTCTACAACTTTATCTGGGATGAATTTGCCGACTGGTATGTGGAGCTGACTAAGGAAGTGCTTTACAGCGAAAATGAAGACGAGAAAGTCATCACTCGCTCTGTCCTCCTCTACACGCTGGACCAAATCCTGCGCCTGCTTCACCCAATCATGCCTTTCGTGACCGAGGAAATCTTTGGTCAAATCTCAGAAGGCACCATTGTGACAGCGGCTTATCCAGTGGTTCGTCCAGAGTTTGAAAATGCCAAGGCAGCAGCTGGCGTGGAAGCCCTCAAGGACCTGATCCGTTCGGTGCGCAATAGCAGAGCTGAGGTCAATGTGGCGCCAAGCAAGCCGATTACCATCTTGATTAAGACGACAGATAGCGCGCTGGAAACCTTCTTCAAGGATAATGTCAACTACATCAAGCGCTTCACCAATCCTGAGCATCTGGAAATCGCAGCAGACCTTGCTGTTCCTGAGCTGGTTATGTCTAGCATCATCACAGGAGCAGAAATCTACCTGCCGCTGGCAGACCTCCTCAATGTCGAAGAAGAACTGGCTCGTCTCGAAAAAGAACTAGCCAAGTGGCAGAAAGAACTGGATATGGTCGGTAAGAAACTCTCTAACGAGCGCTTCGTGGCTAATGCCAAACCAGAAGTCGTCCAAAAAGAACGCGACAAACAAGCTGACTACCAAGCCAAGTACGATGCAACAGTAGCGCGGATTGATGAGATGAGGAAATTGGTTAAATAAGCACAGAAACACGGCGGAATGCCGTGTTTTTTGGTATAATGGTGAAAATATTATCATTCTTAAAATTATATTTTGAGAAAATGATGAAACTAGAAATAGAATTGGAAGTGAGTCATGATTTTACAAAAAATTATTGAAAAGATTTATTCAAAAATTGAAGAATTTGAAGATAAAGACGATAATCAAGAATTTACCTTTTGTTTTAGGGGTGAAGCAGAAGATTATAAAGCTACAAAGCTGACACCTACATTGTTTAGGGAGAAGAAAATTGGGGGTAGTATACCAGATAAAGAACTAATCAATTTGATAACTGATTATAAAATAGTTGATGATAAAAATTTGAACCCTCTGTCAAAAGCAATTGAAGGGCAACATTTTTTAGCACTAAGCAGATTACTTGATATTACTTTTAGCATATTGCCATCAATTTTTTTTGCATCTTCATCTGCAAAAAATAAAGATGGGTATATTTATATATTTAGATTTCCAAAAGCCTATTCCCCCAGTTCGAATTATATTAACAAATATTATGAAAAATTAATTAATGGAGAAATTGAGCCTTATTATCAAAATTTCAAAGTTCTTTCACACATCCAAAGTAATAGCAGAATTAAATCTCAAAGCGGTGGATTTATTTTGTTTCCAGGCCAAAAAATAAAAAAAATTCCAAATAATTACTATAAGAGTTATAAAATTGAAGCTAAAGATAAAGATAAAGTTCTTAAAGAGCTAGATATTTTTTTCAATATTAATGAATCTACAATTTATCCAGAAAAAGATAAAAAAAGAGATTTAATAAAGAAACGGTTATACTCAATATCTAAGGATGATAGTTTTTTAGAAAACAGTAATTTTTATATACAGGAAATTGATACTGCTTTAGAAAGAATATCATTTGAGATACATTCTAGATTAGAGGTTGATAGAAAAAATATACTAAGGTTGCTACGGAAGGAAAGAAGGAATCTAGAAGAATATGTTAAAATTTTGACTATAGATGCGGATGTAAAAAAAGAGATTCATAAAAAAATACAAAATGAGTTCAGTAGATTAAAAATTAGTTTGAAAGATTAGAGGGAAAAAAATGAATGATTTACAGATAGACAATTGGGTAAAAGAAGGAATTCTACCTTCTATTTCTGAAATTGATGAATCACAAGTTGAAAAAATTGATGAGAATAGACTAGTATTATTTAAAGATATGAGTGATGACGATAGTTATAAGGATGTTCTTATTTATCAATTTCATGGAAGTTTTAAAAGTGAAGATTTTGAGTATGAAAAATTACTTGCAGAAATGACTCATGCGCAATTAAGTCAAGGTGATATATTTATTTCTTTTAATAGTTGGGAAGAAGAGCGTGAAACAATACAGAAGCTTAAACAAAAAGAAAATACTGCTACTAAAAAAAATAAAATTGAGAATAACTTTGCTTTATTTAATTCTGTATATTTTCAGGATTCAGATTATATTACTATCCAAGTAGAAGATGATGGAATAAACTATTTAGAATCACCTGAACGAAACGAAAACTTATCAGCTATGGTTGTTAATTGTTCTTTATCTGAAATTAAAAAGCTATATAATTGCACGGGGGTGAAGTTATTTAGAAGAAATGTTAGGGATGGAATAATTTCAAATAAATCAACTATTCGATCAATCTTTAGTAAATACTTATCAATAATTGATGATACTGTTGATGATGTAGGAGGCCAAGATGATTATGATCCTACATTGTTCTGGTTTAGCCATAATGGAATTACTGTATTTGTAGATGTAGATAACGAAAAAACTAGTAATTTTAATTTTCAAAATGATGAGATTCAATTGAATCGTAATTTTTGTAGTGTAATTAATGGTGCACAGACAATAACAAATTTTTTCTTAGTCTATAGCGAATTAAAATACCAGTATCAATCGGATGAAGAAAAATTGAAAAAATTGGAATCATTAATTTCACAAATAAAAGTAAAACTTACAGTAATTCAAGGGAAAAACAAATATTCTAACTTTATTACGAGAGGATTGAACACACAAAATCCTATTACAGATGAAGATTTCATAGCAATTTCCGAGAAAGTTATGAATCTAAATAAATTGTTTTCAGAAATACATATTTTAAAAACTGGTGAAGTTGAACGAGATGGAGGACTCACTCCATTGCAATTTGTAAAACAATTTCTGATTGTGGACAACAAACCAGGCCAAAGTAAAAACTTTAATAAAGGTGATTTAGAAAATCAAATTGACTTGATTTATTCGGAAATAGTATTGCAGGAGGGAGATGAAATAAGACTAAAATCAAAATCTGAAGAAATGGTTCAAAAAATTGTATTCCTAAATGAAGTAGAATCTTGGTGGAAAAAGAAAAATAGAGAAACCACAGAAAAGGATTTAATAGATAGCTATGCAAAAAATTACTTCGAGAGTTTTGTGATTAAGCATTATGAAAATATAGCAGATGCGGAAGGAAAAGAAAAAATCTTCGAAGTTTATTTTGAGAAATTTAAAGAGATTATTTCACAAAAAGAATATAATTATAACAGTTTTAAGAACGATAACCTATATAATGAAATAATTGATGAATATGAAAAACAGATAGAAAATAATGTTGTTAATAAAAATTTAGATGATGCATATTATGATAAATTAACGAAATTTTTAAATGACAATCCTGATTCAAAATACCAATCTTTAATATTAAAATTTAACTATGATAAGATTCAAATGGATAATATTAGAGTCATCAGAAGATCGAATGGTAATATAATGGAAAGTTTTTACTTGTCTTCTAAAACTTTTTCTGAACTCTATCAAAATTTAAGTATAGAAGATAGACTTATTAATGATAAGGAAATCAAAGAAAGTGATTTTAAAATTTTTTCTGAGTCCACCTTATACAGCGAATTAACCAAAAATTATAACATATATATAATTGATGTTGAAGAAGATAACAACGGAAAAGAATCAATAACAAATATAACTATAAAGCGTGACTTTAACTTCAATCTGTTAGATGAAAATAGTGAGAAGGTACAACAATTATACAAAGAAACAATTAATGCATTTATTGAAGGTGAAACTAGTAAATTTCCTAGTGTAAACAATGGAGATATTATTTATGTACAGCCAAAAGCGATAAATAAAGAAGATTTGTTTTTATTTACAAACGGAGAGCAACTTCCAAAACAAACTTTTTGGATTTCAAAGGATTATATTAAGAACATTATAAACAAATAAAATATTTTCAAGAAAGAAAAACTTTATTTAAAAAATAATTTTGATGAACTAGTGTACATAATTGTAGATGAAATGCAACCTGAGAGTATCACTCAAGAAATCTATCTTCTGGGTGTTTTATTGCTGAGATACATTATTAAGTTTTTACCTAAATTAATGGGCCATAGATTGATGTTATTAGAAATACAATGCTTTTTTGATGACGTAAATATTAAAAATAGTTAGAAATATAGGAAGATTTATAGATAATATGCAAGAATTAAACCGTTTAACTGTAGTAGACTTTTTCTGTGGAGCAGGTGGTTTTTCAGAAGGTTTCCGTAGAGCAGGTTATGATGTAATAATGGGAATTGATGTCTGGCAGCCTGCAATTATAACACATAATTTTAATCACGGACTAAATGATAATGTAAAAAGTGTACTTGATTTTGAGGATATAGAAGAAATAAATAAGTTGCCTGATACAGATATTATCATTGGTAGTCCACCATGTCAGTTATTTTCTCTTTCTAATCAAGGAGGGAATGCTAACAAAGATTTGGGTATCCATCTGATTAATACTTTTTTTAAGGTAATTGCTGTAAAGAAGTTTCAAAAGAATTCTAAACTAAAAGCATGGTTAATGGAAAATGTTCCAAATTCTCAAAACTATGTACAAGAGGAGTATACTTTTGAGGACTTGGACTTGGCAAGTTGGGCCGTTTCTCAGGGGTTAAATCCAAAATCCATTGCCATCAAGTCTAAATATAATGGTGGGGTTTTACATGCTGATGATTATGGTGCAGCACAGGCAAGACGTAGGTTCGTCAGTGGGGAAATAACGAAGACTGGTGAATTTCCATTTCCTGATAGGGTTGCTAAAGAGAAAGTTACTTTAAATAAATTATTTAGAAATTTTCCAGATCCATTAAATCAATCGCCTGTAGAATTTGTAACAGATCCAAATTATCCAAATGAATCTGTTAAGTTTGAGGATTTTAAAGATCATTTTTATGATACAGGTGTCTATCAAGTACAATGGCAGAAAGCTCGGGATTTAAAGCAGAGACATCCTTATATGGGTAAAATGTCGTTCCCTGAAAACATGGATAAGCCGAGTCGTACAATTATGGCAACGCAATCAGCTAGTACCAGAGAAGCTATTTTATATAAATCTGGATACAATAGAAAAGGTGATGGAGAGTATCGCTTGCCAACTATTAGAGAAGCAGCCTGCATTATGGGATATCCTTTAGATTATCAATTTTTTGGGGATGAATCTACAAAGTGGAGACAGATTGGGAATGCAGTTTGTGTGCAGCTCTCGTTTGCTCTAGCAATAAAAATTTTAGAATTGATTAAAGAACCACAGTTACCAGCTAAGACCATAGATAAAGACATCAATCAATTTAAATATTTAGATAATAAAGAAATAAAAGAATTTAATAATCCTCCAACACGAAATGAAAAAGCTTTATTCCGGCAATTTCCTATTAAGTCAGGAAACATGACAGTTGATCTGACTAATAAAATTAATGGAGAAATTGGCAACTGGGGTGTCATTGCACATGCTGGTACAGGGAAAGGGTTTAAGAGTATTATAGTTTCACGTTCAAATCAAATGGAAGCCAAAAAAATTCTTTGTAAATTGACACCGGACTTGATAAAAGAACTGGAAAATGACAAAGTCATTAAGAAATATTCAGTAAACCACTTAAACCAAGAAAATAAAAGGTATGGTTTCTTTAAAAATGATATTTCGCATCCATATTATATCATCAATTATATTGGGGGTGTAATTGATAAATATGTGGATAGTAATGATGTGAATGTTGATGTCTCTGGAACAGAACTTTTTGGCCTTAAGGAACTAATTCCTTTGAGTCAAATAATGTCGCTCTATATGGTATCTATAATTGTATATGGGAAATAAAAGGAGATTAAAAATGAGTCAAGATTTAAATAAACTTATTGAAGAAAAATCAATTGAAAAAACAACTTTAACAAAACGCTTGACAATTGAAGGGAAAACAAACGACTATCCAGTATATAAATTTCCGTTAGAATATCTATACTATAATGATCAAAACGGCCGTATCAATACAGTTTACCATCAATACATATCAAATCATGGTAAATTAACACCAGAAATTGGAGATTCAAAATATAATGAAATATTTGAAAAATTTATTTTTGAGTCTAAAAAGCAAGCTTTAAAAGATACCCAAAAATCTATAGAAGAGAGAGGTCAGCAAGAACCAGGGGTGATTCTTGCTGACGGAAGAGTGATTGATGGGAATAGAAGATTTACAGCTCTTCGTAAGCTTCAAAAAGGAAATAACATTAGACGGTATTTTGAAGCAGCAATACTTTCTTTTGATATTCATAATAAAATTGATGAAAAGAAAATAAAAGAATTAGAGTTAGATTTACAGCTTGCACGAGAAGAGAGAGTTAGCTATGATCCAATTGATCGAATTTTTGATGTATATAATACTATTGAAGTTCAGAAATTAATGACTCCCGAAGAATATAAGCAAGCTAGTGGTGCTGGAAATACGAGAGGGATTAATCGAGATATAAGACTTGCTAGATTAATCATTAAATTTTTAGATATAATCGCTCCAAATCAAAATCCTATTGATAAGTTTTATTTGGCAAGAGAGCTAAAATTAGATGGTCCTATAGAAGATATTGAAGGAACAGTTAATAAGCTAAAAGATAATAAGGAAACTATAACACAAAATGTCTTAACTACTCTTGCTGTTTATATTGCTAATTCAGATGAGGGCGATGGTGATATTACTCGAAAAATGCGTAGTATCAAAAAAAATATTCTAAATAATCCTGATATAAAAAAACATTACATTGAAGCTACAGATTCACATGTTGATGAGATTATAGAATGTTTTGAAGATAATCCTGTAGAAAAAGTAGAAGATTTGAGAAAAAATATAGAAAGCAATCCAGATGCTTTGGCAGCAGCTAATAGTTTACTGCAAACAACTAATAGATTATCAAATAAAGGAGAAGCAGCAGCTGATCGCAGGCAATCTTTAGTTAAATTACAGGATATTAGAGATGATTTAGACTATATGTCTTCCGAAGATTTAAAAGAACTCCATGAAGATGAGTATTTTGAAGCAAAAGAAATTCTTAAAGAAATTCGAGATTTAACATACAAGTTATCTAGGTAATTATAGGGGGAATTATGACATTTTCTCAAGGTTTAAGAAGTAGAATTCAACCAACTTATCAAAGCCAGAAATTAGCGCAAGACTTCTATGAACCAGTATTATCTGAGGCAAGCGTATATAAAAGAGTATCTGCTTATTTTTCTAGTGAAGGTTTAGCTTTATATTCTAAAGGTTTAGATAAGTTATTTGATAACAAAGGTTTTGCACAATTTATTATTTCTACAGATATTTCTGAAGAAGACTTTTCAAGAATACAAGAAGGATATGAACTAAAAAGAAGTCTAGAAAAATTGACTAGGCAACTTAAGCAGTCAGTATTAAATAATCAAACTAAAGAATCGTTGGGGAATTTAGCCTTCATGATTGCAAATGGTCATGCAGAGGTGAAATTTGCAATTGTTCCAGCAGGAAAAGGAATATTTCATGATAAATTTGGATTAATTAGTTCGGATGATGATACTATTTTCTTTAATGGTTCTGTTAATGAAACCAGAAATGGTTTGGAATTAAATTATGAAAGTATATCTGTAGATGTTTCTTGGGATACAAGTATCAATGTACAGTCTAGAATACAGACGAATGAGAAACGATTTGAACGGCTGTGGATTAATGAAGAGCCTAATATTCTGACAGTAGATGCTACAGAAATAGTCTATTCTGAGTTAAAGAAATATCAAGAATATTCTACAGTGAATAGTGTCAATATACAAAAATTGGACTCTGAAAATGTCTGTTTTTACTTAGAAGGTAGAAATACAGTAGTTCGTCAGGACAATTCTCTGAGAAAGATTACAAATACTGACAGGAAATTAAAACCTGGATCAGATTTATCAAATAAATATTTTGAAGATGATAATTCAACTATAAAGTCAGAATTTTCTTATAGGGATATTAATTATATTATTGAAGTAACAAAGAAAAGATGTAATAGAAAAAATATTGTGGTGGAAGTATCAGATGATGTGCTAGAATATCTAAAGTCAAGTCGGTACTCTATTGAACAATACAGGAAATTGGGGCTTTATTTAAAGTCTCCTGAACAATATACAATTCATGGAGAGCAAGAAAAGTTTGAAGAGTTTGTTTCTGTCGTTAGTTCAGAGGTTATTCGACCATTTAAAAAGTTGCAACTTGAGGCGGCTTTCTATGAATACAGGATGGCTAGAGCTGCGAACTTTTCTGTGCCGGGTTCTGGTAAAACTGCGATGATTTTAGCTGTTTTTGCATTTTTGAATTCCTTGAAAGTTAAAAGTGAGCATGTGGATAATCTATTGGTTATTTGTCCTATTAATGCTTTCAACAGTTGGAAAGAAGAATTTAAACAAGTATTTGGAAATAAGAAACAGTTAGAAGTAATTGATTGTCAAAGTTCTAAAGATTTTGCTTTCGATTTATCTTTGAACTGGAAAATATCGAATCTTGTATTAGTGAATTATGAATCGTTGGCAAAATATAAAGACAAATTACAAGAATTGTTATCAATCAAGACAATGATTGTATTTGATGAGGTTCATAGAATAAAAAATCCTTTTGGCATTCGTGCTCGGGCTGCTTTGGAACTAGTTAAAAATTCGCGATTTAAATTTGTTTTAACAGGAACTCCAATACCTAATTCATATCAAGATATTTATAATTTTCTTCACTTATTGTATGCAAATGAATACAATGCATTTTTTAGGTGGAATTTAGATGAATTAAAAAATCCTAGTGTTAGGAAAATTGATGAAATAAACAAAGCTTTGATGCCCTTCTTCTGGCGCTTAAATAAGAACGATTTGGGAGTGCCTAAACCGGAGCCAGATATATTTTTGGTCGTGGAACCTAGCGAGGAACAGAAACAATTAGCACAATCCATATACTATAACGAATCGTCGAGTTTAGCAAGATTAATTCGATTGATACAAGCGTCCACAAATCCTGAATTACTTAACAAAAGGATTGAATATAAAGATATGTGGTTTGCAGACGATAATGATAAAAATGACACAATAGAAATTTCGGAAGATTTGTTTTATAGTAGATTAGAAACACCCTCTATTTCAGCAATAAAAGAGGCAAAAGGATATGATGAGTATGATTTTTCAAATATGATTTCTCCTAAATTTGAAAAAGGTATTCAAAAAATTCAAGAGCTTGTATCTGAAGGAAAAAAAGTTATAGTCTGGGCAATTTTTGTTAATACAATGGAAAAAATCAAAAATAGACTTAACCAAATGGGAATTCAAGCTAATTTAATTTATGGCGGAACCGAAGTTTCTGATAGGCAAAAATTAATTAATGATTTTCGCTTTGGTGATACTATGGTAATGATTTCTAATCCTCAAACATTAGGTGAGTCAGTATCACTTCATAGAGAAGTACATGATGCTCTGTATTTTGAGTATAATTTTAATTTAACTTTCATGCTTCAATCTCGAGATAGAATTCACAGACTAGGTCTAGAGGATGATCAATATACCAGATATTATTATTTGCAAACAAAATCTGAACCTGCCGATAGTGGTAATGCGGGCTATGTTGATGAGAAAATATATAGAAAATTGAAGAAGAAAGAAGAAGTTATGTATAACGCTATTGATAATGGCGATTTAACAATAGAATTTTCTCAAAATGAGATAGATGAAGCAATTAGCATTATTGATGAGGAACGAAAGCGTATTACAAAAAATTTAAAATAATGTAAGAGAATTCTTAACCGTATATTACTGAGATTCCCACAACCAAGTTCAGTTACACTGAGCTTGGTTTTCCTATCCCCTCTCCCCTTTCATAAGTCACCGACTTATTACTTTCTTTTAAGCTTTAAAAATGATAAAATAAGACAAACAAACTATAGGAGAACATAATGACTAAAGCAAATTTTGGTGTTGTTGGTATGGCTGTTATGGGCCGTAACCTTGCTCTAAATATCGAATCTCGTGGCTATACAGTTGCCATCTATAACCGCTCAGCAAACAAGACAGAGGACGTGGTTGCTTCTCATCCTGAGAAAAACTTTGTGCCAAGCTATGATGTGGAGTCTTTTGTGAACTCTATCGAAAAACCACGTCGGATTATGCTCATGGTTCAAGCTGGTCCTGGTACAGATGCGACTATTCAGGCCTTGCTTCCTCACTTGGATAAGGGTGATATCCTGATTGACGGTGGGAATACTTTCTACAAAGATACTATTCGCCGTAATGAAGAGTTGGCTAACTCTGGTATCAACTTCATCGGTACAGGTGTTTCCGGTGGTGAAAAGGGCGCATTGGAAGGTCCGTCTATCATGCCAGGTGGTCAAAAAGAAGCTTATGAGTTGGTAGCGGATGTCTTGGAAGAAATCTCTGCTAAAGCTCCTGAAGACGGTGCACCATGTGTGACCTATATCGGTCCTGATGGTGCTGGTCACTATGTAAAAATGGTCCATAACGGGATTGAATATGGAGATATGCAGCTTATCGCTGAAAGTTATGACCTTATGCAGCACTTGCTGGGCCTTTCAGCTAGTGAAATGGCTGACATCTTCACAGAGTGGAACAAAGGCGAGCTGGACAGCTATCTGATTGAGATTACAGCGGATATCTTGACACGCAAGGACGATGAAGGTCAAGCTGGTCCAATCGTTGATTACATTCTGGATGCGGCTGGCAATAAGGGAACCGGTAAGTGGACCAGTCAATCTTCACTAGATTTAGGTGTGCCGCTGCCATTGATTACTGAGTCAGTCTTTGCGCGTTACATTTCTACCTACAAAGATGAGCGTGTGGCTGCCAGCAAGGTATTGCCAAAACCAGCTGCTTTCACCTTTGAAGGAGATAAGGCAGAGCTGATTGAAAAGATCCGCCAGGCTCTTTACTTCTCAAAAATCATGTCTTATGCTCAAGGATTTGCTCAATTGCGTGTAGCTTCTAAGGAAAATAATTGGAATCTGCCGTTTGGAGAGATTGCGTCTATCTGGCGTGCTGGCTGTATCATCCGTGCCCGCTTCCTTCAGAAAATTACAGATGCTTATGGCCGTGATGCTGACCTTGCAAACCTACTCTTAGATGAATACTTCATGGATATTACGGCTAAGTATCAGCAGGCAGTCCGTGATGTTGTCAGCTTGGCTGTGCAAGCAGGAGTACCGGTGCCAACCTTCTCTAGTGCCATTGCTTACTTTGATAGCTACCGTGCGGAAAATCTGCCAGCTAATCTGATTCAGGCTCAGCGTGATTATTTTGGTGCTCATACATACAACCGTAAAGACAAAGAAGGTACCTACCACTATTCTTGGTACGACGAAAAATAGGATAGGCCTATGGCAAAGCGAATTTTACTAGTAGAAAATGAAAAAAATCTTGCCCGATTTGTGAGTTTGGAACTGCAAAAGGAAAGCTTTCTTGTAGATTTAGCTGAGACTGGTCAAGAGGGACTGGCTCTGGCTAAAGATGTGGATTATGACTTGCTCTTGCTCAACTATGATCTTCAAGATATGACTGCCAGCGATTTTGCTAAGCAGCTGAGCTTGATTAAGCCAGCGTCCGTCATTATCGTTCTGGCTAGTCGCGAAGAGATTGCGGAGCAGCAGGAAGTTATTCAGCATTTTGCCGTTTCCTACGTGGTCAAGCCCTTCATTATCAGTGATTTAGTGGAGCGCGTCTCTATCATTTTCCGCGGGCGCGACTTTATCGACCAGCACTGCAGCCTCTTGAAAATTCCGACCTCTTATCGCAATCTGCGAGTGGATATTAAAAATCACACGGTCTACCGTGGTGAGGAAGTCATTGCACTGACGCGGCGGGAGTATGATCTGCTGGTGACCCTGATGGGCAGCAATAAGGTCATGAGCCGTGAGCAACTGCTGGAGCGTGTCTGGAAGTACGAGAGTGCAACAGAGACCAACGTTGTAGATGTTTATATTCGTTATCTGCGCAGTAAAATTGATGTGGAAGGGCAACCAAGCTATATCAAAACCGTTCGCGGTGTTGGTTATGCCATGCAAGAATAAAAAATTCAAAACTCTGTTCTCCTTGAGAGGCGGAGTTTTTTGCGCTTATTACAGTATTGATAGGAGAAATAGTGCGGACTTCTGATAATTCTATGCAATCGTTTTCGTTAAAACATAGCAAGAATATGGCTGGTAAAGAGAAATTTTAGCCTTTGGGATGCAAAAAAAGAGAAAATATTTTTATAAAAGCCTTTACAAAATAAAAAATCGTGCTATAATAGATGTATCGAAATGCAAACGATTTCACAAAAACGAACTTGTTTGCAAAAAATATAAGGAGGTCTGAATGATGAAAGATTCATTCAAGAACATTTTTAGCTTTGAATTTTGGCAAAAATTCGGTAAAGCTTTGATGGTGGTCGTTGCTGTTATGCCGGCAGCAGGACTGATGATTAGTATCGGTAAGTCTATCCCGATGATTAATCCAAATCTAGGTGTTTTAGTCACTACCGGCGGTGTTTTAGAGCAGATTGGTTGGGGGGTTATTGGTAACCTGCATATTCTCTTTGCTTTGGCTATCGGTGGAAGCTGGGCAAAAGAACGCGCTGGCGGTGCCTTTGCAGCTGGTCTGTCCTTTATCCTGATTAACCGTATTACTGGTGTCATGTTTGGTGTTACCAGCGATATGCTTGCGGATAAGGGAGCTGTAGTTAAAACAATGTTTGGCGCATCTATTAAGGTTTCTGATTATTTCATCAGTGTTCTGGAGTCACCAGCTCTGAATATGGGTGTCTTTGTCGGAATTATCGCAGGTTTTGTCGGAGCAACAGCTTACAACAAATACTATAACTTCCGTAAATTGCCAGATGCCTTGTCATTCTTCAATGGTAAGCGTTTTGTACCTTTCGTTGTTATCTTGCGTTCAGCTATCGTAGCAATTATTTTGTCATTCGTATGGCCAGTTGTTCAATCAGGTATCAACAGCTTTGGTGTTTGGATTGCTAACTCACAAGATACTGCGCCAGTTTTGGCACCATTCATCTTTGGTACTTTGGAACGTCTCTTGCTTCCATTTGGTTTGCACCACATGTTGACTATTCCAATGAACTACACAGAACTAGGTGGTGTTTACCACGTTATTACTGGTTCTGGTGCGGGAACAACTGTAGCTGGTCAAGATCCACTTTGGTTGGCTTGGGTAACTGACTTGGTTGGTACGAAAACAGCTGATCCTTCTACTTATCAACACTTACTTGAGACTGTTCACCCAGCTCGCTTCAAAGTTGGTCAGATGATTGGTTCATTTGGTATCCTTATGGGGGTAGCAGCAGCTATCTATCACAATGTGGATGCTGACAAGAAACACAAATACAAAGGTATGATGATTGCGACTGCTTTGGCGACCTTCTTGACAGGGGTTACTGAGCCAATCGAGTACATGTTCATGTTTGTAGCAACTCCTCTTTACCTGATTTACTCAGTTGTTCAGGGTGCTGCTTTTGCAATGGCTGATATCGTCAACCTTCGTGTACACTCATTCGGTTCTATCGAATTCTTGACCCGTACACCAATGGCAATCAATGCTGGTTTGGGGATGGATATCATCAACTTCATTTGGGTAACGATTCTCTTTGGTGTTGTGATGTACTTCATTTCTAACTTCATGATTAAGAAGTTCAACTATGCAACTCCAGGGCGTAACGGCAACTATGAAACTGCTGAAGGTTCAGATGAAGCTTCAGCATCAGGGTCAACTGGCGGTAAAGTTGCTGCAGCTTCTCAAGCGGTAAATGTTATCAATCTTCTTGGTGGCCGTGCTAATATCGTTGATGTAGATGCATGTATGACTCGTCTGCGTGTGACTGTCAAAGATGCTGAAAAAG
>ERZ773008.1698-NODE-1698-length-15213-cov-5.511149_pt1 | contig 15213 bp, 15 predicted proteins | sample MGYA00580664_ERZ773008 | MGnify/ENA primary metagenome ERZ773008 (study PRJEB29015, sample SAMEA2738016) | human oral metagenome | biome: human oral; feature: human-associated habitat; material: dental | place: China | collected 2048 ... | reverse complement strand
TTTCCGTTCAATTTTTAAATCGTCAAACCTTGGATAAAAAAGCAGAAGGCGAAGTACATCAAGGCATTATTGCGCGCATTCATCCGTTAAAAGAGCTAAATGAAAACGACTTGGATCACATTCTCCAACAACAATCTTCGCCGTTATTGTTGGTGTTGGATGGCATCACGGATCCGCACAACTTAGGCGCTTGTTTGCGTACTGCCGATGCTGCCGGCGTAAGTGCGGTGATTGTGCCGAAAGATAAATCTGCCCAACTCAATTCTACTGCACGAAAGGTCGCCTGTGGCGCAGCAGAAAATGTCCCGCTTATTCGAGTGACTAACCTTGCCCGCACCCTGCGTGATCTACAAGAGCGACACAATGTATGGGTTGTAGGCACCGCTGGTGAAGCCACCGAAACCCTCTATCAAACCAAGCTCACCGGCGCCTTGGCATTGGTCATGGGAGCAGAAGGCGAAGGCATGCGCCGCTTAACCCGTGAGCATTGCGATCAACTTATCAGCATTCCAATGGCCGGTTCGGTTTCTTCTCTCAATGTCTCCGTGGCGACCGGTGTTTGTTTGTTTGAAATCGTCCGCCAACGGTTAGCTGTGTGAACAAGCGGAAGAGATTAATCGCCTCAATTTTGAGTTAGTCTTCCCAGTATCGAGGCGTTTCATGCCGACTAAGTGCCTGTCAAGGTAAAGCGCGAAAAGTGCGGTCATTTTGACGGGCGTTTTTCAGATTGTCTCAGCAACGTTTCGTAGCGTTCATCTGTTAAGGTTTTCAAAAAGGCTTCAAGGTCGTCTAGTTGTTCATCGCTTAACGCTGGCGCCTTAAGATCGTCCTGATTCATTGTCGCAGCATATTCCGGTGCGTCCCAAGGTTGCTGGGTTTCAGGGTTGAGTTTACGTGCCGGGTTGTTGAAATGATCGAAATATTCCAACACGGTGCGCAAATGTTTAAACACGCCGTTGTGCATATACGGTGCGGTGACGGCAATGTTGCGCAGAGTCGGCACTTTGAATTTGCCTTTTTGGCGTTGATCGCCTTTGACCATTGGGTTATCCAACAAGCCGTTATCGATAAAATCCTGGCTGAGCTGATTATGCGCGATTAAACGCTGATTTTTCGGCACGCCCATGTTGTAATAGCGATAGTTGGTGAAGGTTTCCTCTTTGTGTTCGGCATGCTGCGCTTGGTGGCAGTTGCTGCAGTTGGTTTTGGTGTTATCAAAGAATAACTGCTGACCGCGCTTTTCTTGCGCAGTCATCGCATATTTGCCCTGCAACGATTTGTCGTATTTGCTATCAAAAGGGTGTAATAAGCGTTTTTCTTTTTGGAATACGGCAAGAGCATCTTCCATCGCAGCATAAACGCTATCTACGCTGTCCCACGTGGCTTCGCCATAATGTTGGGTTAAGAGCATGAAATACATCGGTGTATTGTAGATCCGTTTAGCCACAGAAAGTTTGTCCGGCATCCCCATTTCCACCGGATTGATTGGGGGGCCACCGGCTTGTTCGGCGACGTTCTTGGCACGCCCGTCCCAGAATTGACCGCCTACATAATCTTGAATTTTTTCATCATAATGAAATTCGGGCGCGTAGCTGGCATAAAGCATGGTTGGTGCATTGCGTGTGCCGAACAGTTTTGGATCATCGCCTTGGGAGACCATTTTGTCTGCACTGTTTTCCCGTAAGTCAACAAAAGCGGTATCCGGGCTGTGACAACTGGAGCAACTTTGATTACCATGAAAAGAAAGGTTATTGTCAAAAAATAAAATTTGTCCCAATAGGGCTTTATCAATTCCGCCTTTCGGCATTTCACGAGCTTCTTTTTCTAAGGCAAGGGTTGAAAGAGGTAGCCAGACGGCAAATAGCGTGGTCAATAAACGGTTCATGGTGTTTCCTTGTAAAGTGATGCTATTTAGGATACCGCTTTTCGACTTTTTCCATCTTCCCATTTTAAGGTATGACCTTTGACCTGAATCATATAAAACAAATTTTTTTAAAAAAGCCCTTTATCTTTTTAGAGAATAGTTTACTATTTTGATAGGTTTTTTTGTTATTAACATATTATGGGGGAAATTAGAATGTCTTTTGCAGATAAAAAATTAAGTGAAATTGCGATTTCGATTCCGGGATCTACCGCACTTTTACGTGAATACGATTTAGATTTTTGTTGTGGTGGTGCAGACACCTTGGGTGCTGCGGTTGCTGAGAAAAATTTAAATTTAGCGGAAATCGAAGCACGTTTAACCGAACTACAAGAGAGTAAACAGCAAGACGATGAGCAACGTTGGTTGACGGCACCGTATGCAGAAATCATCGATCATATTATTCATCGTTATCACGAGCGTCATCGTGCTCAGCTACAAGAGCTTATTGTACTGGCTGAACGCGTAGAATCTGTACATGGCGATCGTGATGATTGCCCAGTCGGTGTGGCAGCTGAATTACACAATGTTTATGCCGATTTAAGCAGCCATATGATGAAAGAAGAGCAAATTTTATTTCCAATGATCAAAATGGGCAATTACGCCATGGCAAGAATGCCGATTCAGGTGATGGAACATGAACATGCTGAACATGGCGAACATTTAGAGGTGTTAAAAGCCTTGACCAATAACTTAACGCTACCGGCAGATGCTTGCAATACTTGGCGCGCACTCTATAGCGGCATTAAAGAATTTATGGATGATTTAATGATGCATATTCATACAGAAAATAATATTCTGTTTCCACGTGTGATTGAAGAAGGCAGCCGATAAGCGCAAACTCAAAAATTCAACATTAATAAGCCATTAATACAGTATTAATGGCTTTTTTATTGTTCCTTAACTTGGCGTAAAATACGTCAGAAATCGACCGTACTTTTTCCTTTTCCTTGTTTCCTTTTTCCCAAAAAAGAAAAAACCGCTATCCAATTTCTGAATAGCGGGGAGGTCTTAAATATAAGAAAACGTTAAAAGACGACTGCATTTGCAGCGCACTAGCATTTGTTAAGACTGAATATCTGAAAAATAGTTCAACGAAAAGCGAAAATTTCTTTGCTTTTTTCAATAGCGACCAAAAAGAAAAACGACAGAGGTTGAATCCTCTGTCGTTTTTGATTGAGAGTGCTATTTCTCAGCCAGAAAATCCACGATTTGCTGTTCAATACCTGCAGCATCCAATTTTAAATCAGTGAGCGTTTCTGCTTGCGATCCTTGAGGGATAAAGAAATCCGGTAGACCTAATTGCAACAATTTCACTTGGTGTTGCTGCTGATTCAATACTTCCGCTACCGCACTTCCGGCACCGCCTTGAATCGCATTTTCTTCTAATGTCACCATGAGTTCATGGCTGTTGGCAATCTCGTTAATACGGGCGACATCCAACGGTTTTACAAAACGCATATCAATCACGGTGGCGTCCAGTTTTTCTGCGGCAACCAAGGCATTTGGTAAAAGCGTACCAAAATTTAAAATGGCGATTTTTTTACCTTCACGAACAAGTTTTGATTTCCCCAATTCCAATGGTTGTAAAGGTTCTAAGGTGACACCCATGGCATTTCCGCGTGGATAACGCACGGCAGCAGGCTTACCGTAATGGTAACCGGTATAAAGCATTTGGCGGCATTCATTTTCATCGCTTGGCGTCATGATGATCAGGTTTGGAATACAGCGCATGAAACTGATATCAAATGCACCTTGGTGAGTTTGACCATCGGCACCGACAATGCCGGCACGGTCAATAGCGAAGAGAACCGGCAGATCTTGAATGGCGACATCATGAATCAGTTGGTCATAAGCGCGTTGCAAGAAAGTTGAATAAATCGCAACCACAGGCTTGTAGCCACCAATCGCCAAACCGGCAGCAAATGTCACTGCGTGTTGTTCAGCAATCGCCACATCAAAATACTGTTGTGGGAAACGTTGAGAAAACTCCACCATGCCGGAACCTTCGCGCATTGCGGGGGTGATCCCGATAAGTTTCGGATCTTGTTCTGCCATTTCACACAACCAATCGCCGAAAATTTTGGAATAGGTTGGGGTGGCATTGGATTTGGGTAACTGACCGCTTAAATGGTCGAATTTTGGCACACCATGGAAACCGATAGGATCTTTTTCTGCCGGGGTATAGCCTTTACCTTTCTTGGTTTTTATGTGGAGTAATTGAGGGCCTTTTAGATCGCGCATATTGCTCAATGTGGCGATTAATTCATCAATATTGTGTCCGTCGATAGGGCCAATATAGTTGAAACCCAATTCTTCGAATAAGGTACTTTCCGGTGAGAACATCACGCCTTTCATGTGCTCTTCGGTTTTTTTCATAAAGTTTTTCACCGTCGGCACTTTATCGAGAATTTTTTTGCTACCGTCACGCACGGTAGAGTAGAACGAACCGGAGAAAATTCGGGCAAGGTGGTTGTTTAACGCGCCGACATTTTCCGAAATAGACATTTCGTTATCATTTAAAATTACCAACATATTGGTGTGCAATGCACCGGCATGATTTAATGCCTCAAATGCCATACCTGCCGTAATGGCGCCGTCACCGATGACACAAACCGTTTGCCTTCCGGCATTTTCCCGTTCTGCGGCAATGGCAATGCCTAATCCTGCACTGATCGAGGTGGAAGAGTGTCCTACGCTTAACACGTCAAATTCGCTTTCACCACGCCAAGGGAAGGGGTGTAACCCGCCTTTTTGGCGAATGGTGGACATTTGGTCACGACGACCTGTTAAGATTTTATGAGGATAGGCTTGATGGCCTACATCCCAAATTAACTGATCGAAAGGCGTTTTAAAGACATAATGCAGCGCAACGGTAAGTTCCACCGTGCCTAAACCGGAGGCTAAATGTCCGCTACTTTGGCTCACCGATTCCAGCAAATATTTGCGTAGCTCTCGACACACTTGAGGGAGTTGTTCTTTGTTTAACAAGCGTAAATCTTCAGGCGAATTAATCAATGATAAAAGGGGGTAGTTTTGCATAAGGGTTAATCAATCCAACGTTAAAATTTATCTATCACTACGTTAAAAACAGGTCTAATTTCCACCGCACTTTGGGGGGGATTAGCTTTTTCGTTTAATGATAAATTCCGCCAACGCATAAAGTGCGGTGGTATCAAAAGGTAAATCTTTGAGTTCGGCTAATGCCATTTCGTAAAGTTCTTGGGCTTTTTGTTTGGCACCTTCCAGCCCCAATAATTTCGGATAAGTGCTTTTATCTGCCGTCAAGTCGGAGCCGACTGTTTTGCCGATGGTTTCGCTGTCGCCCTCAATGTCTAAAATATCATCTTGTACTTGGAAGGCGAGCCCAATTGCCGTGACGTAGCGTTTCAGCTGTTGTGCTAAAGCCTTGTCGGCAAAATGAGGTGAGCAAATAAAGCCCATCATGAGCGCTGCAGTGAGCAAGGCACCGGTTTTATTTAAATGGATGTGTTCTAATTCTTGCAGGCTGATGACTTTTTGTTCTGATATTAAATCCAAACTTTGTCCCAAGCACATGCCTTTGACTCCGGAGGCGGCACTTAAGGTTTTAATGAGTGCCAGTTTTTGTTCCGCCGATAGTGTTGGAATATCCGTTAAAATCTCAAAGGCAAAGGCTTGCAACGCATCACCGGCTAAAATTGCGGTGGCTTCGTCAAACGCAATGTGACAAGTTTTGTGGCCACGACGTAATTCGTCGTCGTCCATGGCAGGCAAATCATCATGAATCAATGAATAAGCATGAATGGCTTCAATGGCGGCAGCAGCGTAATCGAGCTGGGCATCATCGGCACCGAGCATTCTGCCGGTGGCATAAACTAAAAAGGGGCGAATACGTTTTCCGCCCAACAATAAGCCATATTTCATGGCGTCAGCTAAAGGCGCCGGCGAGCTATCAAGGTGGGCAAATTGCTCTGCTAAAAAGTGATTAATTCGCTGCTGAACTTGCTGTAAATCTTCTGAGAACTGATACATTACCGCCCCGTTATTCTTCCGCTTGATAATCGCTGAGTTTGGCACTTTCGTTTTTTTGTAACAAAATTTGGATGTGCTGTTCTGCTTGCTGTAAGCGTTCTTGACCTAACTGAGCCAGCTTGATGCCTTGTTCAAAATCTTTTAATGCCTCTTCAAGAGAAAGGTCGTTATTTTCTAAACGGGAGACGATTTCTTCCAGTTGTTTTAAGGTATTTTCAAAATCCGGTTCGTTTTTTTCAGCCGGTTTGCGCGCCATGGTCTTATCCTTTTTTGCAGCAAAATAGAATTGCCGTATTGTACTTGATTTTTATCGCTATTGTTAGGAAGAATTGCGTGAAGTGGGCGCAAAAGTGCGGTCAATATTTCAGGTGTTTGTTGACCGCACTTTCGTGCAGTAAGAAAACTTTTCCGTGTAAATAGCGCAATTCAGGTACAATGCACATTATTTTTTGTTATGGATTCTTATGAAAAAAATCAAACATTTTGGCAGTTTTGCCCATCGCTATGTAGAGTGGGTCGTTCGTTTAGGAAAAATCCGTTTCTCGTTGTTAGGCGTGATGATTTTGGCGATTTTGGCGTTGTGTACCCAAATGGTGCTCAGCCTGATTTTTGTGGGAAAAATCTACTGGCAGGATTTGCTCCGTTCGATCGTATTCGGAATGATTTCAGCACCTTTTGTGATTTATTTTTTTACGTTATTGGTGGAGAAGCTGGAATATTCTCGCCAGGCACTTTCCCATTCTGTTTCAGAACTGAAAAGCGAAGTAAAAGAGCGACTTTTAGTAGAAAGTCGTCTGTCGGCAGCGTTAGACAAAGTGGAGAAAATTAGCCGAGACAAAACCACCTTAATGACAACGATCAGCCACGAGTTGCGCACCCCGTTAAACGGCATTATCGGATTAAGCCGCATTTTGTTGGAAGAGCACCCCACCGAACGCCAACGCAATTATTTAAAAACTATCAATAGCAGTGCGATTTCTTTGTCGCATATTTTCAGCGATATTATTGATTTGGAAAAAATTGACGCTCGCCGAATCGAATTACATCGCAAGGAAACGGATTTTTATGCCTTGCTCAATGACATTAGCAATTTCGCTGTATTAATGGCGGAAGAAAAGCGCCTTGAATTTCACTTAGATTGCCCGCCAACCTTGCCGAACTGGCTGATGTTGGATGGCGTGCGGTTAAATCAAATTTTATGGAACTTGATTACCAATGCAGTGAAATTTACCCAACAAGGCAGCGTAACCTTATCGGTTGAACAAATTGCCAATAATGAATTTGCGATTCGCGTGACGGATACGGGCATTGGCATTGGTGAAGCCGATTTAGAAAAAATCTTTGAGCTATATTATCAAGTGAGTTCTAATCGTAATAAATCCTTGGGGAGCGGCATTGGGTTATCGGTGTCCAAAGCCATAGCTAAATTAATGGGAGGTGATTTAACCGTTACCAGCAAAATGGGGCAGGGTTCCACCTTTTTGTTAACGTTTAAGGCAGAAGAGGCTTTTCGTCCGTCAGAAAACGACAGCAAGTTGCCATTAAAGCTTAATATCTTGTTGGTGGAAGATATTGAAGTGAATGTGGTGGTCGCGAAATCCTTGCTGGAAAAATTGGGTTACCAAATTGATGTCGCGATGACCGGTGCGCAGGCGATCTCAAAATTTGAGCAAAATTATTACGATTTGGTGTTTTTGGATATTCAGTTGCCGGATATGTCAGGCTTTGATATTGCCCATCACTTACGCCAAAACTATGAAAATGGCACTTATGATTTCCTGCCACCGCTCATTGCCTTGACGGCAAATGTGGTGCAGAAAAAAGAAGAATATGTCGCGCAAGGCATGGATGATGTCATTCACAAACCGCTGTCATTGGATGAGTTGAATCAGTGCCTGTTTGATTATTTCGGCGAAGAAATCACGCAATTTGAGCTCACCGAAACCAAACAACCCCAAGCCTCTGCCGATTTTGATACGAAAATGTTGGGCGAATTGGTGGAAATGCTGGGGGTGAAATTTGTGCAAGATAATCTCACCTTATTTGAACAAACCATGGCAGGATACGCCATTGAATTACAGCAGGCCTATCAAGCCTATTTGCAGGATCCGGCATTGAAAGCCAATGTGCTTTCTTCGGCGCATAAAATTAAAGGGGCGCTGGCTTCTGTTGGTTTAAAACGCTTGCAGGAAATCGCGTCACGGTCACAAAATGCCGAGACAGAACAATGGCAAGAGAATATTGCCCTTTGGTGCCGACAACTGACTGAAGAATGGCGAGAAGAAGTGGAAAAACTGAGAGCGTGGCTAAAACAGTATGCATAATATTATCGTTATGTGATCTTGCCCATAGAAATATAAAAACGTTCAAGCTATGATAATAGCGGTTTTTTTCTATTCAATGATGAAGGAGTGATGTATGCAATCTTGGACACCGGAGATGTGGCGAGCCGCGTTACTTGGTTTGGTTGTGGGATTCGCGATAGGGTATTTTTTATTGCGTTTTACCAAAGGTTCTGTGAAAAAACAGGTGAAAACCGAAACGGAGTTACGCGTGTTGAAAGAACAGCTGGAAAATCAAAAGCAGCAACTGGAAAAGCATTTTGCGGAAAGCGCCAATTTATTAAAAACGCTAGCGCAGGATTATCAACATTTATATCAGCATTTTGCCGGCGCTTCCGTTCAATTATTGCCTGAATTAAATGACAAAGCCTTATTCCAAGAGCATAAGCTTGATGTGACCGGTGAGGTTTCACCGACAACGCCGGACGATCAGCCGAAAGATTATTCGGAAGGTTCCTCCGGGTTATTAAAGGCCGAAAGATAAGGATTTTTCCTTAGAGTAAAGTGCGGTGGATTTTTCAGTTGTTTTAAACAGGATCGGTATTATGTAGCAGTTGCACAAAGATTTAACCGATTAAAAACCTTAAAATCCCTATTGAAACTTTAACTCGATAGGGATTTTTATTATGGCACAAAAGCTGCTGAAACACGAATTAGTAGAACGCCTATTAAAGCTAAAAGAAAAGCAAGATGAGCTGACGGTACAAATGCAGTGTTTGTCACAAGAGATTAACGTATTAGCTCAACCTTATATGCCGAAAGAACCAAAACCGCAGCCCTTGATTACGATGCGATTAGTTGCCCAAGTTTTGCGCAAAAATCCAGATTGGATGTTTTGTAGTGAGATTGCTGAAAAAGTCTTAATATTGGGAGGAATGCCACAATTTGTTGATGTGGGTGATAAGCATTATAACGCGGTTAACCGCATACTGGTGAAATTACATAAAAGAGGAATTATTGAACGTTACTTCAGATCTTGGCGATTAAAGCCTTTGGAATAGAAAATAGCGGTATTTATCCGCTATTTTTGTTTCAGTCGCCATTTGACATCAGTCACGCCTCTTTCTAACCGTTCTACTACGCCTTTTGTCAGCCAATGTTTTAACGCGCCACGCACCGAAACCGTATGCTTTGGACGAACGATAGGGTCTTGTCTGTCTCTTATTAAGACAATCTCAGTGATTTCATTGACCGTGAAATAATAGTCGGGTTGAGCTTTAAGTACCGCTAAAACCATTGGTCTTAATTTTCCACGGAATCTATGTTTGTAGGTTCGGTATGAATAAACCTCAGTATCGTATTCATCGGTTAAGGCTTCATCTTCCATTACTTCAAGGGCATCGTTGAGCTTTTGGATTTTTCTTTCGACTAATTTAAGATGTTCTAGCACTTGTGTTCGTTCACGCTGTAAGCGGTCGATTTTAGCCTGAATTTGGCTAAAGTAGATTTTATTTCCCATTACATTATCAACCTTTCTGCTTGTCGATGATTACCCTGCCAATAGCCTTGCCAGTCTGTTGTATTGTCGGTAGCAAGACATTGACCGAGAGTACTGTTAAATAGGCTTAAATTATCCACACGGCGATTATCTTCCCGATAAGCACATTCGTTGGCATAGTTATCAAGATACTTATTGCTAATTTTATGGTGCGTACCGATAATCATACGTTTAAAGCGACTGAAATAGCTTTCTGCAAGATTGTTTGTTATACCTTCATCGCTACGATATTCTTTTTGATGGTTTACACGGCGCAAATCGTAGTGAATCATCAATTCGTCATAAGCGGAGTTTTCGTCCGCATGAATACGACTGCCTGCCTTAATATAGCTTGTCGCCAATTTATTCACGACTTGGCTATTTTCCGATAAAATCGGAAAGGTTAAAGTTTTCTTTGCGCCCACTAAATACGGGTTTTCTGCGGTTTCTTCTTCGGTATAACGGCTTCGCATCACCAAAATTGACCGTTTATTCGGATTGACATTTTCTTTTATCCGTCTGTCCACGCGTTCGCTTTTCTTATTTTTAGGGCGTGGGGCAGAATGAACATAAGTGCCGTCAATATGGATTTCACCTGAAAGCGGAAATAACTGTTTTTGAATTTGTAGGCTTTCACGGATTTTGTGAGCAAGCGTAAAAGCTGTTTTGTACTGAACATTCAAATCGCGCGAAAGCTGGCATGCGGACAAACCTTTAGCGGCATTAACAAATAAGGCTATCGCGTAAAGGTAGGTCTGAATAGACAGTTTACGGTCGGCAAAAATAGTGCCTGATGTGACGCTAAAGGTATGATGACAATGTTTACACCGCCATTGATTGCGACTGGCAATGCGATAAGCAATATGTTGAACGCCGCACTTCGGACATACCACATTTTCCTCACTCCCCCAACGAATTTGGCATAGCAATGCCCGAGCTTCGCTATCAGATAGCTGTGCCATCTTGACAGGCGAAAACTGGCGAGACTTACTTAACAAGTGAAAATGAGATGCCATAATAATTTTGCTTTATTGACGGTTTAACTCTAAAATGTACCCGTTAGGGTAACTTTAATGCAGTAAATGTTACCCTAAAGAACATAAAAAGTCAATATGGAATACCCGAATGAGTATAAGCGAAAGATTGAAGCAGGTTGTTGAAGCTAAAAGTCTCAATATTAAAGAATTTTCTGAAATATCTACTATCCCTTATCGTTCCATTCAAAACTACCTGCGCAATGAGCGTGAGCCGAATGTAGAAGCCCTAATTAAACTTAAAGACACGATGAATATTGACATAAACTGGTTACTAACTGGTGAAGGGAAAATGTTTCGTTGTTTACCAAACGATGAATTAACGGAGAAAGAACAAGCCCTTATCAATCATTATCGACAAATGTCGAGTGATGTTCAAATAGCTGTAGAGGTGTCATTTCAAGCTATTTCCACATTGAAATAGCAGGATAACGTTCGTCAAATCGAACGTGGAATGAATAAAGAACAACCCTACAATTTGATTGGTCGCCCTCATTTCTCGGAAGGCTTATACGGCGTGCGTGAGTGGGATTATGTCTTTAATTATCGTGAAAATGGCGTACATAAAGTTTGCTAGTACAAAGTGCTTTTCGACAGCAATATGAACGCCCAAAGTTTCTTTTGGTTCCCGAATGGTTATAACGCCGACCATACCTTTAATTTAAGTTCAGACTTCCTGTTTGATTTTGACAAGACGGACTTAAAAGCGGAAGGGAAACAAGTATTAGCGGAACTGGCGGACAAATTAAATGGTCTCAACGTGAAAACTGCAACCATTGAAGATTACACCGACCATATGGGTTCAATTCCGTACAATTTAGACCTTTCACAACGCCGCGCTGACACCGTAAGAGCAGAACTTCAACGCTTAGGCATAAAGACTGAATTAAGTGCGGTGGGTTATGGCAAAGCGAACCAAGTCAAAGCCTGTGATGGCAACGACCAAGCAGCCAAAGAGTAGTGTTTAAGCTCAAACCGTCGTGTAGTTGTGAAAGCTCAAGACACTTAACTTAACGCTGGTACAAGCGAAAAAGTCGCAGGTCCAATCGGTCCAGCTCCACTTTACGATACAAACTATCCGTACAGCCCAAACATTACAGGTAATCCAATACCAGCATTTCCTGCACAGAATTTGCAGTAATCTGCAAACCTACTTCTTATCCGTAAGGTTTTGAAGATCTTATTCATACACCTTAGTCCAAAGCAACCTCGAAAGAGGTTGCTTTTTTTGTTTGATTCAAGACAACAGCAAGTATTGCTCTGTGTATTTTGTTAGTAATCCTTGACAAATATAAATTGATTAATTAACCTAAAAGGTTAACAAGCATAGCTAATGAGTAAACACAAAACAACAATACGAAATAATGAGTATTTAATCATAAAATATTGGACTTAATAATGGTTGCACCTAAAACTAAGCATCAGGTAATAGCTGAAGAAGTTGGTTGTAAGATAGAATCTATTCTTTCTAGCATAAAACCCATTTGTAATAAAGAATTAGATGAACTTGAGCATTCAGCAAGTAAGCTAATTTTTCCTCCAGATACCAGTTTTTATGGTTATGAAATTTTAGGGATGATTGCTGCACTTCGCAAAGACAAAAGTAAAGTTAATAAATATTTTAAATCGGCGTTGAAAAAAGCGCCTACTGAAACTGTACTTTTTGCAATGTATGCGAAAGCTCTAGTGTTAGTTGGTGAAATATCAACTGCTATTAAAAAATTAGATTATTATCTAGATCATATAACGGGAGATCTTCTAGCATTAAAAGTTGCTATGAATTTATATATTTTCTGCGGACAAACTAGTAAGGCAGAAAAAATTATGCAACAATTAAAAAAATTAAAGTATAAAAACTTTAATAAAGAGTTTAAAATGGACTTAAATACAATTGTTTCAATAAAACAAACAGGAATTCCTGAAAATATATTGTTAGATTATGTGGAGTCCATATTTAAATTTGCAGTAGATCGCAATATTGATTTACGTAATCCAAATATACAAACTAACTTAGAAGAATCAAATTCTTTATGGTTTTTTATATATGACAACTCTCTTTCTGAAGAGAAATATTTAGAATATGAGTTAGAATTAGCCAGATATTCTTTAGAATTTACTAAAAAACATAGAGAATATCCTATTAAGAACTTGATGTTTTTCTTACGGCGAGAGGAGATGAAATGATCACTCCAACGGAATTAAAAGAAAAATCAGCCGATTTAGTAAAAGAAAATGGTGAATTTTATTGGAGGGAAAGTGCTAGATTAGCTTATTATGCTATTTTTCATGAAATGTGCATAGTAGCTCAACAATACAATATTAACCTAGAGAGTGGAGAGGGTGGAAGACATAAAAGAGCTTTAGATAACTTTTCGACTTATTCTGAAGTAGCTTCTGATTTTGTTTATTTTGCAGAAAGAATGAAGCAATATAGAATAATGGCAGATTATGATATTTATACTGATTTCACCAAAAATACTGCAAATGCTCAACAAAACCTTTTAATTTTATGCGAAGATGAGCTAGCAAAAATGTAGAGATAATAAAAGATATAGTTTCTCTGTAAATTATAGAATAAGCCAAAGAATACAACTTTATTCAATCACCAATTAGCATGTATTAATTATGTGTGCGGGCAGCTGTTTAGGTGGCAGTAAAATTTTATCTTACGAATTTTCTGTTTTAACACTTGCAATTTATCTCATTTTTCAATGAGTTTTCCCACAAATTCCTTGTGGAGTATTAACGGTATTCGAGGCATAAGCGCTTTGAGCCGACTTGAGATTTTCAGGTGGGCGTTTTTTTGTGTCTAGCGTTTAGCCAATCTCGAATACCTTGTACTACACAAGGAAATTCGCAATGGCTCAACATTATTTACTTTCAAGCAAATCAAAAAACATCAATTTAAAAGATATTTTACGCCTTACAGAAGAAGATGCTTTTCACCTTTTAAAAACTCACCGTTGGGGCAACCCTAATAATGTTCGTGATGTATGCTGTCCGCACTGCAGTATTCGCCACGAAGCCTACTTCCTTGATTCTCGTAAACGTTGGTGTTGTAAACATTGCAAACGCCATTTCTATATCACTACAAATACCGTTTTCGCTTTTCATAAGGTTAAATTAGTCGATATTCTTGCGGTCATTGTGATTATGGTAGGTTGCTCAAACGGCATCAGTTCGATTGATGTTAGTCGCCTTCTCCATTTGAATTACAAAACGGCATTTGTACTTTTCGGGAAAGTTCGCGAAGCCTTATTTAAAACGCGCGATTTAAGTTCATTGTCAGGTGAAGTTCACGAAGATGGAATGTGGATTAACTTTACCCTACGCCCAACTAATTTCCGTAAGAACAACCACAAACAACACCAACAAGCGGACGAAAAAGGACGGAAATTTCCCAAATTTAGACCAACTAAACGTTGTATTATCAGTCTTAATCAACGTTCTGCCAATGATGAACAGATATGGGGTTCAAACCGTACTATTGTGGCAATGGATTACACCGAAAATACCGATACAGTTTTTGCATTGAACCAACGTTTCGTAAAAGTAGGTAGCGATATTATGTGTGACGAAAACCCTGCCTACAACAATCTTAATTTTCATTACAACCGTTGGTCGGTGAATCATCAAGAGGCTTATAGTGCAAAAGGTGTAAACAACAATCTAGCAGAGTCTTTCAACGCCAGAATGCGAGATTTAATGCGTGGTACACATCACAAAACCGATAACAAATATGCCTTACACTACGCAAACTATGCGGCTTATCTGTCAGATAATCGCCGTAAATCCAACAGGGAACTCTTTGAAGATGTACTCAAGCGTTGCCTGTGGGTATTGCCACTCAAAGAATGGGTCGGTTACTGGCAAGGGAATCACCGTCAAGGTGAGTTAATCGGAATGAAAGTCTTTACCCCCGAAGAAATTTCACAAAACTACTTCAAGCGACTAGAAGAACAAATGAAGTACGATGGAATGCTGTTAGCTGCGTAGATTGCAATAGCCTTAGCGATATTTCATCAAATTTAAATAGAAAGGGATAATTAGCTTACCGAAATCACGGTCGAGCGGATTTCTCACGTCTAAATCAACGGAAAATGAAGAATTTGCGTGAAAAATCGCGTAGAATTTCAGGAAAAATAAATGCCTTTCGCAAGATCATCTCGGAAAGGCACTTAATTTGGAATGCGGTTTTAGTCAATTTTCGGACTTTGTGCAACTGCTACATAATACCGAACAGGATGAAAATCTACCGCACTTTTCAAATAATCTACTACATATGATGTACGACCAGTCTTTTCCTCTGATGGGTCAACACTTCCGCCTCTAAATTAAATACCGTTTTTAAATTTTCTTGGGTAATGATTTCTTCCGGTGTGCCGATCATGGCAATTTCACCGTTTTTCATCGCGACAATGGTGT
>ERZ773008.1697-NODE-1697-length-15225-cov-12.398879_pt1 | contig 15225 bp, 18 predicted proteins | sample MGYA00580664_ERZ773008 | MGnify/ENA primary metagenome ERZ773008 (study PRJEB29015, sample SAMEA2738016) | human oral metagenome | biome: human oral; feature: human-associated habitat; material: dental | place: China | collected 2048 ... | reverse complement strand
CTGCTTCTGTTTTAGCTTTGTTCTCAGCTGTTGTTTTATCAACATTTTCCTTAACAGCTGTTACTGTTGATGCTGCATTTTTAGCCACTTCACTAGCCTCTGTTACAGCTTTCTCTGCTTCTTTTACAACTTTTTCTTGTGAATTTACAGCTGCTTGAGTCTTGCTGGCTTGCTCAATCGCCTGCTCAACGATGTCTTTCGTTAATTTCTCCTGACCAGCCTGACTTTTGTTCGGAGTTGAAATATCATCTGCTTTTACTTGACGTAGTGTCCCCATACTAGTTAGCAAAGCTGTTGTTGCAAACGTTGTTTTAATAACCTTTTTCATTTAACGCTCCTCTTCCATTTTACTCTTATAGTATATCATTTTTTCATATACTTGGCTATTTTTCTGAGTCTTTTCCTTATTATTTTATTTAAGTCGCTAAATTAAAAAAATCTTGATTGTCATATGACTGATCAAGATAAATGCTGCTTAGAATCTTTTATTTTTTTGCGATAAAATTGAAATACCCGCCAAGTCAGATAGCCACCCAAAGTATTGGTCCAGAGATCATCAATCTCAAAGACTCGATTGGCATTGATAAGAAGGTCCAGCAGAATCTGAGTCACTTCGATAAACAGACTCATCCCGAAGCTCAGCCATACAACCTTCTTGGTCTTCCGCAATTTTGGAAAGAGGCAAAGCAATTGAAAAACCAATGGCGACAGCAGAAAGATATTGGCCAAATTTTGAACAAAAACCTTGACCAGCTGGATCCAAGAAGTAATCTCTCCAATATTGACAAAGGAATTAAAAGGAACCAAGAGAACCACTACTCGGCCAAAGTACTGGATACCTGGCGTCTCCATTCCCGGCTCTGGAACCTGAGGAATAAAGCACAGGATGCAGAGCATCAAGAAATAGAGCCGGCTTACTCCTACTAGCAATTTCCGGCCTCGAGCTGTCAGCTCACCGTCTGAAGTCAGATAGTTCTTAAGGCTGAACATTTTCAACCAATGCTTTCTCGCGATCTCGCTTCATAGTATTGGAACGCAACTGGCCGCAGGCTGCATCAATATCTGTGCCATGTTCCTGACGAACCACGCAGTTGACACCGTTTTTCTTGAGGGTGTCATAGAAGGCCATCACGCGCTCTTTGGGACTGCGGCTGTATTGATCGTGCTCGCTAACTGGGTTGTAAGGAATGAGATTGACATAAGACAGTTTCTTAATGTTCTTGAGCAGCTCAGCCAGCTCCTTGGCCTGCTCTACCCCGTCATTGACTTCATTAAGCATGATGTACTCAAAGGTCACCCGACGATTCGTGGTCTTGATATAGTATTCAATAGCTTCAAACAGCTTTTCGATAGGAAAAGATCGGTTAATCCGCATGATACTGGTCCGCAAATCATTATTTGGAGCATGAAGGGATACTGCTAGATTAACTTGCACACCTTCGTCGGCAAAATCACGAATCTTATGAGCCAAGCCTGAAGTCGATACTGTGATATGGCGAGCACCGATAGCCAATCCTTTGTCATCATTAACTGTTCGGACAAACTTGAGTACATTATCATAGTTGTCAAAAGGTTCACCGATTCCCATTACCACGATATGGCTAACCCGCTCATCCTGACCACGCTCATCAAAATACTTTTGAACCAGCATAATCTGAGCTACAATTTCACCGTTATTAAGATCACGTTGCTTTTTAATCAAACCAGAAGCACAGAAGGTACAGCCAATATTACAGCCAACTTGGGTGGTCACGCAGACAGAAAGTCCATAGTGCTGACGCATGAGTACCGTCTCAATCAGCATACCATCCGGTAGCTCAAAAAGGTACTTGACCGTACCATCAGCAGACTCTTGTACAATACGCTGTTTCAGAGGATTGACAACAAATTGATCTTCTAGCTTGGCAATCAAGTCCTTGGAAAGATTGGTCATTTCCTCAAAAGATTGGACACGCTTACGATAGAGCCACTCCCAAATCTGGGCAGCACGGAATTTCTTTTCTCCCTGAGCTTCCGCCCATTCAATCATTTCTTCTCGCGTTAAGCTATAAATCGATGGTTTCATGTTTCTCCTTTATTTCTGACGAATGACAAAATGGCGCTGCGATTGGCTAGATGCCGCTTGCTTTGCCTGTTTGCCTTGTTTCTGTTGTTTGTTCTTGTTTGTCTTTGGACGATGTTTTTGCTGATCGTCCTTCGTTTTTTTAGAGCCACGTTCCCTAGAAATTTCTGGATGTTTTTTGCCATCCGATTTTCTCTTATGGTGGGACTTTTTGTCAAAGGCGGCCCGTCTTGGCTGAGCATTTTCCAAAACAAAATAGGCACAGCCGTAATTACAATACTCTAACAGATAGTCTTGCAAACGGCTGATTTTCTCTGCATTCTCCTTGGCTTTCTCATCCCGATAAAAACCACGCAATCGCAACTGTTCATTGCCCCAGTCGCCGACAATATAGTCAAATTTATTCAGAATTTCTGAAAAGCGTTGGTGAAAGGCCGTCAAGTCAAAGGCCTCTTTATAATTCTCCACCAATTCAAACTCAAATTTTTCTGCAATTATCTTGCTGCCCATTTGCTTAAATTCTGGGCCAGGGAATTTATTGTAATTATACAACTCAGGTGAAATCTCTTTACGCATACCTATCCTTTGTCATTCATCTATCTTACTTCATATTATTTTATCACAAAACAAGGGGAATTTATCTTTTTTCAGAAGAAAAAGATCTTTCTGTAAAAAGTCAGACGATTTAATAAACAACACCCTTCGTTCGTCTCTAAAAGACAAAAATCTTAGCCGAAACTAAGATTTTTTGGTTTTTTCTAAATAATCAATCGCGTCCTGAAGAGTCTTAACCGGTACGATTTTCATATCTGTTTTGATTTCCTTGGCTGCTTCAAGCGCCGTTTCATAGTTGGTCTTGGCTTTGGGATTAGCCTTTTTTTCTTCCTCGCTGACAGGGTTATCCGGAGCAAAGAAGATTGTCGCTCCAATCTTGGCAGCAGAGACGACTTTTTTGTCAATCCCACCAATATCACCAACCTTACCTTCTCTGTCAATGCTGCCCGTTCCCGCAATCACGCGGCCGTCTCGCAGGTCTGGATTAGCCAGCTGAGTATAAATGGCTAGGCTAAACATAAGGCCGGCACTAGGACCACCGATACCTTCGGTCGAAAATTCAATTGGAACACTGCTGTTGACTTCCGTGCGGTCAATCAAACTAATGCCAATTCCGTTTTTGCCATTTTCCAGCTTGATGATTTTCCCCGTCGCCGTCTTGGTTTTTCCATCTTCCTCGTAGGTCACTTTGACACTATCGCCCAGAGCCTGAGAATTGACATATTTGACCAAATCTTCTGAGCTTTCAAAGGTCTTGTCATTGACTCCCGTCACCGTATCCGCAATATTCAAAATCCCTTTAAAGGTCGAATTCGGAGCTACTTTTAGCACATACACACCCAGATAGTTCATCTTGATGTCTTTTCCTGCAGCTTTGAGACCTTGGTATTTGGCCATATTCTGCGACGTTTCCATATAAAATTGGTTAATGCGCATATACTCAGCATCACTCGAGCCACCCGTCATATCCTGAGCTGAATAAATATCCGTAAAAGGCGTCAGCCAAGCATAGACCAGGTGAGCAAAGGTCGCATGCTGGATCCCAACAGTTACAAAATTGTAGGAACCTGCTGCCTGATCCTCTTTTCCATCCACAGTCAGAACCTTTCGAATGTCTTCTGCTCCCCCAGGCACCTCAATATAGTAAGGCAATGGAACAATGAAAGAGAAAAGGAAGAGCACAAGCACAATAATCGAGGCCACTCCAGCACAACCAACTACTGTTAAACCACGTTTATTTTCCTTCGTCATCTTTTTCGGATTTGTCATGTCATTATTCATCTTTTTTCTCTAACTCCTCGATCACACTCGCTGGTACATAGGCAGAAAGATCCTGCTGAAAAGTAATCAATTCCCGCATCGCCGAAGAACTGATATATCGGTAGGCCGGTTGACTCAGCAAAAAAACGGTCTCCAAGTCAGGTGCTAAGTCCTTATTGAAAAAATGCAGGCCAGCTTCATAGTCCAAGTCCTGACCGTTACGTAGGCCACGGACAAGAGCAGTCACACCTAGTCTTTTTGCCACATCGACCGCCAATTCATCATGCGAAGTGACGACTTCCACGTTTTCTAAATGCGCCAAAGCCGCTAGAACCATCCTTTTTTTCGCATGGATGCTAAAAAATCCTTCTTTGTGAGGATTGTAGAAGATTCCCACATACAAGCAATCAAACAACCGACTGGCACGCTCAATCAAGTCCACATGTCCATTAGTGATGGGATCAAATGACCCAGTAAAGAGCCCGATTTTATCTGACATAGACCGTCACCTTTGAAATTCCATATATTTTTTGCTTCCAGATACCCAAGTCTGCGATTTCCTCTGGCAAATCAACCGACTTGTCCGTCTCGCAAACAACCATAATATCCTCGCTCAAGAGCTTGCGCTCCGCCATTTTCTCAATATCTGAGATGATCTGCTCCTTGGCATAGGGCGGATCCAGCAAAACCAGATCGAACTGACCAGTCAATTGCTCTAGCGCCCGACTCGACTCCATCTTGAGAAGCTCAAAGCGCGCTGCTTCCTTGGTCATGGCAATATTTTCAGCCACGATAGCTTGCGCCCGCCGATCTTTTTCAACCAAAACAGCCGACTCCATGCCTCGAGACACCGCCTCAATTCCCAGACTACCACTGCCTGCATACAAATCCAGCACCCGGCCGCCATCAAAATAGGGCCCAATCATATTAAAAATCGCGCCCTTGACCTTATCTGTCGTAGGTCGCGTTATCTTGCCATCTAATGTCTTGAGGGGTCTGCCCCCGTACTTTCCTGAAACAACTCTCATAAAAAACATTATAACAAAAATATTGAAAAGCTGATAGTAATTGCTAAGGATGGACTTTATTCTCTAGCAAAAAACGGAAATAAGTCTATTTCCGTTCAACGTCTGTTTTAGAGTTATTTCGCCGAAGACTAAAATGATCCGGCACTGGATCGTCCCCTTCCTCGGACCAGGGATGGCAACGACCAATTCTTGCCAAGCCCATCAGCACCCCCTTGGCTCCGTGTTTTTCAATTGCTTCAATCATGTAATTGGAACAAGTCGGCCGAAAGCGGCAGGAAGGCGGAAAGGCAGGGGAAATAAAGCGCTGGTAAAAACGAACCGGCACTATCAATATTTTATTAATCATTTTTTCTTAGTCTTTGTCACAGCCAAGTTATGCAACTGGCTGACTTCCTTTTTACTCAATCGACGTGCTTCACCTGGCTTGAGTCCCGTCAAGTCCAGATGTCCAAACTGAGTCCGTGAAAGCTTGTCCACTGGCAACCCCACCGCTTCAAACATCTTCTTGACCTGATGATTGCGCCCTTCGTGGATAGTCAGCTGAACCACCGAGCGATTCTTCACTAGATCGACTTTCAGAATCTCATAGACAGCTGGCTTGGTTTTCTTACCCTCAATGACTAGACCGCGGGTCAGCGGACGCAGAACTTCCTTATTGGCTACACCCTTGACACGCGCCACATAGACCTTGTCAATTTCATTCCGCGGGTGAATCATTTCATCTGTGAAATCACCATCATTGGTTAAAATCAAGGCACCAGAAGTATCCCAGTCTAGTCGGCCAACGGGATAAATTCGCTCCTTGACCTGCGGCAGCAAATCAACGACTGTCTTACGCCCCTTGTCATCGGTTACGCTAGAAATCACCCCACGCGGTTTATTGAGCAGGTAGTAGACCTTTTCTTCATTGTAGATAGGCTGGCCTTCCACTTCTACTCGGTCGCCCGACTTGATGGTAGTCGCTAGCTCACGCACCACCTGCCCATTTACGGTCACTAGCCCCTGCTTGATCAGCTCCTCAGCCTTTCTACGGCTGGCAATTCCCGCATGGGCAATGTATTTATTGATTCTCATCGATATTGTCCTTTCACAAGATACAAAGACCATTTTCACAACCTTAATAGCTGGAGAAATGGCAAATAGGGACAGAAATGTCTCCCTCAAAGCTTGGTAATATTCAAAAAATGGTCCCTTATAGGATGAACTTGTCATTCTCCGAAAAGCTGACTTTCCTCAGCAATAAGCTCCGCTTCGTCCACAATCGGCAATTCATCCAAATGATTGATGCCCATATAGTCCAAAAAATAATCCGTCGTCACATAGAGATTGGGACGGCCAATGACTTCCTTCTTGCCATCTTCCCGAATCAGCTCAAAGGCCAGCAATTTCGAAATCGCTCCGCTGGAATTGACCCCACGAATATCATCGATCTCCACCCTTGTAATGGGTTGCTTGTAAGCAATGATCGACAAGGTTTCCAGTGCCGCTCGGGATAAGCTCTGGTTAATCGGTGCCCGCGAATACTCTCGTAAAATCTCAGCAAATTCAGGCTTGGTGACCAACTTATAAGTCTTTGACGTTTCCAGCAAGGTCAAGCTGGAGTCAGGATTTGCCTGATAGTTCTCCGCCAACTTTTCCAAACTCTGGATGACACCAGTCGGCGGCAAGGAGAGGATTTCTGATAGCTGATGAACTTTCAGACCGTCTTCACCCGCCACAAAAAGCAGGGCTTCAATCTCTGCTAATTTACTCATTCTTTCTTCCTACCAAATAAATATTTCCAAAGTTTTCCTCCTGAATGACCTGTACTTCTTGCACCTTGACTAACTCCAAGGTTGCTAAAAAGAGCGTAATCACTTCATTCATGTCTTTGGTTTCTGCAAAAATATCCTGCAGGGCAAGGCGTTTTTGAGCCTGACAGCGCTGGCGCACCACTTCCATCATGTCCTCGATCTTGTACTCATCTCGCACAATGGTTGTGTGACTCTTGGAAAACTCTTCCTGCTTCTTGGTCATCACCTTGGAAAAAGCTAAAAAGAGATCAACGGCTGTCTTGTCATGCAAGAGTTCAGCGTCTTCATAGACCAATTCCAGCTTTGGCTTGGAGTAGTAAAGAGCCCGGTCCTCATGCTGGAGGGACATTTTCTGCCCCAGTAGCTTGAACTTCCGATATTCCTCAATCTGACTCAGCAAATCCTGCTCCAGATCATCTTCCAGATCCACCTGATCTACCACCTTGGGCAAGAGCTTGCGGCTCTTGATTAGCATGAGCTGACTGGCCATGACCATGTATTCACCCGTTACTTCTAGCTTCATGGCCTGCAGAGTGGACACATAAGCCAGATATTGCTCGATGACCTCGGTAATGGGCACATCGTAAATATCCATCTGATACTTGGATACGAGGTGGAGCAACAAATCCAACGGCCCCTCAAAATCTTTTAACTTGATATCCATTCTTATCTGTATTTTTCTAATGTAATCACTGTCTTCAAGCCCAGATCACGAGCAATATCATAGATGCCGACACCCTTTTCCCGCTGGCGCAGGATAAATTGCTCCCGCAAGCTTTGGGCTGACAAGCTAGCCTGCCCCTGCTCAATCAAGAAAGCCTCCAGCTGGCGAAAGCCCCACTGGCGTGAATAGGACTTGCCATTCTTTTCAAATAGATAAGTCCCTGTCAAATAAGCGCCCAACTCGCTCGTCAGACTTTCAGGAATTTTAATAATCCGCTTCTGCCCAGCCTTCTCAATCCGCAAAACCTGAAAATCAAGATTGACATCTTCAACCTTGACCTGCAGGATTTCACTTGGCAAGAGACCCATTTCCAAAATCAAGAGCGCTATCAGCCGGCCTTGTGGTACCGTAGAAGCTTCCCAAAAGGCTGACAAGTCCATCAGCTCGCTTCCCAGTTCCTTAGAAATAGCGACTTTTGGCAGGGTTAAGCGATGAAATTCCCCAATCATCTTGTTCTCGTAGAGATAGTAGAGAAATTGATTGACCGCTGAGAGCTTCCGCTTCTGGACAGCTGCCTTGAAATCCTTGATAGAGGCTTGATAAATCCGCAAATTGGTTTCTGTCACCTTGCTATGGATTTCATTGACAAATTGCTCCAGATCATAGGAATAGGCCAATTTTGAATTTTCTGAGATATTTTTTTGTTCTAAAAAAGGAGTGATATGTTCTTTCATTTTTTGGAAATCTCATACTGACTCGTGAAGGTATGCATCAACGAGTTAACAGCTTTTAAAATCGACTTTCTAGTAATGATGCCATAAAAATGGTGTTCTTTATCCACAACAGGCAGGAAAGACTCATCCACCAGTTTGTGCAAAACGTCCGCAATCTTGTAATCTGGCTCGACAGTCAGACCATCCTTTCGTGTCATGTGGACAATGTCCATAGACATAAACTCTTCCTCTGCCAGCTCATGCTGCATCCGATAGGCCATGATATCTGTCAGAGAAATGGTGCCAACGAACTTTTTCTCCGCAGTCACCACTGGAATGCGCGAATAGGTCATCTGGCTAAGCAAGAGAATAGCATGATCCACATTGTGCGTGTCAATCATGACCGCCAAATTCTCCCCAGGTGTCAAAAAAGTGTCTTCATGTTGCAGCAGATAATCTTCAAATTCCTTAGCAATCATCGGGCAAACTCCTTGGACAAGCTTGGATAGAGCTCATGATTTCGCGTATAGAAATCAATTTTAAAGCGATCATCGTCAATCTCTACCTTAGCGTAGAGGCGTTCGTTGATTGAGCCACGAGGTTGGCTAATGGAGCCCGGATTAAGGAAGAGAGTCTTCCCTTGCATCCAAGCATCTGGAACATGCAAATGGCCATAGAGACAAATATCTGCCCCCACTTCCTGAGCCCACAGATCCAGCTTTTGGAAGCTAAAGTTGATATTGAAAAGGTGCCCGTGGGTCTGGGCAATAATAGTCCCATCCAAATCTGTCACCAGCCGCTCTGGATAGCCAGGATAAAAGTCCATATTGCCCGCCACGACATGAATCCCTTTCCAGACTTCATCCTCAAAAGGCAATTCTGAGTCTCCATCATGGAAAATAGCATCGACTTTTCCTAGATAATGATGTTTCATTTCTTCGACAATGGCACGGTCCCCATGGGAATCGCTCATTACGATGATTGTTTGCTTTGCCATGCTGGAAATACCTCCATTAATTTTTGCACTGCTTGTGCACGATGAGACTGGGCATTTTTCTCTTCGATTGTCAGCTCAGCAGATGTCTTTCCTGTTTCTCCGACTAAGAACAAAGGATCATAGCCAAAGCCATTTTCACCTTTTGGCTCATGGGCAATGTAGCCCGGCCAATCCGCTTCGACCACCAAGGATTCCTTATCTGGACTTGCGACCACCAGAGTCGTGTGGAAATGGGCAGAGCGGTCTTTAATATCAAAGACCATGGCCAGCTCATGCAGGAGCTTGATATTGTTTTCATCATCCGTCGCACCAACACCAGCAAAGCGAGCCGACCAGACGCCTGGTAGGCCACCCAAGACATCCACTTGCAGGCCTGAATCATCTGCCAAAACCATTTTGCCAGTCAACTGGCTAATCGTTTCAGCTTTGAGGCGGGCATTTTCTTCAAAAGTCATGCCTGTTTCGGCTACTTCTGGCAAATCAGGATAGTCATTCAGATTTTCCACCTCATAGCCCAACTTTCCGAAAAGCTTACGAAACTCTGCTGTCTTGCCCTCGTTTCGAGTCGCAATCAAGAGGGTATCCTTGACATCTTTTGCTCCCAGAAAGGCTTGTAAATCCACACCAGTTTGGGGCAGGTGGACATAGAGGAGTTTCCCTCCTTCAACCAAGAGAAGGGCTCCCTGTCGCTGCAACAATTCCAACTTTCGGTCCGTTTCCTGCTTTAAAATATCCAGCAAGAAGGTCAAAAAGCGAAAGGCTGAGCCATAGCGAATGACCGTGATATTTAAGGGCAGGCCTAGCTCTTCGTCCGCAAGAATACTCTCTAAGCGGTCTAAAATCTCAGAAGCTTCAGCTGGCACCTGCTCAAATTCACTATAAGAGGTACTCTGTCCCCATTCAGCTACATACCAGTCAGAGGCATCTTTGTATTCATAAATGTTTTTTGTCATAAGGTCACATGCTCCACATTGACTTTCAGATTCAGCCAGTTTTCTGCGATTTCCGCAAATCTCTTAGCATTGGCTGTAGTATAAAAACGATGATTCAGTTCGTGCTTCTCGCGGCTACGATTGATTTCAAAATAATTGAGCAGGACAGAAATATCCCGTACACACTCGGCCCCGCTGTCAATCAGCTTGACGCTCGGCCCCATCATATTTTGAATAATCGGCCGAAGCAGAGGATAGTGGGTACAGCCCAAGACAAGCGTATCCACCTTGCCCGCCAGAGGATGGAGGGTTTCATAAACCACCTTTTTAGTCAGGCTGGACTGGAGCTCATTTGACTCCACCAGCGGGACAAACTTAGGACAAGCCAAGCTCTGCACCTCCATCTCAGGAGATAGAGCCTCAATCTTTTTCCGATAAATATCGGACTGAACCGTCATAGGAGTCCCGATGACCCCAATCTTGCCACCAGTCGTAGACTTGATGGCAGCGCTAGCTCCAGGCAAAATCACACCGAGGACAGGAATGTCCAACTTAGCCTTGACCTCCTCCCAGACAACAGCTGTGGCAGTATTGCAGGCAATGACAATCATCTTGACATCCTTGGTCAAGAGAAAATTAACCAACTGCCAAGTATAGTCTCGAATCTGCTCCGCCGGCCTAGGACCATATGGAGCCCGAGCCGAATCACCTATATAAACCACTTCCTCGTGGGGGAGCTGCCGCATCAATTCACGGACAACAGTCAGACCGCCCACCCCAGAGTCTAAAAATCCAATCGGTCGGTTATCCATATAGTCTTCTTTCTAAAACAAGGGATTGGAAGCCTAGCCCAAATCCCCATTTTTTATATAGAAATCTCCGTCTGCCACCAAAGGGCGGCTGAGAGAAGCTTATTTTTTGTTTTTATTTTTAGCAACTGCTGCTTTTTGTTGGTTGATAATTTGACGGTAAACTTGTTGAACGCGTGCTTCACTTGGTTTTTGACCATTGGCACTGAGCAACATCCGCACCGCTTCTACATTGAGACGTGGGTTTTCCGCAAATTCCTTTTCGACCTGACGGCGAAGCAAGTACATACCAAGCAAAATCCCACCAAAGAAAGCCAGCATAATCAATAAAATTGCTAACAATGTATTCATAATAATCCGAACTCCTGTTTCATTTTTTACATTACTCTTAATTATACCAAATTATCTCTATTTTTCAAAATCAAAGCCATAGAGAGTCGCGAAATAATCTTCTGGCCTCTCTGCCCGACGAATCATGCGAGCCTGATCATTTTCCTCTAGGAGAATCTCACTAGAGCGCAGCTTGGCATTGTATTGGTAGCCCATGGAGAAGCCGTGGGCACCAGTGTCGTGAATGACCAGCGTATCGCCAATCTGACTGACAGGCAGCTCCCGCTGGATGGCAAATTTGTCGTTGTTTTCACAGAGGCTGCCGACTACATCGACAATCTCCGTCGGTCCTTCTGGCCGATCCATATTGGTAATATGGTGATAAGCTCCGTACATAGCTGGACGCAAGAGATTAACCGCAGAAGCATCCACCCCCAGATAAGTCCGATAGGTTTGCTTTTTGTGCGTCACCTTGGTCACCAAAAGGCCGAAAGGCGCCAGCATAAAACGCCCCAGCTCAGTGAAAATCTTGACCTGTCCCAGACCAGCTGGTATCAGGATGTCCTCATAGGCCTGACGAACTCCTCGACCGATGACTGCAATGTCATTTTCCTCTCCATCAGGCCGGTAGTTGACTCCGACACCGCCAGACAGATTGATAAAGTCTAGCTTAATTCCCGTTGCTTCTAATACCTCGACCGCCAGCTCAAAAAGCTGACGAGCCAATGCTGGATAATAGTCATTGCTGACAGTATTAGAGGCCAAGAGAGCATGAATACCGAATGTCTCTGCTCCCAGCTCCTTAAGCTCTTTGAAAGCCTGAATCAGTTGCGCCTTGGTCATACCAAACTTGGCTTCCTCTGGATGATCCATGATGCTGGTACCCAGCTCAAAGACACCACCGGGATTATAGCGGCAAGAGATCACCTTGGGAATCCCAGCCACTTCCTTCAAGAAAGCCACATCTTCGTAAGCATCTAGATTGATGGTCGCTCCCAGCTCCCGCGCAAGACGAAATTCCTCGGCTGGCGTATTATTGGACGAAAACATAATCTCATCCCCAGCAAAACCCAGCTTTTGGCTCATGAGCAGCTCCACATAGCTAGCACAGTCTACCCCGCAGCCCTCTTCCTTGAGTATTTTTAAAATAGCAGGATTTGGTGTCGCCTTGACGGCAAAATATTCCTTAAAGCCAGGATTCCAAGCAAAAGCCTCATGCAAAGCCCGTGCTCTCGCTCGAATCCCCTTCTCATCATAAAGATGGAAAGGCGTTGGAAACTGCGCGGTCAGCTCCGCCAAGCGCTCACGACTGATAAATGGAGTTTTCATACACGCTCCTACTTTCTCTTTTACTGACAATATTATACCACAAGTGTAGGCTGGGGAGGAGAAAAAATAGGCTCCAGAATTTCTACAATAGTTTTAGCCATTATAGAAACCCTAGAGCCTGTAAACTATAAAGTTAAAAATTTATATAGAATAAGTTAGAAGCTATGAAATCAGATTCATTTGTATACGCACTCTGAACTCGTTGGTCGGTTCAAATTCCAACTCAATTGCCCCAACACCTGAGAAGAAGGCTGCAATGTTGTACTTCCTAGGTCGGTTCGAACTTACAGAAATTGTTAGGTAGTAAGCTGTTTTCTAAAAATTTTTCTTTTTGCATCGTCATTCATAAACTTATTAGGATAATTGATTTTAAAATCTAACTTCATATGAAAATTCTCTTTTGGAAAGTTGAGAATATCAGAATATAAAGAAGATAATTTTCGTTTCTGCCTCATATCTCCTCAAAATAACTCTAAATTTGTGTTTCTATATTTTTCATCATCATCATAACCTAAGTTGTCGTTATCTATAAATTTATCAAGATAACTCTTTTCAAATGTCTCTTGATTCTTAACACCAAGCTCTAAAAGAAAATCGGATAATGCAGAAAATAACTCTTTACTGGTTTTTCCTTGATCTTTGAGTTCTCTTTTTACTCGATTTAGAATTTCTTCTTCTTTTTTATTATATACTGATACTTTTTGCTCAATAAATAAAAGACGACATCTAACACCCATATTTGATAAATGATCATAGTGTTGAGACAAATTAACCATTGAAAAGAATGGAAGTATTTCACTTGCTTTTTTTGTAAACCTTTTATCTATTACTCCATATATAACTTCAATCTCGTCATCTGGCTTGAAATAACCTGCTTCAAAAGATTCATTGATTTTATCAATAAATAATAATTCATTTTTATATAGCTGAGCAGATACAACTCCTTGAGCAAATAAGTGACTCAAAGTAGCAGAGGAGCCTCCTTTTTTGACATGAATGAGTTGCTTATCTTGTGTAATAATATCCGCTGGTTCGATTTTACTATATCCAAATTCCTTCATATGAAAATTTTCTTTATCAAAGAGCTTAAATCGTGCTGGAGCAGACTCTACAAATTTTTTATTAAACTCCCCCTCATTCCAATCTTTTTCACAACAAGGAATTGCTTGATCTTTGAATACTTCTATACTATCAACTTTATTAACAATGTATTCATAATAAGATGACTCTATTTTAAACCAGTCGCCATTATTTATAAAGAATTTTTCATTATTGTGATCAATTTCAATAAATAAAGAATCATAAATGCTCGAGATTTTCTGAGCAGAATCATTTGCCCAACAATATAAGGAACAACTTTTTAATTTATCTAGTATTTTTTTATCTTCAATTTTATCAGAAAGAAATTCCCAAAACTGTTCTGAAGGAATATCATCATAAAAATTTCCCTTAAGTTTATGACTACTATTCATACCCGATATAAAATAGCCTTCTATGTCGAGATGAGACATGATCTTATTAGGTGCAATAACCGGATTATCTAAAGAGTCGTCTTTTATATGATTAATTAGCTCTTTATCTAAAGTAGCAATGATTTTGCTATCTCTAACTGCCTGAATATGGTCTATCCATTCCAAACCTTTTTCTTTGTAGTTTTCACTAGAATACGCATCTAAAATTCCGTTTAACAAATCAGATAAAGTTACATCTGATTTAGCAGAAAATCTAAGATTATCAGCCCCATTTAACGTCGAATAATGACTATCATATGAGGCACGACCTGAAATTGATTTTAAAATATCAGCGTTTGTATCAACATGTAAATCAGAATGAGATCCATAGCTTAAAGCCTGTCTTTGAATATCTAGATAGTTTGTGGATATATTTAATGAATTAAGACTTTTGATATTACTTTCCTCAATAAGATTAACAGCCGTTCTTAATCCAAAATTCTTAACTATAGATTGCTCATTCAACATAGTTCGACCGTATCCAAAAACCAAACTAAAAACATATTCTTCTTCATCTTTTTCATATTTCAGCATCATCACAGCTTTATTAGATTTATTTTTGTATAAATCCCCTTCCAAGTCATCCTTAGTATATAAATTTAGGGTATCTAACCACTCTACTGTATTTTCTTCCGTAGAAGCAATATATATCCTTCCTTCTTTGAAATTATTATGTTTTTCTATGTCCAGCTTATGAAACTGACTCCCCTTAAAGTCATCTTTTAAGCACTCCCCAAAATCATTTGTATTATGTAAAAGCAAATTATAATTTTCAGTATTCTTAGCCATAAACATTTCCTCAAAAATCTATTTCACTTCATTATACCAAAAAACACGGCTTCTCACCGTGTTTCTGTATTTATTTCACGAGTTTCTTCATCTCATCAATTCGCGCTACGGTCGCGTCGTACTTAGCTTGGTAGTCGGCTTGTTTGTCACGTTCTTTTTGGACGACTTCTGGTTTGGCGTTGGCTACGAAGCGCTCGTTAGAGAGTTTCTTGCCGACCATATCCAGTTCTTTCTGCCACTTGGCTAGTTCTTTTTCGAGACGAGCTAGTTCTTCTTCGACATTAAGGAGGTCTGCAAGCGGCAAATAGATTTCTGCTCCTGTGATGACGCTTGACATAGCAAGTTCAGGTGCAGGGATGTTTGACGCGATTTCCAAGTGTTCTGGATTTGTGAAGCGCTTGATGTAGTTGACATTGCTGTTAAAGAAGGCTTCCAAGTCGCTATCGCTTGTCT
>ERZ773008.1695-NODE-1695-length-15247-cov-4.294826_pt1 | contig 15247 bp, 14 predicted proteins | sample MGYA00580664_ERZ773008 | MGnify/ENA primary metagenome ERZ773008 (study PRJEB29015, sample SAMEA2738016) | human oral metagenome | biome: human oral; feature: human-associated habitat; material: dental | place: China | collected 2048 ... | reverse complement strand
TGACCCGTAAGAACCGCCGCAACAACCCCGACCGCATGGTGCTGAAGAAGTACGACCCCGTCGTCCGCAAGCACGTTGACTTCCGAGAGGAGCGCTAAGAATGGCTAAGAAGTCCAAGATCGCTCGCAATGAGCAGCGCAAGGTCATCGTCGCTCGCTACAACGAGAAGCGTATTGCGCTGAAGAAGACCCTGATCGACGAGAACGCTACCCCCGAGGAGCGCGAAGCAGCACGCGTGGCACTGCAGAAGCTGCCCCGCAACGCTTCCCCCGTTCGCGTACGTAACCGCGACCAGATCGACGGCCGTCCCCGCGGTACCTTCCAGAAGTTCGGTATCTCCCGCGTGCGCTTCCGCGAGATGGCACACCGTGGCGAGCTGCCCGGTATCACCAAGTCCAGCTGGTAAATCTGGTATTTTAGTTCCTAAACGGTTTTCCGTCGCAAGACGGTCACTCGCTTTAGACTCAAACCTTAAGTCTCTGGAAGGGGCACCCTAATGGCTAAGAACCGTACCGAACTCGTTGCTGAGGTTGCAGAGAAGTCTGGCAAGAGCCAGGCAACCGTGAATGCAGTCCTCGACGCAGTGTTCCAGGTTTTCGAGTCTTCCGTCTCCAAGGGCGAGAAGATCACCATCCCCGGTTGGATGGCAATCGAGCGCACCGACCGTGCAGCTCGTACCGGCCGTAACCCGCAGACCGGCGAAACTATCCAGATTCCCGCCGGTCACGGCGTGAAGCTGACCGCAGGCTCCAAGCTGAAGGCAGCAGTCGCTAAGAAGAAGTAATTCTTGAGACTTTGAATCTGATAAAAGACCCTCACCTTTACGGTGGGGGTCTTTTGTTATGCCTGCACAAGGGAAACCTGCACAAGGGAAAACAGTGGGGAAAACCCGGTTGAGGAGGGCTCAAGTAGCGGAAGCGCGCCTGGCCAGGTGAGGTGGATCCCGAGGATCACTGATTAGTTGGGTCCTTACAACCTTAACCGTGTGGTTGAGCTAAAAACATAGAAAGTAGCCCGGTTTCATAGGAGAAACTCTGATGTACTACAGAAAAAATAAAGAAAATTTATACATTTAAGCAGAAAGTTATGCATAAGCTGAGCGAAAAACCGCGAATATGAAACCCCTCTGGGAAAAATACTTATACATCACCGTCTGGACACAGCTTAAACACAGCTAACTAAAGCTCAATCTTAGACTCACACCCTAAGCTGGAGTCACCGGCGAAGGAAAAGCCACACACCATACACAACGGCCCCGTCCCACCCGGCAAATCAACCATACAAACCCCGGACGACCGACCTTCCGGGACTCACAAGGAGAAGCCCTCATGGCACGCCATGCGCAGCGTACTTCCGCACCGCCCACCAACCACCGCCTCCGCACCGGCGCAGCCGCACTGTCCATCGCGGCAATCGCAGCACTGGGCCTGAGCGCCTGCGGTGCACAGAACACCTCCAACCCGGCACCCACCGCCACCGCAACCGCCAAGGCATCCTCCACCGCTGACGCAGCGGTCAACGCAGGCAACGGCAAGGTCACCGTCAAGGCAAGCGACGCAGCCTCCCCGAGCGCCACCGCAAGCAGCTCCCAGGGCACCGTCACCGTCACCGAAGACGGCGTGACCGTCAACGGCGGCTCGGCATCCAACAACTCCGGCTCCTCCGCAAAGGTCGATGAGAAGGCAGGGGAGAGCGCCGGCTCCAAGAACAACTCGAACGGCACCTCCGGTAGCGTTACCGTCAGCACCGCCAACGGCTACACCGTGATTCAGCTCGACGCTGACGGCGGCTGGTCCTACCACACCCCCAACGGTGACATCGTTGATGTGGAAGCTGACGGCTCTTGGGAACGCGTCGGTCCCAGCGGCAATGTAGAGGTGAACGCAGACGGCTCCTGGGAGCTCGTCGGAACCTCCGGTGTTGTCGAAGTGAAGGCTGATGGCTCCTGGGAGCGGACCGGACAGGGATCCTTCCAGGTACCTGCCGTACCCGTCAAGCCCGCCGGTGCTGGCGCTGACCCCGTCAAGCCCGTCACCCCCCGCCGCTAAGAAGCTGGCTGACAAGCCGGGCGAAAACATGGGCTATCCCACTCGCTAGGATGCGGATAAACGCCCACACGCCCGGATAATCACACCCAAACTCGATAGAATTAACGCGGTTGGTTACACCGATAATCGTTATGGAATCCCACAAGGATCCTGCGCACGACGCGAATACGTCGCCAACTAGCCGCACCATACTAACAACCACAAGGAGAAACAATGGCAATCGCCCCCGCAATGAAGAAGACCACCGCTGTTCTGTCTATCGCTTTCGCAGGCGCACTGGGCCTGAGCGCATGCGGCTCCCAGTCCTCTTCCACCACCACTACCGCGACTGCATCCGCATCCGCTTCGGCAACTGCGTCTGCAAGCGCATCGGCTAAGGCATCCTCTGCGGCAACCACCTCTGCAGCTTCCGCTTCTGCTACTGCAGACGTGAAGGTTGACAAGGACGGCAACGTCACCGTCAAGGCTAACGACGGCGAAGGCAACTCCGCAGACGTGAAGGTCGGCGCAGACGGCAAGGCTTCCGTTAACGCTAAGGACTCCGAGGGTAACTCCTCCAAGGTAGAGTCCGACGAAAAGGGCACCAAGGTTGAGTCCAAGGACTCCGAGGGTAACTCCTCCTCCACCGTTGAGGGCGACGTTATCGTTTCCGAGGACGGCGGCTGGTCCATTCAGGGTGACGAGGGCCAGGTAGCTGTACAGGCTGACGGCTCCTGGAGCCGCCAGGACGCAAACGGCCAGGTTGCAGTCAAGGCTGACGGCTCCTGGAGCATCCAGGCTAACAGCGGCCTGCAGGCAACCGTGGACGCATCCGGTGAAGTAACCTCCATCGTTGGCGGCGAGAAGGCTGACCTGAAGGCTCCGAAGGTTCCCGCAAAGCCCGCACAGGCTAAGGTCACCCCCGTCAAGCCCGTTCAGCCCAAGAAGTAATAAGCTGACCAGTGCATAACAAACGCCCCGTGCGCATCCGAACGTGATGCGTGCGGGGCGTTTTGCGTCTTCCAAGCTGCACTGAGAAGACCCATGAAAGTAGCGGGGGATGAGAAACGGTACACTATCTCAGGGAGCTTTCAGGTCGCGGTGCTAGCATGAAGGCGTACACCGGGCATACCGGAGTACAGGTCAACCACACCACGCACTGCGCCGTCGCAGAGCGGCGCATACAGAAAAGAGAAATTCAGTGAAGAAGTCTATTGCTGTTCTGTCCCTGACCATTGCCGGTGCCCTCGGCCTCGCAGCCTGCGGCGGCAACTCCGGCGGATCCACCTCCAGCCCCTCCGCATCGGCAAGCGCGTCTGCTTCTGCAACCGCTTCCGCAACTGCCTCGGCACCCGCAAGCACCTCCGCAGCAGCAACCAGCAAGAGCACCACCTCCGCAGCATCTGAAACCACCAAGGCAGAAACCAAGACCACCCAGGGCACCATCAGCGCCCCCACCGACCTGCCCACCGATGCAAACGAAGCACTCAAGAAGGGCCAGGAATCCGCCGAGCAGGCAACCTCCGCAGGCTACACCGCCAGCAAGAAAGCCCTGGAGCAGCTCAAGGACGAGTCCGGTGTGAAGAAGGTGCAGACCAGCGACGGCACCGTCTACTACACCGATAAATTCGCTGCATTCGAATCCAAGGACGGTGCTATCGTCAGCATCCAGAATAACGGTGTATGGACCAGCATCGACTCCAACGGTACGACCATCGTCGTGAGCGAGGACGGCTCCTGGATCAAGACCAACCCCAAGGACAACCTCTACACCGTTGTCAAGGCAGACGGCACCGCATCCGTGCTGAACACCAAGACCTTCGAGAAGGCGACCGACGTCTCCAGCATCGAGACCCCGAAGGCCCCCGGCCGCATCGACGGCTTCAGCGGCACCGCTAAGACCCCGGTCAAGCCCACCAAGATTGGTGACCTCTCCGAGGTTGCAGGCGCCAAGTAAAAACTAGCACCTGCCCCCTGGGCCGAACAGGCCGCCAGAACAGGGACACCAGCGCCCCGTGCGCATCTATTCGTGATGCGTGCGGGGCGTTTTGTGTCTTCAAGCTGTGCTCAACTCTTACAGAAAATAGGAAGCTTCGCATGACTGTTGTTAGGATTAGGGAGGCGCTCAGATTCTAACTCTCACTCAACGAACAACCACACTATAGGTCTCCCCGGCATAGCACGGGGATCTACCAGAAAAGAGAACACAGTGAAGAAGTCTATTGCTGTTCTGTCCCTGAGCCTCGCCGCAACCTTCGGTCTTGCCGCCTGCAGCTCCAACGCCAAGGCACCCGCCGAAAGCCAGAGCACCTCCTCCAGCGCGTCTGCTTCTGCAACCGCAGGTAGCTCGAGTGCCTCCTCCAGCGCGTCTGCCTCGGCGAGCGCATCGGCTACCGCTTCCGCAACCGCAGGTAGCTCGAGCGCCTCCGCTAAGGAATCCGAGAACCAGAAGAGTGGACTGTCGGGTGCTTCCGCCATGCCTACGGACCCCACCGATAGCAACTACGGTCCGCAGCTATACGCGCATTACAAGGAAGCCGTCGAAGAGGCTAAGAAAGACCGCTCCGCCAAGAAGACTACGAACACTGAAGGTAACGTGTACACTGCCTCTGACGGAAGCATCGCTGTTGTCGAAGCTAAGAACGGTAACTACATCAGCATTGAGAATGACGGTAGTTGGGTACGTGTGACCCCTGAAGGTGAGGTTGCCGCCGTGACTGATAAGGGCGGCTGGGTTGCCGTCAAGCCTAACGGTGAAGTGATTAGCGTTGATGAGAATGGTGCGGCTTCCATTATGAACGTTAAGACCTCGGAGGTTTCGGGCGACTACCAGTCCCTGGAGTTGCCCAAGCCCCCGGCTCCGGTGGGAGACCTGCCTGCCCCGAAGAATCCCGTTAAGCCGACCAGCCTGGCTACGAACTAAACGTATCCACTACATAGCTGGCGACTAGCTAACCCCGTTCGCCCCGTACGCATCCGACCGTGATGCATGCGGGGCGCTTTTGCATGCGGGAAACTACACGCCCGATATATAGAAAATAGCAAGCGTCAGGTATCTATTGCTAGGATAGGGAAGCGCTCAGAACCTAGCGCTTACTCAACACACGCCTCATGCGGTGCAGGTATGCACACAGAGCGTGTCTGAAAAAGGAAAATTAGTGAAGAAATCCATTGCTGTCTTGTCTTTGAGTCTTGCCGTAACGCTCAGCCTGGCTGCCTGTGATGAGGCTACGCAGACCACCACCATCTCCCATGAGAGTGCATCTGCAAGCGCTACTCCTAACGCTTCCTCCACCTCGCTGACTGCAAGCGCCGCATCCCCTGAGTCGCAGGTGACCTCGAGTGATGCCCAGGCTAAGGCTGAGGAAGAGACAGCCGGCGCAGACTCAACGCAGGATGCTTCGGATGAAAAGCAGGTCGCTGAGGGCGAAGAATCTAAGCCCACAGATTCCAACTCTGGTGCTGGCAACCAGAAATCCTTTAAAGAAACCATTGAAGAGGCCAAGAAGAGCCCCGCTTCAAAGAAATCTACGAATGCTGACGGCACCGTGTATACCTCATCCCTCGGCGATGAAATCGCCATTGTTGAGGCGAACAACGGCGATGACATCATTATCAAGAAGGACGGTAGTTGGGGCCGCGTCACTCCTGATGGATCAATCATCACCGTAGAAGCTGATGGCTCGTGGCATGCAATTATGGCTGGTGGGCGTCTTATCAATGTCGAGTCAGACGGTATGACCCAGATTATCGACTTTAAGAATGAGGTTAACGAGGAATCCTACACGTCCCTGGAAGTCCCGCAAACCCCCGCCCCTGTTGAGGCTCTCAACGTAACGCCGAAGGAACCTGTAAAGCCGACGAAGCGGGCCCGTATCTGGGACCCCGAACGGGCTTCTAATGCGGGTTAGGAATCGATGAATTCCAGCGTATTCGGCTGTATTCCGCGCACATTTGAACTGAGCTGATTAGCTTAGACCGCCTGAATACCTCAGCGCCCTGCACGCATCCGACCGTGATGCATGCGGGGCGCTTTTATGCACCCACACGCCACCCGCAATGTGACTTAATATGACAGGTCGTTAAGCCCCCAAGTCACAAAGCTCAACTCCCAGCGAACCACCCATCCCACGCTGGCATAATGGGGACAGCAAACCAACGCGCCCACACACGGCGCACCCAACAGGAGAGAAAACCATGAGCGAGAACACCACCCGCAGCGTACGCGTGCGCGCCAGCGAACTCGAAGGCCGAGCCTGGCTCAACACCGGCGACAAAAACCTCACCCTGCAGGATCTTCGCGGCAAAATCGTTATTCTCGACTTCTGGACCCTCTGCTGCATCAACTGCCTGCACGTCCTCGACGAACTACGCCCCCTCGAAGAAGAATTCTCCGACGTACTCGTCACCGTCGGCGTCCACAGCCCCAAATTTGAACACGAAGCCGACCCCGTAGCGCTCGCCGCAGCCGTCGACCGCTACCACATCACCCACCCCGTACTCGACGACCCCGAACTGACCACCTGGCAGGCATACACCGCCCGCGCATGGCCCACCCTCGTCGTCATCGACCCCGAAGGCTACATCGTCGCCCACCTCTCCGGCGAAGGCCACGTACAGGGCCTCACCTCCCTCGTACGCGAACTCGTCGCAGAACACGAAGCGAAAGGCACCCTGCACCGCGGCAACGGCCCCTACGTGCCCCGCCCCAAGGCAGCCGGCACCTACGCCTTCCCCGGCAAAGCCATCGAACTGCCCGCCGAATTCGGCCCCGCAAACCTCTTCGGCAACCGCGAACGCACCTACCTCGTCGCAGACAGCGCACGCCACCGCATCCTGCATGTAGCAGCCGACCTCAACACCGTCATCAACACCTACGGCGGCGGCGACGATCCCATCAACCACCCCGTCAAGGGCCACGTCGACGGCACCGGCACCGAAGCACGCTTCAACGAACCCGCCGGCCTCGCCCTCGTACCCGAAAACCTGCGCGAACAGCTCGGCTACGACGTGCTGGTAGCCGACACCGTCAACCACCGCCTGCGCTCCCTCAACCTGAGCACCGGCGAAGTGCGCACCCTCGCAGGCAACGGTGTGCAGCGCGTCATCGACGGCGACAACGCCATCACCGGCGACCCCAACCACATCCCCGCTGGCGTACCCGCCACCGAAATCGCGCTCTCCTCACCCTGGGACGCCGTCTACTCCCGCGAAGCCGGCCAGTTCATCATCGCCATGGCAGGCACCCACCAGCTCTTCGGCTACGACCCCATCAACGGCATCGTCAGCATCTTCGCAGGCTCCGGCGTCGAAGGCCTCGCCGACGGCCCCGCCGCCGACGCATGGTTCGCCCAGCCCTCCGGCATCATCGAAGCCCGCGACGGCAGCCTCTGGGTCGCATGCTCCGAAACCAGCGGCCTGCGCCACGTCACCTTCACCGAAGACGGCGTACAGGTCACCTCCGCCGTCGGCAAGGGCCTATTCGACTTCGGCTTCGTCGACGGCGACTCCGACACCGCCCGCATGCAGCACCCCCTCGGCCTGACCGAACTGCCCGACGGATCCATCGCAGTCGCCGACACCTACAACGGCGCCATCCGCCGCTGGGACCCCGCAACCGGCACCCTCGGCACCCTCGAACGCGGCCTCGACGAGCCCTCCGACCTGCTCGTCGAAGAAGTACCCGGCGAAGAGCCGCGCCTCATCATCGTCGAAACCAACGCCCACCAGCTCGTACGCGCCTCCATCCCCGCCAAGGCACAGCACGTCGACGAAGGCGCCATCACCACCGCACGCCCCTCCACCAAGCTCACCGGCGGCACCCTCGAATTCACCTCACGATTCACCGTGCCCACCGGCCAGAAGCTCGACACCCGCTGGGGCGACCCCACCCAGCTGAAGATCTCATCCACCCCCGAGAACTTCATCCTGGAAGGCGCCGGCACCTCCACCGGACTGACCCGAACCCTCGTGCTCAACCCCGATGTGACCGAGGCAGTCCTGCACATTACTGCTCGTGCCGCCGCCTGCGACGGCACCCCCGGCGGTGACATCCCCGAGCACGCAGCATGCCACCTCTACCAGCAGGACTGGGGTATTCCCGTCGTCGTGACCGGTGATGAGGCAGACGAAAGCGAACTCGTCCTGGACCTGCGCGGTATCAACTAGGGATCTATAAAAGAATCAAGGGTCAGTATTATCCTCGCTCCTACAGGGGCACCCGTCCTCGCTTCGCTCGGACACCCTGATGTCGCTACGGATAATACTGACCCTATTTCTGTTGTGCCGCCCTGATACCGCTGCGGATAGTACCGGTTCCCTTTGTCCTTTGAGGATTGTGGGATGCGAAAAGGCCGGGTCATCCTCGGGAAGTTCCATGACGATATAGTAATAGTGTCTACTGATTTTACTGATATAGGTGCGTATATTGCTGAATAAATATCTTGATGAGTTGAAATGTGCATGGAAGCACTATTCCAAGAGAGCTGGGAGGGCTTTTGAAGAACCTCAGCCTGGACATGAAGAAAGCTGGATTTACAAGAAAATCCGAACTCCCCCATGGGTTTCTAGGGGAGGCAAGATATCGTTTATCAGTGCAACTGCTGTAACTGTAATATTTATTTATGCATACTGGGTAGTCCTTTACCAGGGTTTTACTCAGGGGTCAGAATATGCAAGATTCCCAAAATTTGAAGAGGTCTATACGCTGTGTGAATATATCCTTCAGGTATGTATTTTGCCCCCGATGATATATCTAATAATCATATTATTTTTTGCCCATGTTTTTGCTGTGGTTTTTAAAAGGGTTTTTGATTACAAAGGTTATTCGATTAGATGGATTGCCGGGAAGTATATAAAATCCCTTGGAGATGCCACAGTTATAGCCATAATTTGCGGCATAGTTACCTTTGCTATATTTGTTTCGGGTGACGACCAGAAAATGTTCTTCTCTTTGGTTGACTATATATCTTTTTTCACTCTCTCGTTCAGTATTTTATGTTCATTTATATTTTTTATTAAAATCTTTGTTGAAATGAGAAAGTTCTTTAAATATTCCATAATGGCATTAATCTTTCCCGCTGGCTGTCTTGCGGTTTCATGGATCTTCTTCGATGTTATACTGGGTGGCTCTATGTTGAATTCTGTGGCTAAAGCAGTGACTGGAAGCTATATTGATCCACTACTCGTAAAGATGCAGAAAATATTTAATGCTAGCCCCTCTGATGTGGCATCTATTAGGCAGGATTTTTGGAATAACCCTCTTCTGCGGATGGGGCCTTCCTCGCCTGAGTATTCTATTGTTTTGGGGCAGGTGAAATTGGCTCTTTTGCTCCTTGTCGTAATCCTCTTCGTGTTTTTCTGGATACGTGACAGGAAAAGGAATTCTACCGATGAATCATGAAGCTCTTTTTTATAGTATCTAGAAAATAAATTTTTGGGCAAGCTGTTGATGTTAAAAATAAGGGTCAGTATTATCCTCTTCTCTGTTAGGAGTGAGGATAATACTGACCCTTTTCCCATAATTACGTCTAGAAAGAGACTCGGACCGCCTTCGCATCCGCCTCCACCGACGCCTTCAACGTAAACGGAATCTCCTTCTGCACCTGCGAACGCGCACCCGTATACAAATCCAACTGAGTAAACGACACCCTCGCCGTACCCGACATCGGCTTCAACGACCACACACCCGCCGAACTCACACTCACCTGCGGATCCGCCACCTTCACCACAGACCACTTCACCTCAGAATCCACACGGCCCGTAAACGCATACTCAAAAGGGCACCCACCAGGATAAAGAGTGCTCTGCTGCGTGCACTTCTTCAAATGCTCCTGCACCTGCTCCTTCACCGACGCCAACGCATTATCACTCGGCTTCAACTCCATACGCACCGAATGATTCGCATCCTGCGCAGTCACCACCTCATTCACCTTCTGCGCCGTATAAACCGTCGAATCATACGACACCGCATACACACCCGGATAAAACACCGGGAACGACGCCGCACCATCATCCACCGCAACCTTACGGTTATTAATCGTCGCAGCCTCCACACCCTGAATATTCACCTTCACCGACGGCAAAGACGCCTCATCAATAGCCCACTTATCAAAAAAGCCCCAATGCGTGCCCGAACGATGCAACCGAAAATCCGTATGCTGCCGCGAACCCTCCAACGTATAGGACGCACGCACCGTCGCATGCTCACCATCGGCGCTAGTCTCCACCACCTCATACGACACCTCACCCAACGAAGACACCGAACGCCTCAAAGCATCCCCATCCAGCAGCGATGCGTCACCCTCAGGAATCTGCGCACCCAACAAACCACGCGCATACGAACCATTACCCGTACGCAACGCATGAAAATACTCCCGCACCTGACCCGTCGGACCATACACCAACTTATTCGTCATAACCAGCGCCGCAGCAGCCACAGAAACCGCCACCACAACACCGACCATCCACATTGCCAGGACCCGCTCCACGGGAGAAAAATTACGCATAGAACCAGAGTAACGCAGGTAGTCCGCTAGGTTTCACGCACCGCACACACTAAAGTTGTGTATATGGCAGAACGCGCTCACGAAGTCCCCGCCAAATACGGCGAAGTCAAAGAACTATTCCACCCCCGCATGCGCTCCTACGGCAGGCGCATCGAAGCGGCACTCCCCGGCACCATCGTGCTACTCGCCGCGCTCGCCTTCATCTTCTACAAGCGACCCGCCCTGCCGTACACCATCCTCGTACTGCTCATCGGCACCATCGCAGGCGTCAACCTCTACTCAGTCCTCAAACCTACCATCATCGTCATCACCAAAACCCACGTGCTCCGCGCACGCACCTTCGGCTGGTTCGCCGTACCCCTGGAAAACATCGACCACACCATCTTCGTCGAAAAGCTCTACCCCAAAAAAGCCTACGGCCAGAAACTCAAAACCGTCGCGGGCCGCCTACGCTACCGCAGCTTCCCCGCCATGTGGGCCGTCGACAAGGACGGCAAACAGCTCATGCGCATCGACGGCCGCGTCTGGGACGGCAAAACCATGCGAGAAGTCTCCTCCAAACTCTCCGCCCAGACCACCATCTACAAGCAGATCAACGTGGTCAACATGGACAAAGAACACAAGGGACTCATCACCTTCAACGAGCTGCACCCCGGCTGGCGCTCCAGCCTCATGACTGCGCTCGCCGTCATCATCGTGGTGATTCTCTTTGCGGCCTCCTTCCTGCCCGAAGAACTTGCCCGCACCATCTACCTCATCCACTAGAACACCCGCTCTTCATCGGTGCTTCTTTTCGGATGCGTATCTTCCGAACGCGCAAAGGCCCGGCACCTACCCCACACGGGGCAGGCACCGGGCCTTTTGCATGCCTAACTCGAGGCACATTACGCGCTAGCTTGAGAAGCGAACCTAGCTCGCCGGGCGCGACAGAACCGCCACCAAATACTCCGAAGAGCCCTCCACAAACGGGTGCATCTGCCACGAAGAGTACGTGTTATCAACATTCAGGCCAACCTCGCGGGCATCAGCGAGGAACTGCTCAAACGCATAATCACGGCCCGGACCCGAACCATAACCAACCACCGCACGGCCACCCGGAGCCAACACGCGACGGAAATTCTCAACCACCGGCTTACGAGTCGAACGGGCCAAGAAACCCATCACATTACCCGCACACACCAGCAGCTCAAAACCATTCTCCGCCGTCGCGTCACCCTCAATGCCCAGCACCTCCGGCAAATCCACCAAATCGGCAGTAATCCACGTAGCATCCGGGCAGACGCGGCGCGCCTCCTCAATCAGCTCAGGATCAATATCTACACCCGTCACACGGTGACCCAACGCGTGCAGCTGCTTACCCACACGACCGGGACCGGAACCCGCATCAAGAATCTTCGCACCGCGAGAAGCCATAGCATCCAACAGACGAGACTCACCCGCAATGTCGTTACCCTCAGCCTCCATCGCCTTAAAACGGTCAATGTACCACTGAGAATGATTCGGGTTGCTCTCCTTACGGACCAACCACAGCGACTTCTCACGCTCAGCCGGAGCGTTGAAACTCATCATTGCCATAAAAACTCCTTAGACAGGGTTGAGGATGCGCCAACAGCCACCAGGCACGGTGACTGCGGCATATAAGCGGTGTGTGCGCTACGTTCTAGCATAGCCCCACCCGGCGTCTACCGGTAAGGACAGACTAAGAGCCGGACGGGGCTATCGGGGCAGCGCGAAAGGCTGGGGCGCCACAGAGAAGCCACAGGGGAGCGGTTAGAGGTGGTCTCCGCTAGTATTCGACGTCTCCTCAGCGAGTGCCTTACGCATCTGCTCCTGACGCTCCTCCTCAGCCAGACGAGCAGCCTCAGCGAACTGCTCCTCAATATCGGTCAGCAGCGCCTCAACCTGCTCATTACCAGCCACCGGGCCGCCAGCAAGCAGACCATCAGCCCCCAAAACCACAGCCAACGGCACACCATTACCAAAATTCGCGCGAGCACCCGCCTCACGGTCAATCAGCGGAGTCAAACCCTCCGGCAACGTACCCGCCTTACGCGAAGTCTGCAACGACTCAAGACTCGAATACACCGGATGCAACGCCACCTGCGGCAGACGCTCCTGCCACGAAGCCATCGTCTTCAAAAACTTCACACAACCGACACACGTCGCCGACACAAACACCAGCACACGCGCCTGATTCTTAGCCAACGCACGCAGATTCGTGTGACGACCATTCTCCAGATACAGCGCCGCATGCGGAATCGGCATGCGAACATACTGCTCCTCGCCGTTCTCGTCATACACCGGCTCCGGCAAAATCACCTGAGCCTGCGGCTCCGGCTGCGCCAAAACGTCACCGCGGCGAACAGCCTCCAACGTCACAGCAATCAGCGCTGCACCAAAAACCCAAGTCCAGCCGCTATTACCCAGACCCAGCAGAGTCGACACAACACCCGTGCCGCCCCTCAACGCGCTCGCATGCGCACCAGCCGCCGCCAACAGCAGCGCAATATTACGAACCAGCGTGTAACGGCTCACCGGCGCATTCGACTCAGAACCGAAACAATTACAACCAGCAGTACGACCCGTCGCCAACGCGCGCGCAATCACCACCGTATAGAACAGCATCAGAATCAACGCCAAACCCGAAGCAATCACAACAGGCAAACGCACCGGCGACAACAACAGCACCGCCGCCAAAACAATCTCAAACCACGGCAGGACCAGCGACACCGCACGAGTCGGCGCGATCTTCTCCAAACCAAGATTCTGAATACCGGTCACGGTACTCTGCGGGTCCTTCGCCTTAGCAATACCGCTAATCAACAAAGTCAACGCAACAAGTGCCGTACACAAAACAAGCGGCACAGTAGAGACGGTGAGCATAAAACTCCTAGAGTGAGTGTGCGAAAACAGGAGGCGGCAGCAGCAGTTTTTAGGCAGAACAAACCGCGCGACGTGCCGCCGTGTTATACACGATTTTACGCCCTGCACATGGGGAATTATCTCTACGGGTTAAGCTCTACGAGTTAAGCGGAAAGCGGTATACGCCCTCGTTCCTACAGGGAACCCGCCCTCGCTTCGCTTCGGGCACCCTGATGTCACTACGGGCGATACCGCTTTCCTCGTATCGAGGCTCTTAGCGCCTGGGTGTGCTAGATAGCCGTCAGTCGCACCCCGTACTCGCCCGCCAGCTCCTCGTACGCCTGCACAAAGCGCTGCGCTCGCGCACCCGAGGCGCAGAAAACGCCCACGCGCTGATCACGCACCGACTCAAACAGGCTCAGCAGCTCCGCGGGCACATCGGTTGCCGGCAGCAGGGACCCCTCAGCGTCGCTCAGCCGCGACAGCGGCACATGCAGCGAACCCTCATGCTTCACCGACTCCTCACGCTCGGGCGCCTCACGCACATCCAACAGAACCTGCGGCACCTCATGCGCCGACAAATCCACCGGCACCACACGTGCCGGATCCGGCACCGCCCCAAACGATGTACACGTACCCGACAAGGCATCATACGTCAGCAGAGAGCCCGCCGCCGTCGGCAGACCACTCACATGCTTAAGCACCTCCGTTGCCATCAGCGAACCAACCACAGCCGTCGTCGCACCCAACACCCCGGCAAGCGCACACGACTCCACCGTCTGCGGAATCGTCGGAAAAATATCACGCAAATGCGCACCATCCGGCTCAAAAAGACTCACCGAACCGCCAAAACGCAAAACCGTGCCCCACACCAGCGGCAGACCCACAACCTGCGCAGCATCCGCAATCAGATACTTCGACGCAAACGTATCCGTACAATCCACCACACAATCCGGTGCCGACGCGGCGAAAAGATCCAAAATCCAGGACGCATCCACATGCCGCACCGACGTCTCAACCGTCAACGACGGGCACAACTCCAAGGCACGGCGCGCCGCAACCTCCGCCTTCGGCTCACCCACATCAGACACACCAAAAAGCGGCTGACGCTGAATATTCGACAACTCCACCGAATCAGAATCCACAATATGCAGATACCCCACACCAGCCGCCGCCAACGCCTGCACCACCGGACAACCCAAACCACCAGCACCAATCACCAGCACGCGTGCCGCCGCCACCGCATCCTGATCAAAGCCCGGCAGACGACGCTGACGGTCCGTGCGCTCGCGATCCAAACGCGCATGCTCCGGATTCACCGGGGTAGGGGTGAGGTTTACATCCACGAGACGAAACCCTCCGACGGCGACGACGCCTTCGCGTGCTCGCGCACCGGAATACGGCCCGCCTCACGCGCCAACGCGCCCGCCTGCACCGCAAACTTCATCGCCTGAGCCATCACCACCGGATTCTCAGCACGATTCACCGCAGACGCCAACAACACCGCATCACAACCCAGCTCCATCGCCAGCGCCGCGTCGGAGGCGGTACCCACGCCGGCATCCAGAACCACCGGAACCTGCGCGCGGGAGGCAATCAGCTCAATATTGTGCGGGTTCAAAATGCCCAAACCGGTACCAATCGGCGCACCCAACGGCATAACCGCGGCAACGCCCGCATCCTCCAGACGAGCGGCAGCCACCGGATCGTCAGAGGTGTACGCGAGCACCGTGAAATCCTCAGCGACCAGCTGCTCGCAAGCGCTCAACAGCTCCACGGTGTCCGGCAGCAGGGTGTCTTCGTCGTGGATAATCTCGACCTTCACCCAGGACGTGCCCAGCGCCTCACGGG
>ERZ773008.1691-NODE-1691-length-15251-cov-9.460713_pt1 | contig 15251 bp, 10 predicted proteins | sample MGYA00580664_ERZ773008 | MGnify/ENA primary metagenome ERZ773008 (study PRJEB29015, sample SAMEA2738016) | human oral metagenome | biome: human oral; feature: human-associated habitat; material: dental | place: China | collected 2048 ... | reverse complement strand
GGGGCGGAACCGCCCGGCGAAAGCACCGCCCCTGCCCGGCGCGGGCGCGGGAACCGCGATCAGGCGCGTCAGTGCCGCGACAGCATCGAGGCGATCCGCTCTACCGTCGCGCCGCTGCGGATCGTCACCTGGCGGTAGAAGTCCTCGCGCAGCAGGTGCTTGTGGTACGCGGTCCTGAGGAACTCCGCCTCGTTGAACTTGCCCCAGAAGACCGCGTTCTCGCCGAAGTGGACGGCCTCATCGCCCAGAGGCATCGCCTCGATGCGCTCGCGCACGTGGTCCCGGTCCAGGCCGCGCGTGTAGAACAGCGCGTCGCGTCGCGCGACATCCCCGTGCCACCACTCGGGCACGCCCGACAGCTCCGCGAGATAGTCCTGCCCCGACAGGAGCGCCACGCGAATCGGGAAGGGGTAGTGGCTCTCCAGCAGGGCTTCAACGCTCTGAGCGACCTCGTCACGCGGGGCGTCCGCCTCGAAGAGAAGGTTGCCGCTGTTGATGTAGGTGCGAACGTTCCCGTAGCCTGCGTCGGCGACCTGCTCGCGCAGCTCACTCATGACGACCTTGTTCTTGCCCCCGACGTTAATGCCGCGCAGCAGCGCCACGTACTCCATGCCGTTCCTCCTGTCGTTCTCTCGAGAAGGCCTCATCCTGACCAGCGTACAGTGCGGAAAGGGACTCTAGCGGTACCCGGGATGCAATCCTCATCGTCGACGCCGTGGCCGCGTTCTCTGCCTCTCCCCTGGGAGGCATCGCGCCAATCAGGGATGCATTGCACGACCGAGCTCGTCCGGCCCGGCATCCCGGGGGGAGGCATCGCGCCAATCAGGGATGCATTGCACGACCGCGCGCGACATTGCACTAAGTACCAGATACCGCAGTGTCTACCCAAGCGGTTCTGCCCTGCTGATCACCACGTTTCCTGACATCAGGTGGCTGGCTCGACAGCGCGTAGCGCGCCGCACCCGTTACGTCGCACTGCACCCGTTACGTCGCGCTGCACCCGTTCAGAACGGGTGCAATGCCTACGGATCGGGTGCAATGCCTCCCCAAGTAGTGCAATAGCCCTATACAACAAGCCAAAACGCGGTTCCTTGGTAGCCGCGCCGATGTGGAGGGCACCGGAGGGTTGCGAGGCCTGGCTACGGTGCCCGTGGGCGGTGGCGGAGCCTGGCAGGCCTTCGAGCGGGCGCGCCGAGCGAAGCTCGCGGCGCGGACGGCGAGCGCGCGGGCCGCCACCCAGGGCTCATCAAGCAGCCCGGCCCTCGGCCGCAGCTCAACCGCGGATCAGCCGATGCTCCAGGTTGCGCCATCGCGCCCATCGGCGACGGAAACGCCGGCGGCGGCAAGGCGGTCGCGCAGCTCGTCGGCCCGGCCCCAGTCCTTGGCGGCGCGCGCCTGCGCACGCTCCTCCAGCACAGCCCCAACCAGCGCATCCAAAGCCGAGTGCTCACCCGCAGCGGCCCCGCCCGCGTCGATGCCCGCCTGGCCGCGCCACTGCTGCGAGGCCGGGTCCAGGCCCAGCACGTCCAGCATGGAGCGCACGAGCACCTGCTCGCGGCGGACTGCCTCCGCGTCCCCGGAGTCGAGGGCGACGTTGCCGGCCTTGAGGTGCTCGTGTGCGACCGCGAGCGCCCCTGCGACATTGAGGTCGTCGTCCATCGCCTCGCGGAAGGCCGCGGGGAGTCCGTCGGCGGGGATCGCGACCTCCTCGGCCCCCGCCTCGCCGACGGCCCCGATGGCGCGCGACACGAAACCGCTGAACCTGGCCCACGCTGAGGCTGCGCCGTCCAGGGTCTCGGGGCCCCATTCGATCGCGGAGCGGTGGTGGACGGTAGACAGCGCCCACCGGACGGCCACAGCGGGGTGGTCGCGCGTGAGGGCCTTGAGGGAGAGGACGTTGCCCAGGGACTTCGACATCTTCTCGCCCTTGGTGGTGACCCAGGCGTTGTGCACCCACATGCGCGCGAATGCCCATCCGGCGCCGTGGGACTGGGCCTGCTCGTTCTCGTGGTGGGGGAAGCGCAGGTCGATGCCACCGCCGTGGATGTCGAACGCCTCCCCCAGGTACCGCCGGGACATGGCCGAGCACTCCAGGTGCCAGCCGGGCCGGCCCCGGCCCCAGGGGGCGTCCCAGGCGGCGTCGGCCGGTTCAGTGGGCTTGGCGGCCTTCCACAGGGCGAAGTCGCGCGGGTCGCGCTTGTCGGCCTCGACGTCGTCGTCCAGCTGGGACTCGTCCTCGGTGGTGGCCAGGTCCTCGACGCGCTGGTTGGTCAGCGAGCCGTAGTCGGGCAGGGAGCGCACGTCATAGTAGACGTTGCCGCGCTCCCCGACGTAGGCGTGCCCGGAGTCCAGCAGGCGGCCGACCAGATCGATCATCTCCGGGATGTGGCCGGTGGCGCGCGGCTCGTACGTGGGCGGAGCCACGCCCAGTGCCCGGTAGGCGGCGTCGAACTCGCGCTCATGGAGCTGGGCCCATGCCCACCAGGGCACGGGGGGCTCGGCGGCGGCGGACTTGGCGAGGATCTTGTCGTCGATGTCGGTGACGTTGCGGATGAGGAGGACCCTCTGGCCGCACCGTTCGAGCCAGCGCCGCAGCACGTCGAAGACGATGGCCGAGCGCATGTGCCCGATGTGAGGCGCGCCCTGGACGGTGGCGCCGCACAGGTAGATCGTGACCGTCCCGGGGACGACTGTGGGCGCCAGGGGGACGACGGCGCGGGCGGCGGAGTCGTACAGGCGCAGGTTCAATGCAGGGCGCTCGGCGCGATCGGTACTCACCGGCTCAGCGTATCGGGTCCTCCCGGGCGGGGGCGCCAAGCGTCGAATCCGGCATCTCGGTGCGAGTCGGACGGCGGACGCTCACCGCATACTCCGTATCCCGTTGCGCGCCCCTCCACGAGACGGGCTTTTCTGCGCGAGTCGGACGGCGTCGTCGTCCGACTCGTCCCACAACGCCAGCCTCGTCGGGCACGTGCGCACGCCCCCGTTCAGATCGTGGACGCCCGTTCAGGTCGCAGAGGAAGGCGCCCCGCGCAGGACCGGGCTTCGCGCGGGCCCCGCCGCGCGCGACCCCGCGCGGTCGTACATGAACTCGCGAAGTCGTACATGAAGCCGCGCGGTCGTACATGGGCCCGCGCGGTCGTACGTTAGAGAGACCCTAAGGTACGACCGCGCGGACAAGGGTACGACCTCATGGACCCGGGTACGACCGCGCACAACAAGGTACGACCGCGCGAACGCGCTCCGAGCCCGGAGCAGAAGGCGCGACGGCCTCCCCGGCACCCGTCGGGCGTCCCCTGCTGATCCGGTCGATACGATCGGATCAGCAGACGCAGCAGCCTCATGGCGCCCGTCGGATGCCCCACGATTCCGGCAGGAGCGGACTCGGAGCGCCAGGGCCGAGTTTCCCGCGGAGGCGGAGCAGGCTGGACGGCGTCGTTCTGGCGCGCGACCCGGACACCGAGTTTCCCGCGGAGGCGGAGCAGACGCTCGCCACGCGGGCGGGCTCAGAGCGCCGGGACCGAGTAGACCAGTGCGGTGGCGATCGCCAGCAGCCCCTCCTCGCGCCCCAGGAATCCCAGGTGGTCGGTGGTGGTGGCGGAGAAGGCGACGTCGGCCCCGACGGCGGCCGACAGGGCGGCGGAGGCCTCGCCGACCCGGCCCGCGACACGGGGACGCGCCCCGACGAGTTGGACGGCGATATTGCCGATCTCGTATCCGGCCGCACGCACCCGCCTCGCCGCCTCGGCCAGGAGCACACCACCGGCCGCTCCCCTCCACCGCGGCTCGGCAGTCCCGAAGTTGGAGCCGAGGTCCCCCAGTCCCGCGGCGGAGAAGAGGGCGTCGCAGCAGGCGTGGGCGACGACGTCGCCATCGGAGTGCCCCTCCAGACCGCGCTCGCCGGGCCAGGTCAGACAGGCCAGATGCAGGGGCTCGGTCGAGTCCGGGTCGGTGAAGGCGTGAACGTCGGTGCCGATGCCGGTGCGCGGCAGGATAGGCGCCCTCATGGGCGGCGAGTCGAGGACGGGGTCGGTCATGGGGCAAGTGTGCCCGAGAGAGCCGGGGAGTCGAATGCCCCACCGACCGTAGTCGGCGGCGCCCTCGGAGCGCGCTTCGAGGAGCCGGACGATCGGAGGCCCTCCCACTCACGCACTCCGCCACCGTGACTCACCGCCCCTCTTCCGGCGAGCCCGAGGCCCCGCGCGACCGCCACGCCCTGTGACGGGCGCCCACGCGCCGGCGGGGCGTCGCTGCGCCGGGCTCCGACGAAACAGTGCAGCATGTGAGAGCCCATGCAGTGGCGGGCGTCGTCGAATCCGCGCCGGGGCCCGTCCTCCTCATCAGTGCCACCGTCACGACGATCCTGCGGGCCCTGACGCGCTGAACGGGGCGTTACGCAGACGTTTCACATTTCCTAGGCTTCTTTCAGGCGCCTTAGTGGTGTTCGTCCAGGTTCATCCGGTTATATATGAGTCACCGCCGGACGGGAGCGGTCGTGAGGGTTGGGGAACCCGATGACCGGGCGCTTTCCGAGGCGACCGAGGGTCTAAGGGAGCCCGAGGCGCCGCTTCGGCGAAGGAGGAGCGCTCCTCCCGGAATTGGGAACCCGGGAGTCGAGCCCCTCGGTGACGAAGGCCCGTGGGGCCGGGAAACGCGTCCCGGCCCCACGGGTCAGGTCATATCAACTCAGCCCCGCGTCTCTCCCGCGCCCGCTCGTCTCTCCATTTCTTTTTTCCCGTCCACTACTGCTCCCGTTGCGGGCCCCGCGCCCGCTCGTCTCTCCTCCATGGCGGCACCGCGCCCGCGTCACGCCCACTGCCGGGGAGGGCCCACAATTGTCCCCATGCGCGCCGGCACCCATCATCCACCGACGTCGGCCGCCTTCTGCCCACTGCACAGCAGCGGGACCTGCCGGTCCTGCCCGCATCAGGACGTGCCGCTGGATCTCCAGCTCCACCGCAAGCAGCAGCGCGTTGCGGCGCTCCTCGCCTCCGCCGCCCGCCCCGTGCCCGACGGGGCCTGGCTGGCCCCCGTGGCGAGTGCCCCGAACCGATTCCGCAACAAGGCGAAGATGGTCGTCTCGGGCCGGGCGGCCTCCCCGATCCTCGGCGTTCTCGGTCCCGACGGCGGCATCGACCTGCGCGAATGCCCCCTGCACGTGTCCGAGATCGAGGCGGCTCTGCCCGCCCTCGCCCGGACCGTGAGCCGGCTGGGCCTCGGGCCCTACGACGTCCGAGCCCGGCGCGGCGAGCTCAAGCATATCCTCGTCACCGCCTCCCCCGACGGCGACCTCATGGTGCGCTGGGTCCTGCGGTCGCACCGGCACGTCGAGCGCCTGCGCAGCGCCCTGCCGGGGCTGAGGGAGGCGCTGCCGACCCTCGCCGTCATGAGCGTCAACATTCAACCGGTTCACCAGGCGATCATCGAGGGAGAGGAGGAGCTCATCCTCACCGAGGACATCCCCTGGGGAGATCGCCTGCTCATGCGCCTGCGGCTGCCGGAGCCGGACGGAGGCGCCGCCGCCGGGGCCCGGGCCAGCGCCGAGGCCCGGGCCAGCGACACCACCGGCATCGGGGCCCGGAGCGGCGAGGCCGCGGTGGGCGCGGCCGCCGGCGGTCGTAGCCTGCCAGACGACAGCGCGCTGCGCTGGCGGGCCGGCGAGGCCGCCGGATCCGCATCGGGCCGAGGGGCCGCCGGAGTCCTCGTCGGCACCGGGACCACGCGTTCCCCGGGAATCGAGCTGCCCCTCCTCCTCCCCACCCGTTCCTTCTTCCAGACCAACACAGGTGTGGCCGAGGCTCTCTACGCGACCGCGACGCACTGGGCACGTGACCTGAGCGGCGGCGCCGAGGTGTGGGACCTGTTCTGCGGCGTCGGGGGCTTCGCGCTGGCGCTGGCCGGCCCGGGTCGTCGCGTGCTGGGCGTGGAGGTGTCGGCGCCCGCGATCCGCGGGGCGCGGGAGTCCGCGGCGCTCATGGGACTTCCGTCCGAGGAGGTCCGCTTCGAGGTCGGCGACGCACGAGTCCTGGACCCCGGCGGCAGCGCCGTGCCGGATCTGCTGGTGGTCAATCCACCGCGACGCGGGATCGGGACCGGGCTGGCGAGACGGATCGAGAACTCCAGTGCGGCCCGAGTGCTGTACTCCTCGTGCAATCCGGTGAGTCTGGCAGCCGACCTGGAGGCGATGCCCTCACTGCGGGCCCGTCGGGCCCGGCTGTTCGACATGTTCCCCCACACCGACCACGCCGAGGTCCTGGTCGAGCTGGTTCGCCGCCCGCCCTCCCGCACCGCCCCTTCGCCGACTCAGACGAGCTCGGCCAGGGCCGCCTCGACCAGCACAAGACGGGCCTCGACATCCGCGGCCGCATAGGGCACGTCGAGGTCGCGCACGGCACCGGCGAGATCGGCCAGGTCCCGGGCCTCCGGGAAGCCGTCGCGAACCAGCGGACGAGCGGCGCGCACGGAGGCCCCGGCGACGGTCCCCGCCTCGGAGGCCGCATCCAGCAGGTCGAGCAGCGGATGCCGGATGGCGGTCAGGGCCCCGGCGACGTCGTCGAGTTCGCCGCCGACCAGCTCGGCACGGGCGTGGTACAGGGACAGGCGCTCGGTGAGGCGCTCGGCGCCATCGCGCAGGGCCCCGGCCAGCTCATCGAGGGAGCCGACGGCGTCGTTGGCCTCCAGCTCGTCCTCGCCGTCGATGATCTGCAGGGCGAAGAAGCCCGAGGCCAGATTGTGCAACCGCAGCAGGGCGATGCCGAAGCGCACCGAGTCCACGTCGCCGCGCAGCTCGGCGACCTGACCCGCCAGGGGGTGGAGCTGCTCGACGCATTCCAGGATGAGAGCATCGACCTCCCGGTAACGCTCGGAGACGTTGTTCTCCCGGCCCGATCCGAGACTCCCGACGTCGGCCGCCACCTCGCGCAGGCAGTCGCGCAGCCGCCCCAGGCGGGCGGACAGGGCGTCGATGTCAGCGGAGCGTCTGCCCAGCAGCGCGACCAGGCGGCCGCACTCGTCCAGCAGGGCGACCAGGTCGGCGGTGGCGGCCTCGACGCCGTTCATCTCGGCGAGGACGCGGGCGAGCGGGCCGTCGACATCCCGCTCGGGGATGGCGACGCCGGCGGCCACGAGGGCCGCGACCTCGTCGGGAAGAGTCCTGCGGGTGAAGTCGGTCGAATCGCGGTAGCCGAGTGCCCGCAGCTCCTCGACCAGGGCGGCCTGACCAGCGGCGGCCACCTCGCGACGGGAGGAGCCGCCGGCCGCGGAAGCGGCCTCGACCATCCGCACACGGGCGTAGACGGCCTCGATGGTGTCGCGCAGACCGGTTCTCATGGGCAGCGTGCGCACGGACAGGAAGCCGTCGCCCGAGGGGACGATCGTGGCGAAGACGCGGTAGCGGCTGCCATCGGACGAGCGGTTGGTGATGTAGGCGCTGGCGGCGCCGCCGGCGCTGATGTCCTCCCATATCGAGCGGAACAGGCCCGCCGGCATGTCGGGGTGGCGCACGACGTTGTGGGCGCGTCCCACCAGGGCGCCGCGCGGGTATCCGGACAAGCGCATGAAGATCGAATTGGCCCGGCGGATCCTGCCCGAGGCGTCGGTCGTGGAGAAGAAGAGCTCATCCGCGGCATAGGTGCGCTCACCACTCACGACGTCGGCCGCACCGGCAGCACCGGCAGCGCCAGTCGCGTCAGCAGCGCCGGTGGCACCGACCGCGCTGGCCGCACCGACCGCGCTAGCCGCACCGGCCGGCCCGGAGTCGGAGGCTGAGGCGTCCGCGGAGGCGCGCCCGGAGCCGGCCGCGGAGAGCTGCACGGAGGGGAGCACTGAGTCGTCCCACAGCAGCAGGTGCGGCGTGATGGAGGCCAGATCCCTCACCACGATCAGGCCCGGATCCCCGGGGAAGTGCTTGGCGCCGCCGCCCACCTGCACGACCAGCAGATCATTGGAGCGCGCCGAGGCCGCCCCCGTGGCGGAGTCCTCGACCACGACGCACTGCTCGGGCCTCAGGCCGAGGAGCTCGACCGCCGCCGCGTAGGGCGCGGGCGCGGGCTTGCCGGACAGGCCGTCGTCGCCGGTGACGAGGGCGACGAACACGTCGCCGAGCGCGCGGGCGACCGATTCGACGATGCGCCGCGGGGACTGCGTGACGATGACCTGCGCCAACCCGACCTCGCTGAGCATCGAGGTGATCCTCCGGGCGCCGGGCAGGATCGGGGGGTCGGCGCGGACCGCCGCCTCGACCTCCGCGGTCATCCGGGAGAAGATCTCGGCGGCAGCCGGGTCCTCGGGCGAGGGCGCGGCGCCGGTCGCGGCGATGAGCCCGCGGGTGCGCTCGATGGACGCCCCCGCGATGCCCGCGACATGTTCCTCGGTGACGGTCCCTCCCCGCTCCCGGCAGCAGCGGCAGAAGGCCTCGTCCCATAGCGGCTGGGAGTCCATGAGCGTGCCGTCCATATCCCACAGGACGGCTTTGACGTAACGACCGGCGGTCATCATTCCTCCTGGGTGTCGCCGGAAGCGCCGAGAACGCGATCGACGAGCTCGGCCATGGATCCCACCGTGCACTCGCACACGGCCGCGACCTCGGCGGGGGACCACGGCAGGGCGACGGCGTGGTCGGCGGCCTCGTGCATGGAGATGTCGTTCCACGAGTCGCCGATGCTCCAGGTCTCGATGCGCTCGCCCCGGCAGGGGCCGTCGTCGGCGACGAGGAGCCCGACCAGGGAGGTCAGACCCGCGCCCTTGGACGACCCGGCCGGCACGACATCGAGGAACTCCTGATTGCGCACCACCTCGATCCTCTCGCCCCAGCGCTCGCTGAGGCGCAGGACGAGTCGCTCACGCACATCGTCGTCGCGCACCCGCATGGGCACTCCGATGAAGCGGTGCCCGGCCATCTCCTCGGGCGGCATGGGGACGAACACCTGGAGTATCGGGGAGACCTCGTGGTACGTGTCCGTCACGATGTGATCGGTCTCCAGCGTGGTGGCGAAGACCGTGAGACCGTCGACCCCCTGCAGGTCCATGACGATCTCGTGCGCCAGTCCCTCGGGGAGGAAGCGGGAGGACAGCACGCGGTAGCCGCCGTCGATGAGCACAGCGCCGGTGAAGGCGACCGCGTAGTCGAAGACGACGCCGAGCGGCTCGAGGGTATCGCGGGTGGCGAAGACGGACTTGCCGGTATCCACCACGAGCAGGTTCCCGGCCGCCCTCCACCGCCTCATGGCATCGAGGTCGGCGGGCGAGACCTTCCGGTCGAACAGGATCGTGCCGTCGAGGTCGGTGGCGATGAGCTGATGCATGCGGGTACTCCTCGCGTTCCGGGCGCTTGCGCGGGCGGCTCCACGATGAGGACGCGGAGAGGACGGAGCCGCCGAGGAACGAGCGTGTCCAGGATAACGCTCTCCACCCGTCGGGCTGACAGCGCACCCGGCCCCGCTGGAGACTGTCCCCATGAAGTCCATGAGCCCGTCGTCTCCGAGCGGCCGCGTCGCGCGCCGTCCGCCGCTCTTCGTCCCGCGCCGCACCGCCCTCCGGTCCTTCTCGGCACTCGCGGCTCTGGCGTCCGCGGGGGCTCTCACCGGTTGCGGCTTGGCCCCGTCCGATAAGAAGCGCGACGACGCCCTGGCCAAGATCGAGTGGCTGCCCTCGGAGGTGGACACCGAGTCCGTCAGCCTGGACGAGGCGCGATCGGCCGCCGCGACGGCCTCCTGCAGCACCGTGGGCGCCACCATGATCTCCACACGGCTCGACGAGGAGAGCGACCGCAACGCCCTGTCCTGCCCCATCGGGATCGCCCTCATCCTGGCCCTCCTGCACGCCGGGGCGGACGCCGTCGGCGAGGGGCTCAATCCCGCCCTGGGGCTCGACGCCGCCGCCGACGCCCGGACCCGCGACTCCACCTGGAGCGCCGTTCAGCAGGCCCTCCAGCGCTTCGACATCGAGGACGTCCAGCAGCTGCGCGACTTCGACCCCGACGCCATCCCGGAGACGCCCCTGCTCCACGTCGCCAACAACATCCTGCTCGTCAAGGAGGACACCGTGGTCAGTCAGCGGTACCTCGACGACGCCAAGCGCTGGTACGCCGCCGAGGTCGGCCGCGCGCCCAACGACGATGCCAAGGCCGCCCTCGACGCCTGGGCCTCCCTGCACACCGGCGGGCTCATCAAGAAGTCCGGTATCGACGTCACGCCCGGCATGCGCCTCGTACTGCAGAACGCGCTGCTCTTCGCCGCTCGCTGGGCCGCCCCCTTCACGGCCGAGCACACCGCCAAGGGCTCGCCCTTCACGCTGTCCGACGGCTCAGCCTCCACCGCCGATCTCATGACCGGGACGGGCACCTACGCGCTGGCCCAGGGGCAGGGGTGGCGCGCCCTGCGCCTGCCCTACACGGCCGGGGCGACGACGTCGGGCGCACCCGTCCCCGCCCCATCGGGATCGGGCACGACGGATTCCGGCGAGCTGGTCATGGACGTGATCCTGCCCGACGACGTCGTCTCCCCCGCCGACATGCCGCCGAGCACCTGGGGCGAGGCGACGGCGGCCCTCACGTCGGCGAGGGCTCGGCAGGAGGTCGCCCTCAAGCTGCCGAAGCTCGACCTGGCGTCCGGAGTCATGGACATCAGGCCCGTCCTGCAGTCGCTGGGCGTGAAGACGCTGATGCTGGATCACATCTCCCCGGGCCTCGACATCGACCAGGCCGTGCAGCAGGTGCGCCTGATCGTGGCCGAGGAGGGCACCGTCGCCGCCGCCCTCACCGAGGTCGGGGGCGACGGAGCGCCGGCCGACGACGCGAGCAGACCCGTCGAGTTCGTCGTCGACCACCCCTACGTCCTGCGCATCGTGGACCTGGCCTCGGGGGCGGTCGTGATCGAGGCGGCCATTCTCAATCCCACTGAGGGCTGAGCCCCTCGGCTGCGGGCGCGGAGTCGTGCCCCCGTGCCGTCGCGAGGCCCCCGCCGGAGGATCCGCGGGAGTGCGCCGCCCGCGCCAACCCGGCCAGCGCGCTCCCGGTGCTCGTGGAGCCGGCTCGGCGCTCTCCGTCGGATCGGCCCACGGGGGCGTCCCCGGGCGAACGGCCCCCGGGGGCACCCGAGTCGAGAGCAGGGGCAACCCGCGGAGAGCACCCGGCTCGTCACTTGCCGGTGTAGCGGTACACGTTCGTCTCCCGCAGCTCGAAGCCGCAGCGGCGATACAGACGGTTCGCGGCCTCGCGTGACGGGCGGGAGGTCAGGTCGACCGTGCGGGCGCCAATCCTGCCGGCATGGGCGACAGCCGCCTCCACGAGCGCCTGCCCGGCCCCCTGACCGCGGGTGGCGGAATCGACGACGACGTCCTCCACCCAGGCGCGCAGACCCGTGGGGATCGAGAAGGTCGCCAGGGTCAGCATGCCCAGGATCGGGCGGGAGCCGTCCGCATCCGGAGCGTCGGGGCGGAAAACGAACAGGTGGACGCCCTCCTGCCCCACGAACGCCTCGCACTGCTCGGCGGTCAGCGCCGGAGCGGAGCGGGAGAGCTGGGGGATGAGGCGCTCCATCGCCTCGACGAGCTCGGGGTTGGATTCGGTGACGATCTCAACAGTCATGGACTCTCCTCAGTACTCTGTTCTGCGTTGTTCCGCATTGTTCCGCGTTCCACCGGGCTCCGCCCGGCACTCTACCGGCTCCACCGGGCCCGCCGACCCCACCGGGCTCTGCTTGCCACTGCCCGGAGCCCGCGGCGGCGGGCGACCGTGGCCCGCGTGGAGCCTACCGGTCCCGATCGGAGCATGAGCGAAACCGTGCCGTTCCACTCGGATGCAGCTCAGTCGGAAGCGGTGAGTATCGAGTCGATGAGGGAGGCGACCGACGGCGTCGTGCCCTCGCAGACGGCCAGGACCTCGGGCGGCGAGTCGTTCATGGCGACGGCGTGGTCGGCGGCCTCGTGCATGGAGATGTCGTTCCACGAGTCGCCGATGCTCCAGGTCTCGATGCGCTCGCCCCGGCAGGGGCCGTCGTCGGCGACGAGGAGCCCGACCAGGGAGGTCAGACCCGCGCCCTTGGACGACCCGGCCGGCACGACATCGAGGAAGTCCTGATTGCGGAAGGCGACCGCGGCGTCCCCCCAGCGGCGCCCGATCTCCGCCTGCACGCGTGCGAGGAGTACGGGGTCGGCGATGCGCAGCGGGACGCCGACGACGGTTCGCCCCGCCAGGTCGGCGCGGGACGCCCGGGAGAACAGGGTGAGCAGGGCCGTGTCGGAACCGATCGAGTCGTAGAGCTGGAGGTCGCCATCGAGCGTGGTGACGAAGACCGTGACGCCGGCCTCGCCGTCGAGCAGGTCGAGCACCTCCTCCGCCAAGCCGTCGGGCAGGGTCCTGGCCTTCAGGACGTCGTAGTCGCGGCCGGTCAGGACTGCGCCGGTGTAGAGCACGGAGTAGTCGAAGACCAGACCGGAGCTGCGCAGGGCGTTGCGCAGAGCGGATACCGAGCGCCCGGTGTTGGGGACGAGGATGTGGCCGGCGTCGCGCCAGCGCTCCATGGCGTCCAGATCGGGCCGGGACACGGTCGCATTGAAGATGATGGTGCCGTCGAGGTCGGTGGAGAGGAGCTTGCGCATCGTCTCAGCCTACGAGTCGGAGCGCGGCGACATCGGCCCGATCTCGGTGCGGAACTCGACCGATCTCGGCGAGAATGCGCTCTCAGGACGGCGGGACGTTGCGTTCGAGCTCGGCGATCCAGGCGCTGCCGCCGGCGTCCGAGGGCATGCGCCAGTCCCCGCGCGGGGAGAGCGACCCGCCCGCCACGACCTTCGGCCCGTTGGGCAGAGTGGACCGCTTGAACTGGTTGGAGAAGAACCGGCGGAGGAACAGCAGCTCCCACGTCCTGATGGCGGCCAGGTCGTAGGAGACCCTCTCCTCCTCCGGCAGGCCGGCCGGCCACCGGCCCGCGCCCGCGTCCGCCCATGCTTTCTCCGCCAGGAAGGCGATCCGGCTCGGCCGGGAACCGCGGCGCAGCACGTGCCACAGGGTGAAGTCCTGCAGGGCGTAGGGCCCGATCATCGCCTGGGTGGACTGGATCGTCCCGCCGGCCTCGGCCGGGACCAGCTCGGGACTGATCTCGGTGCCGAGGATGGCCAGGAGGGTGCGCCCGACGGCGTCGTCGAACAGGCGCTCGGCCACGACCCAGCGGATGAGGTGCTGGATGAGGGTCTTGGGGATGCCGGCGTTGACGCCGTAGTGGGCCATCTGGTCGCCCACCCCGAAGGTGCACCAGCCCAGCGCCAGCTCGGACAGGTCGCCGGTGCCCAGCACGATGCCGCCACGATGGTTGGCGATGCGGAAGAGGAAGTCGGTGCGCAGTCCGGCCTGGACGTTCTCGAAGGTGACGTCGTACGCCTCGCGCCCGCGCTCGCCGCGCCCGTAGGGGTGGCCCATGGCGGCGAGCATCCGCTCCGCGGCGGGGCGGATATCGAGCTCCTCGGTGCGGCAGCCGAGCGCCTCCGCCAGGGCGAGCGCGTTCCGCTTCGTCTCGGCGCTCGTGGCGAATCCGGGCATGGTGATGGCGTGGATGTGCTCGCGTCCCAGGCCGAGGCGGTCCACGGCGCGGGCGGCCACGATGAGCGCATGGGTGGAGTCGAGCCCGCCGCTCACCCCGATGACGATCCTGGGCAGCCCGATGGTCCGCAGGCGCTGGACGAGCGCCGCCACCTGGATGGTGTAGGCCTCGTAGCAGTCCTGGGCGAGTCGGGCCGGGTCGTCGGGGACGAAGGGGAAGCGGTCGACGACGCGGCGCAGCCCGATGTCGGAACGCGGGACCCGCAGCGCCCGGTGGCCGATGCGGACGGTGAGGAAGCGGTTCGGGGCGGAGGCCGCGCGCCCGGGCAGGTCATCAGGTTCGAGCGGATCATCCGCTCGGCGGACGGCGAGGGCCTCCCGGTTGTCATCGAAGGAGCCCTGGCGCAGGCGCTCGGCGAGCAGCCCCTCGACATCGACGTCGACGACCGTGGCGCGCGGCCCGTCGGGGAAGCGCTCGGTCTCCCCCAGCAGCACCCCGTTCTCGTAGACGAAGGTCTGACCGTCCCAGGCCAGGTCCGTCGACGACTCCCCCTGCCCGGCGGCCGCGAAGACGTAGGCGGCCAGGCCCCGTGAGCTGGAGGCGCGGGCCAGCAGCTTGCGGTCCTCGGCCCTGCCCACGGTGATGGGCGAGCCGGACAGGTTGACCAGGACCGTGGCGCCCGCGAGCGCCGCCAGGGAGGACGGCGGGACGGGCACCCACATGTCCTCGCAGACCTCGACGTGGAAGGTCAGGCCGGGCACGTCGGCGACCTCGAAGAGCAGGTCCGGGCCGAAGGGGACACGGGCGACGGTCTCGTCCCGACCATCGCGGACCCCGGGCAGGGCGATCCACCGCCGACCGGCCGCACCGCCCCGGCCCTCTCCATCGACTCCAGCGGCGAAGTGCCGCTTCTCATAGAACTCGCGGTAGTCGGGCAGGTAGGACTTGGGGGCGACGCCGAGCACGACACCGCCCTGGATGACGACGGCGCAGTTGCAGAGGCGGCTTCCGCATCGCAGGGGGGCGCCAACGACGATCGCCGGCAGGAGGTCGGCGGAGGCCGCGCGGATGGTCTCGATGGCGGCCAGCACCTCGGCGAGCAGCACGTCGCTCAGCAGCAGGTCGTCGATGGAGTAGCCGGTCAGGCCGAGCTCGGGGAAGACCGCCAGGCACGCGCCGTCGTCGGACAGGACGCGGGCCTGCTCGATGGTCGCGGCGGCGTTGGCGGCGGGGTCCGCCAGCACGACGGGCAGGGTGACGGCGGCGACGCGCGCGAAGCCCTGGTCGTAGGCGGAGCGGAACTCGATGGTCGGCCTCCCGGCGGCGGCCGTCGGCGATGGTGGGTCCTGAAGCATGTGGCGATCATCCCACGGTGCTCGGGAGGGAGGACGACGGAGCGGCGGGTCGGCCGCGGTCGGGCTCGGTCGGGCTCGGGGCGGCCGTTGAGGCCTTCTCAGGGCCCTCGGAACCCCCGCGAACGGCCGATGTTACCGTTTCGTTACCTACAGAACAGAATCGAGACCGTTTCGTTATCATGGACCACCGGAATCCCGCGGAATTCCGGTGAGTCGCGAATGGATTTCTGGGCGCGGACCCCCTATAGTTTTCCTCGTCGGAACGCAGACGGCACGAGGGGATCAGGGACCCCGATGACTGCCGATGCGTTCGGGGATGTCGCGATTCAGGGACCGCGCCCCCGAGCCCGGCGAGAGGCCC
>ERZ773008.1690-NODE-1690-length-15258-cov-10.737683_pt1 | contig 15258 bp, 16 predicted proteins | sample MGYA00580664_ERZ773008 | MGnify/ENA primary metagenome ERZ773008 (study PRJEB29015, sample SAMEA2738016) | human oral metagenome | biome: human oral; feature: human-associated habitat; material: dental | place: China | collected 2048 ... | reverse complement strand
ATGTATTAATGTTATAAATAATAAACTGGCTGTTGCTATTAAAATATATATTGCCACATCCCAATTTGATATATCTCTTATATATCCTAATAATGGGGGGAATATAGCAGCTAACCAATAACCACCAGCTTGAGCCAGACCAGATACATCCGCTGCTTCTTCTTCATTTTTTGATTTAGCCGAAAATAGGTACATTACATAAGAAAATGAACCTCCTCCAGCTAATGCAAAAAGTACAATATAAATTGTCATCAATGCAAAGTTTCCTTGAATATAAATCATCCCTATTAAAGAAGCTACATAACCCATGGCTATAAAAATAGGTATTATAAGTTTATTTTTTATTTTTTCTGCTAAAACAGGTACTAAAAATGTTGAAGGAAATTGGGCAAATTGACTAATAGATAATAATAATCCAGCTTCACTCGGTGTAAATCCTTTACTTATCATTATCTCTGCAAACCAAGAAACACTACAGTAAAATAAAGCTGATTGTAGTCCCATACTCAACATCACCGACCACATTTTCAGGCTTGTTAAGTATCCTTTTCCACCATATTTTTTATCTTCTATGCGTTCACTTTTACTGTTTTTTGTTATAATCGCATAGATAACTATATTTAATATAGAAACTATTAACCAAATATTAACTGCTAACCCTGTTGAGAATTTTTCTCCACCTATATTAGAGCTTAATATTGGATAACTTACCCCTGCTGCTACAGAAGCACTTACGTTCATAACTACCGCATAAAAACCTGTCATAACTCCTAGATTTTCTGGGAAATACTTTTTAGTCAAACCTGGCAATAAAACATTTCCTACAGTTAACCCTACACCTATAATAAATGTTGTTACAAAAAACACAGAAGTATTTATATAAAATCGCAGTAATAATCCTATACTTGTTACTATTGCAGCCAAATATAAAGTCTTTTCTAGACCTATTTTATTTGAGATTTTAGCTACAAAAGGACTAAAAATAGCGAACGCTATAAGAGGTATAGTAGTTATTAATCCTGCTACTGTATTATTTATTTCTAATAAATTTTTAAGAGGACCTATTATAGCTCCAACAGAAGTAATTGGTGTTCTAAGTATCATTCCTAATAAAATAATACCTAATAATATAATCACCTTATTTGTTTGTTTGGTCATTATTATTCCTTTCTTTTATTCTTTAAATGTTTTCCACAAAAAGAAATGTAGTCTGATAAAAATCCTTTTTCAGTCTACATATCTTTTTTGCTAAAATTAATAAGTTCTTACTGGTAAAATTAGTTCTATAATATCACGATGATAATCAGCAGGTTGAACTATAAATGCAGTAAGTTCTCCAGAAAATTTCACGATAATTTCTTCGGAAGCTATAGCATATATAGCTTCTTTTAAATATCTACCTGATACAGAAATTTCAAATATATCTTCTTCTAAAGTAGACTCTACTTTTATTTCTTCTACAGCACTTCCTAAATCTTTAGATTGAGATGAAATTTCTAACATATTATCTTTTACTATTAATTTTATAATATCATCTTTATCCTCACGACTCATTAAAGAAACCCTATCTACTGCATCGAATAACTCTCTTCCATTTGAAACAAATGTACATTCAAAAACAATAGGGATAAGTTTGTTAGTATTAGGATAATTCCCACTAATTAGTAAAACAGTATATACTACATTTTGATAGTAAAGAACTATTCTATTGTTTTCATAAAAAATTTCTACTTGATCTTTACCTTCCTCTATCATACGTTGGAAGTATATCAGAGCTTTTCTCGGTATAATCAAATTAAATTCTTTATCGTCAGCTACTTCTTCAAGAGTTATTTGTCTTCTACTTAAACGATAAGAGTCAGTAGCCGTAGCTGTTAAAACTTTATTATTTAAAGTGAAATTAACCCCTTCTAATATAGGTCTTTGGTCATTTGGAGCTGTACAAAATACAGTTTCTTTTATAATATCGTTAAATACTTTTCCATCTAAAGTTAAACTATGTTCTTTAGATATAACTGGAAATTCTGGATATTCATTAGCATCGTATCCTTTCACATTAAATTCACTTTTTCCAGATTTAACTAAAATATTGTTATCTATAGTTTCTATTTCAATAAGATTAGTAGGAGCTTTTCTAATAATTTCTATAAAATTACGAGATGGTAAAACTACTTGACCTTCTTCTTCTATAGTTATAATTTCTTTATCGTCATCATAAGCATCTATACTAAATTCGACAGAAACTAAAGAATCACTTGCTTTTAAGACAAGTACATTTTCATTTAATTCTAATTTAATCCCTTTTAATATTTCAAAAAGAGAATTAGGAGCTATAACTCTAGCTACATGATTTAAACCTGCTAAAAAATTAGATTTTTCTATTGTAAATTTCATTTTGTCTCCTTATATAATATATATATTTAATATAATAGTAATAATAAGTCTTGTTAAAACTGTTGATAACTTATAAAAATAAAATAAGTTTATAATTTTTCTTGTTAATAACTTGTTAATAACTAGAATAAAAACTTTTTATTTTTTTAACATACTACTAAATCTTTCCGATACGCTCTTTTATTACCTCTATATCTTCAAAAAGTTCTGGTTCTTCATCTTTACTTAATTTTGCTATTTTGTTTACTGAGTAAATAATAGAAGTATGATCTTTATTAAAATAATCTCCTATAGCAGGAAAAGATAAAGTAGTTAACTCTCTGCATAAATAGATAGCTATATTTCTAACCTTAACAACCTCTTTTTTACGAGAAGAAGAAAGTAAATCATCAAGTTTTATACGATAAAAATCCGCACAAACGTTAAGGATATTTTCAGGTAAAATGTTTTTACGAGGAGAAATACGAGTATCCTTTAAGATTTCTTCAGCAATAGCTAAAGAAGGTTGTTGATTTTTTGAAGTAGCTGTAAATTTAATACGTTTTAAAACACCTTCTAATTCTCTAATATTAGAAGAAATATTATTAGAAATATAAGTAAGTGTTTCTTCACTTAATTGAATATCAAATTGTTCGCATTTATATTTTAAAATAGCCATACGAGTTTCAAAGTCGGGTGGAGTAATATCTGCCGTTATACCTTGACTAAAACGTGTAACAAGTCTATCTTCTAACTCATTAAGTTGAGAAGGAGAACGATCACTTATTAGAACTATTTGCTTTTGATTCATCTGAAGTTCGTTAAAAGTATGGAAAAAAGCATTTTGTGTTTCTGTTTTTCCAGATAAAAATTGAATATCATCGATAAGAAGAGCATCAACATCGCGATACTTACGTCTGAAATCTTCATCTGCACCTACATTTTTATTCTTCATAGGTTTAATAGAAGCAAGAAATTCATTTAAAAACTTCTCAGAAGAAATACACTCAATCTTGAAATCAGGAAAATTATTTTCCATTTCATTACCGATAGCGTGAAGAAGATGTGTTTTTCCTAATCCAACACCACCATAAATAAACAATGGATTATAAATTCCACCAGGCTCTACAGCAACATTCCATGCGATATTATGAGTAAAAGCATTACCTTCACCTACAACAAAATTTTCAAATGTATAATTTTTATTCAATGTAGGATTTTTTTTACTGTTCGTAATATTTTTATTAGGAATAGGTTGTTTATAATCATCAAAAGTAAAAGTTTGTTTTTGATAAAAATGCTGAGCCCCAGAAGGTTTATCCCCTTGTAGAAAATTTTGTTTAATAATATTTTCTGCAGGAATTTTATTGTCGAAAGAACTTGTAGAATTTTGAATAGGAATATGATTATCTAAAGAATCATAGTCTATATGTAAATCAAGACCAGTATTTATTTTTAAGATTTCTTTTAATTTAGCATCATAAGTACCTTGAATGTACTGAGAAACCAAAAGTTCTTTACTAGTAATAACAACGCGCTTTTTAACAAAATCTACATTATCAATAGATGCACGAGAAAACCAAGTTTCAAAAACCTGAGGAGTTACTTCATTTTTAATTTCACGAAGAATAATCTCCCATAAAAAATTGGAATTACTCAAAATAATCCCTCCTTAATAAAATGTCTAATAAATTATATCATAAAAAGAAGATAAAAAAAAGAAAAAGATAAAGTTATTCACAGATTGTGAAAAAACTATTAATAACTATGAAAAACTACTAGCTTATATCTATGGAAAAAGATAAAAAATAAAGAAAATAAAAATAAATGGGGAATAATTAACAAAGTTATTAACAAAAGTAAAAACAGTAATAAAAAGGATTAGAAAGTTTTTCACACATAATTAACATCTGTGGAAAACTTTTGTTTGTTAAATTGTTAAAAACGTTATAAATTTGTTAAAAACTATATAAAAAGTAAAATATTTTTAGAAGTATTCACCTGTTTTTCACAACATATAGAAGAAAAAATGTTAAAAACAGTTAATGCTTTTTTTATAAAAAAAGAATGAGAGTTAAAAATTTTTTATAATTTTTTTCTCAAATAAATAAGGTTTTTCCTTGATTAAAAGAAAAAGTTGTGATAAAATATACCAGTTATTACATCTATCTAAGAAGAAAACTCGAGGAGGACAAAATGAAACGTACGTATCAACCAAATAAAAGAAAACATTCAAAAGTACACGGATTTAGAGCTAGAATGAGCACTAAAAACGGAAGAAACGTATTAGCAAGACGTAGAGCAAAAGGAAGAAAAGTTCTTTCTGCTTAATAATTGCAACAAGGCATCACTTATGTGGTGCTTTTTTATTTTGTAGTGATAATGGTATAATTATTTTTAAAGAGAGTAAAGGAGAATAAAGTAATAAAAGTGGAGGTAGAATAATATGGATATACTTACAATAGTTGCAGGTATAATAATAGGATTTATTGTTGCAAAAAATGTTATTTTTCACAAAAACAATAACAGAAAAAGAAATAGACAAATAATAACAATATCAGCAGCCTTAACGATAGTTTTTAACATAGTTTCATATATTATTTATAAAAAAAATAGACATAATTACCATACTCCTTCCCTTGATAATAATAGCGTTTATCTTGCAATTGAAAGATTATAAAAAAATAAATAATAAAAATGATACGGAAGATATATAAAAATAAGAAAAATTTTATAGAACACACTGATAATTGTAAAAGAAAAAAAACTCTTAAACCTTAACAATAAAGATAGTTGTAAAAAATGAAAGAAACTGTTAAAATATTAGTGTTAAGAAAGGTTTTGAAATGAAAAAAGAATATAGGATAAAAAGAAGTCAAGATTTTGATAATATTATTAGAAAAAAGCAAAGTTTTGCCAACAGGCAGTTTGTAATTTATTTTCAAAAAAACAAACTAGAACACATGCGTTTAGGGATTTCTGTTAGTAAAAAATTAGGAAAAGCCCACGAACGTAATAAAATCAAAAGATATATAAGAGAAACGTTTAAAACAAGAAAAAATCATATAAAAAATTATGATATAATAATCATAGCGCGTGCAGGAGTAAAAGAACTACCCTTTTTAGAAGTTGGTAGTAGCATAGATCACGTATTAAAAAAATCAAAATTAATAGAAAAAGAGAAGAGGGTTAAATAATGGAAAAAGAATATATTTATGAAGCAAGTAGTGTAGAAGAGGCTTTACAAAAAGGATTAAAAGACTTAGCATTATCAGAAGATAAAGTAAAAATAGATGTTATCGAGGGAGGAAGTGCTGGTATTTTTGGTCTATTCAAAAAAGAAGCAAAAGTAAAATTGACACCACTTGATAGTGAATTTATAAAAGGAGAAAAACAAGAAGAAGTTAAAGAAGTTGAAGTAGAAGAATTTGTTGAAGAAAAACAAGAAGAAAAAGTAGTAGAAATTGAAACCGTTAAAGAAGAAGTGGTTGTAGAAAACGAAGAAGCAGTAGAAGAAAAAACACAAGAAGTAATTGAGAAAAAAGAAAAAAGAGAAGATTACATAGTAAAAAATAAAGATAGTATAGTAAGTTACTTACAAAATATCGTTATCGCTATGGGATATGCTGATGCTACTGTAGATTTTACAGAAGATGGAAACAGACACTTTACTTTAAATATAAAAACAGAAGAAAATACTAGTTTAATAATTGGAAAACGAGGAGTAACTCTTAATAGTTTACAATTTTTAGTAAATAATTATGCTAAAAAATTCAGTTCTCATTTCTTCAGAATAGAAGTAGATTGTGATGATTATAGAGAAAGTCGTAAAAAAACTTTAGAAGAATTAGCGTTAAACTTAGCTAAAAAATCTAAAAAAATAGGAAAACCAGTAGAATTAGAGCCTATGACAAGTGTTGAACGTAAAATTATTCATAATGCTCTAACAGGTATAAAAAATGTTGAAACAGAATCTCGTGGTGAAGAACCATATAGATATTTAGTTATTACAGCAAAATAGGAGAAAAGATGAAAAAATCTATACTTATTGTGGATGATAGTTCTTATTATAGAAGTCGCGGGGCAGAAATAGTAGAACGAGCAGGATATAACTATTATTTTGCAGAAGATGGAAAAAAAGCTCTTCAAATGTATAGTAAAATAAGACCAGACTATGTAACAATGGATATTTGTATGCCTATTATGGATGGTTTAGAGGCTACAAAAGCTATTTGTACAAAATTTCCAAAGGCTAAAATATTAATTTGCAGCAGTGTAGGTCATGTTCCTGTCTATCGTCAACAAGCTTTTGCTAATGGTGCTTGTGGAATACTTCCAAAGAGTTATGATTTAGATGACTTAGAGCAAGCAATAGAAGAAGCTGATATGATAAAATAAAAAAGAGTATCGAGAGTAAATTCTTTCGATACTTTTTATATTCCAACAAAGGAGAAAGGCTCATCCGAAGATGAGCCGTATATCATGAAAAAAATATATTAATAAGTGTTGTTATATTTATAATTATATAGTAATAACTTAAGATAAAGTTAAAGCTATAATTAAAGTTAAGTTAAAATTATAAACATAAAAACAAAGTAAAAAAACACTTACAAAAAGGAGAAAAGCTTGCAAAGTAGCAAGCTTGAATCATGAAAAAAATATTATTAACTGTCTATAAGTATATACTACCTACTTTATATGAAGTTAAAGAATTAGTTAAAATTTAATTAAATCATCAAAAAAAAAAAACAAATTATATAACTTTTTAACTTTTGGTACTTTAAAGTTGATTTGAACTTAATAGTTAAACATATACTTTTCTCAAGAAAAATATATAAAAGTAGTGTATAATAAAAAAGATATAGAATTTATAAAGAAAACACATAAAAAGTTTAAAGAAAAATATAGAAAAAAGGAGAAAAATCATGAGTGAAACAATTTGTGCCATATCAACAGCTCTAGGAGAGGGTGCGATTGGGATTGTAAGACTTAGTGGGGATGAAGCATTTAGTATTGCTGATAAAATAGTTCGTCTACCAAAAGGAAGAACAGTAGAAAGTTTACCAACGCATACGATAAATTATGCAAATATAATAGATCCAAAAACAGAAGAAAAAATAGAAGAAATTATGCTTGTGAAAATGGTTGGGCCACGAACATATACAACAGAAGATGTTGTAGAAATAAATTGTCACGGAGGAATAATAACTATTCAAAAAGTACTAGCTCTTTGTTTAGAATACGGTGCTCGCATGGCAGAACCAGGAGAATTTACAAAAAGAGCATTTTTAAACGGACGTATAGATTTAACACAAGCAGAGGCTGTTATAGATTTTATTAAGAGTAAAACAGACGAAGCGAGTCAAATTGCTAATAATCAAATGCAAGGACGTTTATCAACACTTATAAAACGTCTTAGAGCAGAAATTTTAGACATACTGGCAGTTGTAGAGGTAAATATCGATTACCCTGAGTATGATGATTTAGAGATAGAAACAACAAAGACTATTTTAGAAAAATCAACAAGTATAAAAAATAGTTTAGAAGCTTTATTAGAAACATCAAAACAAGGAAAAATAATAAAAGAAGGAATAAACACAGCTATTATCGGTCGTCCTAACGTAGGGAAAAGTTCTTTATTAAACAACTTACTTCAAGAAAACAAAGCTATAGTAACAGATATAGCAGGAACAACGCGTGATGTTTTAGAAGAACATGTAAATATAAAAGGTGTACCGATAAAACTAATAGATACTGCAGGTATTCGTGAAACAGAAGATGTAGTTGAAAAAATAGGTGTAGAAAGAAGTAAAGAAGCGTTAGAAAAAGCAGATTTAGTCTTATTCTTATTAAATAGCAGTGAAGAACTTACAGATGATGATAGAGAATTATTAAAATTAACAGAAGGAAAAACAACTATTATTATCCTAAATAAACTTGATTTAGAAACAAAAATAGATATAGAAGAAATAGAAAAATTAACATACAACCACCCTATTATAAAAACTTCAATGACGACGTACAAAGGAATAGATGAATTAGAAAAAAATATTAGAGATTTATTTTTCAAAGGAGCAGCTCGTCCAAAAGATGCGACATATTTATCAAATACACGTCAAATAAATCTAATTCAACAAGCATTAGTTAGTCTTAATGAAGCTATAAAAGCAGCGGAAATGGGACTTGAGGTGGATATGGTCTTAATAGACTATACAAATGCATTTAATCTATTAGGAGAAGTTATCGGAGAAAATTCTGGTGATGAATTAATCAACGAATTATTCAGTAGATTCTGTTTAGGAAAATAAAATGTTTCGCGTGAAACAAAAATCATTTCACAAAGAAAAAGGAGTATAAAGATGAAATGTATTAGTTTTAATGTTAACGGCTTAAGAGCTATTGTTAATAAAAATTTTGAAGAAGACTTCAAAAAATTAGATGCTGACTTCTTTTGTTTGCAAGAAACAAAAATGCAAGAAGGTCAACTAGATTTGCAGTTTGATGGATATTATAGTTACTTTAATTATGCAGAGCGCAAGGGATATTCAGGAACGGCGATATATACAAAACACAAACCTTTAAATGTAAATTATGGTATAGGGATAGATGAGCATGATACAGAAGGTCGTGTAATAACATTAGAGTACGACAAATTCTTCTTTATTACAGTCTACACACCAAACTCAGGAAGTGAATTAAAAAGATTAGATTATCGTATGACGTGGGAAGAAGATTTTAAAAACTATTTACTAGAATTAAACAAAACAAAAGGCGTTGTTGTTTGTGGAGATTTAAATGTAGCACACACAGAAATAGATTTAAAAAACCCAAAATCAAACACAAAAAATGCTGGATTCACACCAGAAGAACGAGAAAAATTCACAAAACTACTTGACGCAGGTTTTATTGACACATTCAGATATTTCAATCCAGAATTAACAGGTGCATATTCTTGGTGGAGTTATCGTTTCAACGCTCGTAAAAACAACGCAGGATGGAGAATAGACTACTTTTTAACAAGTCGTGATTTAGAAAAATATCTAGTGAGTGCAAAAATTCATAACGACATACTAGGAAGTGATCATTGTCCTGTAGAGGTTGTCTTGAATAAAGATTTATTATAAAATAAAAAGACTAGGGAGAATAATTTAGTATTCTCCCCTTCTCTATTATTAATTAAAAAAAAGTATTTAAGCAGAAGGATAAGTTATGTTAAGAAAAGCAAAAAGTACAGAATTAGATGAGATAATGCTAATTATAGAAGATGGTCGAGAATTTCTACGACAACAAGGTATAAACCAATGGCAGCATGGATCTCCGAGCAAAGAAACGATAGAACAAGATATAAAAGAGCAAACATCCTACGTTTATGAGAAAGTTGGAGAAATAGTCGCAACAGCGATGATAAACAATTATGATAAAGATTATGAAAAACACCCCACTCTATGGTCTAAATGTGATAACTACTTGGTAATTCATCGCATAGCGACGATAAAAAATAAACGTAATCAAGGAGTTGGTCGACAATTTTTGTCAGCTATAGTGGAGTTTGCTAAAAAAGAAAATATAGATTATATAAGAATAGACACGCATAAAGATAATAAAATAATGAGAAAATTTTTGAGTAACTTTGGATTCATTGAGTTAGATGAAATAAAATTAACGATAAAAAATAATTTAGATAACAAAGAAAGAATAGCTTATGAATTAAAAGTGTAACAAAGTAAAAGTTTCATGTGAAACAAATAAAAAAGGAGAAAGAAGATGAAATTTTATTCATACGATTATTTACAAAGTAAATTACAACAAAACAATTTACTATCTTATATAATAATAGCTGTTCTAATAGTTATATTATGTATCACATTAATAAAATATTATAAAAATAGACAAGATACAAAATACAGAGAATTATCGATTATATTGGTCTTGAGTACTCTACTAGCGGTAGGTGTAAGTATTAATGAGTACAAATCAAACGCAGTATCGTCTAATCAATATAAAAGTTCTATTCATTTTATAGAAAAAATATCTAACGATTTGAACATCGATAAAACACACATATATATAAATAGTGAAGCATCAATAGAAAACTCGTTTGTAAAAGTAGATAATACTTACTATAGAGTTATAAGTAGTGGAAAGAAAGATGAGTACCTATTAGAGAAAATAGAATTAATAGATCCAGTAATAGAAAAAGTGGAGGTAAATAAATAATGCAACTTTCATATATAGATATAGCAATAAAATTAGCTTTAGGATTGTTATCATTAGTATTCGTAATAAATGTATCAGGAAAAGGTAACCTAGCTCCTGCATCAGCAAGTGATCAAGTTCAAAACTATGTGCTAGGGGGAATAATAGGTGGTGTTATCTACAACCCAAGCATTTCAATTTTACAATTTATTAATATATTATTAATATGGGTTATATTAGTGTTAACTCAAAAATGGTTAAAAACCAATAACATGTTCTTGAAAAAAATGGTAGATGGAGAACCAACTACAGTAATAAAAAGAGGGAAAATAAATGTGGAGGCAACAAGAAAAAGTGGATTATCAGCGAATGACTTAGCGTTTAAACTCCGCAGCCAAGGTATATATAGTATAAAAAATGTAAAAAGAGCGGTAATAGAACAAAACGGTCAATTAATAGTGGTGTTAGCTGGAGATAAAAATCCAAAATACCCTATAATTACAGACGGAAAAGTTCAAATCAATTCATTAGAATCTATGGATAAAACAGAAGAATGGCTAATGTCTACTTTAAAAGAAATGGGATACAAAGATATAAAAAATATCTTCTTGGCAGAATACGACAAAGGACAATTACATATAGTAGAATATTAATAGAACAATATTAAAGTAATAAAGTATATAATCAAATAAAAACATAAAATTTATTGATAAAATAAATTTTATGTTTTTATGTTTTTATTTATCTACGTTAATGAAATCGTAAGAAGAATCTTCTGAAAACTTCTTAACTACATAAGAGCAGCTAGCTTTAATTTTCTTGTTTTGTTGTTTCATATCTTCAACAAGAGTATTTAAAAGTTTGCCAGCAACACCTTGCCCACGTAGCGAAGAATCAACAAAAGTGTGATCAGCAACTACTATATCAGGGTTATCGGTTGGTGAATAAGTGATTTCTGCGATAACTTTACCGTTCTCGTCGTATTTAACAAAGCCATTTTCAGTTTTTGTAAATTCCATATTGAACCTCCTTGCCATTATCTGTATAGAGTTTTATTCTTTTCTATTATTATAACATATTATAAAATCTACGGTAAAGAATTCTCTCCCTCTTTTTTATTTCCACTCCCCTACTCTTTTATTAATTTTCCACCTTTTTCAAATCTAATTTTAAAAAAAATAATTTTCCCTCTGAAAAAAAATATTAAATATATAGCGAAAATTATATCGGTTAATTAAAATTAATTTATTAAAAATAATAACAAAATATCACAATAAAATAAACTAAGAGATTTTCAAAATAATTTCGGTGGTGGTCTCAATAATTTCTTTTTGTAAAAAGTGAAGTGATAAATAACAATTAAAGAGTAAACAAAGATATATAAATACCTTTAAATAGAGGATAAACAACACAAATACATCTTTATAAAACCAACAAAAACAAACACAAAAATTAATTTATTTATTGTTAAAGGTTTCACGTGAAACATCACCCTCGCCTGTTTCATTTTTTAAAAAATAAATAACCAAAAATTATTGTTTAATTAAAATTTTAATCTTAATAATAATTTTAATTAATATCTATTTATTTTTATAAAAAATATTATGCAAAACTCTCCTTTTTACTCTTAAAAAAATCAAGAGAAAAGAAAATGTACAAGAAAAAAAGTATATTAAAAAATTTAATAGAATAATAATTAAGAATTTTCATCGTTTGTAGAAAGTTTGTGGTATAATTTTACTAAATGTAATTACGATAAAATAAAAAGCAGGTGAGAGTGTATGTATAAAATTATGATAGTTGAGGATGACGAGATTATATCAAATTCAATAGCGGGCTATTTAGAAAAATGGCAGTATAGCACATGTGAAGTGCAAAATTTTCAAAATGTAGTGCATGAATTTGTTGAATACTCTCCTGATTTGGTGCTTATGGATATTAACTTACCTTATTTTGATGGGTATTACTTTTGCGAGGAAATAAGAAAAATTTCTAAAGTGCCTATTATTTTTATCTCTTCAGCGAACGATGATATGAATATAGTAATGGCGATGAATATCGGTGCAGATGATTTTATAGAAAAACCTTTCAAATTAGTAGTATTAAAAGCGAAAATAGAAGCGTTGTTAAGACGTGTTTACAACTTTAATAGCGGAACGAATCTAATAGTATATAAAGATGTAATTTTCGATATGAGTCGAGATGAAATCAAATGTGGAGAAGAGTTGGCGGAACTAACAAAAAACGAGAGTAAAATATTAACTGTATTGCTAGAAAATCGCGAAAAAATAGTAAGTCGTGAAGAAATTATCAACGCTTTATGGCAAAGTGATAATTTTATAGATGAGAATACTTTATCCGTTAACGTTAATAGATTAAGAGCGAAGTTAAAAAGTATAGGAGTAGATGAGTTTATAACGACTAAAAAAGGAAAAGGATATATAGTATAATGAAAATTTTAGCGAATTATTTAAAGAAAAACATAAAAGTCTATTTGCTATTTGTAAGCTTCATATTAGTCTTCTTTGTGATTTTTTATCTATATTCTTTGCCTTTTGAAGCGTTGTATTATGGGGGGAGTTTTTGTTTCATAATGGCCTTTCTAGCAACCATTGTAGACTTCTATAACTATAAAGATAGCTGTAAAAAATTAAAATTTTTAGAAAATCATATACTAAATGATATGGAAGATTTACCACGAAGTTTAGATGTAAGGGTTGAATATTATCATAAAATTATAAGAAGGTTACATGATGAAGTAGAAAAACTTAATCATCAAGCGTATAAAAAGAATACAGAGATAGAAGATTACTTTAGTATGTGGGTGCATCAAATTAAAACCCCAATAGCTGCGCTAAACTTTCTATTAGACAATGAAGAAGTAGATGTGAAAATAGTAAAACAAGAATTATTCAAAATAGAACGCTATGTAGAGATGGTACTGACGTACTTAAGGCTTGGTAGTGAGAGCTCGGACTATCTTATAGAAAGAACTAATTTGGGCGACGTAACTAAAGATAATATAAAAAAATATGCGCCATTATTTATTAATAAAAAGATAAAATTAAATTATGTTCCACATGAAACATTTGTTATTAGTGATAAAAAATGGCTAGGATTTGCATTTGAACAAATTTTAAGTAATGCGATTAAATACACAAAAACAGGTGGTGAGATAAGTATTTTCTTCGAAAAAAATAAACTTATTATAGAAGATAATGGTTTAGGAATAAACGAAGAAGACTTACCACGTATTTTCGAAAAAGGTTTTACAGGATTTAATGGAAGATATGAAAAAAAATCTAGCGGACTTGGATTATACCTTTGTAAAAAGACGCTAGATAATCTAGGGCATAAAATAATAATTACCTCGAAGGTTAATATTGGAACTAAAGTAGAGATAATATTTCCAGAAGAAGACAAATTTAGGGAGTAATATATAGTAGGAATTAAAAAAGTAGGATAACAAATGAGTCTGCAATCTTACAAAAGTGTAAGATTACAGGCTTTTTTGTAAGGAAAATCGATAGAACGACAAAAAAATATAAGATACAATATAGTTGTAACAAAGAAATAATAGATCGATTAAACAAGAAGAAATATTTAATCGGTTAGGATGAAAAGAGGAGATTAACAATGTTATTAGAAGTAAACAACGTAAGAAAAGTATACACAACAAGATTAAGTACACAAAGTACAGAGGCGTTAAAAAATGTAAATTTCGCTGTTGATAACAATGAATATGTAGCTATTATGGGTGAAAGTGGAAGTGGGAAAACTACACTATTAAATATTTTAGCAACATTTGATAAAGCGACAAGTGGAAATGTTCTATTAAAAGGTCAAGATCTTAGTAAACTTAAAGATAAAGACTTAGCTGATTTTCGACGAGATAATCTAGGATTTGTTTTCCAAGATTTCAATCTACTTGATAATTTCTCAATAAAAGATAATATACTATTACCGTTGGTTTTAGCAAACAGAAATTATAAAGATATGGAACAAAGATTAGAAAAAGTAGTTAAGCCACTTGGTATAGAAAAACTTATCAATAAATATCCATACGAGATATCAGGTGGACAAAAACAACGTGTAGCTGTTGCTCGTGCGATTATAACGAACCCTGCGATAATCCTAGCTGATGAGCCAACAGGAGCTCTAGATTCAAAATCTACAGATCAACTGTTAGAAGTTTTTGATAGATTAAATGAAGCAGGGCAAACCCTTATAATGGTAACACACTCGGTAAAAACAGCAGCCCGTGCTAAAAGAGTGTTATTTATAAAAGATGGTGTTGTCTTCCACGAAATCAGAAAAGGCAATTCTACTAATAATGAAATGTTCCAAAAAATTAATGATACATTAACATTAATGCAGGCAGGTGAGTAATATGAACTTATTTTATAGCAAATTTGCGCTAAACAACTTAGTAAAAAATAAACGTTTTATACTACCGTATATTTTGTCAACAATTTTTACTATTGCATCATTTTACATACTAACATCACTATCATTAGGAAAAAATCTGGATAAATTGCCTCAAGGTATAAGCGCAACAAAACAGGTTCTTGGGTTTGGGGTTATAGTTATTGCAATTTTTTCAGCAATATTCCTATTTTATACTTATAGCTTCCTAATTAAACGTCGTGTTCGAGAGTTTGGATTATATTCTGTATTAGGTATGACAAA
>ERZ773008.1689-NODE-1689-length-15271-cov-3.336225_pt1 | contig 15271 bp, 7 predicted proteins | sample MGYA00580664_ERZ773008 | MGnify/ENA primary metagenome ERZ773008 (study PRJEB29015, sample SAMEA2738016) | human oral metagenome | biome: human oral; feature: human-associated habitat; material: dental | place: China | collected 2048 ... | reverse complement strand
CGAACTGGAGGAAGCCAACCAGCTCATCGCCGACCTGCACGCTGACGGATACCCCTACATCGCCTTCAAACCGGGCACCGTCGCTCAAATCCGCAGCGTTTTGGAAATCGCCGACGCCAACCCCGAAACCGACATCATCGTACAAATTGAAGATGGGCACGCTGGCGGTCACCATTCCTGGGTCGACCTGGACGATCTGCTGCTCGCCACCTACAAAGAGCTGCGGCAACGCCCCAACGTGGTCATCGTCGCCGGCGGCGGCATTGGTACTCCCGACAAGGCTGCACAATATATTTCCGGCGACTGGTCGCTGAAACACGGCCGCAAACGCATGCCTATCGACGGCATCCTCGTCGGAACCGCAGCCATGGCCACCAAGGAAGCCAAAACCACCGACGAGGTGAAACAAGCCCTCGTTAACACCCCCGGCATTAACGAGGGCTGGGTGGGCCGCCTCAAGTCTGATGGTGGCATGACCTCGGGGCAATCACATCTGCTTGCCGACCTGTACGAGATCGACAATGATTTCGCCCGGGCCTCCCGACTCATTACCTCACTCGATCCCGATACCTACGCGGATCACGCCTCGGAAATCATCGAGGCAATCAACAAGACCGCGAAGCCCTACTTCGGCGACGTCGAACTGATGACCTACGCCCAATGGGTCGAACGCTTTGTCGAATTGGCGTATCCCTTCACCGACCCCACCTGGGATGACCGATTCTTCGACCTGCTGCACCGCGTCGAGGCCCGACTCAACCCCGTGGACCATGGGGAAGTGGAAACCCTCTTCCCAGAGATTGCCGACATCGCGGACGCACCTGCGGCCGTCGACAAGCTCCTGGCCGCATACCCACAGGCCCGCGACATCACCGTGCAACCCAGTGATGCCGCCTGGTTCATCACGCTCAACCGCAAACACCACAAACCTATGCCCTGGGTGCCCATTATCGACGGTGACCTCAAACGGTGGTTTGGCCTGGACTCCCTGTGGCAAGCCCATGATGACCGCTACCCGGCACGCGCAGTGCGGGTCATTCCTGGCCCCATCTCCGTCGGCGGCATTACCCAGGTAGACGAGCCTGTCGCCGACCTATTGGGTCGTTTCGAAGCCGCCTGCGTAGACAAAATCGCCACCGAAACCGGCGAAGTCGAACCGGCCTTCTCCCGGCTTGCCGACACTCCGGCGGAGACCATCTTGAAGTCCCGCACCATTTCCTGGCATGGTCACCTGATCGATAACCCGGCCTACCACCTGCCGGAAACTGCCTTCGACCTCATCGAAGAAGACGACAACCAGTTCATTCTGCGCATCAACGCCGACTCCACCTGGGAGCACCTCCCTGAGGACAGCCGCCCCTACCACGTTAAACATGTTGACATTCCGCTGGAGTTGCCGGAATCTGTTGCTACCGGGGCCAGCCCGGTCGTGTCCCACGACCGTCTCCCCGATGCGGTATTCGCCCTGCTCGCAGGCGTTGCCGGCGTGGGCTCCGTCTCCGCAGCTGGTGACACCATCACCAGCCTGCCCGAGGTTGACAACCACGGTGACGTCCACGACAGCTTCCACCTGCCGGCCAAACTGCCCCGCACCCATGCCGGAGTGGCCGGCGGCAACCCCGCCGAAATCACCCCGGATGTGCTTGTCGGCCCCTGCTGGCCCGCAATCTACACCGCCCTAGGTACCGGAAAACTAGCTGATGGATACCCAGTTATCGAAGGTTTGCTCAATGCCGTCCACCTCGACCATGTGATCGATTTGAAGGCAGACCTTGCCGAGCTTGCCGATGGCCGCCGTATCGACGTCACAAGCCGCTGTGCCTCCATCGCCGAATCCGCCTCTGGGCGCATCGTCACGGTGGAACTGGAACTGTATTCGGACGGCGAACAAGTAGCCACCATGATGGAACGTTTCGCCATTCGCGGCCGCCAATCCGGCACCAACACCCCCGTGCCGGCCCCTGCCTATGGTGGCGTCACCGGGGAAATCGTCGACACTCCCCGGTCCTTCGTCGACCGTGCTGTAGTCACCGCGCCCGCCGACATGATCCCATTCGCCACCGTCACTGGTGACTACAACCCCATCCACACCTCCTACAACGCCTCCCAGCTCGTGGGTCTGCCCGCGCCACTTGTGCACGGTATGTGGCTGTCCGCCACCGCACAACAAGTTGCTGGTCGCCACGGCGCAGTCCAAAGCTGGACCTACTCCATGTACGGCATGGTGCAGCTCAACGATGAGGTCGAAATCACCGTTGAACGGGTCGGACGCATCGGGCTGCAGCCCGCATTGGAAATCACCTGCCGTATCGGTGGGGAAGTGGTTTCCCGTGGCCAGGCCATTCTTGCCGAACCCGTTATCGCTTACGTCTACCCTGGCCAAGGCATCCAGGCCAAAGGTATGGGGCAAGGCGATCGGCAGGCCTGCCCCGCCGCCCGCGAGGCCTGGGAGCGCGCCGACAAGCACACCCGGAAGTCCCTGGGCTTCTCTATCATTGATGTGATCGACAACAATCCCACCAAACTGGTGGTGGGGGACACCACATTCCGGCACCCCAAGGGTGTGCTCAACCTCACGCAATTTACCCAGGTGGCCCTGGCTGTTGTTGCCTACGGGCAGACTGAACGCCTCCGGGTGGCCGGCGCCCTGTCGTCACAAAACATGTATGCGGGCCACTCCCTGGGCGAATACACCGCCCTGGCATCTCTCGCAAACATTTTCGATCTGGAAGCCGTTATTGACATTGTGTACTCCCGCGGCTCCGCAATGCACTCCCTGGTGCCCCGCGATGAACAAGGCCGCTCCAACTACGGTTTGGGCGCCCTGCGGCCCAACATGATCGGTGTTGCAGCCGAAGACGTCAACGACTACGTGCAACGCGTCGCCGAAGAATCCGGCGAATACCTGGAGATCGTGAACTACAACATCGCAGGTCAACAGTATGCTGTTGCCGGTACCCTCGCCGGGTTGGCGGCACTCAAAGACGCCACCAACCACCCCAAGGCCTTTGTCATGATCCCCGGCATTGACGTGCCATTCCACTCCGCAGTGCTGCGGCCCGGTGTGCCGGCATTTGCCGAAAAACTTGACGAACTCTTGCCACAAGAGATCGACAAGGACGCTTTGGTGGGCAAATACGTTCCCAACCTGGTCGCACGCCCATTCGAACTCACGCAGGACTTCATCGACGCCATCCTGGCGGTCGTCCCCTCCACCCGATTGGCCAAATGGGATCTGGACAACGCCGACGAAAACAGCCTGGTTCGCACCCTCATGATCGAACTCCTCAGTTGGCAGTTCGCATCCCCGGTGCGATGGATCGAAACCCAGGAACTGCTCATCAATAATGTCGATGAAATCGTCGAAATCGGCCTCGCGGCATCCCCAACCCTGACCAACCTGGCGCTACGCAGCATGGATGTTCTGGGCGTACACGTGCCAGTGTTCAACGTGGAACGTGACCAAGACGTGGTCATGCTGAACGACGTCGCCCAGCCGCCGGTCTTCGAGGAACCCGAAGAAGAACCCGCAGCCGAAGAAACTGCACCGGCTGCCCCGGCAGCCCCAGTGGCACCCGCTACTGATGCCCCGGCCGCGGCACCAACCACTGCGCCTGCCGCCCCGGCAGCAGCCGCCGGCCCAGCACCGGAACTCAACTTCACCGCCGCCGACGCCATCAACGTGCTGTTCGCCTTCCAAAACAAGATCCGCGTCGACCAAATCGCCGGTAGCGACACCACCGAAATCCTCACCGGTGGCGTCTCCTCCCGCCGCAACCAGCTGCTCATGGACCTGTCCGCCGAGCTGGGGGTGGCCGCCATCGATGGTGCCGCCGACGCCGAAATCACCGTGCTGCACCAGCGCGTCAACATCGCAGCCCCCACCTACAAGCCCTATGGTCCGGTACTCACCGATGCCCTCACCGCTACCCTGCGGCAACTCTTTGGCTCGGCCGGGGTCAAACCATCCTACGTCGGTGAACGCGTGACCGGTCCCTGGGCTCTGCCCCAAAGCTGGGTCCCCTGGGTGGAAGCGGAAGTGCTCTTAGGCACCCGCGAAGGCGAATCCGTCCGCGGTGGTGCCCTCGGTGAATTACCGAACAAGGTTGCGAATAAGTCCGAGGCCGATGCCCTCATCGACGAAGCCATTCAGGCGGTCGCACGCCGGGAAGGCGTGAGCGTGTCCCTCGGTTCTGCCGGCGGTGGCGCCGGAGTGGCGGTGGACTCCGCAGCCTTGGATGAGTTCGCCGAAAAGATCATCGGCTACCACGGAATCCTGGCTGAAAACGCCCGCACCATTCTGGCGGAGTTGGGTCACCTCCCCGACCCCGAGGTGCAGAACCTCGATGATGACGATGTGTTCGTCGCCCTGGATGCCGAACTGGGTACCGGCTGGTTGCAGGATGTGCAGCCCGTTTTCGATGAGCGTCGGGCTGTCCTGTTTAACGACCGGTGGGCCATCGCTCGTGAAGAACTGGCCCGGGTAGCCTTGGGTGAGATCACCGCTGAGCCAGGCCGTTTCGCTGGTTTGGGTGACGTGATTGCCGGCCAGGCCCGGTGGTGGGCCGAGCGGCAACCGGAACAGGCCGAAGTGCTGGAGCGGATTGCCGCCGAGGCTGCAGGTGAGGCCGAGGAACCATATCGGAATGATGTGGCCATTGTGACCGGTGCATCCCCGGATTCGATCGCCAGTTCGATCGTCGAAAAGCTGCTGGCAGGCGGGGCGACCGTTATCATGACCGCTTCGCGGGTCGATCAGGCGCGGAAAGAATTCGCCCGCATCATGTTTGCCAAGCACGCATCGGTGAGCGCCAGTTTGTGGTTAGTGCCCGCTAACCTGTCCAGCTTCCGGGACACGGACGCCTTGGTTGCGTGGGCCGGAACCGAACAAAAAGCTTCGGTGGGCGGCACCACCCAGGTGACCAAGCCGGCGTTGATCCCCACGCTGCTTTTCCCCTTCGCCGCCCCCAAGGTGTATGGTCTGTTGACCGATGCCGGTCCCGCGCAGGAAAACCAAACCCGGTTGTTGCTCTGGAGCCTGCAACGCCTCATTGCCGGTGCCGCTGCGCTGCAGGAAGACAGCACTGTACATGTGGTGCTGCCGGGTTCGCCCAACCGCGGTACCTTTGGTGGCGATGGTGCGTACGGTGAAGTGAAGGCCGCGCTCGACGCCGTGGTCAACAAGTGGAAGGTGGAGAAGGGTTGGCCGGAAAAGGTTACCCTGGCGCACGCTCACATTGGGTGGGTCGCCGGTACCAACCTCATGGGTGGCAATGACGCCCTGGTGCCCATTGCCGAAGCCGAGGGCATCCACGTCTACCATCCGAACGAAATTGCGGATGAGTTGCTGACCCTGGTTACCCGCCAATCGCGCATCCACGCTAAGGTTGCGCCGCTGGATGCGGACTTCACCGGCGGGCTTGCCGACGCCAAGATCTCGCTGCCGGAGCTGGCCGCACGTCTCGAACGCGCTAGCGAATCGACGGATGAAGAAGACAAGCCAGCGACCATCAAGGCCCTGCCCACCCCCGTCTGGCACGAGCAGCCGGCAGCCATCGACACCAATGACATCACCCAGGACCTGGACGACATGGTGGTCATCGTTGGTGTGGGCGAAGTCAGCTCCTGGGGCTCTGGTCGCACCCGCTACGAAGCTGAATTTGGCATCAACCGCGATGGTTCCGTTGACTTGACCGCCGCAGGTGTGCTCGAACTCGCCTGGATGATGGGCCTGCTCACCTGGAAGGAAGACCCAGCCCCCGCCTGGTATGATGCCGACAACCAGGCTGTTGCCGAGGAAGACATTTACGATCGCTTCCGTGACGAAGTGATTGCCCGTGCCGGCATTCGGGAACTCACCGATAAGTACTTCCTCACCGGTCAGGGCTCTATCGATGTTGCCACGGTCTTCCTGGATCGGGAGATCGAATTCGTGGTGGACTCCGAGGCAGAGGCCCGCGACTATGTGGCGGCTGATGAAGAAGGCACCCGCATTTACCGCAATGAAGATGGTGAATGGGTGGTCCGCAAGCTGAAGGGTGCCATTGCCCGGGTGCCGCGCAAGGCCACCCTGACCCGTACGGTTGCCGGCCAGATGCCGGATGGTTTCGACCCGGCTCGGTGGGGGATTCCGCCGGCAATGCTCGATGGTCTTGACCGCATTGCCGTGTGGAACCTGGTGACCGCCGTCGATGCCTTCCTGACCGCCGGCTTCAGCCCCGCCGAATTGCTGCAAGCCGTGCATCCGGGTGATGTGTCCTCTACCCAAGGCACCGGTATTGGTGGCATGGAAAGCCTGCACAAGGTGTTTGTCACCCGCTTCCTGGGCGAGGCCCGCCCCAGCGATATTCTGCAAGAGGCCCTGCCCAATGTGGTTGCGGCTCACGTGATGCAGTCCTATGTGGGTGGCTATGGTCAAATGATCCACCCGGTTGCCGCTTGTGCTACCGCCGCGGTTTCCGTGGAAGAGGGCGTGGACAAGATTCGCCTGGGCAAGTCCGATGTGGTGATTGCTGGTGGCATTGATGACGTGCAGGTTGAATCCCTGACCGGCTTCGGTGACATGAATGCCACCGCGGAGACCGCGGCCATGCACGCCAAGGGCATTGACTCCCGGTTCATCTCCCGGGCCAACGATCAGCGGCGTGGCGGCTTCCTGGAGGCAGAAGGCGGCGGCACGGTGATCCTGGCGCGCGGCAGCGTGGCCAAGGAACTCGGCCTGCCGGTGTATGCCGTGGTGGCGCACGCCCAGTCCTATGCCGACGGTGCTCACACCTCTATCCCGGCTCCGGGCCTGGGTGCCTTGGGTGCCGGCCGTGGCGGTAAGGATTCCCGGTTGGTCAAGTCGCTGCGGTCCCTGGGTCTCACCCCAGATGATGTTCGGGTGGTGAGCAAGCACGATACCTCCACCAATGCGAACGATCCCAATGAATCCCAGCTGCACACCGTGCTGTGGCAGCACTTGGGTCGGGATGTCACGAACCCGATGTTCGTCATCTCCCAGAAGTCCTTGACAGGTCACGCTAAAGGTGGTGCCGCACTCTTCCAGATTGGCGGCCTGATTGATGTGTTCAAGAACGGTAAGTTGCCGCAGAATGCTTCCCTGGACTGCGTGGACAAAGCCATTGAACCAAAGGCGAAGTCCCTGGTGTGGCTGCGGAAACCGTTGGAGATCGGCGAGGTGAAGGCTGGCGTCCTGACGTCGTTGGGCTTCGGCCACGTTGCAGCCGTGGTGGTGTTGGCTCACCCAGGTGTATTCGCCAAGGTTGCTGGTGAAGAATGGCGGGAGCGGGCCACGAAGCGGCTGCGTGATGGGCAGCGTGCCTTTGAAACCGGCATGTTGAACCGTGGCGAATTGTACGTGCAGCCGCAGGATCGCCGCCTGCCGAAGCAGCGCACTGAGGCTGCCGAAATCCAGGTTATCCTGGATGACAACATTCGGTTGGGTGAGGATGGGTTCTTCCCGCCAGCAGCCGACTAATGAGCATGTGGGTGCTGCAGGTATTTGCGGTGCTTGACAGCTGAAAGCTCCCATCCCGGGTTGTTCGGGATGGGAGCTTGTGCCTTGCTATGGTGCTTAGGTGTGTGGGCTGAGTGGCAGAGTGGCAGGGCGTGGTTGGGTCTCATGGTGGTCGGCGACTACTTACTGCCGGGTGCTTTGTTTGGCGGCGTTTTGGTGGCTTTTACCTGAGAGGTGGTGTGGCCGGAAGCTCCCATATAGATTCCTTAGTCGGCGCCATAAGCTGACAAGGATTGGTAGGGGAGCTTTGGGGTGTTGTGCCTGGGGCCAGTTTCGCCGTTTCGCCCACAGTATGGATCACCTGGTGTGGCTCCAATGATGATAATCGTAGGAGAGTCTCGGCGATGCTGATTTCGAAAGCTCCACTTCCCACCTGCGGTCTCCTGATTGCTTGGAATTATTTGGAAGCGAATCGGTATGGGAGCTTTTAACTTGCCGCGGGTTCTGGAACGCTAACGAACAAGCATCATCACACCATCATATAAATAGGATAAAATTATATCTATATTACCATTTGTCGCATTTGGTTATAGCTGAAAGCAATAAAAAGGAAGACACCATGAAATAGGGGGTATCTTCCTTATTATTGGTTATTACGCATTCAGAATTTCTTATGCGTTTGGACGTTTCCCGTGGTTAGCTTTCTTCTTACGACGATCTTTGCGCTTACGGCCACGCTGGCTCATGTGTGCTCCTTATTTTAAGTGAAAGTGTTCAACAGCTGTCCACTTTACTTGGTGGCAGTAGTTGCGCGGAAATCCCAGGGATTTTGCTCGCTAACTGAAGTTGAGTCGAGGAATATGAGGAATAAAACGATGACGATGGGGTTAGGGGGTTAGATGCTGATACGGGCGCGGCCGCGACCGCGATTCTTGCGCCGCTTTAAGGCGCGCCGCTCGTCTTCGCTCATGCCACCCCATACGCCGGCATCCTGGCCGGTTTCCAAGGCCCAGGCTAAGCACTGGGAGGTGACGGGGCAGCGGTTACATACTTTCTTTGCCGCGGCTACCTGAGCGAGGGCGGGGCCAGAATTTCCCACAGGGAAAAACAGCTCGGGGTCTTCATCACGGCAAACAGCCTTGTGGCGCCAATCCATGGGAACTCCTTTATATCTAATAATCTCGTTACAAGTTGCTGAACCATTCCGTGGTCACCGTGAAGCTAATGGTCGCGGTTGTGAAGACGCGTTCTGTCGAATAGAAGTCGGCGAACCCTGGGCACCAAGGTTGCATCCTGCCTATAAATTCATGCCATAGGGCGTGAGACGACTTTTATTAACATCATGGTTACACGGAACTTAACGAGCTTTAACCTTAGCCCGTTTATTTATCCTCGAACGATATTGTCATGTCTTACTTCAAAAGGCTAGGGTTTTTTACCAAAATGTGTCAAGGTTCACAAATATATATTCTTGTTACTGGCGGTAAATTGATGTTTTTGTTGCAAGGATTAGTTTTAGTGAACCTGCTAAGTGGTTTTGTGCTGCGGAAATGTATTTTTGTTGCAAAGTATGTCAAAAAAAGATTCGTCAAATCTCACTCTCGCAACCGGTCATATCTATTTTGCTATTTTGCGTGAAACTGGGCCAATAAACACTGTTTAATCCGTTTTTAGTCTACATAATCCTTAAATTTATCTATGGGTCAACCTGAGGAAAATCTAATGTTCCGTCAAGGTTATAGAGTCTCTTTCGGCTTGAAATATTTGCTACCTACTCCAAAAAAGAACATGTTCGGGGGTATTTTCCGGGGGTAATAGGAGGATTGCGCGGTTGAAGCCTTGGATTTTCGATAAGCGAAAGTAATAGAAAAGCCGGTGGAGACTCGCTACACTGATACCGTGACTGCGGAAAAACTACGCCCACCAGCAGTTGTGCGGTGGGCAGCCATCATTGCCATTATCCAATCAGCTATTGGCCTGGGGTTCGCCATCATACTCATTGTGCGCGAGGCTACCGGCCAGACCGATCCCAATTTGGTCTATGAAAGTGCTCATGCGAATCGGTGGGTAGGTTATGGTACCGCTGTATTTTTCATCATCATTTTTGGTGCGGTTGCTGCCGGTGCCATGATGATGTTTACCGCGCGGCGTTGGGGCCGGGGTCCGGTCATTATGCTGGAATTATTCCTGCTCGTGGCAGCCACGTACATGTTTAATGCCCAACAATATTCGCTGTCTTTAGCTACTGCCGCGTCGGCGCTTCTTGGCTTGGGGCTGTTATTTAACCCACGAGCAATATCGTGGGCAGCCCAACACTATTAAGCCAATGCCACTAGAAAGGCATTAAACCTACTAACTCATTCCCCCGTTTTTCGATAATTGTATTTCCCGTAAACCCTAAGGATACCGGTCCGGAATACCCATTCCGGTCAACAGAAATTTTTCGAATAACTTTTCCAGTATCCCAATCCGCTACATTTAGACCAGATTCCGTGGGATAGATCAGCTGCTCGGACAGGGCTATCCCCGTGCCTATGGCATCGTCAAACTCTTGAGATACCGTCATCGTGCTAGGCAAAAACAGGTAGAGCCGTTTACCATCAAACCACGTCATATTATGTGGTAGATCGGCTACCTGCGGCCCAAAGACACCCTTGTGATCATGCACCAATGGGGATTCCGAAACCGCATGTTCATGCGTCATTTGCCCCTTGGTGTTGTAAGTCATAATGCTGGAGCGTTCGGGTGAATATAGCGCTACCGCGCTTTCGCCAATCGCTACGATTTCATTTCCGGTGCCGGGGAGTGCAATATCGGAAGAAATTTCGGGCTTTCGGGATTCTTCCGGTGTGGTTTTTTGCAGTCGAACATATTCGTATGTGTTGTCTTCACCGGGGCAAGCCTCTACCACAGCTAACAGTTCTTGGCGGGTCAAAGCTGAAGAAATCTCACATTCCTCGTGAGGCTGTTGTGCGGGTTCCGCTTTGGCGGGAACGTCACCATATTCCACGGTGCGCACGAGGTCGCTGCGCCATAATTCCACCCGTTCCTGGGATACAATGCCTACTCGATCATTCGAACTAATAGGAACAACATCCGTGGATGCTAGTGATGATCGAGTGGAGTGGTAGGTGCCACTAGTGGAATTAATAGACACGACATCACCACACCCAACTCCCGTTCGGAAATCCGCCACTATCGTGTTCCAGGCTTTACTGAGTGAGCACAACGGCACATCCCTGGTATAGGTCCACACCACGGCACCATTGGATGCATCCAGGGCCTGGATTGTGGTGCTATCATCACCCTGATTTGTAGAAATCACCAGCCCATTGAGCGCTAACGGGGCGTGATTAATGCTGTCGGCAGGAGCCCGCCACGTTTCATGGTAGGTTTCGCCGATCAACGGGATTTGGGCGCCCTCGGTGTAGTCGGTGTTTGCCACGGTCAGGGTGGAATTTCTAATCGGTGCGGTGAGGAACACCCCTAACACCCCGAGGATGGCGACAGTGGCGATGACACCACAAGCAATCCAATCGCGGCGGCTACGCTGCAGAACAGGGGTGAGAGGCGTAGCCGCTGCCTTTGCCTTTGGCGTTATGGCTTCGGATGATTGCGGTGGTATGGAATCATTGGATGGAACCTCGGTCGGCATCGGTGTCATTACCTCCTGGTGGTGCGGGAATTACCACGGGAATTATTGTGGGAATGGTTATTATACGACCGGGATCCGTGAGTACGACGGGAATCACCAGAACGCTGGTTTCGACCGCTCTGGGTGCCTCGCGCATTGCGGGCACCTCGCGGTTTAGCTAAACCAGCTCCAGGACCGAGCCCGTAAACACGCTTGCTCGCCCCGATTGTATCCGTTGCATCTGCAGGAATGTCGAGGGCGCTAAATAATTCTGGAGAAGTGCTAAACCATGGTGGTGGTTCGGGGTTATCTAATTGCAGCTCATCATTAATGATTCGCCATTTTTGCAGCTCATCATAACCAACTAACGTGACCGCTGTTCCGGAATGGCCAGCTCTACCGGTGCGTCCGATGCGATGGACATAGGTCATTGGGTCATCCGGGGTCTGAAAATTAATCACATGAGTCACATCATCAACATCAATGCCGCGGGCGGCGACATCAGTGGCCACCAAGATGTCAACTCGATTGGCCCGGAATGCATTCAGGGACGTTTCCCGGGCTGCCTGACCCAGATCCCCATGCACCGCCCCCACGGAAAACCCTCGCTTTGCCAAGTCGGTGGCAAGATCAGCGGTACTGCGCTTTGTTCGGGCAAAAATAATGGTTTTTCCCCGATTATTGGCTTGAAGAATCTTGGCACATGTTGCCTTTTTATCCAAGTGATGCGACTGGAATACCACCTGATTAGTGGTGGTATGCGTCTGAGGTGCATCCACATTTTCCGCCCGAATATGCACTGGCTGGTGCAAGAACTCCCGCGCCAACGTCAACACCGGCCCCGGCATGGTCGCGGAAAACAGCATGGTCTGATGTCGATGTGTCAGTGCTGCCAGCAGCTTTTCGACGTCCGGAAAGAAGCCCAAATCCAACATTTCATCAGCCTCATCCAACACGAGGATAGCCACATGATCGAGACGCAATATTCCCCGCTTATGCAGGTCCAAGAGCCTCCCAGGGGTGCCGACCACGACATCTACACCGTCGTCAAGCACAGCCCGTTGCTCGTCGATAGGGCGGCCACCATATACAGTGGTTACGCGAATGGGGGTAAACATGGCGGCTTTGGTCAGATCAGTGCTGACCTGGATCGCTAACTCCCGAGTGGGGGTAACCACAAGGGCGCGGGGGGTGCCATCTAATTCCGCAATATCAGCAGCATCAAAAACCCTATCTAGCAGGGGAATTCCGAAACCATAGGTTTTTCCCATGCCAGTGCGCGCCTGGCCGATAATATCCCGGCCATCAAGCGCAATGGGTAGTGTTTGTTCTTGGATAGCGAAGGTATGAATAATCCCTTGTTGCGCCAGCGCATTGGTGATTTCTACCGCCACTCCGAGCTCGAAAAATGTGGGCTGATCTTTGTTGGAAGACACCTTCACAAGTCTAGCCGAAACAGATAAATATTCAGTGTCACACTTGATTCTGCAATAAATAACCGGTAAAAATTAGGGATTACATGCGCATATACTAGTAACAAATGTTCTTTTATTGAGGTTATCTAAATTTTTTAGACTCTATATTGGTATGGGTATTCAAGACTTTTACCGCGTGAGTCTAAAATAAGGTGCGTTTAAAATTATTAAAACGTGTGTGCTGTTGCCATCATAGGCATAAGACACACAATAACCATAAAATAATCTCACCATAATCAGGAGAAATAACATGGATATCAAAATTGGTTTTTCCGATTCCCCTAGGGAATTGGTCATCACCTCTACAGAATCCCGCGAGCTTATGTCCACTAAAATCGCGGCGGCTCTCAATAACAGTAAGGGGGTACTGGAACTAGAGGACGACAAAGGCAGTCGATACCTCGTGCGCAATGAGCGTATCGCCTATGTTGAAATCGGCTCTGCCACCACCCGTCAGGTTGGGTTTGCTGGGGCCTAACGGCTCAACCAACCTCAAAGGCGCATCCATTTTACGGGTGCGTCGACCCGCACGTTCTACCGTGTCCACTACCTTACCTGCTATTTCCCATGTTATCCCGCAAGAATTAGGCACCCAGCTGTGAATACACGAAACCAATTCGACGACGACGCTGATTACGATCATTACGACGACTACACCGGCTACGAGTACGACCAGTACGGTAACTATGACGACAATCGTTATGGTGATGGCCACTACAACAATGGTCATTATGGTGGTGAACAGTATGAAGACAGAGCGTATGTCGCTACTCAGGCACGGCGAAATAACGGTGACGACAGGACGCGTCCTAGGCAGCAGGGTCGACACGGGCAATCCGGGGTGGCGAATCCCATGAATCATGCCGCGCCAGGAAGGTCTTCCCGACGTGGCGCCACCACATCAGAACGATCGTCATCAAATGGTGCTGCCCCGGGCCGAATGCCGCGGGGTCAGCGTGCCAATAACTCTAAGCCTAATTCTGCAGGGACTCTTGGGCAACGTCTGAAGAACAGTTCGATCATTCAGGTGATTAAAAAATTCGTGTCAGCCTATGGTTGGCGAGCTTACGCAATCCCGCTATTGACGATCGTTACTGCTTGGGTACTCATTGATGTTGCCTCTTCATCAAGCAGTCAGGAACAGCTCGATACAGTTGGTCGAGCCGTGGCAACCCAAACAGTTAAACCCACAGGGAAGGAAGGACCCGATCCAGCGAAAACCCCCTTCCCAAAGCTGCCGCCTACGGAATTGCCGGCCGGCGGAAACTTCACCCTAACTGGGGACGGTACTTATCGGGTTGTGGGTACTCCTGGGGCGCAGTCCGGTGAAGGAAAGAAGAAAACCTTCAAATATGTGATCGAGGTGGAGAACGGGGTAGACACGGCGGCCTATGGTGGCGATGATGCCTTTGCTACCATGGTCGATGCCACCTTGACTAATGTGAAAGGCTGGACTCATGACAAGGATTTTCGCTTCGAACACATTTCTGAAACAGCGGATTTAAAGCCGGATTTACGGATCCAACTGACCAGCGTAGAGACCACCCATAAAAACTGTGGCACCGATATCGCCATGGAAACATCATGTTTCTCCTCCGAAGGGAATCGGGTGGTGATTAACGAGTCCCGATGGGTGCGAGGCGCTACCACGTTCCAGGGAGATTTGGGCAGCTATCGGCAATACCTACTTAACCATGAGGTGGGTCACGGAATTGGGTATGCTAACCACGAGCCCTGTGGGGGGCAAGGGAAACCGGCACCAATCATGATGCAACAGACCCTGAGCGTGAGCAATACGGAGCTTTATAAGATCGACTCGCAAGAGGTGTACAAGGACGATGGCCTGGTGTGCGTGACCAATCCCTGGCCATACCCGCAACAATAATGGTTCCGCTACGGCACGCCATACATGAAAGCTCCCCTTCTGCCTCCGCATCTTTATGAAGTCCTCGTCGACTCTGATTGCTCGGCAGAAGTGGAGCTTTCGGTCGGGGCGGGATGGGCGGTATGCCATTGGCCCAGGACATAACAGGACATAACGAGGGATCGCCGAGACAGCTCATGCATTCTCCACGGTTTTTCGGGGGCCAAGAGTTTTCCAAAGCTCCACTTCCAACTCAGACAAGAGATTCCGGGGCCTTCCGGTACGAAAGCGGAGCTTTGACGCTAATAAAAGGCCTGCGTCGATGCCTCTGGTTGGCGATTTTGGCAAGAAACCCATGAAGCTCGCAGGGTGAAAGCTCCACTTTTGAACGATGCTGTAGGTCTATGACCAGATTGCGGTGGAAGTGGAGCTTTCACCTTTACCGCCGGGTTACCGCTTAGCCAATGCCGCAGCTACTACCACCATGACCCGTCACCAGCTAGGCACTTACCGGCGCATTCACCAGCCACCGCATGATCGCTGGACGGCTAGCATTCACCACATCGCCTTATTCCTTCATCAGATTCGGGTTCGAACATTGGAAGACCCGCAAAACTGTCAACCGATGGATTTACGCTAGGGCATCATGAGTCCAACTTCATGACCCAAAAATATGGCGACCATATTTTTATAGCGAAAACCTTTATTCCTGTGTCGCCAACCAGAACTTCTTTCCGACATTGCGCTGCTAAAGCCGGGTTTTTATGGTACTGGGCCTTATGCTTACACCATGACATACAACGATCATCACCCTCACCGTCCCCAACCCCTAACACCAC
>ERZ773008.1687-NODE-1687-length-15275-cov-9.292181_pt1 | contig 15275 bp, 12 predicted proteins | sample MGYA00580664_ERZ773008 | MGnify/ENA primary metagenome ERZ773008 (study PRJEB29015, sample SAMEA2738016) | human oral metagenome | biome: human oral; feature: human-associated habitat; material: dental | place: China | collected 2048 ... | reverse complement strand
CGCGGTCCGTTCGACCGGCCGCTCGAACGGAGGGCCGGGCGTCGACGCCCCGGACGGACCGGTGCCCGGCGGCGGCTCACCGGGCGGCGGTCCGGAGGCGGAGGCCGATGCGCGGGGACGGCGCGGCTCGATCCGTCGCGGTCCGGCCGAGCGCGGGGGCCTGACCGACTGGCCGAGCGACGTGCCCGGTCTGGAGCCGCCCGACCGCTCGACGATCCCGGAGACGATCGAGTCGACCGGGACGGCGGGACTGATCGTGCGCGGCTACCCGGCCCTCGTGGCCACCGGCGCCCGCAGCGCGGACCTGAGGATCCTGCCCGACGCCGCCTCCCAGGCGCGTGCTCACGGGGCCGGGGTGACGGCGCTCGCCCTGGCGCGGACCTTCCTGCCCACGGGACGGGTGACGAGCCGGTGGAGCGCGGGCGAGTCCCTGACCCTGGCGGCCAGCCCCTACCGGAGCACCGAGGCGCTCGTGGAGGACATGGAGCTGGCTGCGGCTCGCATCGTGGCCGGCCGGTGGGCCGCCGGGTCGTCGGCCGCGGTGGCCGCAGTGGCCGGCGACCCGGCCCGCGTGCGGGAGCGCGAGGTCTTCGCCGATCTCGTCGACGTCATGCGTCAGGAGCTCGAGGACGAAGTCCACCGGGTGGCTCAGACGGTCGTCCGTACGCTCGCCGCCCGGCGGGAGGTGGATCGCGTCGTCGGGGCCCACACGTCCCTGTCGCTGCTCGGCACGCTCCAGGAGGTGCGCGAGCACGCCGCCGAGCTGGTCTTCGACGGCTTCATCTCGGCGACGCCCGCCGAGCAGCTGACGCACCTGCCGCGCTTCCTCAGGGCGCTGGCGCTGCGCGTGGAGAAGGCGGAGGCCTCCCCCGGCCAGGACGCCGCCCTGGCCCACCAGGTGGCCGAGGCGACCGCCATCGTCGCCGAGGCGCGGGAGCGCTCCGCCGCCGCGGCGCCCGATGCCGAGCGCGAGGCGGTGCTGACCGAGGCGCGCTGGCTGCTCGAGGAGCTGCGGGTGAGCCTGTTCGCCCAGACGCTGGGCACCAGTCGCAAGGTCAGCCGCCAGCGGATCAGCAGGCTGGTCGCCACGGTGTGAGCCACATGCGGGTCGCCTGCGAGCCGCACGCGGGCCGTCCGCACGCCGTGCTAACTCACGATCTCGTTGATGGAGCGCCTCGCAGTGGGACGCACCCCGTGCGCGGCGAGCGCCTCGCGGGCCCTGCCCCAGCGACGGTCGTCCCGGTAGCCGACCCACACGGGGGCCAGACCGAGCTCGTCGATGGCATCGTCGAAGCCGCGGGCGTGCTGCGCCTGCATCGCCGCCGACAGCGTGCTCGCGGCGGCGCGCTCGTCCTGCCGCCCGCTGCTCTGCAGGTGGCGGATGAAGCCGCGCCGGTCCGCGGTCGTGATCGCCTTCGCGCTGTCATCGACCACCACCCATCGGCGTCCGGGCTCGATGCCGAACTCGTCGTCCCCCTTGTCGAGGTTGATCCCGCGCGCCGAGACCATGGCGGCGAGCAGGACCTGACCGGTGTCCAGGTCGAGGTACCCGCCGTTGACGTCGCCGTAGGAGGCCATGGTGTCGGCGAGCTCCTCAAGATCGACCGGCAGCGGCCGTCCGACCGGGTCATGCCCCTGGACCCGGGCGAGGAGCTCGGCGCTGAGGATCGCGTCGCCGTCCTCGTCGCGCCAGCGGAGCCGGCTGCTCAGGGTCGCCATGACCGAGGAGAGCTCCCCCCTCACGGCTCTGCTCCCGCGCGGGCGCCCGGGCCCGTGGATCCCGTCCCAGACCTCGAGGAGGGCCTGTCCGATCTGCTGGAGCGCGTGGTCGGCGTTGACACCGGTCAGCGCGGCGATCAGCGCGGCGGCGTCGTCCGACGCCCGGGCGACGCGGACCGCCCGCAGGTCGAGGCGCTCGGGCTCGACCTGGCCGAAGGTCATCAGGAAGGCGTTCACCTCGTTCTCCTCGGCGCGCGCCTGCTTGGCCGTCAGCGCCGGGTCGTCGCCGAGGAAGTCCTCGTCGTCGTGCCGCATGCGCCCGTACTGGTCGGGCAGGACGCCCCAGCCCCAGATCGCGGTGGGCTCCTGCACGACGACGCCGACCTCCTTCTCGGGGTCCCCGAGCCTGGTCACGGTGCACCGGCAGGTCCAGTCGTCCCCGAAGTCGAAGACGTACCGGAACACCTCGCCGACATCGACATGGTCCTTGACCCTGGCATTGTGGCGCAGAACCCTGTCGATGAGCGCCCCGCCGCTGAACCCCCCGAGACCCAGCTCGAGGTCGGTGGCGTCGTCGATGATGCGGGTGCCGTCGGCGAGCGTGAAGTCGCGCAAGTGCCCCAGATCCCAGCGGGCCAGGGCGAGGTCGATCGCCACGCCGAGCTGCTCGAAGGTGGTCGATGGCGGCACGATGAGGTCCCGGCCGGGAGGGGGCACGAGGATCTGCCCCCTCCCGGAGAGGAGCTCAACGGAGATGATCTGCCAACGCCGTGCCATGGTGCCATGGTGCCATGGTGGCAGCGCATGCGGCGCAGACCAAGACCCCGCCCCGGCGCGTCCACCCACTGGTCCTGGAAGAGTCACACCGCAAGATCACACCGGTCGCGCGGCGAGCTCGTCCCACAGGGCGAGCCACTGATCGACGACGGCGGGGGCGCTGAAGCGCCGGCCGTACTCACGGGCACGCCGACCGGCGTCCGCGCGTGCGGCATCGTCGTCCATGAGGTCGACCAGAGCGGCCGTGAAGGCATCAACATCGCCGTTGGGCACGAGCGACGCGGCCGGTCCGCCGGCCAGGCGCACCCCGGGCGAGCAGTCGTAGATCACCGAGGGCACGCCGACGGCATTCGCCTCCAGGATGCACATGCTCAGCCCCTCGAAGCGCGACGACAGCGCGTGGATCGCCGCATCCGCCAGAACCGGCCCGACGTCATCGACGGATCCGCACAGCTCGACGTCGCCGTCGGCGCTCGCCGCCAGGCCCCGCAGGTCCGCCTCCCGGGGCCCGGAGCCGTAGATCCGCAGACGCCAGCCGGACCGGGCGGCGGCGTCGAAGGCGCGGATGAGGTGATCGACCTGCTTTCCCTCCGACAGGCGCCCGATGAAGACGACGGTGCGGGAGGACGCCGGATCGGCGGTGTCCCCCGGATCGGGGCACGGATTGACCATGGGGACCGCGTTCGCGCCCCAGGAGCGCAGCTCCTCCGCGCCCTCGGGGGTCAGGGCGGTCACGGCGGCCGAGACGGTCGCGGCCCCCCGCACCAGAGCGCGCTGAGTCTCGGTGAGGGCCGGCACATCGGTGTGGACCTGGGAGACGAGGCGAGCGGGACGGACGCCGGCCTGATCGAGCAGCCGCACCGATTCCAGGCCCGCGCCGATGACGAGGGTCCCCTTCTCCCAACGGCCCGCCAAGCGGCGCAGGCGGGCCACCGCCCAGGGCCACCAGCCCAGGGTGATGACGTGGCGCAGCGGCTTGAGAACCTTCTTGGAACGGGCGAAACCGGGCATCTTGGTGGTCAGGCGGCGGCCGGGCACGACGTCGATGACGTGGTGGCGCTCGCGCAGGTCGGGATCGCAGGCGCCGAAGCACCAGATGTCGACGGGAAGGCCGCGCGCCCTCATCTCGGTGGCGAGCAGATCGGTGGCGCTGACGATGCCGTTGGGACGATGCATGTCGTTCATGAGGAAGACGACCCGCTCCAGCGGTGGGCGCTCGGCGGCATCGCCTGCGCCCGCGGCGCGATCGGCGTTCTCGGGAACCATGGCCCCAACATTAGCCGAGCGGTTCCGGACGGCAGGCGCCCCTCCTCCCCTTCGCCGAGATCGGTCCGGTTCCGCGCCGAGATCGGTCCGGTTCCGCGCCGAGATCGGTCCGACGGCGCCTCCTCCGCCTCCTCCGATCCGGCATGTCGGAACGACTGGCGAAGGCGACCCCGGGCGCTCGTGAGTACCGTTCTCCCCGGGGACTCCTCCCCTTGCCCGGGCCGTCCGACAAGCGCAGGTTTCACCCATGAGCACCGCCGACCGCCGCCTCCGACCCGCACCCGCCGACCGCCGCCGATCCACGTGGACGGCGCGCGTGGGAACCGCTCCGAGCCGCCGCACCATGCTGCTGCTGTCCGCCGTCGCCGCGGGCGCCCTCTCCGGCTGCGGCCAGCTCTGGGAGAAGCACGATATCGGCGGGACCGTGCTGTCGAGTGAGCAGACCCGCACCGAGGTGCCCCTGGCGGAGGCGCCCGACCCGGAGGCCGCCGTCGATGCCTGCAATGCCCTGGGGGCAGCGCTCCTATCGGCCCAGCTGGCCGACGGATCGCACGCCAATGCCCTGGCGAGCCCGGCCTCCCTCGCCCTCAACCTGGCGACGGCGTCGCTCGGCGCCACGGACCCGGCGTCCCAGGGGCTCAACAGCCTCCTCGGGGCCGCGGACGAGGAGGCCCGCAACACGACCTGGTCCGCGATCCAGACGGCTCTGCTCGCCCACGACGGCGACGTCTCCCGCTTCGACCCGGAGGACAAGGCCCCCAAGAACCCTCTCCTGCACGTCGCCGACCAGATGGTCATCATCGATCGCAACGGTCGGTCCGAGATCGACCAGGGCTTCATCGACGGCGTCCGCCACTGGTTCTCCGCGGATCTGCGACGCGTCGATGCCGATCAGGCCCAGGACGCGCTGGATGCGTGGGTCGACCGGAACACGGCGGGTCTCATCGAGTCCTCGGCGCTCAAGGCCGACAGGACCCAGGTCGCGCTGCAGAACGTCGTGCTCTTCGCCGCGCAGTGGAAGAAGCTCTTCGACGAGAAGAACAGCGATGAGGCGGACTTCACCCGTGCGGACGGCGGGGTCACCCGCGTCCAGATGATGACGCAGACGAGCGCGATGGCATGCACGGAGGGGCGCACCGACTCGGTGACCTGGAAGGTCCTGCGCGTGCCCTACTCCGGAAGCTTCATCCTGGACCTCGTTCTGCCGCAGAAGGGCTCGCTCCCGGAAGAGCTGCCGGCCGGCACGTGGGCCGCGGCCAGCGCCCTGCTCGACGAGGCGGAGGCCGAGGGGATCTTTCCCCAGGTGAACCTGTCGATGCCGCGCATCGACCTGTCGACCCCGGCGGACGGGGTCGACATCCTCCCGGTCCTGGACTCCCTGGGCGCCGACATCCGTCCGATGGGACGCGTCAACCCGGTGTTCGAGACGATCGCCTACCAGCAGCAGGTCCGGCTCATCGTGCGCGAGGACGGTACCGTCGCCGCCGCCGTCTCCAAGCACGGCGATGGGGTGACCGCGCCGAATCCCGGCCCCACCACGGACTTCCGCATCGACCACCCCTACGTCATGCGGCTGCGGGACCTGTCCACCGGCGTTGCGCTGTTCGAGGCGGTCATCAACAACCCGTCCTGACGGCCCGCCCCCCCGCCTCCGGATCGGCCGCGGCCGGGCCGCGCTGCGCCCGGCCGGTCCGAGCCCGGTCTCACAGGACGGCGGACAGCAGTCGACAGACGTTGTCGATATAGCAGCGCCACCAGGGCTCGGTCGCCCACTTCTCGGCGGTCAGCTCGGAGGAGGCGGTGCGGTAGTAGGCGTCGTTGGCGCGCAGCATGTCGTCGAGATCGCCGCCAAAGGCGAGCAGCATGACCTCGTAGTTCAGCGCGAAGGAGCGGAAATCCATGTTCGCGCTGCCGATGACGGCGATCTCGTCGTCGACCGTCATGTACTTGGCGTGCAGCACAGTCGGCGCCGGGTACCGGTAGATCCGCACCCCGGAGGCGAGCAGGGCCTGGTAGTAGGAGCGCTGCGCATGGTTGACGATGAGGTGGTCGGATTCCAGGCCCACGAAAAGCTCGACCTCGATGCCGCGATAGGCCGCTGTCGTCATCGCCGCAAGAAGCGCCTCATCGGGCACGAAGTAGGGACTCGTGATGGACACCCGCTTGGTGGCGTTCTCAATGAGGGACAGGACCATCCGCAGGTTCGGCTCGGTGGGGTAGCCGGGCCCCGAGGGCACGAGCTGCATGGCGTTGACGACGGCGCTGGGCCGCCCCGGCCGAGGCGCCGGGGTGCCGACGGGCGCCGCCTGCCTCAGCACCTGCGATATCGAGTCGGCCCCTCCGCCCTGCGGCAGGATGTCCTCGACGTCGAGCACCTCCCCGGACTCGAAGTACCAGTCCATGCCGAAGACCGCCTCGGCCTCGACGACGATATCCCCGGTGACCTCCGCGCTCAGGTCCGCCCACGTGCGTCCGGCCCGGATATTGGAGCGCAGCCGGTAGGACGGGTCGATGATGTTGTGGGAGCCGATGAAGGCGCGCTCGCCGTCGATGACGAGGAGCTTGCGGTGGTTGCGCAGGTCGGGACGGCGGAAGCGCCGCTTGTGCGGCAGCAGCGGCATCATGAGCCGCCACTGGATGCCCGCGGCGGTGAAGCGGTCGCCCAGCCTCCGCCAGCCGGGATACTTGCGCGACCCGAGATGATCCACCAGGAGGCGCACGGTCACACCGCGGGCGGCGGCCCGCTCCAACGCGGAGTAGAAGACGTCGGTGACCGGGTCCCAGGACTGGATGTAGAACTCGACGTGAACGTGATGCGCAGCGGTGTCGATGGCGCGGGCCATCTCGGCGTAGGTGGCCGTCGCCTCGCCGTGCAGGGCGATGACCTCGCCGGTCACGCACGGCAGCCCCGTCAGGGCGCGGTTCATCCGCAGGACCGAGTCCAGGTGCGGTGAGCGCCTGGTGCCGTCGGGCGCGTAGGGCACGTCCCTGGTGGACTCCAGGGCGATCTCGTTGACGGCCATCTGCTGCTCGCGGCGCTTGCCGCGGATCCACGGGCTGCCCAGGAAGATGTAGAGCGGCAGACCCACGAGCGGCAGCAGGAAGATGAGCAGCAGCCACGCCGTCGATGACGAGGGGCGTCGGTTCTCCGGGACGGTGCCGAGCGCGATGACCTTGATCGCGTACTCGACGACGACCCAGGTCGTCGTCAGAACCGACTGCCACTCCATGACCGCATCCTCGCACGCGGAGTGCGCGGAGCCGCCCACCAAGCGCCGGGGGCGACCGGTTCTCCTCGGTTCCGCACCGAGATCGGTCCGGTTCCGCACCGAGATCGGTTCAGTCCCGCACCGAGATCGGCGAAAGCCGCGCGCCCTCCTGATGACTCAGTCGGTGGACGGCGTCGGGTCCCCGAAGAAGGCGCGGAAGTATCCGTAGAAGTTCCAGTTGCCCCAGCTGGTGCAGTCGTTGCCGCCGTAGGCCGCGGTGGCATTGGGCTGGTAGGGGGTGTAGTTGTACAGACCCGCGGTCGCCTGGTTGGCCGCCGTCAACTCGCCAGTGCCGCATGCGGTATCCGGGGAATAGGCCAACTGCACCGGGACGCCCGCGACGACCTGATAGGCCTCAGGAGCCAAGCGATAGTCCTGGAACTGCGTGGCGGCCCCGTAGAGCTGCGCGAAGAAGCCCGCGAACTGCGGATTGCACCGCTCGTGATCGGGGCAGTCGTAGCCGGCGGCGGCCTCGTAGTCGCGAGCGGTCAAGGAATCGCCCGAGGCGGTGAGCAGCCCCTGCTCCTTCTGGATCAGCACCAGCAGCACCTGCGGGTTGATGTCGCACGCCGTCGCCACCTTGGAGACGACCTGCGCGGCACTCTCGGCGGACGCGCCCCGATAGCCGCCGGGACAGGCCGTGGTCGCCTCGCGGTCCTCGGTGTCGAAGGTGGCCTCCGCCAGGCAGCGCGTACCGTCGCTACCGGTCTGACAGCCCTCGTTGACCCGTTCGATGAAGGTGGTGATGTCGCGGGTCGTCATGGTGGTCGAGTCGTAGAAGACGTCGTCGTCGATGATGCGCGCCGCGTCGAAACCGGTCATGTCGGTGCTGACGGGGGTCGGACTGGACTGGTTGATGACTGTCGCGGAGTTCCGCAGCGGGGCGGGGTCGATGAATCCGGCCGCGAACAGCCCCACGACGACGGTGAGCGCGAACGCGCCCAGGAAGAATCCCAGTGGGGATCTCAGCAGACGCGCCAACGGGCTGCGGCGGGGCGCGCGACGACGCCGGGTGTGTCCCCCGGCACTGGACGCACCCGTCGAGCGGCCCCGGCGCGCGGACGCGGACCGCGCCGTGGCGGAGCCCCGCCGCCCCTGAGACGAGCGGCGCTGAGAGGAGGGAGGGGAACGGTGAGGCATCGGCGCCATGCTGCCACAGTCCGAGCGATGGACCGAGTCCTCGCCACGGCGGCCCCCTGTCCGCGCGACCCGAGCGGACCCGACAACCTCGGGATTCCGCGAAGCGCGGCTCCGGGGGCACATCGCCCGACGACAGTCCTCCCGCGTGCGTCTCGTTACCGCGAGCGCGCCCCTGGGGCGAGTCCCCCGACGGCCGACGCGCCGCATCCGCGCGCGGACATGCGCCGAGGTCGAGACCGCGGATCCCCCGGATGCTGCCGTTCCGCACGAGGATATGCGCGTGCGAAGATCCGCCGGCACGCTACGCTCTGAGCCGTGCACCTGCCCGATGTCCTGGACCTGGCCCGCGCCCTCATGGCGACCCATGGCGTCGAGGACTGGGAGCTGAGCCTGGACCGCGCCCGGCGACGGGCCGGGCAAACCGACCACGCGCGTCATCGGATCACCCTCTCGCGTCATCTCATGGGCCTGTACGACGAGGCCGAGGTTCGCGAGACGATCCTCCACGAGATCGCGCACGCGCGCGTCGGCGCCAGTCACGGGCACGATGCCGTATGGCGGGCCGAGGCCGAGCGCATAGGCTCGACCGGACGGCGCCTGATCGCCCCGGAGGCGCCGCGCGTGGAGGGACGGTGGCTGGGACGGTGCCCGGCAGGCCACACGGTGACCCGGATTCGACGCCCGTCGGTCCCCCTGGCGTGCGCCACGTGCGCACGCTCCTTCCGGATCGAGAACCTGCTCGACTGGGAGCACGACGGCGTTGCCGTCACTCCTGAGCAGATCGGGCCGCGCTACGCCCGCGCCCTCGCCCTGCTCGCGTCGCACTGATCGACGGCGCGAGGGTCCCGGCCCGACCCGTATGCCGATGGTACTCGGGCGGCGGTCACGCCCCCGGCCCGACCCTCGCGGGCCCGACTGATGTCTCGCGGGCCCGCCCGACCCCGGGGCCTTGCGGGTCTCGGCCAGAGCGTGCTTCGTACGGGCACGAACCGCAGCCGCCTCGAAAGGCGTTCGAGGTTCTACGGCACGGGCTCATCCAGGTCCGGTGCTACGGGAGCATCCGCAGCAGCGCGGAGCCTCCGATGATGAAGGAGATCGCGGACACCACGACGAGGATCACCTGCCAGACGAGGACGGCACGCGCCCAGTTGCGGCGCGAGGCCGATGCCGATCCGCCGAAGGACACGACGCAGAGGTAGATGAAGCCGATCAGGGGCAGCGCGGAGAGGAAGACCGCCAGCATCCAGGCGCCGAATGAGTCCCCGGGCGCGGCCTGCCGCGACTCCGAAGCCGCCGGCGCCGATGCCACGGTGGGGAGCCCGGGGGCCTGGGGCGCGGAGATGGGCGATCCGGGGCCGAAGGCCTCCGAGCCGACCGCCCCGGGAGCGTAGTCGTGAGGCGCGCCCCCCGCCGCCGGCGACGCCGGGTAGGCGGCTCCGCCACCGGACGAATCGGCGACGCCCGCCCCCGCCGGGGCCGTACCCCCGGCCGCCGGAACCGCCATCGCAGGCGCCGAGGGCTGCTGGGGGGCCGTCGGAACCGGGTAGGCCGAGGCGAGAGTCGCGGGCCCCGCATCCGAACTCGGGCCCGACGGTGCCGACGCGGGCACGCCAGGCCCCGATGGCGCCGACGCGGGCACGCCAGGCCCCGACGGTGCCGACGCGGGTACGCCAGGCCCCGACGGTGCCGACGCGGGCACGCCGGGTCCAGCCGGAGCCGTCAGACCCGACGCTGACACGCCCGGGCCCGACACGGGCATGGGCGTCTCCGCGGGAATCGCCGGGCCGGATGCGGCGGACCCCCCTCCCTGCGGGATCGCGTACCCGCTCGAAGCCCCCGCATACCCACCGGGAGCGCCCATCGAGTGGGATGCGGGCGCGGCGGCCTGCGGCGAGCCCGCGGGCGGGGAGCCGGGAACGGCCGAGGACAGCGGCACTTGCCTGGTGGCCTCCTCCGCATCGAAGCGATTCGCGGGCGTCGGCCTCGCCGGGCCCGCGGCCGCTGCTGGCTGCCCGTAGGCGGAGCCGACAGCGCCGGGTCCGTCCGTCGGCGATGGCCGGGACCCATCGGAATCCGTCACGGGCGGTGCGAATCCTCCCGAGGGAAGGAAGACCGTCTCCGCAGCTCCATCGGACTGGGCGGCCTGATCGGTCTCCGGGGCTCTGTGCGCAGCCCGGCTCCCGCCGGCGTCGGCACCGCGGAGCGGATTCGCGCCGCCGCTCCCCGCCCCGGTCGTGGGCGCCCGTCCGGGGGCCGGTTGCGCATACGGCGTCGAGCCCTGCTCGGAAGCCGGTTGGGCGAAGGGGGCTGGCTGCGCGGGCGACGTCCCCTGCGGCCGCCCTGCGCCGCCCGCCACGCCCAGCGCACGGGGATCCACTGTGACGGTCTCCATGGAGTACGAGAGGTCGGACACCTGGGACTCCTCCGTCCGCCCCGGCTGCCCGCCCTGGGCAGCGGGCGCCGACGAGGGCGGAACCGCGTCCGACTTCCAAGTTGAGGGGGTGTTGGCCTGCGGTTGCTGAGACTCCGACACGACGGGGCTCCTTCGACAAGGCACCGGGGCGTTCCGGTGCGCACGACACACCCACCTTACGGCACCGAGCGGCTCGGGTCACTGCGCCGCACGCCGAGATCGGTCCGGTTCCGCACCGAAATCGGTTCAATTCCGCGTCGAGATCGGTCCCCCTCCACCCGACACGCCCACCGTGGAGGCACGCACGACGAGCTCGGGGGCGAAGGCCACGTGCCGCGTCTCGGGGGCGTCGGTGAGCAGGAGGTCAGCGGCAGCACGGCCGATGTCGCGCATGGGCACGTGAACGCTGGTCAGCGGGGTGATGAGCTCGGAGGCGATGGTCACGTCGTCGTAACCGACGATGGCCACGTCCCCGGGAATGGACAGTCCACGACGACGGATCTCGCGCATGGCGCCGATGGCGAGCTGGTCGTTGGCGCAGAACAGCGCCGTCGGCGGGGCGGAGGCCCGAAGGAGCGACGCGGCCCCCGCCGCCCCGGCGTCCGCCGTGTACCCATGGCCCCCGCTGATCGCCTCGATCTCCCGGAGGGCCTCGGCGGGATCAAGACCGGCATCGGACAGCGCCGCCAGCACGCCGTCGCGGCGATCGACGGACTGACGCACCGACAGCGGCCCGTTGACGAAGCCGATGCGACGGTGGCCGAGCTCGATCAGGTGGGCGACGGCGGCGCGCGCGCCCGCGACGTCGTCGCCGGAGACGGTGGGCAGCTCGGCCGAGATCGGCGGATGGTCCATGAGGACGACCCGGATGCCGCGTCCGGACAGAACCTCGAGGTTGTCGAGCGTGGAGGTCGAGGGCGTCACGATGACGCCGCGCACGTCCAGGCCGGCCAGCAGGCCCATGAGCTCGCGCTCGCGATCGGGATCGGAGTCGGTCGAGCCCAGCATGGGGACCCGGTCGTCCTCGCGCAGGCGATCCTCGATACCACGGGCCGCCTCGGTGAAGAACGGGTTGGAGATGTCGTGGACGAGCACCCCGACCAGTGAGGAGCCGCCGTGCCGCAGGCGTCGGGCGGTCTCGGAACGCACGAAGCCGAGCTCGTCGATCGCCGTGCGCACGTGCCTCAGAGTGGCGGGGGCCACGCGCTCCGGATGGTTGAGCACATGCGAGACCGTGCCCACGGAGACGCCGGCCTTCTCGGCGACGTCGCGAACCGAGGGATGCGCCACGATGCCCCTCTTCCCCTCTCATCAACTGATCCCGGGCCCAGGATAACGGTCTTCGAGGACGACCGTCCGCAGGAGGCGGCGGGCACGGGGCGGAGCAGAGACGGGACGGGGAGCGGCGGTTCCGGCTCGAGATCGGTTCAGTTCCGCGCCGAGATCGGTCCGGCTCCGGCGAGAACGAAAGTGAAAACGACCATGCCGCACGGCGATATCGATAGTGTCGACCGCATATCACCCCATCAGGTCCGCCAGAAAGGTCCGCACAATGACCGCTCGGAACGTGGCGGGAGCGTCAACGCTCGTCGTCTACTACTCCGCCCATGGGCACACCCGCAGGGTGGCCAAGACCATTATCCGGGCGCTCGGCGCCGACGCCTTCGCGCTCGCGCCCGCCACCGCCTACAGCGAGCCCGATCTGAACTACAACGACCCCCGCAGCCGGGTCTCGCAGGAGCACATCGATCGCAGTCGGCGCCACGTCGAGCTCGTGAGCCCCGCCCCCGATGGCTTCGCCGACTACAGCACAGTCCTGATCGGCTATCCCATCTGGTGGGGCGAGGCCTCCTGGGTCCTGGGGGACTTTGTGCGGAAGAACGACTTCTCGGGCAAGGTCGTGGTCCCGTTCTGCACATCGTTCTCCTCGGGGGTCGGTCCCAGCGCGCGCGACCTCTCCTCCCTGACGAGCACGGGCGACTGGAAGCCGGGGACCCGCCTCGAGACGAGCATCGACGCCGCCGGAGTGTCCCGCTGGCTGAGGCGGCTCGGCATCGACCTGTAGCCCGACGCCGCCCGGGCCCGCCCGCCCCCGCTCATGCGGGGGCCTTATGGCGTGTTGGATGCGATCCATGTTGGGGGTTCCGCCGCCCCCGCGCATGCGGGGGCCTCATGGTCGGATGGTCGGGCAGTGCCCGCGGCCCGGGGCCGAGCAGCGCCGCCGGCCCTCTTGCCGCCCCACCCCTCGCTCTTGACGCCAGCCCTCCATCGGGCTATCTTCTTTCGCGTCGATGTTGAAACGATTCATAACGCACATCGCGCCGCACATCGCCTCTCGCGCCTCCCCGCCATACGGCAGCGCACAACCTGGACAAGGACGTTCAATGACCGACCCCACCCCGACCGCCACTCCCGCCGACCTCGCCCGGCTGCTGGAGACCACGCCCGCCCGCTCCCGGCAGCGCTGCTGCTTCCTGCTCCGGGTGCGTCCCGAGCGCCTCACGGAGTACGTCGAGGTCCACCAGCGCGTCTGGGAGGAGATGCGCGAGGCGCTCACCCGCACCGGCTGGCGCAGATACTCCCTCTTCCTGCGCCCCGAGGACGGCCTGGTGGTGGGCTACTTCGAGTCCGACGACGTCGCCGCGGCCATGGCCGCCATGGAGCGCGAGGAGGTCAACGCCCGCTGGCAGGCGGAGATGGCCCAGTACTTCATCCAGCCCGACGGCGGGAGGGCCGCCGTCCTGCCCCAGTACTTCCACCTGGCCTGACGCCGCCGGCCCACCACCCGCATCCATCACCCACGACTCCCAAGGAGGAGAGCATGGCCCGCAACTCGGCCCGGAAACCACTGACCGGCTGGAAGGCGACCGCAGCGGTCGCCATGTCGAACTACATCGACTCCGGATCCATCATCGCCATCGCCACGTCCCTCGGCTTCTGGGGCGCCGCCTACTTCCCCGACGACGACGGTACCATCGCGGGCCTCCTGGCCGCCTTCAGCGCCAATGCCTTCGGAGCGGCCATCGGGGCCCTCATCGGCGGGCCGCTGTGCGACAAGTACGGCCGCAAGTTCATCTACACCTACGACCTGCTCCTCTACGCCCTGGGCGGTCTCATCGTCGTGTTCACCATGAACCTGCCGATGCTCTTCACGGGGTTCGTCATCATCGGTCTGGCGGTGGGCGCCTCGGTTCCCGCCGGCTGGACCTACATCGCCGAGTTCGCGCCCACGGCGCAGCGGGGCAAGCACATCGGAGCCACCCAGCTGGCCTGGTCGTGCGGCCCCTTCATCGGCTTCGGCCTCGCCGCCGCCCTGACCCCGCTGGGACTGCTCGGCAGCCGCATCGTCTTCGCCCACCTCGTTGTCATCGCCCTGGCCACCTGGTACATCCGCCAGGGCCTGGAGGAGTCCGCGACATGGGAGAGCGCCAAGGGCGGCGCGGGCGCCGAGCCGCCGTCGATGTGGGCGTCCTTCCGCAAGCTCTTCAACCGCCGCGTCAACATCACGGCCCTCGTCTTCCTCGCGGTCATCTACACCTGCTGGAACCAGGCCGCCTCCCAGAACGGCATCTTCCTGCCCACCATCCTCGGCTCCATGGGCTACGAGACCCTGCAGACCGACCTGTTCTCCATGCTCTCCTGGGGCTTCGTCATCGCCTCCACCTTCGTCTTCATGCGCCTGGTTGACCGAGTGCCCTACCGTTGGCACTACCTGGTCGGCGGACTGCTCGCCATCGCGTCGTGGATCATCCTCGTCTTCGGTCCCTCCGACGCCGCCTGGACCGCCTTCGGCTACACCATGATCTGGGGCCTGTCCGCAGGCCCGTCCGCTCAGGCCTTCTACTCGGTGTGGTCGCCCGAGCTGTTCGCCACCCCGTACCGCTCGGCGGCCCAGGGCATCGTCTTCTTCGTCGTCCGCCTCGCCTCCGGTCTCATCTCGCTGATCTTCCCGATCATCCTGGCGCGCCCCGGCGGCTTGATGATCGATGGCATCATCCTCATAGGATTCCTCGTGGCCGCCACCGCCGTCGGCACCATCGGCGCGCCGAGGACGCAGGGCAAGAGCCTGGAGGAGATCGAGATGGAGCGCTACGGAGAGCACGTGACCAGCGCCTGAGCCGCGGCCCGACCGAGTCCGGCGGGCCCGACCGACCCGGCCCTCGGGGACGCGGCCGCCCCACGTCGCCGGCCCGCCGGACCCCGGCGACGTCGGCACCCGCGCACGAATCCGCATCCGACACCGAACCCGACACCCAGTCCGACCCGCTGAAACGGAGAATCACCATGACCACCCCGACCCTGTCCGACCTGAGCCCCGAGGCCCGCGGCCTGCTGGAGACCCAGACCATCGAGCTGCCCAGCTGGGCCTTCGGCAACTCCGGCACCCGCTTCCGCGTCTTCACCACCGCGGGAGTGCCCCGCGACCCCTTCGAGAAGATCGACGACGTCGCCCGGGTCAACGCCTTCACCGGCATCACCCCCCGCGTGTCCCTCCACATCCCGTGGGACAGAACCGACGACTACGAGGCCCTGCGCGCCCACGCCGAGGAGCGCGGCGTGACGATCGGAACCATCAACTCCAACGTCTTCCAGGACGAGGACTACAAGCTCGGCTCCCTGTGCAACCCCGACGAGAGGATCCGCGCCAAGGCGATCGCCCACCACCTGGAGTGCATCGACATCATGCGGGC
>ERZ773008.1683-NODE-1683-length-15286-cov-12.581446_pt1 | contig 15286 bp, 11 predicted proteins | sample MGYA00580664_ERZ773008 | MGnify/ENA primary metagenome ERZ773008 (study PRJEB29015, sample SAMEA2738016) | human oral metagenome | biome: human oral; feature: human-associated habitat; material: dental | place: China | collected 2048 ... | reverse complement strand
CCGAGCTGGGAGATGGGGCCGCCCAGGGGGCCCATGGAGAAGGGCACCACGTACATGGTGCGGCCCTTCATGGAGCCCGTGAACTTCTCACGCAGAATGGCCTTCATTTCCTTGGGGTCGGCCCAGTGGTTCGTCGGGCCAGCGTCCTCTTCCTTCTCACAGCAGATGAAGGTACGGGACTCAACACGCGCAACGTCGGACGGCTTGGAGCGAGCCAGGAACGAGTTGGGGCGCTTCTCCTCGTTGAGCTTGGTGAACATGCCGCTCTCGACCATCTGAGAGGTCAGGCGATCCCACTCCTCCTGGGAGCCGTCGGAGAACTCGATGGCGTCAGGCGTGGTCAGCTCAGCAATTTCAGCAACCCACTTGATGACATCTTCGGGAGCGTTCGCCGGAGCGGCTGCACGCACGTCCTGTTCGGTCACGGACATTTTGCCTCCTGAGGCATTTCGGATTGTCGAGGCCGCAGTTGCGTCCTCGATTGACAGAATCAATCATGCCGGACCCCTCACCCGCGCTTGCGGGAGCTTGGTCCCGGTCACACCTCAATCGTAGTCGAACACGTCACATACCGCCCGACCGATAGGGACCTTCAACCCACCCACAAGGGTCTTTACGAAGGCCACACCCCGCCCCGACCTCGTGAATGCGACGGAAGTCATCCAATCACCCATCGTCGTGAGATAGAACACCGAATATGGGGTCGCAATTCCATCTCTGAACTTGAAGTCTCACCACCCCATGACCGACGATTACACGTAGCACAACAGTGCTGTTCACCATTGGAAGGACCGAATACACCATGGGACTCCGTTCTAAGACCCAAGGCCCTGACTTTTTTGAAGATCTGACCTCTCAGGCCCGCCAGCTCGTGCAGGCCGTCGAGTTCCTCTCGCACATCTACGCCGCCTCCCCCGAAGAGCGCATCGCCCTGCGCGATCAGCTCCACGAGGTTGAGCACCGCGGCGACGAGCTGAACCATGCGATCGTTCAGCGCATTAACTCCTCGTTCATCACGCCTTTCGACCGCGAGGATCTGCAGTCGCTGGCGTCGCACCTGGACGACTGCCTCGACTTCATCGACGAGGCCGGCGACCTCCTGGTCGTCTACGGCATTGCCGACATCCCCTCCTCCCTGGTCTCCCTGCTCAACGAGCAGATCGCGGTCATCAAGCACTGCGCGGACCTGACCGCCGAGAACATGCCCAAGCTCAAGTCGCCCGTGGACATGCGCGACTACTGGATTGAGGTCAACCGCCTCGAGAACGAGGGCGACCTGGCCTACCGCCGCACCCTCACGGCCCTGTTCGATTCGGGCCTCGACCCGATCACGATCATCAAGCTCAAGGACATCGTCCAGGGCCTCGAGTCCTGCGCCGACGCGTTCGAGGAGCTGGCCAACGTCATCGAGTCCCTCGCACTGAAGGAATCCTGAGCCGTGGATCTGAATCTGATCCTCGTCTGCGTCGTCATCGCCGTCGCGCTGTTCTTCAGCTACACCAACGGCTTCCACGACGCGGCGAACGCGATCGCGACCTCCGTGTCGACGCGCGCGTGGACTCCTCGCGCGGCGCTCCTGATGGCCGCGACGATGAACGTCATCGGCGCCATGATGGGCACGGCCGTCGCCAAGACGGTCGGCCAGGGCATCATCTCGATCAGCCGCTACGCCGAATCGACACAGGCGGAGATGCAGCACAAGGGCCTGGTCATCATCCTCGCCGCGCTGCTGGGCGCCTGCGTCTGGAACCTGATCACGTGGTGGTTCGGCCTGCCCTCCTCCTCGTCCCACGCCCTCATCGGCGGCCTCGTCGGCGCCGGCATCGTGAGCGGGACGGCGGTCCACTGGCAGGGCATCCTCGACCACGTCATCATCCCGATGTTCGCCTCCCCGATCATCGGCTTCGTCGTCGGCTACTTCGTCATGCACTGCGTCCTGCGGCTGCTGCGCAACGCGCAGTACCACCGCACGATGCGCCGCTTCCGCGCCGCGCAGCGCTTCTCCTCGGCGGCCATGGCCCTGGGCCACGGCATCCAGGACGCGCAGAAGACGATGGGCATCATCGTCATGGCGCTGCTGGCCGGCGGCTACGGCGAGCACCACAACATCCTCGATCCCATCACGGGCGAGATGAACGTGCCGCTGTGGGTCAAGGTGTCGGGCGCTCTGGCGATTTCGCTGGGCACGATGGCCGGCGGCGGACGCATCATGCGTACGATCGGCCGTAAGATCATCGACCTGGATCCGGCTCGCGGCTTCACGGCCGAGGCCGTGTCCTCCTCGATCCTGTACCTGTGCTCCTACGTCATTCACGCCCCCATCTCGACGACGCAGGTCGTGTCGACGGCGATCATGGGTGTGGGTTGCACGAAGCGTTTCTCGGCGGTTCGCTGGGGCGTCGCGGGCAACATCGTCATCGCGTGGTTCCTCACCCTGCCGGCCGCCGCCCTGGTGTCGGGCATCGTGTACCTCGTCGTGGCGCTGCCTCTGGGAGTTCACTGATGCGTGGTCGCTTCGTCGTGACAGCTGCGGTAGTGGCTCTTGCCACCGCCCCGCTCGCGGCATGCTCGGATTCGTCCGTCATGCACATGCGAGTCGGGCAGTGCATCCTCCTGCCGGAGGATAAGAGCGCGACCACGGCGACGACGATCGATAAGACCAGCTGCACGCGCGAGCACGATGCTGAGGTCTTCGCCTTGGCGTCCGCACCGGACGGGGATTTCCCGGGCGCCGAGGCGCTCAACCGGCAGGCCGAGACCGAGTGCATTTCCGCGTTCGACGCGTACGTGGGGTCGGATTACCTGACCTCGTCGCTCGACGCGACGTGGATGATCCCGACGAAGGATTCGTGGGCGCAAAACGATCGATCGATCGTGTGCCTGGCGCGTCCGTTGGATCATTCGAAGCTCACCTCGTCGGTGAAGGAGTCGGGCCTGTAGGGTCCGTCGACCCTCCGAACGTCATCGGGTGGTGTGTGACCTTAGGTCGCACACCACCCGATACTTTTACGTTCTATCTACTGCGAATGCGACCGATGCGGATCACTCTTTATCGAAGGCCGCTCTTCCACACCGCTGCCTCGCGGATGGAGAGGAGGCGGCTCTGCTTATGCCGGGCCGCCTCAGTGCTTCTTGGAGGCCTTGCGCGCGCGGGCGGCGGGGTCCTTCGTGGTGACGCCGTGCGTTTCGAGGGCGGCGACCGTCAGGGAATCACCGGCGTGTTCGACGTGGGCGACGAGGACCTGGCCGTGCCTCAGGCACGGCGCCTCGCCGCCGGCGACGGGAGCCGACGCGTAGGCGCGGATTTCCTCGATGATGGCGTCGCGAGCCGTTCCCGCGACCGACAGGACCGTGGGGGACGCGTGCTCGCGCAGGCGCTCGGCCGCGAAGGCGCGGACGCGTCCGAGGCGCGCCTCGCCGTCGATCTGTGCGTCCGGACCGGAGACGGCCAAGTCGAGGGACTCGACGAGCGTCACCGAGCCCCCGCCCATCGACGCCCACGGGGTGAGGCTCTGGCGCGAGCGGGCTGCCGGCGACGCGAAGGCGCGGGCCACGCCGAAGCTCGAGAGCAGGTCGATGAGGTCGAAGGCCTGGCGCACGCCGAATCGGCTGAGCGGCGGGTCGACGGGTTCCGGCGCGTTCTCAACCTTCTTCGCCGAGCCCTGCTCCACCTGGGGGGCCCTCCTGGCCGCGGCCGACGCCACCATCGCTGGGGTCGGCGCGGGGCGAGGCTTGGAAGGAGCCGCTGCCTCAGCAGGTGTCGCGGAACCGCCGGCAGAAGCGGAAGGAGAGGCGGTCGCGCGGGCGCCCCCGGCCTCGTCGAGGCGCGGAGTAAGGCCCTGCCCCGGACGCAGGACGAGGAGCGTGGTTGTCACGAGGCGGCCCTCGCGGGCGCGGGCGACGATGTCGGCGAGGAGGCGGCGGTCGCCTCGGCGCGTGAGCATGTCGGCGGCACGCTCGGGCGAGGTCCACGCAGTCTGGTCGATTTCGGTGCGCGGGGCGCGCGCGACGGGGGCTCGCAGGCGCTCGGACGCGTGACCGGCAGGGACGGGGGTGCCCACCCAGTAGTGGACTTCCTTGGTCTGTCCGCCACCCAGGCGGTAGCGCTGGGTCGTTAGAGGCGCGCCGAGCGTGATGATCTGGCCGGTTTCCTCCTCGACTTCACGCACGGCGGCGGCGACGAGGTTTTCACCGTTCTCGGTCTTGCCCTTGGGCCAGGACCAGTCGTGGTAGCGCGGCCGATGAACCATGAGGACTTCGATGTCCGCTGGGTCGATGGACTCGCCGGGGACAGCGACGCGCTCGGGGTCCGTGAAGCGCCAGACAAGCGCGCCCGCAGAGCGAACGAGTCGCTGGGGGCGGGGGGCTGGCATCGGACGCATAGGGACAAGGGTAGTCGCCCGCGCGCGCCCGTGCCCTGGTGGGCGCGCCACGTCACCCCGGTTCGGGCCTTCCACGAGGCCGTCCAGGGTACGCCGAGATCAGCAACGACGCTGCGAACGCGGGGTCAGTCGAGGGTGCCGACGGCCGCCTCGCGCGCGGCGACATCGAGTTCGTCGGCAGTGACCAGCAGCGCGGAGTGACGCATGGTGACGCGGTGGGCGAGCGGGTCGGCGGGGTCTTCGATCCACAGGGCCCCGGCCTCGCCGGCGGCGAGCACGCGCATGGCGCGCGAGGCCTCGCCCAGCACGTAGTCCAGGTCGTCGTCGGTCAGGTCGCCGCGCAGCAGCGAGTCGACTTCCTCCATGATGAGGCTCAGGGGACGTAGCTCAACGGGGGCTTCGAGGCCCTGGATGATGGGCGCGCGCGAGCCCTCGGCGTAGCGCTCGGCCACCAGGAGAGGGTCGCGGTGGTACCACTCGTGCAGCAGGTAGACGCGCCACAGCGCGCCGGGGAGGGTGAACTCTGGGCTGCGCGACCACACGTGCGCGATCGTGTCGACCCCGCTAGTACGCACGGTCTCGCGCAGGCGAGCGACGTCGGCGTCGGTGAAGGTCTCGTCGCCCACGCCCATGAGGGCCCAGGCGGCGGTGTGGGCGACGGCGGCGCTGGCCGCGGGGTCTTCGTCGCCGATGATGGCGTCAGCCCTGGCGGCGTCAAGCATGGCGGGGCGTCGCGGCATCTTCGATTGTGCCATGGGGACTTCTTCCTCCTACAATGGGGCTGCTGGGCCTATAGCTCAATGGTAGAGCAGCGGACTTTTAATCCGTAGGTTGGGGGTTCGAGTCCCCCTGGGCCTACTGGTCGCCTCGGGATTTTCCGGGGCGTTCACGCTATCTGCGGGCGCGCGCCCGCGCTGGAGGTGCAGCATGGATCCTCGTCTTTCTCACGCGCATGGCGCCCTGGCCGGCCTGGCGCTCGGAGACGCGCTGGGCATGCCGACGCAGGAGATGTCACCTGCGCAGATCCGCGCGGTGTACGGGCGCATCACCGGCCTCGTCGACGGCGACGCCTCCCAGCCCTACGCGCCGGGGATGCCGGCGGGGTCGGTCACGGATGACACGGAACAGGCGCTGCTGGTCGCGTCCCTCTTAATACGAGGCCGGGGCTCGTCCTCGGGTCGCGTTTCCCTCAATGCGGTCAAGTTCGCCCACGCCCTGCTGGCCTGGGAGGATTCAATGATCGAGCGCGGGTCACTCGACCTGCTTGGCCCCTCAACGAAGGCGGCACTCGAGCGCGTGCGCGCGGGCGAGGACCCGCTGACCGTAGGCGGCGAGGGCACCACAAACGGCGCGGCGATGCGCGTCACCCCGATCGGTATTACGGTCTCGACGGAGGATCCGGAGGCCTTCGCCGAGGCTGTGTGGTCGTCGTGCCGAGTCACGCACGCGACGCGACAGGGCTTCCAGTCGGCTGCCCTCGTGGCGGCAGCCGTATCCATGGGTATTGACGCGGCACGCTCGACGAGTCCAAATCTGAGGGGCCTGCTGTGGAAGGCCCTCACCTACGTCGATTCCCTCCCCGAGCGCGGCGCGTGGACACCCGACCCGGACGTCGTTGCCGCGACGCGCAGAGCCATGCAGCTGGCCGTCAACCCAGCATCCTCGTCCCTGGAATACCTCGCCGAGCAGGTGGGAACATCCGTGGCCTCGGCGCACGCGATCCCCATGGCCTTCGCGCTGCTCGCACGAGATCCCTCCCCGCAGGCTCTGATGGATGCCGCCAACATCGGCGGGGACACCGACACGATCGGCGCGATCGCGGGCGCGATCCTGGGCGCGGCCCTCGGCGTCGAGGTTCTCCCCACAGACAGCCTCTCGAAGATCGAGGAGGTCTCCCACCTCGGCCTGTCCACCGTCGCCGGAGATCTCCTGGCGCTACGCGATCAGGCGATTGTCGGGCGCCAGGAGGACGCTGCAACGGATGCCTCTTCGGACGCCAGGCCCGAGGTTTCGCACGGCGTCGCGTCTCCGGAGGCGCCAGCCCCCACCTCGTCGCCAGCCTCCCCCGCTGGCCGGGTCGTCCTCATGGGGCAGATCCTCGTGGACCTCGCCGTGCGCGGCGAGGCCCTCCCCTCCCCCGGCGGCGACGTGTGGGCCATCGACGAGGGAATGCACGTGGGCGGCGGCTTCAACGCCCTCGTGGCGGCGCGGCGCATGGGGGCCGAGGCCGTCTCCCTCAGCCCTATCGGCGAGGGCCCCTACTCCTCGCTCATTCAGGCGGCACTCGCGCGCGAGGGGATCGTGGACCTCGGGCCTCGCGTCGTGGGCATTGACAACGGGTTCTGCATTGCGTTCACGGATCGCACGGGCGAGCGCACCTTCATCTCCACAAAGGGTGCCGAGACGATGGCACCCGCGAGCGCATGGGCTGACTTCGTGCGCACGATGCACCCGGGCGACGTGCTCTACGTCGACGGCTACCTCATGGACCATCCCGCGAACCGCGAGGCCGCGGAGGCGGCGCTGCGCGTCCTGCCCGAGGCCGTGCGCGTCGTCCTGGACGTCTCCCCAGTCATCGGGATCCCGGGAGAGCTGCCCTCCGACGGCGTCATCGTGTCGATGAACCGCAGGGAGGCTCAGGAGATCGTTCACCAGAGAGGCCATGCGAGCGTTCGCAACCGATGCGACCAGCCTCGCGAAGTGGCTCAAGGGGTGCTCGCTGTGCTGGATCGCCCCGTTCTCGTGCGCGCAGGAGCCGAGGGCGCATACTTTGTACACCCCGCCGGGACAGCCCCGAATGCCCGCAATGAGGACGTGATCCATGTCCCGACGCCTCGCGTCAAGGCGATCGACACGAACGGCGCGGGCGACGCGCATTCCGGAGTCCTGGCGGCCTCCCTCGCTCAGGGTATTCCCACCGAGCAGGCACTCCTCCTCGCCAATTGCGCGGGCGCGCTGTCGACGACAGTCGTCGGCCCGGCCTCGTGCCCCACGCGCGAGGAGATCGAGGCCGCGGCGGACGCGCTGGAGACGAGCAACGACGAGGAGTGAGCGCGGTCGAGGTGTTCGCTGAGCGGGAGCACTGCACGCCTGCGCACATGTACGCACGTCAGCGCCCGCGGCGTGCGAGATGCGTTAAATATTCAATCGAGTCGTCTATTGTGCGCCCCCGTGGGTGCACAATCACATCATGACGAATCACGACACCCAGGACCGCGGCGGGATCGTCGGCGGGGCGCTCACGGTTGCCCTGCTGATCACGCTGGCCGTGCAGAACGCCGTGCCCCCGATGGCGACCGACATGTACTCGGCCGCGTTCCCGCAGATCACGGTGGACCTGGTGACGAACTCGACGATGCTCGGGTTCACGCTCACGACCTTCTTCGTGGGCTACGCGTCCGGCCAGGTCCTGGGTGGCGCTATCTCGGACCAGATCGGGCGCCGCCGCCCCATCATCGCAGGCGGCATCATTGCCCTGGTCGGCTCCATGATCTGCGTGTTCACGCCCAACATCTGGGTGCTCCTCGTGGGCCGAGTCTTCCAGGGCCTCGGCGGCGGCGTCGCCTCATCGGTGGCACGCGCGATCCTCGTCGACGTCGCGCACGGCAAGACACTGGCGCGCGCCATGAGCCTCATCCAGGCGATCGTCGGCTTCGCGCCGATGCTCGCCCCGGTCCTCGGCGCGTTCATCATCACGCACGCGACGTGGAGGGTCGTCTTCTGGGCGCTCGCCGGCTTCACGCTGCTCATGGCGGCCCTCGCGTGGTTCGTCGTGCCCGAGTCCCTGCCCGAGGAACGCCGCCACCCCGGCGGTATCCCCCGGTTCTTCTCCGGCCTCGTTCAGGTCGTGCGCATCCGCCCCTTCGTGGGCTTCATGCTGACCAACGCCTTCTCGAGCTTCTGCATGTTCGGCTACATCTCGAACGCCACGTACGTGCTGCAGGGACCGCTGGGCCTGTCCCCCATGGCTTTCGCGTGGGTGTTCGCGTTTAATGCGCTGCTGTCGACGGGCTTCGCGCTGGTCAACGTGCGCCTGATCTCGCACTTCACGCCGCGCACGCTCATCATCACGGGCCTCACGATCGCCGCGACCGGCGTGGTGACACTCGCGATCTCGACGTTCGTCCTTGACCTGCCGCTGATCCTCACGTGCGTGGGCTTCGCCCTCATCATGACGGCGACCGCGTTCATTTTCGGTAACTCGGGCGCGCAAGCCATGAGTGAGGCGCGCGAGCACGCAGGCACGGCCTCATCCGTCATGGGCGTGTTCCAGTCGATCGCGAACGGCATCGCCGCTCCCCTGGCGACCTCGGGCGGCGACAGCGCCGTGCCGATGGTGCTCGTCATGATCTTCGGCTCGGTGGGCGCGTGGTTCGCGTTCTGGGTGATCGCCCGCGGCGGCAAGCACACGCCTCGCCACCTCAGCCTCGACTGAGGGGCTTGAACACCCCAGGACAAAACCCATAGGAACCCCTCGAAAGGCCGACGCGCCCGGCTGTTGTTACAAACGTCGTCAATCCGCAGCATTTTCAACGCGTCTCCGACCCCGCATGTTACAAACGTCGTCAATCCGCGGGCTAGAACGCCAGAAAAAGCCGATTTCGGGCTCGGATTGACGACGTTTGTAACAAGGAGGGCTAAACCCCCTTGAAAAACGGGGTGGTTTGACGACGTTTGTAACATCGCAACGTGCGCGCATCCGATCGCCGGCACATCGGCAGGCGTTAGGCCGCACTGACGCGCACCTGAGGGATGGCGCGGACACACCGGCACAGAAAACCGGGAAAGTGCCCCGCCGAAAACCCTTAATCGCGCGAGGCCAGCCAGACCGCGACCGACACCAGGACCAGACCGATCAGCTCGAAGACGCCGGGGATCTGACGGAGCATGACGGCCCCGACCAGGGCGGACGTGGCCGGTAGGATCGCGGCGAACAGCGCGAAGGTCGACGCCGCCAGGCGCCGCATCGCGAGTGCCTCGAAGGTGTAGGGAATCGCGGTGGACAGGAGGCCCACCCCGACGACGATGGCGATCAGCTTCCACGAGGCCAGGGCCGCCATCGCGCCCGGTCCGTGGATGGGCGCGAAAAACAGGGTGCCCCAAGCGCATCCAAGCGCCAGATTCGTGACCCCGTCGCGCGTGGTCGAGGCCTTCTGCCCGACGACGATGTAGGCCGACCAGGCGAGGGCCGCAAGGAGAATCCAGGCGACGCCGACGCGCACGCTCGGCACGCTGAGGTCGAGGGCGAGCCCACCGATGCACGCCACCCCCGCGAACGCGAGGACAGCGGCAATGCGCGGCCGCCAGCCACGGCCTCGTATGACGGCGACGGCAACCGGGCCGATGAACCCGATAGACACGGCGGTCCCCAGAGGGATCCGCGCGATCGACTCGTAGAACGAGGAGTTCATCGTCAGGATGATGACGCCGAAGAGCGCGGAGATAGCCAGGTCGGAGCGCGTGAGGCCGCCGCGCCACGGGCGCTTCCAGGCGAGGAGAACGATCGCGCCGGTCAGGACGCGCCACCAGGCGACGGAGGCGGGTTCGACGGACGCGAAGGCAATAACCGCGAGAGCCGCGCCCACGTACTGGATGAGGCCGGAGCCGACGATGTAGAGCTGGGGCGGGATGCGGTCGGTGACGGGGCGCTGCGCGGGCGCATTCACTGGGCGGGCGCGAAGGTGAGGGCCGCCGAGTTCATGCAGTAGCGCATGCCGGTGGGCTGGTCGGGCGCGTCGGGGAAGACGTGGCCGAGGTGGGAGTCGCAGGTCGCGCAGCGCACCTCGGTACGGATCATGCCGTGGCTGGTGTCGACGCTCTCGACGGTCGCGCCGTCGTGGGCCTGGAAGAAGGAGGGCCACCCGCAGGAGGAGTCGAATTTCGCGTCGGAGTCGAAGAGCTTGGATCCGCAGGCCGCGCACGAGTAGGTGCCGACGCGCGCCTCGTCGAGGAGCTCACCGGTGAAGGGGCGCTCGGTGCCGGCTTCGCGCAGCACGTGGTAGCGCATAGGGCTCAGGAGTTTCTTCCACTCGGCGTCGGTGCGGGCAGCGGGATCAGTAGCGTTCATGGTTCTATTGTCCCGCGCCGCCCGCGCACTCGCACGCGTGCGGCCGCTTTCCTTGCGCGCCTCGATCGACGAGGCGGGGGCTCAGTCCGCGGTCACCGCTCCGGACCCGCGCTTGCCGAAGAGGCGCCGCGGAACGATTGTCACGCTCGACATGGTCCAGAGCGCGCCGGTGAAGAGCGCGAGACCGAGGAGGTCAAGGAGGCTCGGAACCTGTCCGAGCACGATGCCACCGGCGAGCATTGCTGCCGCGGGATAAAAGACGCCGTATCGAGCTTCCGTTCGCGCATCCACCCGTTGAGCGCCACCGCGGCGCAGCAGGGTGGGACTGACATATATCAAGCAGCTGACCGCAATGATGACCGCGATAACGCGTCCGCTCAGGGCAGGAATTCCATTAATGGTGGCGTCCCGCAAACCGAATCCCAGTGCAGCAATCACGAAGCCCACTCCGGAGACCGCTCCGTGGTCGTAGCCGAGACGTGACTCGACATTCTTCATCATCGCCATGACAAGCAGGAGAACACCAGCCCAGAGGCTTGCCATCATGCTGGCCTGCATCGCCTTGCCATCGGCGGTGCTTGGGGACGCCTGGTATGCAAACGCGACGCGCCCCGCGAGGGCGAGAGCCAGGCTGAGGAAACGACGTTTCCCCTGCCCGTAAATCACGCCGATAAGCAGACCAATGGTCATGGAAATCGCCACGGCGTTACCCACGGGCAGATGGCTGATCGCCGTGAACATGAGACTACCGTACGCAAAATACAAGACCCCAACAATGACGCCGATGCCGAGCCCACGCAGGCCGAGGTGCTGGCGCCAGGGCCTGTTGCGCACGATGAGGACGATCGCTGCGGGGACCAGGATCATCCACGCGATGGTGTCGGGAGCCGCGACGCCCAGGATCGTTCCGGCCAGAGCTAGGCCTATAGCAGGGAGAACGAATCTGGCAGCGAGGGCCGCATGGGCGGCGCCGCCGACGCGCCCTCCAGGAGAATCCTGCGGGGAGAGAGCGGCCTGGCAGCCGGGCACAGTCTGTGCGTCAAGCGCAGCCTGCGGGCCCGGCGTCTCGCTGTGGGCGGTGGGATCGGGAGCAGTCATGCCTCTATTGTCGCGGACCGCCCGCGCCCACGCACATATGTGCACGGGCGCGGGCGGTCCGTTTTCCTCGCGCTGGCCACATTGACGAGGCCGGGGCCCGTTCACCTATCCCCATCACTCATTGGTGGAGGGCCCTGCGTTGGAGGTCTTCTTTGCTGCTGCCTTCTTGGGAGCCGCCTTCTTGGCGGCACCCTTCTTGGCGGCGGGCTTCTTCGCAGTGGCCTTCTTGGTGGCCGCCTTCTTCGTGGGAGCCTTCTTCGCGCCGGCCTTGGTGGAGGCTGTCTTCTTGGCGGGATCCTTCTTCGTCGGGGCTTCCTCTTCCGCCGCAGAGACGTCTGTCGCGGCGGCCTCCGCAGCCTTCGCGGCCTCAGAAGCCGGCTCGGCGATGGCCGCAGCGGGCATCACGAGGGTCTCGTCCACGGGCTCGTCGACCGAGGGCAGGACCTGCGTGGCGTCCGAGTCGAGCGCACCAGCCTCTGCTGCCTCCACGGGATCCATGACGGCGGTCTCGTCGGCAGTGGGTTCGTCGGCGGCGTCCTTCTCCGCAGCCTTGGCCTCGCGCGCCTCAACCTCGGGGGCCACGTCCTCCGCGGGCGCGCTCTCGGGCGCCGCGGCTTCGTCGGTCGCGGCCTTTTCGGCCACCGCAGACTCGGCGTTCTCGGGCTTGGGTTCCCGGGGCTCGATGGCCGGGATCTGGCCGGTGACGGCGCGCAGGACATTAGCCTCGGCGCCGGTGGGGGCGACGGCGGGGAAGAAGTCCATGATGGACACGCGCGCGGGCTTCACCGTGGGCGTGGGGCGGGTTTCCGCGTCGAGGCGGGCCTCTTCGGCGACCGCGTACCAGCCGGGGTGGACGGCGGGCTCGTCGCCCTCGTCCTCGGGCGCGCGCGATGCGGCCATCTCGGCGGGGGTCGGCGCGGGCGGCGGCACGAGCGCCGGCGCGATCGCCTGGACTGTGTCGGTCATGACGGGTCGGCCCGTGCGCACGGGCGGGGGCACCTGCACGGGATGTTTCACGGATGTTTCACGCGCGGGGATCGGCGTGGTCTCCTGCTCGTCCGGGGACAGTTCGACGTCCGACGAGGCGTGAGCCTCTTCCTCGTCGCCCATTTCCTCGGGTGCGTCGGGGGCGGGTGCGCCCTCAGGTTCAGCGTCCTCGACGGGGGCGCTGCCTTCCTGCGAATCGACGGCGCGCGAGACGCCGGAATCGGCGGATGCGCCAGCATCGGTGGCCGCGTCGGTGGGGGCCTCACCCTGCGCGGGGGCAGCTTGCACGTCGGCGGCCTGTTCCTCAGCGGAAGCGCCATCGGCGGACTGCGCGTCGGCCTCAGGCTTTACGCCCTCGGTCTGGTCGTCAGCGATGTCGGATCCAGCGGCAGCAGATTCAGGCTGCTTGTCGACGGAATCGTCTGGCGCAGAATCGGCCGCAATGGCACCCTCGGGCGCCGCGACAGAGTCAGCCGCGACCTCCTTCACGGTCGCATCGTCCGCGCGCTCGGCGACGACACCCGCAACCTCCGCAGAATCAGCGGCCGCAGAATCGGCGGCCACATCCTGAGCAGCCTCGGGCTCCTCGTTATCGGGCGCCTCATTGCCAGCAACCACCGGCTCAACGCCGACGGCCGCCAGGGCAAGGGTTGCCGCGGGGTCGAGGGCCTCGGCCTCGCGGCGCTTGTGGGCTTTGCGGCGCTCCTGGGCGCGGCGGGCCTCGGCCTCACGCTCGGCGTAGACCTCTTCACCCGGGCCCGTGAGGGCGGCGGCGCGTTCCTCGGCCTCGGCGGAGCCCGAGAAGAAGCGTTCGCCTCGGCCGATGGAGGTCGTGGTGAGGGTCTGAGTGAGCTGCGGGTTCGCGTTGCCGGCGGCCTCGATGATCTTGCGGAGCGCGCTCTTGGAGATCACCTGGGTTTCGTCGCGGGAGGCGCTGGGGCCGCCCTCGGCGAGTTCGCGCTGGCGGTCGGCCATGGCGCGGCGGCGGGCGCGCTTGGCCTTGCGGCGGGCGGCGACCATGCGCGCGGCGTGGGCGGGGTCCTTGGGGGCGGCAGCCGTGGCGGCGGACGCGGAGATCGCGGAGGCGGCGTCACCCGTCGCGGCGCCGGACTGCTCGTCGGCCGACGCGGGCGTACCCGCGTGGGAAGCCGACGTGCCCGTGGCGGCCACGGCCTCGTTCGTGCCGGAGATCCCGGCGAGCTCGGCGGCCAGGCGCGCGATGCGTTCGCGGCTCATGTCCTGCTCGACGGTGACGGTCTGGCGCGGCTCGATGCGCTGGGCGGGGCGCGCCCACGGCTCTTCGGTGACGATCCACGAGATGAGCTGCTCGCGCATGTAGGCGCGCAGGTCGGAGAGGTGACCGGAGTTCTTCGCGGACACGAGGACGCGCACGGTGACCGTGTACTCGTCGGAGTCCGTGATCTGCACGCCCCACGTACGACCGTCCCACAGGTCGGTGGCGGTCAGGAGCTGCTCGACCTTGGCGCGGATGAGGGTCATGGGCGCGGACCAGTCGAGCTTGAGCTCGACGGTACCGAGCTGGGCGGCGGCGCGGCGCGTCCAGTTCTCGAAGGGCGTCTGCGTGAAGTAGCGCGACGGGATGATGAGGCGGCGCTCGTCCCAGATGCGCACGACCACGTAGGAGAGCGTGATTTCCTCGACGGAGCCGGTTTCCTTCTTCTCGCCGGCGACGACGACGTCGCCCACGCGGATTGCATCGGTGAAGGCTAGCTGCAGGCCAGCGAACACGTTGCCGAGGGTCTGCTGGGCGGCGAGACCGAAGATCACCGAGATCACGCCGGCGGAGGCCAGGACGGTGGTCATGGCGTGGCGGGCAACCTCAAAGGTGCTGATGATGGCGACCACGCCCACGACGACGACGATCGACTGGGTGAGGCGGCGCAGCACCTGGGCCTGGGTCTCGAAGCGGCGCGAGCGTCCCTGGTCAGAATCCTGGCGGGCCTTGGCGGCGTCCTCGAAGACCCACGCGGCGGCGTACGCCATCCAGGTCAGGCAGGCGAGGGCGACGATGAGCAGCACGTGCATGAGGAACGTCGTGATCGACGTGCCGTTCCAGTCGGACAGGTGGGGGTTGACCAGGGCGATGCCGAGTCCCGCCCACGCTCCCCAGGCCGCGAACGTGAAGTGGCCCGGGCGGCGCACGCGCGCCAGGATCGACGAGGCCGTGGCTGCCTTTGCGAGGGCCTTACGCAAGAGGGCGGAGAGGAGGACCGAGACGACGACACCCACGAAGGCACCGATAATCGGGCCGAGAATCAGGAGGGTGAGGTCGATGGTCGTGGTTACGGCGGCCTCCGCTCCTGATTGCGCGTCTGCGGCCGCCCGCGTCAGGGCGTCCGAAACCTGGGCGAGGGCACCGAGTGCTGGTGTCATAGTCATGCATCAAGCCTAGGTCGGACAGCTGATGAAATCCTGGGAATTCCGCACAATTGCAACGTTTTTCGGTAATGTGTTAGCTGTCACTTAATTTCGTTTTGACGTGCCGCGCGCGTTCTGCCTAAACTATCTCCCGTCTTCGGACGCCAGTTCGACGGCCAAGCAGGCCCCCATCGTCTAGCGGCCTAGGACACCGCCCTTTCACGGCGGCGACACGGGTTCGAATCCCGTTGGGGGTACCACCGGTCGCTTATGTGATTGGAACAATTCAATAGGTCTTACCTGTTGTAAGGCCCCGTAGCGCAGTTGGTTAGCGCGCCGCCCTGTCACGGCGGAGGTCGCGGGTTCAAGTCCC
>ERZ773008.1682-NODE-1682-length-15288-cov-11.273748_pt1 | contig 15288 bp, 14 predicted proteins | sample MGYA00580664_ERZ773008 | MGnify/ENA primary metagenome ERZ773008 (study PRJEB29015, sample SAMEA2738016) | human oral metagenome | biome: human oral; feature: human-associated habitat; material: dental | place: China | collected 2048 ... | reverse complement strand
CCGCAAAGGCGACGCCGGTTTCACCACCCACCGAAAAACGCAACCCACAACACCAATGCACGACGGCTAACACTCGCGTTTGAAACCCGCGACACCAATGCGCGACTCCAACCGCCCAAAACAGGCCCACTCACGCCCGCAAAGGCGACGCCGGTTTCACGAACGGCCGAAGAACACGACCCACACCACCACCGCAAGGCCCTACGCAGCCCGGCATGAAACCCACGACACCAATGCACGACGGCTAACACTCACGTTTGAAACCCCCAACACCAATGCGCGGCTCCAACCGCCCAAAACAGGCCAATTCACACCCGCAAAGGCGACGCCGGTTTCACAAGCGAGCCGACATCACTGTCACCTCAAACTGCACGCGACACAAAGCCATCTTTGGCGGGTTCTGGCCGCCATCCGCGCAAAGGCGGGACGTTAGCAAGAGAGCCGCGATGTTTCACGCACGTTTCACGCGCACCGCCCTGATAGTGCCGCAACCCATGAGCTCCGCAAGCTGTTTGCGGGCACCACCGCGCTGACCAGCACGTCCATGCGCGGCAACCGCAGACATCACCGCGTTCACGGCCATACCCCCTCCCCGCCGAAGACGGCAAGGCCGCGATACGCGTTCACAGCCGCAGCGTTCGCGTTGGGGGCGCACGCAGGGAAGAATGGGGGCATGGCAGATGAACGCGAGTCAAAGGAACTCCAGTCGGGAACGCTCGTCATCGGGCTAGGCCGTTTCGGGTCCGCCGTCGCGGTGACGCAGGACCAGCTGGGCTACGAGATCCTGGCCGTCGAAAAGAACCCCGCACGCGTGCAGGCCTTCGCGGGTCGTTTCCCCCTCGTCGAGGCCGACGCGACCTCCAAGGACGCACTCGAGCAGCTGGGGGCGCGCGAGTTCCGCAGCGCCGTTGTCGGTGTGGGCTCTTCGCTGGAGGCGGCGGTGCTCATCACCGCGAACCTGGTCGACATGGGCATTTCCTCGATCTGGGTGAAGGCGACGTCTTCCCAGCACGGTCGCATTCTGCGCCGCGTGGGTGCCCACCACGTCGTCTACCCCGACCTGGACGCCGGCAAGCGCACGGCGCACCTGGTGGGCGGCCGCATGGTCGACTACATCGAGATGGAGAAGGACGGCTTCTCCATCATGAAGCTGCGCCCACCGCAGGAGGTGCGCGGCTTCTCCCTTGAGGAACTCGACCTGCGCGGCCGCTACGGCGTGAACGTGCTGGCGATCCGCCGTCCCAAGCAGCGCTTCGAGTACGCGGACTCGTCGACGCGCATTAACGCTGACGACGAGATCATCGTGTCGGGCGACTCGCATCTGCTGGAGTACTTCGCGAATAGGCCGTAGGCGGTCTGTACGCAGGAGGGCCCCGCACAGTGATCTGTGCGGGGCCCTCCTATCATCCCGTTAGAACGAGGCCGGGGCCTTTCACGCTCATGCGGCGAGACAGAGCGCGTCCCTGGCCTCTGTTTGCCGTCGGCGCGCATGGCACCGTCGGTCACCAGAGGCTAGGGTCGTCCAATCAGCGAGGACGACGGTGGCGGCGGCGGTGATGGTGAGAGCTGCCATCGCTGCTGCTGCCACCCTTGTGACGATGGTGATTCCCGTCGTTTCCGCTGTCGTGGTTTCCTCTGTGCTGCTTGCGCGGGCGAGTTCCGTGCTCGTTAGCGCCGTTGTGCTGCTGCTCGTGCGGTGCCTTGCGACCGCGCGATTTGTCGTGCGAAGAGTCGTCGCCCCCGTCGTGCTTACCGTGGTGGTGGTGCTCTTCGTGCTCGTGCTCGATATTAATCTCGGGGCTGAGCTCGATATTGGGGTTGATTTCCGTGTGATTGTCTTGCTCGATATTGACGTCACCGTTCACGATGGTGCCGTTGTTATCGCCGTCGACGTACACGTTTCTTCCGTCGCGCAGCTCGTAGCGTTCGCCACCCTTGCTGTGTCCCTCGCCGCAGCAGCCGCCGCCGGGGGCCTGGCACTGCTCGCCGATGTGCTCGACGCCGCGGGTCAGGTTCTCGCCGACGGAGGTCATGACGGCGTAGATCGCCATGATGGCCTGAACGGCTTCCATGAGAACATCGAGGACAGGACCGATGAGGCCGACCCACTTGGCGACCTTACTGGCAACCTGCGCTTCGGCGACGGGAGCCGCAAGACCAAGGGTGAAGACAACCTCGACCGCTGCGGAAACACAGCTGCCGACGATATCGCCGATGGCGCCCACGACGGCGTCGTGGATGCTGTCGACGGAGTCTGCCACCTTCGTGAGCGCCTCGCCGAAGGCACCAGACGCGGCAGAGACGCCGTCGATCGCACTGGAGACGACGGCCTGGCGCTCCAGGTACGCGCGCACTGCTTCGCCGTGCATGCCGGACATCGCGGCCTGTGCGGTGGACTGCAGCTCTTCAGCAACGGAGGCGAGGGAGCTCGAGATGGAGTCCCAGCTGGAGCTCATGCCGTACACCTGAGCCGAGTCGCCGGTCAGCTGGTTCACCCAGGTCTTGAGGGGATCGATGCGCTGCAAGATCCACTCGACGCCCATACCGACGAGACCACCGATAGGGTCAACAGCGAGCCCGGCTGCTTCCTCGTAGATTGCCTTCGCTGAATCGACGAGGTTGTTCACCTCGCCGGCGCGCAGGTCCTGGGCGACGTTGTACAGCTCGTCGACGATACCCAGGCCCTCGGTCGGGGTGGTGTAGTCGATACTCGGTGTGAATTCGGGGGATTCGACGCTCACTTCTGAACTCCTTCAAACAGGAAGCGACGCAGCGTGCGTTCTTCATCCTGGCGCTGACGATACAGGAACGTTTCGATGTCCTTATCGCCGTGGTCATCCTGCCGTTCGAACAGCGAACGCACGTCGTCCGTCTTCGTATCGGGGTGAGCCTTCGAGAACTCTTCGATACGGGAGGACTGAGCCTTCTCCTGCTCCTCGACGAAGCTGCGGTAGCTGGCCTGCTGGTCGTTGCGCTGCTTCGACATGAAGGCGTCGAACTCGCGGGACGTTGCCTGCGGGTTGTCCTTCACGTACTGGCGGATCTGGGTTTCTTCTTCGGTGCGCTGGCGCGACAGGAAGTCCGTCATCGCGTCCTGCTGCTCTTGCTGGTTGGACTCGATGAGGCTCTTCACCTCGGAGATGTCTTCACCGGGGTGCGCGTCAGCGTAGCGCGCGAGCGCCTCGTTCTGGTCTTCCTTCTGGCGCTCGTAGAACTCGGCGAGATCGGTGTTTTCGTCGTCGCGCTGCTTCTCGAGGAAGCGACGCAGCTCGTCGTCATCGGCATTGAGCTTGTCGTGGCCGCCGAGGAGGCTGTCGAAGGAGTTACCGGACTCTCCGCCCTTGCCTTCCTTACCGTCCTTGCCGTCCTTACCGTCTTGCCCGCCCTTGCCATCGTGCCCGTCCTTTGCGGAGTCATCGCCGAGGCCGGGGTTGTTTGACAGGGAGGGCATTGTGGACTGTCCGCTGAGGCCGCCCAGGCCGCCACCGCCGCCGAAGCCGCCGCCACCTCCGCCGCCGCCGTAGCCACCAGCGCCACCGGCACCGCCAGCACCACCGTTACCGCCGTTACCGCCATCGCCGCCGTCACCGCCGTCGCCGCCGTTGCCGCCGTTGCTAATAGGCTTAGTGTATGTGCCCACGCCGTCCTGAATCTTCTTAAACTTCTCTTGGAAGATCTGCTCAAGATCGTCCATCTCCTGCGCCCACTGGAGCAGGCAGTTGACAAGACGCTTCTCGGCTGCGGAGCAGTCCGTAATCATCTTCGTCAGGTTCGTGATCTGCTCGTTGACCGGGGAAACGAAGAAAGAACAGATCAGGCCGAAGGCGTTGCCGTTGACCTGGCCCTGCGTCGAGTTGGCGACGCCCACGCTCTCGTCAAGGGTCGACGCACAGTCACTGACCGTGGTCGCATGATCACGGATTACTTCTGTATTGACGCCAAGATCCGCGCTCATCGCTGACCCGCTCCGAGGGAACCAAGGTTCGAGGAAATAGTCTCGAGGTAGCCGCCGAGCGAGCCGCCGTCCTCGCCGAACCGCTGGGTGGTCTGCATGCGCACGTAGTCACGCATGTTACGACCGGCGTCGGCGTAGGCCTCCATGATCGAGTCCTCGAGTTCACGCGCGCTTCCCTGGAGCGCGTCATCGTCGATCGACAGCTTGACGAGGCGACCGTCCGAGTCGATTTCGACCTCAACGTCACCCTGAGCGTCGTGGCCGCGTGTCCTCGCCGTCTTGAGGATCTCGACGAGTTCGCGGGCATTCTGGGCACGCTTTTCGGCGGCTTCCATCTGAGCCCGGATAGTCTGCCTTACTTCTTCGGGGGTGCTCCCCATCGTCTCTACCATACGGTTATCCTAACTGAGTTCCTTGGCGCACGTGCACCACTTCATGTACCGAGACGGTAAGACCGCCTCTGTGGCGACCGGAAGTCACCAATACGTTCAGTATTTGCGAGTGATTGCTCGCTCATGGGAATCATTCACTGCGCGTGGTACCGAGGGCTCGTGCCCAGGTGAGCCGGGTAACCGGACGCGCCTGAAGTCACCACCTTCTCATCGAGGCCCCGGTACACATACGTGTCATCGTTATAGACGGAACTCGGGTTCGCGAGCCCATCGTAGTAATCATCGATGAGATCAGGAGTCACCACGGGATTACCCCCCTTCTCCTCAAAGGGGTGCACATCCGGGTATTGAGTCGGATCCGACCCCAACAGAGCTGCCGGATCGACCTCGCCGTAACCGGTGCGCTCATTCCATTGACCGCCCGAACCACGAGCCGTCGCTGCCAGCGCCTGCAAAATCTGCTCGGCCGACACATTGTCGTCGAACCGCTGCCATGCCAACGCCAAGACACCAGCAACCAACGGAGCAGCAAACGAGGTCCCGTCAACGGCATAAAGCTCTCCGTCGTCTGATCTTCTCGCGGTAAACTTACCAACGGCAGCCACAGTAACGCCGTCACCCCAATTCGAGTAATCTGCCCAGCTGCCATCGGTCTCGAGCGCCGAAACACCGATCGCGCCACCCCACGCACCGACGACGTTGTCAGGATCGCGCTGGCCGTCGTTCCCCATTCCCCCAACAATCGGCACGCCCTCAACGACGGCGCGAGAAACCGCCCACTGCATCGCCTGGGCATCCCTCTTTGTAAAGGTCGCTGAGATCGAAATGATGTCAACGCCGTCATTCAATGCCTGTTCGATCAGCGACGCCTGATCCCCCAGTGCCGATCGATTCATCCCCAGCCCACAGTCTGCGCCCGCGTCGTTGGGCGAGTGAGCCACAGCGTAGTTGTAGATCGTCGCGCCGGGAGCCACACCGAAGTCCGGAGCAACGAGGAGCTGAGCGATGAACGTTGCGTGATCATCAGAATCAGCATTCGTTTGAATGGTGCACGCGGTCATATCCTGGATGTCCGCTCCCTGCAGCTCGGGAATGGACGTGTCGATGCGCCCGTCGATAACTGCGATCGTCACCCCCTCGCCCGTATACCCCTGGGCGTGCAGCGCCTTCAGGTTGTAGCGCGAATAGTACGCCTCATCCGCCGCTGTGACCTTGCGATCCACCGCCTCCGCAGGGGCAGCGGGCGCGACGGGCGAGAGCACAGCCGTCAGGGCCAGGGCGCAGGCCGAGGCCAGAACGGAGAGGGCGCGCAGGCCTCGGGACTGACCAATCGATCGCATCATTGTGTCTGTTCCTTTCGTTCGGGCACTCGTGCACTCAGGCACTCGGGTAAGCCGAGGCCTGTCACTGACTGTGGTAGCGAGGGCTGGTGCCGATGTGGGTCGGGTAGCCGTGTTCGCGGCTGAGTGCAGCCTCTTCGTTCACGCCGCGGTAGACGTAGACATCATCATTACGAATCAAAATGGGGTTCACGACGCCGTCCGCATAGTCGGCAACGTCATCCCATGAGGGCAGCGAATTATTGGCCTGCGGAACGCACGGATTCTCGTCCGCATACTGCGACGGGTCTGACCGGAGGAACGCGACCGGGTCGGCGGGGCCGTAGCCGGTGAGCTTATTCCAGCCGCTGCCGCTTCTGCCCGTTGCGGCCAGTGCCTGCAGAATCTGATCTGCGCTGACGTCCTCGTCGAAGTGCTGCCAGCCGAGCGCCAAGAAGCCGGCGATAATCGGAGTCGCGAAGGACGTTCCGTCTGCTTCCTCGACGCGACCGGTTGACACGTCACGCGTCAGAACTGTGCCCAGGGCTGTCGTCAGTAGTCCGTTGCCCCAGTTCGTGTACTCCGTCAGGCTGCCGTCATGCAGCGTCGCTCCGATGCCGCAGATTCCCGTCCAGATAGCCAGCGCGTCATCGGGGTCCTCGGTGGTCTCGTTGCCCATTGCGGCCACGACGATGACCCCCTCGGCCAGCGCCCTGGCCATAGCCCACCGAAGGTCGATGGAATCGTCGTCAAAGTTGCTGGATATAGTGATGATGTCGGCGCCGTCGTTGATCGCCTGCTCAATAAGGAGCGGCGTGTCATTCTCTGCTTCACCCGTCCAGCCGGAGAGCGTGCAGTTCGACTTATCGCCGTACAGGGGGATCGTGTAGGTGTAGAGCGTCGCGTCGGGCGCCACACCAAACTCGGGCGAGACCAGGATCTGCGCGACAGTGGTGCCGTGTGCCGCATTCTCGGGAGCCGACTCCTTGACGCAGGGCGTCCGATCCTGAATGTTCGCACCCTTGAGTTCGGGGATGTTCGGGTTCACGGCACCGTCCAGGACCGCGATGGTGACGCCCTTGCCTGTGATTCCCTGATCGTGAATGGACTTGAGCTTGTAGTACTTGTAGTAGTCCTGCTTGTCAGCGGTCACCGGCGGGTCGGCGGCGTAAGCCGGCGCAACGGGGGCAAGGCTCGCTCCGAGGCTGAGCGTGAGGGTTCCGGCAAGAACTCCCACGCTCCTACCCCAGCGTCGCGTTGTCCGAGTTGTCATGACAGGTCCTCTTCGGAGTCTTCGACGACGGCGGACCTACCGCGCAAGTGAGAGAGGATCACGAGGCCTCCGAGCAGCGAGGCCCCGAGGACCGCAATCGCGGACACGATGTAGGTGCGAATCGTCAGGTTGTTATCGCGGGACGCCAAGTCCGCCGAGGCCACGGCGGGCCGAGCCGGAGCGGGATGCTCTGCAGCGTTGGGATGTTCGGGCCCGAACCTTGTGCCGATGTCGGTGAAGGTGAGGGCATCGAAGGGAGCGACAACACCCCAGCCAAGGGCGTCAGTGCGCTGATCGGCGGTACCGCGCAGGGCGGTCACTTCAAGGCGATACTTCCACATGTCGGGCCCCTCATCGGGGTACGCCGAGGCCACAAGGGCCGCGAAGCCGCCCGCGTATGCGGTCGCATAGGACGACGACGGCAGGGGCTGGTCCCCCTCGTATCCACCGACGAGGCAGTCGGCCTGGTCGAACCAGGTCGTGAGAATGACGCCCGCAGGCACAGCGAGCTTGACGTGCGCGCCGTGCACCTGCTGCTCCGAAGCCGAACCATCGGCGTTCGAGGCGGTCACGCCCAGCACACCCGGGTACGCGGCCGGGTAGACGACGTGATCCGTTTCCTGGCCCTGGTACACGTTGCCGGTGGAAGCCACGACGAGGGCACGGCCGCGCACGGCGTTAATGGCGGCCTCCAGCTGGGGGTCGCCATCGGGGGCTGACTGGGCGACGACGATGATCTGCGCGCCCTGGTCGGCGGCCCACTGGATCCCGCGGGCCACCTTCGACATGAAGGTCTCTTCGCCTTCCTTCTGCGGGCGGTTTTCCTGAAGACCGGTCTCGACGCGCACCGGGAGGATCTTCGCCTCGGGGGCGACGCCGACGAGGCCCGATCCCATCTCCTTGGGCAGCTCCTGCGCGGCGATCGCGCCCGCGATGGCGGTACCGTGTTCGCCGACGTCGACGCGCCCGTCGGTGTTTTCACCGCTCAGGTCGATGCCTGGGAGTACCACGGGGCCGTCCGCCCCCTGGAAGTGCTGGTTGCCGGCGGCTACGCCCGAGTCGATGATCGCGACCGTCACGCCGCGGCCTCGTGAGACCTCCCAGGCACGACGTACTCCAACAGCGTCGAAGATGGCGGGCGTTTGCTTGATGTACGAGGGCGAGTTCTGCGAGCATTCGCCGCCCTCGGAATCGCTTGCGGGGGTTGTCGCCGACGACGAGGGAGTCGCCGTCGGCGTCGGACGCACGCTCGGGGTCGGTACCGGGTCCGCGTGGGCGACGCCGGGGCCGAACGCACCGGAGTCATCAGGCGAGAAGACCGGCGCGGCGATAGGCACGAGCGCGAGTCCTGCGATCAGCGAGGCCCCGACGAGGCCTCGGCCCAAAGACCGGGAACGCGCGCGGCGGGCGCTCACTTGATCCCCACTGAGGTGGCGGCGGCCTTCGGAGACATCTCAGAGCCCGGCGGGATGAGCTCGCCCCATGCGCGCGGTACCGACGCAGCCTCGGATGACTGCCACCCGAGGGCATTCATAGAGACGGCCGGAACATCTCCGAGGGAGTGACGGAAGCCCATATCGGAGATGAAGACGTAGGACGCAGCCTCGCCGCCACCGCCGGACGTGAGGGCGAGGAGGGCGCCAGATCCGCCCGCAACAGTGACGTTGCGCGTCGTGGACGGCCCCTTCGGGGACTGCAGTGATTCCGCGTCGTAGGACGCTTCGATCGCACGCTTTTCAGGCATGGTGACCAGGTCGAACTTCGGATTGAGTCGATCAGTGGTGTCCATCTGGGCGCACAGGACCGTCCGGCTGGCCGCGTCGCGGCTCTCGTCGAACCACTCGGGCGATTCAAAGTCCTCGACGGCAGGCCAATCGTCACCAACGAAGACGGCCCGGACGGGCTCGACGTACTTGAACATCTCGGTGGGGAACTTCTTCGAGGGCGGGGCGTCCTGATACAGGCGCGCCGCAGTCGAGTTGAAGACCACCAGATTCGAGTCGTCGATCACCAGGTACGAGTTCTTGACCTGACCGGTGGAGTCGACCTGATCGAGGACCATTCCGATGGTGATGCCCTCGTTCTTCAGGTCGCCGGGCAGGTTCGTGGCAGGCTGCCCCGCGTTCTCGATGTCGTTGTAGCTCCAGGGACGCAGAGGCGTGCCCGAAGGGAAGAGGTCGAGCCACTCGGGTTCGACGGTGATCGGGTAGCTGGTGAGGTTCTGGAAGGACAGCGCCCAGTCACCCAGGCGGCTCACGCTGGAGTCGATGTAGTACTTCTTGCCTTTTTCCCGATCGACGAAGTACTTATCTCCACTGCCGGTCGCCTGAACGAGCGCGGATGTCGCCTGCTTCACCGGAAAATTCGCCGCAGGCAGTTCCTTGGCGATCCACGTGTGGTATCCGGACTCCATGTCGCAGGAGAGCCACTGCTTACTCAGCATGTCGGGCTGCGGAACGTCATCGGGGACGTCGGGCAGACCGATCTGGGCACCGCGCGGAATGTTCTCGAGTGACGACGCTGAGGCCTGGATGTAGGGCAGCTTCGATTCGGGGCTGAGGAGCTTAGCGGTGGTCACGTTCGCAATGGGATGAAGAACGCCGTTTGCCCAGAAATAGCGGGCCCCCGTCCCCTTGACATCAACCAGCTGGTACTGTGCCTCCCCGAGCTGGGGACTCGGCGCGAAAACACGCATGCCGATTCCAACCACGCTGAGAATAACGGCGACCACGAGCCCGAAAATAAGGGGGCGTACGGGCGAGGGCGTGTCGACTTCGCGCCCGTCGGGCGTGCCGGAGGTGAAGGCCGTGATCAGGCGGTTTCGATTAAAGCGCTGGGCTTCGAGAATGTCTTTACTCGACGGCATGACTCAGCTCCACAGGTAGACGGCCAGGGGAAGCAGGACAAACAGCGACAGCACCGAGATCGTGTCGGCAATGCGCGTCAGGTGCGGGCGAGCACGAGGCCCGACGACGTTCGTGATGACGAGGACGAGGGCAGTCGCGATCGCCGACAGCGTCAGCCACGGCATGGTCCTCGGGTCCGCGTAGGCGCCGAGCACAGCGGCAACGAGGATCACGATGAGGCCGGTGAGAGCACCGAGAAGCACCTCAACGCGAGCGCGGATCGAACGCGTCTGAAGAACAAGGGAGACCGCGCCGAGCACGATGAGAGTCAGCGGCAGGGAGACCGAGCGCGTTTCGGGTGCCGTCATCAAGGCGACGGCCAGGAAGAGAGCGGCGATTGCCCCGCCGGCGCGCAGGGCAACGACGAACATGAAGGAGGTGCTGATCTGGTCGGTGATGCCCTTCGCGGGAATCTGCTCAGTTGTGTCGGCATCCAGGATGCGCACGGGGATGTGGGCCAGCGCGATCCAGGGCGCGACCTGAAGAAGAACGATCACCAGGGCGAAGAGGATGGCGGAGATACCGGCCTGAGAGAGCTGGCCGAGTCGTACCAGGAGGCCGGTGGCAGCCAAGACCGTACCGACGACAAGAGGGGCCGCGATGGAGATACGGGACCGCTTGGGCAGCGCGAGAACCGCGAGGGAGCCGATCAGGAGGCCGAGGCCGGTCCACCCCCAGCCGGCTGTGTCCCAGTGGCTCTGACTCAGGCGCAGAGCCGAGGCGGCCGTCAGGAAGGGGACGGTGTGTGCGAGCGCGATGCCGCTTGCCTGCGGGTGCTTCCGGGTCATCACGGCGGACGTCGCAGTCACGAGCAGGGCCGCGACGATGCCGATTGCGCCGGCAATGACGTTGTACCTCGTGACGGCTTTGGGGTCCAGGGCGGTGAGGGCGTCCGGAGGAGTAGTCGCCAGGAGGAGGGCTGCGACGAAGACGAGGCCCGCCGCGGAGAGCGCGGCAAGAGTGCGAGCGTCCTCACGCGTCCAAGGAGTGGACACTCTTTCGACGACTTGACCAACCGCTTCGGTGAGGTCGTCATAGACCATATCGGAAGCGCCCTCACCCAGCGGCTCGAGGGTGAGGGCCGCACCGGCGCGCACTCCCTGTGCGGACAGAGACTTGGATTGGTCGAGCAGACGGCCCGAGGCCGTGCGCACCGCGAAGCCATCATTCGTTGGCTGATCAGTGAAAGCGCCCACCGTTTCAACCATTCCGGGGAGCAGCTCCACCAGGGGAATCGACTGCGGAAGCGTCACGTCACTACGGTCAACGCCGTACGTAATCGTGAGCGGAATCAGCGCCACTCCTCGTGATGTTTTCGATGCCATTGGGTCCTCCCGAATGCCGCGTGATGGGGTTTTTGGCTACACGACACAACCCTGTAAGTCTAGATTCTCGGTCAGGTTTTGTCATGATTTTTCCGTAACATTGAAAAAAACGATGAAAACATGGTTAGTATTCATGTGTCCCCATGCTCTCACGCATTCCGGCGAGAGAGTCCACTCATACAAATGGAGGTTCACATGGCAGACCAGAGGGCCGCAGAAGGCGCCCTAAAGCAGGGTTTCGCGGCGGTTGAGTCCACCAAGGCCGACATCGACAGCCACCTCAAGCGTCTTGAGGGCGACCTGTCGACCATCGGCAGCTCCTGGCAGGGCGCTGCGTCGGTGCAGTTCTCTTCGCTGATGGCTCAGTGGCAGGAGAACGCAGCAAAGGTTAACCAGGCTCTTCAGGATCTCGCTGACAACCTGCGCGCCACCGATTCGTCGATGGAAGCCAACGAGTCCGAGACCGAGAACTCGTTCGCTCAGCTGCTCGGCGGCCTGTGAGAGATTAGATTAGGAGACTGACATGGATTTCCAGGTAAATTACGGCGCTCTTGACGCCGCTGCCGCTGACATCAACACCGGTGCCGCTAACCTGCAGAACTGCCTCGACGATCTCGAGCAGACGCTGAACCAGCTGCGCTCGTCGTGGGAAGGCCAGACGCAGGAAGCCTACGACGTTGCTCAGCGTCAGTGGAACCAGGGCCTCGAGGGCCTGAAGGACGTGCTGCGCCGCACCTCCTCCGCCGTTGACTCGGCTCGCTCCAACTACCAGCAGACGGACCAGTCCAACGCTGCCCGCTTCTGAGAGCATGAGCGCCTAGCGCTACGGAAAAGGGTCGCCCCTTTGGGGCGGCCCTTTTCCGTAGCCACGAGCGTCCGATTCCGCGCTACGACAGACCATTTCCGTGCACACAAGCGACCAGCTAGGTATTTTCCGACCCCACCCACAAGAATTTCCCAGTCGGTTAAATCGGGGTGGGCGCGAGCGCATACACAACCGCCGCCGTCCCGTGTCGGGACGGCGGCGGTGACCATTCAAAGGATCGGCGCAGCGAGACGATCAACGCGGAGACACGACCGACGCACGAGAGAATCAACGTGGCGAGGGATCGCCCGCCAACAGTGTCAGTGCACCGAATCGGCGTCGGCGTAGACGATCGTGGCTCGCCGATCACCCATGATGACCTCGGTACCGGCGGGCACCTCGACCGCCTGTCCACCCGTCAGTTCCATGACGCGGCCATCGGGCGTGCGAATCTGCGTGCCGTTCGCGGAGAAGGAGTCTTCGATCCAGGCACCGGTGGCCGTGGGGCCCAGGCGCATGTGCGTACGCGAGAGCGACATCGTGGCATCAGGGACGACGACCGCTCGCGATCCCTCGACGGCTGCGGGTGCACGCCCAAGCGTCACCGGCATGTCGATGAGCTCGCGCTGCCCAGAGTCGAAGATAAGCCACAGAAGCTGCGTGCGCGGCGCCGTCACCGGCACACCCCACTGAGACTGGCCGGCACCACCCCACTGGGACGCGCCGGAGCGCTGCACAGTCTGCACGTCGCGGCGACTCGGCGGAGGGCCAGGCACACCGGATGCGGGAGCCGCATACTGCCCTCCCCCACCGTACGAGGCTTGGGCGGGCTGAGGGGACACCTGCTGAGCGGGAGCTCCCCAGCTGGGCGGGGCGGGAACCTGGGCGGGAGCGGCAGGCGCGGCAGGCGCGGCAGGCGCGGCGGGCACCGCGGGAGCGGCGGGCGTGGACGGCGCTGCGGGACGCTGAGGCGCGGGGCGATGAGTATCCGGCGCGCCCTGGGGCGGCGCGAGGAGTGTGTCGAACTCGTTGGGCTCGCGCACTGCGGGAGCAGCCGGTGCAGCAGGCACGCTGAGCGCAGCAGGAACGCTGGGCGCAGCAGGCAGCGGGGAGACCGCCGGCGTTGCGGGTGCGCTGTCATCCTCCCCGTAGGGGTCGTTCGCGCGCTGACCGGGTGCCGAGTAGTCCGGCGCCGAAGAAGGCACGGGCGTCAGCGGCGCAGCGGGGGCACTCCACTGATCGGCTCCCCCGCGAACGCTATCGAAATCGCTGGGAGCCCGGCTCGGACGCTCGGAGCGCTCAACCTCGCCAGGGCCAGCCGCGAGCGCCGCGTGCTTGCGCAGGTCGACGAAGCGGGTGCGGGTGGGGCCGCTCAGCCAGGTGCGCCCGTCGTGGACCATCGCATACGAGGCAAGCAGGCCCACGCCGGTGACTTGGAGGAGAACGGCGAGGGCCGTGTAGCCCAGCGCCGCGCCGAGCGACGGAGTCTGCGCGTCGTCCTCGTCGCGGATCAGGCACACACGCATGAGGGCCATGCCCGGCGTCCGGCCCGATGCGCCGAGCATGAGCGCGGAGGCAACCACGGCCTCGGCGGTGACCATTCCAATCGTCCACGCCGTGAAGTGCACGTACCACGTCACACCAAGCAGGACCCCGAGGACCAGCAGGTCGATGAGATACGCGCCGACGAGCCGCGATGCGGGCGCGTGGGCGAAAGGAGTCTTCGTCGTATCAGCCATTACAGGACTGCCCTCCAAGCAAACTCGAAGAGACCCGAGGAGATAACCGCCGCGGGAAGGAGTGTAAAGATGCAGAAAGTCTGCAAGAAGTCGAGGATCGTCCCCGAAAGGGCGGCGTCGCCCTTAGGAACGTGCAGCGTCATCCACAGGACCGTCGCGATCGCGATAATCAGCAGGATGGACAACGGGAGCAGGGGGAACAGCGAGTACGTTGCTTCGCTGGTCCCCACCGCCAAGGACTGCGACCACTTGCCAAACAGGAACGCACACCCGACGCCCACAGCGGCGACGCGAGGCAGGATCTGACCGACATGCGCGCGAATCCCCCGAGGTGCCGTCAATAGGGTCACGATGGACATGATGACGAAGATGAAGCCGCCGAGGCCTCGGCCCAACGTGATCGCGGGAGTCACCGTATATGCCAGGGGAATGCCGCCGACCAGGATGAACAGCGTCGAGGCGGCCACCAGCAGGGTGTACCGAGCGTCGGTGTGCCCGAGGGCGTCCGCCATACGGCCGCCGGTCAGCGTGCTGGGCTTTTGCGCGGGAGGCTGACGGATGCGCGACGCGATCGTCTGCACCGACGCGGAATCAATGAGCTGGCTGTCGGGCACACGCAGCGCAAAACGGGGCGCCATCAGGAACAGGAACACTCCGAGGAGGAGAGCCAGCGGAGCGATGTCGATGAGGCCGAACATCGGGTAGGCGCCAATCGTGACGAGAGCCGTGGCGCCGATCCACGCGAAGAGGGCGCTGAGCGCGGTGGGGGTCGTCGTCAGTGACACGACCGCCAGCGAAACCGCGAGGGCAACCCACACGCCGATCACAGGGGCGACCGACAGGGCGTGGATGCCGGACATTGACACGAAGCCGATCGCGCTATATCCGGCGAGCGCGGGCATCAGGAGTAGCAGGGCAGGCCTCGAACGGACCATGCGCGAAGCGAAAAGCGGGAGGATGGAAGCAGCGCAGCACACGGCGGCACACGCGCCGCGCGCCCACAGCGGGATCTTCGCGACTTCGACGGCCCACTTCGGGCCATCCTCGGGGTGAGCAAAGCCAATCAGGGCCGCATCTCCGAGCATCGGCAGGAGGCACAGCGAGCTAACCGCACCTATCACGATGAAGCAGTAGCCGAGGAGGGCGAGGACCGGGGACAGCCACTGGTTCTCCTGGCGCTCCGAGGCCTCGTTCACCTGCTGAGCGGACAGGACGCGACTGGACAGAGCGATCGTCGAGCCTGCGGGCAGGTCACGACCGAGGACAGCGGCGCCGTCGAGGGGACGCCCATCGGCGTAGGAGACGCGCACGGAGGGAAGGGACAGATCGATCTCCAGCATGGCGCACAGGCCCGCGACCGTCGTCCCTTCGGGAGCGGCGAAATCGGAGGTGCCATCGGAGTCGATAACAGTCACTGACACCATGGTGGCGCTCATGTAACCTCCGTTCTCAGGTAAACAACAGTGCCCAGTGTAATGCACCGACGCTAACCGCCGGTTAAAACTTGGAAGTCCACTCAGCTACACTGGGTGCAGTCGCATCGAACACGTACGCGCACAGCGCGAGGAGACCTG